>Ga0070766_10000596_pt1 | contig 16224 bp, 16 predicted proteins | sample HubBroMetageWFT6_FD_69782 | JGI IMG/M metagenome (GOLD analysis project Ga0070766, IMG submission 69782) | Warmed and freeze-thawed soil microbial communities from the Hubbard Brook experimental Forest, New Hampshire - Hubbard Brook CCASE Soil... | ecosystem: Environmental > Terrestrial > Soil...
CTCATGGAGCAACTCCTCGACGCCGACTACCAGGTCCTCCTCGAAACCAGCGGAGAGCGGCCACTGGCGCGGGTTCCGAAACAAGTCATTAAGATCGTTGACGTAAAGTGTCCGCACTCCGGCGAACCCAATACCTTCGCCATCGAAAATCTGAAGGCGCTCGGGCCTCACGACGAACTCAAATTTGTCCTGATCGATCGCACCGATTACGAATTCGCCCGCGACTTCGTTTTGCGGCACGACCTAGCCGGCCGCGTCCACGCCATCCTATTTTCGCCAGCCTTCGAAAAAACCGCCTCCGGCGCCCGCGATACATCCCACTGCCAACTCGATCCGCAAGAACTGGCGCAGTGGATTCTCGCCGACAACATCCCCGCCCGGCTCAGCCTGCAAATCCACAAATTGATCTGGGACCCCGCCGCCAAAGGCGTCTGACCGCACGGGGTAAATACTCAAATAAATTCAAGGTTGTCATCCTGAGCGCAGCGAAGGACCTATGCAGTTGATCGCGGCAAACTGAGCGGCTGCGCCATCTTCGCCGCGATCCGGTTTTCTGCCCGCAAACACGCCACCACCAGCCGTATGTCCTCGAAGCTCACATAAGCCGGCACCGCATCCTTGATATCCCGCAGCCGCTCGACTCCGAGCCTCAGGCAAGCCGCCTCAATCAGCGGCTGCGCGTCCGGAGAAATCCACTTCGCATCCAGCTTGATTTGCCCGCTCTCGACCAGGCTCGCCACCGTGCACACGACGGTCGAAAGCTGACGCGCGCGAATTCGCGCAATCTCCTCAAAACTGCGCCCCTCGTGCAAAAGCCGCAACGTCTGCTCGGCCGGAGCCGGCTCCCGGGTCACCACCGGCTCCGCCCGCGCTCCTCCGCCAAAATTTCGCAGGGCCTGCAGAATTTCCGGCCCATAAACATCCGCCTTCTTCTCGCCAATCCCCGCCACCTGCTTCAACTGCGCCAGATTGGCCGGACGCCGCCGGCACAATTCCTCCAGCGTGCTGTCGTGCAAAATAATGTAGGCGGGCACTTTGTTCTCGCGCGCCATATTGCGCCGCCATTCGCGCAAATATTCCGCCAGCGCCGGATCAGCCTCCGCCGCAGCCGCATCGCGCCCTCGCCGCGTCTCTTTCCCAAACCACGGACCCTCCAGCGACGGAGATGCAGATGCAAAAGACGCCCGCGAAAAAGTCTTCTTCCGTTCCGCGGCCGGCGGCAGCTTAGCCCGCTTCATCTCCTTCTTCAACCACTCCGGCCGCGCGTTGCAGTTGTCGCAATTCCCGCAACTCTCCCACTTGGGAGTCTCGCCAAAATGCAAACAAATCTGCCGATGCCGGCAGCCGGACGAATCTGCAAATCGGCTGATCACGCGTTTGCGCCCCGACGCGCGCTCGCGTTCCGTTTCATCCGAGATCTTGTTGATGAAATATCCGAGCAGCACGTGATCTTTTTTCTGCCACAGCAGCACGCAATCCGCCGGTCGCCCGTCCCGCCCCGCGCGCCCCGCCTCCTGGTAATACTGCTCAATCGATTGCGGGAGCGACAGGTGAATCACCGCCCGCACCGCCGGTTTGTTGATGCCAAGGCCAAACGCGATCGTGCCCACCAGCACGCGCACTTCGTCCGACATCCAGCGTTCCTGATTCTGGCGCCGCATCGGCGTCTCCATCTTCGCGTGATAAGGAATCGCCCGAATCCCGCTCTCCTCCAGGTATTCGACCGTCTCCTCCACGCGCCGAATCGTCGGCGAATACACGATCACGCTCTCGCCGGCATACTGCCGCAGCGCCCGACCCAGCAACTCCATCTGCGTCCGCGCTTGGCACTCATGCACCACGTAGCACAGATTCTCTCGGTGAAAGCTGGCGATATAGCAATCCGGCTGGCGCATCTGCAACTGCTTGATGATGTCGTGCCGCACCTGCCGCGTCGCGCTCGCCGTAAACGCGGCAATCGGAAGCGCCGCAAAACGCTCTCGCAGTCGGCTCAGCAGCCGATATTCCGGCCGAAACTCATGCCCCCACTCCGAAATGCAATGCGCCTCATCCACCGCAAAAAAGCCCACCGGAACTTTCGCCAGCCACTCAAAAGTATTTCCCGACGCCAGCCGCTCCGGCGAAAGATAAAGCAGCCTATACCCGCCGCGCGCCGCCTTCTCCATCACCTGCCACCGCTCCGACGAACTCTGCGTGCTATTGATCACCGCCGCCGGAATCCCCATCTGCGCCAGTTGCGCCGCCTGATCCTGCATGAGCGCAATCAGCGGAGAAACTACCACCGCCGTCTTGCCGGAAATAACCGCCGGCAGCTGATAGCACAGCGACTTCCCGCCTCCGGTCGGCATCACCACGCAAGTGTCGTGCGCCGCCAGCACACTCCGTATAACATTCTCCTGCTTGGGACGAAACTCGTGATATCCCCAATAGCGCCGCAGCGCGTCGGCCAGGTTTTGAATATTTTCGGTCATGAATTCGAGGAATGTCCTAGGAGAAGTATAGTCGTAGCTCCACACAAGAAGTCTGTGAGCGCGAAACATCAAATCTGTGATGAATCGAGGGAGCGGTGACTGAAAAACCCGTGACCATCGGCGTAGTCTCCGACACTCACGGCCTCTTGCGTCCGCAAGCCGTCGAAGCCCTCCGCGGGTCCGACCGCATCCTCCACGCCGGAGACGTAGGCGCTCCCGAAATCCTCGAAGCGCTAAAGCAAATCGCGCCCGTCATCGCGATCCGCGGCAACGTCGACACCGCGCCCTGGGCAACCACCTTGCCGCTCACCGAAGTCCTCGAAGTCGGCGGCGTATCCATCTACATGCTGCACGATCTCGCGCAACTCGACCTGAAGCCGCAAGCCGCCCGATTCCGCGTAGTCGTCTACGGTCACAGCCACAAGCCCAAAATCGAAGAGAGAAACGGAGTCCTCTATTTCAATCCCGGCAGCGCCGGCCCGCGCCGCTTTAGCTTGCCCGTGAGTGTAGGCAAATTGACGGTTACCGCAGGACAAGTGAACACGGAGTTGATCGAGTTGAAAACTTAGTTCGAGGAAACTTGTCAGAAAGAAAAAAGGCCAACTCGAAAGCCGGCCTTTTTCTTGATTCCAAGTCTTTGCGGGCGAGGCGCCCGCGCCACACAAAACTACGGCTTCTTCGGCGCAATCGCGTCCTTCGCGGCCTTCGCCACGCGGAACTTTACCACCGTCTTCGCCTTGATCTGAATCGGTTCGCCGGTCTGCGGATTGCGTCCCATGCGTGCCTTGCGATGCGCCTTCACCAGGCGGCCCAGTCCGGGCACAACGAATACACCATTCTTCTTTGTCTCTTTAATTGCCGTGTCGGCCAGGTGCTCCAGAAAAGTCGCGGCCGTCTTGTTGTTGGAGCCGAGCTTCTCGGCCAGGTGGCGAGTGAGTTGCGTCTTAGTCATACCAGAAGCCATGAATTCCTCCTTCAGGAACTTACTTAATTTGCGTGTATCGACCGAATACTAACGCACTCCGCTGTGGAAAAGTAGCATTTTATGCAGATTTTATGCGGTTCCCAGTAAGGTACCCCTCAAAAATGGCCGTAAAATGGCCCTTGGGCAGCCAAAAAGCGCCCAAAATGGCCCATTTGGAGGCGGATTTGACGGCGGGTCGGCCGCATCGGCAACTTCACAAGCGTCGCCCCCGCATCACCCCGACCGCCGATCCATCCGCCAAAAAGGCCGTCTGTGGCCTGCCTGCGAGCACCACTGCCATTTCTTTTCCATAAAAATTCTCCGCATCGCCGTCAAACTCGCCGCGACGAACCTGCCAAACTTTCCATGCCGGATGCGTCACGCGATATTCCACGCACCCGCCATCGCGCTGCGCCGCATATCCCCAATGATGTTCCGTGATGAACTGTTCGACCGAGCCCTCCGCTGGCAGTTCGGGATTGCCCTCGGTTTCAACCTTGATCGAATCCCAGCGTTTCTCGCTCCGCCACCGATATGCCAAGCGCAAACTGTTATCGCCCGCCGAGAGAATCTCGTGCGCCATCGGCGCGGCCACATAATTCTCGTTATAGAAAACGCGCGCGACGAACGCAATCGCGCGTCGCGGAACCGTTTCCTGTATGAACACAACGCCTCTCCGAGTCTCGTTCCCCTCTTGGCGCCGCACGTAGAATCGCAGATTCACTTCCTCAAAATTCGAGTGCATCGGAATCGCCAGCCACCCGAACATTCTGGTTCGAAGAAATCGAAAGCCCACTAGGCTGACAAATACTTTCCCATTCCAGCAATCGACTTCGGTTCCAGCCGGAAGAAACGGAAGAAGCAGACAAGCGTCCACTTCATAATTCAGCATGGCGAGATACCGCCATTCCGCAGTAAGAAAAACTTTATCCGAGCTCACCTATCTAGGATGGTCAGGCGAAGCGCCCGATGCAAGAGAAATTATCGCGTTGGCGTGACTCGAAAAACTGACAGCTGTTTTCTACGGATCGTAAACCGCGCTGCCCATGCCCGCCTGCCGCGCCGCTTCCTGCATGTCGGCAAGCGCCTTCTTCTGCTCCTCAAGCTGCTGCTGCATTTGCGCAACCGTCTCCTGCTTCTTCGCCTGGTTTTCGTTGTGTTGAATGCCATTGCTATATAAGCTCGCGGTGACGTAACGAATCGATTCGTTGAGCTTGTCGATCTGCGCCTGCCCCGCCGCAATCGCGTTCTTCTGCGCCAGGATCTGCTTCTTCCATTCCTCAGCAGACACGCGCCCCGCCGACTCGCCGCCAGCCGCCGGCGCCGGCTTCCTATTTCTTTCGGTCTCGCTCGACGATGCGTCGACACGCGCCGGAAGATCTTCGTTTGTAATCACCTTCGGCTTCGCCTTCGACGACGCTGACCCCGCCGCAGCCTTCGCCTGCTGCTTCTCGCGATTCTCTCGCGCGACATCGCCCAGCGACTGCCCATATGCCACCGCTCCGATCAGCAGCACGCCAGAAAAAATCCTCAGCCCCATTCCCTTCATCGCAACTCTCCCGCGCGAAACCATTCACGATTCAAATCGCAAGCCCCGCGTCCGCTCTCGCGCTACGGATCGTACACCGCCGTATGCATGCCCGCGCGCCGCGCCGCGTCCTGCATCTGGTCGAGCTTGATTCGCTGCTCATTCAGCTGTTGCTGCATCAGCGCCACCTGTTGCACTTGCCGCGCCTGATACCGGTTGAATGGCTGTTCCGCCTGCACCTCGCCATTCGCCGACCGAATCGATGCCTGCACCTGATCAATGCGTGCCTGCAGATTCGCCATCTTGGTCTTCTGCGCCAGAATCTGCCTCTTCCACTGCTCCGCCGCGCGTTGCTCCCCCGCCCGCTGTTGCGCAAAATGCCGCTCTGCCGCCCGGTCCTCCGCCGTCTTGCCACTCGCCGCCGCACTCGTTGGCGCACTCGCCGTCACGCTCGCCGCCGGCGCCGCGTTCGGCGTCACATCAGCATTCGGATCTTTCGGCAGATCCTTATTCGTAATCACCTTCGGCTTAGCCGACGACGACGATGCAGCCTCGGCACTCTGCTTTTCGCGATTCTCGCGCGCAATGTCGCCGAGCGATTGCCCAAACGCCATCGGGCCCAATAACAGAGCGATGGCCACAACATGGAAGAGCATTTGACGCGTCCCAGAATGCCTCATATCCCTCTCCCGCCGGCGCGGCGCAGTCCTCCCTCGATGCTAGCTCCGTTCCCGACAATCTGTATCTACCCCAGGTAACAAGCCCCTGAAACGAAAGTGCCGCACCATCATGGCCAACCGGACATCTGCAAAACCTCCTCTGGAGCCATTCCACCCTCCCGCAAATGCCGCAGGCTAAGCGCGTCGAACCGCTTCGCCAGCCGCACCCCTGCCGCGTCGCGCACCAATTCGCAATGAAAATAATCAGGGGCAGCCAACCCCAGCGCCCGCATCAGCAGCGACTGCCGAGCCGTCGACTTCAGCAAATCCGCGCCCCGCACCACTTCCGTAATCCGCATCGCCGCATCATCAACCACCACCGCCAGCTGATATGCCGGAACATCATCCCGCCGCCACACCAGGAAATCTCCGAAATCGCGCCCCGCAACATAGCGCTGTGCGCCAAGATTCAAATCCGCGAACGCAATCGCCTCGCCATACGGCACCCGAAACCGCCAATTCACCCCCGCCGGTTCCAGCAAATCAACGGCCTCGCGCCCGCGGCAAGTCCCGGGATACACCGGCTCATCATCGGCATCGCCTTCATTCGGAGCGCTCGCGGATTGCGCTAAATCCTTCCGCGAACAAACGCACGGATAAATAAACCTGTCCTCGCGCAGCCGCCGCCATGCCTCCAGATAGTGCGTCCGGCGCTCGCTTTGCGCATAAGGCCCATACTCCCCGCCGCAATCCGGCCCCTCGTTCCACCGAATTCCCAGCCAGCGCAAATCTTCCACCATCGCCCGCGCAAACTCCGCCCGCGAACGTTGCGGATCCAAATCCTCATTCCGCAGAATTAAAATTCCCTTGTGCTCGGAGGCTCGTTGCGCCGCGATCCAAAACGTCCGCGCATGACCCACATGCAACAGCCCCGTGGGCGAAGGCGCCAGCCGCCCGCGATACTTCGCCTCAGAATTCAGAAAAAGAAGCGATCCATCGTGCATGCAGCCATTCTAGTGCCGCGTCGAGAGAGAGTAGCGCCGGCGTCTTGCCGGCTGTCCCGAGGGCGTCTCGCCCTGGTCGCGGCGAGCGTCATTCTCATCGAGTTCTTCTCTCTTGTCTCACACCCCGCCGTGTGGCCCTCCACACGCCGTGTCCGGCGCGGCACACAGCCAGCCGCATGAATGATTCCTAAGTCTCGCCGCATCAACGCTGGCAGGATTGGCCGCTCTCTTGCCCTATCACTTTCGACTGCGCCGGCCGCAGGGGAGGTGACACCATGACAACCACTTGGAAATCCGAATCCGATAACAGGAAACCGACTAACAGTAAACTCTCGAACCAGACCAACAAAACAATCTCCGCGACAACGCTCTCGTCCTGGTCGCGCCAGCAGAAACTCGCCATGATCGCAGGCTTCGCCATTCTCGCCGTGCTGCTCGCCGCCAGCGCCTGTTCGAAGCAATCGCCCAAACCCTCGCTGGTGGGCGTTTTCAGCCCCGCGGCAAGTTCGCCCACGCCCGCCCTTGCGGAGCTAACGCCGGTCACACCAACTGCCGTCGCTGCACCAGCACCCATAAAGAAAGCCGCCAAAATGCGTCCGGCAAACGTCACCTACACCGACGCGAGCTCGGGCGTTTCATTTCTCTATCCGCGCAAAGCATTGCTGATTTCGGGTGACAAGACGAATTCCGAACTCTCCGGCGTGAGCGATGCGGCCATGAATTTCGTGCAACCCGGCGGGGCCACCATTGCGACGGTCGCGTTGCCCGGTACCTCGTATCCCGGCACCGACTTCGCCACCGCCTTCTTCAACGTGAACGTGAATCGCAGCCTTTCTCAACCAGAGTGCGAGCATTTCGCCTTCGTCGATACGCGTAACCCCGACGGCGAGCCCGTCGATGCCGAGAAAGTCAAAGTTGGCGCAACCGAAATGGAGATGACTTCCAACTTCTCTGCCAACGCCATCAAGCAGGCCGAGACGCAGTACTACCACAGCTATGAAAATGGAGCGTGCTACGAATACGTCTTAGGCCTCGGCACGGAAGGCTTTGCCACCGAAGGCGGCGTCCTGCACGTCAACCGCGATGACGTCTTTGCCAAGCTTGAAAAAATCCTGGCCACGGTAAAGATCAATCCGCTACCCGAAGAACGCGCCGCCGACCCGGCGCTGAACAGCATGAGCAGCGGCAAAGAGTAATTCTCTCGTCGCGCGCAAAGTGCAAAAGGCTGCGAGCTGCGAGCAAAGTTAAATTGCTCGCGGCTCGTACCCCTGTTCGATGATTTCGATCGCCCGATGATCCCATCCTTCAGGTTATGATCAAACAGTGTTGGCCACCGGCGTCGCGAACAACAAACTCCAAATTCTACGATCCGAGAAGCTGAGCCAGCTGCCCTGGCTCCTTCACGGCTTCTCGACGCGCCTCGGCGGAGTCTCCCGCGCCTACGGCGGAAAAGCGTTGAATCTCGGCTTCACAGCGCATGACTCCCGCGCGGCCGTCGAACGCAACCGAGAACTTTTTCTTAAAGAACTCGGCGCCTCGATCGGACCTAAGGCTTGGCCACTAGTTTCGCTACGGCAGATCCACTCCGACCTGATCCATCGAGTTGATGGGGCCGAAGCGAGGCGCGAACCCCTCGCCGGAGACGGTCTGATCACAGACACGCCGGGAATGATCATCGCCGCGCAGGCCGCCGATTGCCTTCCCATCATTCTCGTCGATCGCAAGCGCCATGCGGTCGGAGTGTTCCACGCCGGCTGGCGCGGCACCGTTCAGCGCATCGCCGAGAAAGGCGTCGGCGAAATGCGCAAGCACTTCCAGAGCGATCCACGAAATTTGCTGGCCGCAATCGGCCCCGGGGTGCAGTCTTGCTGCTACGAAGTAGGCGATGAGGTGCGCACGAAATTCGAAGCGCAGTTCGCCTACGCCGGCGATTTATTCCGCGAGGTGAAGGAATCGGACCCGGTGCGGGAGAAATATCCGCTGCTCTTCCTAACCGCCCGCGCGCCCGGACATAGCGAATTACCCGCAAAACTTTTTCTCGATCTGGTGGAAGCCAACCGCCGCCAATTGCTCGATGCCGGCCTGCCTGCAAAAAATATCGACGTGAAGTCGCCGTGCACGGCATGCCACACCGAACGGTTGTTCAGCTACAGGGCGGAAAAGGGCGTGACCGGAAGAATGATGGCGGCCGCCGGAATCTGCAAAGAGTAAAGGAGTATATTGTGGGAACCGCGCTATTGAAACGATTCGGGCCTCAAGACGAGATTTTTCGCCGGCCCGATCACCCGATGACCAGATCACCCGATCCCTTATGCCCTATCATGTAGTCGCCTTCACCATGGCGCAAGTACGCCAGGGAGCTCTCGGATTTCAGCGCGAGTTGGGCGCCGTCCTGCGCGAACGGCCCGACATCAAAGTGTATTCGGCAAGCCCCTTCGATCTTGACGAACGCCGCCGCGCCAAAGATCGATTCGGAGGAGACATCGTCTACTTCTTCAACGACGCGGCCTATCAGGAATGCGAGCGACGGGGCCTCGACCTGCAATTCCAAGCGGAAGTGTCCGAAGAAGAACTACCACGCAGGCGAACTGTGGCAGTCGGCATGCCAGAGTCGCGGACCGGTGGAAGAAATAGCCTCGAATAAGCGGTTTCGCCAGCTGCCGCTTCACTGCGGCGGAGAGTATAAGCCCGCCTGCCGCAAAACGGAGAGCATGTCCCAAGCGCTCCACTCTTCGCGAATTGTCCCGTCTTTAAAGCGAAACAACGTCATGCCATCAATCTTGATCTTCTTGCCCGTGGCGGGAATCCCCATCCCTGCCTGTGTGTTGGTGCCAGATGCGCTCCAGTACACCGACACAAGATCCCGCTCCGCAATAATTTGGAGGACGCGGATTTTCATGTCCGGTAGGGCCTTGCGCTCCTCCTTGGCTGCGGCGATATCTTCTTCCAAGGTTGCTTCACGATCGCCAGCGTGGGCGACGAAGTCTTTGGCATGAGAATCGGCGTACTTGTCGAAGCGGCCCTGATCGAGCACTTCTTCGAAGAAGCTGCGGGCAATCTGCTTGTTTCTTTCCTGTGCCCCGGCTTGCTGCCCCATGGCGGGCATGCAAATCGAAAATAATAATGACGCGAACGACAGCAGCAAAAACGAAATCCGGCGCATACGACTCTCCTTGGTCGGTGCGACTCTCCGCGCTCACGGCGAACCAGCGGCGAGAGCGGGAAGTCCGGAATTTTTCCCGACAGACGTTAATGTAACATGTGTTACAGTAATAAACAAGGAGTTTAACGATGGCGAGACCACCTGAACCTGGCATCCGCGCCAGCCTGCGTGACCGGGCTGTCGACTACGTGCTCGCACATGGCTTGGGAGACTTGGCTCTTCGGCCCCTCGCCCAAGCTCTGAGGACCAATGCCCGGATGCTCGTCTATCACTTCGGCTCGCGCGAGGGACTGATGCATCATATTCTTTCCGGCATACGGGAACGTGAGGATGCTCGCATCCAGGCTTGGTTCCGGAGTGGCGAGAGACCTCGCACGCTGCCGCAGTTCTTGCGCTGGTACTGGAAGCGGCTGAGCGCACCCCGGGCTCGGCCTGGCTTACGCCTCGTCTTCGAGTTGTATGCGCTTGCGCTCCGCCATCCACGCGACTATCCCGGCGTCCTCGAAGATCCGATCGCCTATTGGCAGTCGCTCACCGAGAAGGCTGGCGTTCCGCTGGAGACAAACGCGGCCGACGCAACCCTGCTCCTCGCTGCCACGCGTGGTCTTCTTTTGGACCTCTGCGCAACTGGAGACCGAGTGCGCATAGGACGGGCAATGGAAGTGCTCGCACAGTTTGCCGAATGGCGCCAGGCGCAGGCTGGGTGACGAGCGGTTCCGCAGCACAACGGACGGAACAAAGATCACGCGACCGCTAGTTCTTCTTCTGCTTCTTTTGCGAGGTATCGGACTTTGGCTTGTCGTCTTTTTTGCTGTCTTTGGTTTCCTTAGCGTCTTTAGATTCTTTCGATTCCTTCTTGCCGCTTTCGTCTTCTGCAGACGAAGAAGACGACGACCCCGCCGATGCCGCGCCCTTCTTCGCGTAGTCGGTCACATACCATCCGGAGCCTTTGAACTGCACGGCCGGAGCCGAGATCACTTGCTCGATCACGCCTCCGCATTTCGGGCACTTTCGCAGCTGCTTGTCAGAGAATTTCCTGATCTGTTCAAAGCGATGGCCGCAGTCCTTGCACAGGTATTCGTAGTTGGGCATGTGTGAGCTGATTCTAGAGGCGAAGATTCATCGCCGTCAATTTCGGGAGGATCGCGCGATTGCCAAAGATCGTTCACCGCCGCGGCATTAAGGTTCACGCAGGCTTGGCTGTCATTGATCCGGAACGGCTTTCCTTGGGGGAGGTTCGCGTCCTTCGTGCTGGACGCTCTCGTCAGCGCTTCAGCAAATCCACCGGCTCGCGAACATCGTGCACCCGAAAATGTTTTGCCAGCGCAGGATGCTTTGCCGCGACAGCTTCGTACATGGCATAGGCCACGTTGCGATAGGACGAATGTCCGGCGGGCGTGGTGCGCAGCTCGGAAATGTAAACTGCCTCGGCGAAATCCATCTTGAACAGCGTGCGCTTTCGAAAAGCCAGAGGAATCGCATACTGCGCGCTCTGCGCCGCTTCATCGCCGCCCGATGCGGCAAGCTTCTCAACGGCGCCGGCGGCTCGCTTCATCGCGGATTCATAGTCGGAGCCTACGCCCGCGGCTGCAACTTCCGGCGGCGTATCGAAGCCGTGAACGCTCGTGAAATCCTGCATGATCTGCACGCAGCGGCGATGCCGGTGCATGTCGCGGAAGCCGCCAATGTCCATGAGAATGTCAAAGCGAAACTGCTGGCCGGCGGAAAAGGCGCGCAGCAACTCGTCGTGCTTGCCGCGATGCCGCAAGCCCAGGTCGACAATCTCGCGGCGCCGCGCCTCGCTCGCCGCTGCAACCGTGCTGCGCACCTGACGGTAAGAATAGTGACAGTGCCCGTAAACGAGCGTTGCCGCCAACTCAATCTCCAGCGCGTCAGTCTCGCGCAGATCGGCGCCCGTCAGATCATTGGCGATCAAGTCATTCTCTATCAAGTCGACGAGCGGAGCAGGATCAATGGCCGCGCCTCGCATCAACTCCCCGGCCGCTTGCTGCAACTCCAGCCGCGTCACGATTTCATAGCGATTGGGATCGGCATACTTCACTAGCGTGGGCGCAACTCGGACCTCGCGCAGCAACTCGCGTTCCGCGCGCTCCGCGACCTCCGGCGACACAGCTCGAATCGCCGCCACCAGCGCGCGCAACGATTCTTCATTCGCGTTGTAGGCCGGAGAAAGCGCGGCCTGCTTCAGGAGCCCTCCCAGGTCGCGGATTTCTTGATGTGGCTGTGAGAGCAGGTGCGCGACCTGCGTTTCCAGTGTGCGGGCGTTGACAATCTCCCCGAGCGACGTATTGGTCGAGAGCGGCAGCAGATAGCGCGAGATGTCGAAGGCGCGGGCGCGCAGGGTGCGCTCGTAAGCGTCCGTCTTCATTTCGGCGGGCCGCGGCGTGATGCTGGCGAGGTATTCAAACGTCCGCTGAGAAATTGTTTCGTAAGTCGCGAACAGAGACTCGATGGTCTCGCGATAGAACGCGGTCGCGGCAGCGTCGCCCTGAAAGCTTGGCGTGTAGTACCCGCTTTTTCTGAAATCCTGGTAACGCGTCGACCGTTCCTGCCCATCCCACCGTTGCTCGTCGGCGACCACGATGGCCGCCAGAATAGAAAGACGCTCAATGGCGAGCGCGATGTGAGCCAGATCAGCGATGGAGCGATGGCCGTACTGAAAGTAAAAAGTGTTGAGAAATTTTTCCGCCTTCTGCGAGGTAATTTCCTTCAGCGACTCCTTCATCGACAGGGAAGAGCGCGAATACTTGGCCATGGCATAAGCCTGAATCTCGGGCTCGACCCCATACACGGCAAACACCTCGACGGACGGTTTGGGGCTGGGGGAGGCTTGGGCGCGTGCGGGGTCGGTTGAGAGCACTTCGGACATGGGAGTAGAGAAATCTTAATCGGGCGGAGCGGGGGGCGCAACCTCGACCTACGGCGACCAAAAGGCAAAAATGTTCCGCGTGGAACATTTGCACTTATAAATATGTATGTACATTTACGAATCCGTACGTGCATCCGGACGGACAAGCTTCGCGGCGGCTGGAGCCGCGTTTGAGGATGAACCGCCGCTCCACCCAAACGCCAGGCTGAAGGCGCGCCCCTTTCAAGGTAAAAAAACAGCGTCCGGCTCTTGCCAAAGTCTTGGATTTCGCGGCACGATGATGGCATACGCTTGCCCGAGCTCGATGCATAAACCACTTCCAATCCGTAGTGACGGCGAAACGATTGAGTTGGCTCAAGCCACGCTTCCTGACCACATCGAACAGGCTCGCGAGCTCTTTGTGGAATATGGCACTTCGCTCGGCTTCAGCCTCTGCTTCCAGAGCTTCGATGAGGAGTTGAAGGGACTACCCGGCGCTTACTCGCCGCCCGGCGGACGGCTGCTGCTGGCCCGGCATGCGGACCGCGTCGCGGGATGTATCGCGTTACGCAAACTCGAGCCCGGAGTCTGCGAGATGAAGCGGCTTTACGTGCGGCCGGAAGCGCGCGGGCTCGGCCTCGGCCGCATGCTCGTGGAACAACTAATTGCCGAAGCGCGCGCGATCGGCTACGAACGCATGCGGCTGGATACGGTTGGCTCGGCCATGCAGGATGCGATCGCCCTCTATCGCAAAGTGGGCTTTCGCGAAATCGCGCCTTATTCCAAGATTCCAATTGAAAGCGCACTGTGGATGGAACTACTGCTGTAGGTATTCGCCCACAGGTTTTCCCGCCGTGGGCTTGAGGGTTGCTCGAGAAGGCGGCGGCGCTGCCTTGTTCGCAACCGGGCCAGCGTTCGGCGCTCTCGCCGGCGCCGGGGATCGGCTCGCAGATGGTTTGGCGGTATCCGCAGGCGCCACGCGGTCGAGAATCACGATATCCACGCGGCGATTGGTTCGACGACCCTCCGCCGTAAGATTGCCGGCGAGCGGATGAGATTCTCCCTACCCCCGCTGCGCTCAAACGATCGGGACTGAGGCTTTCGCGCACAATGAAGACCCGCACAATCTCTGTGGCCCGCGAGGTCGACGGCACGGGCAACACGTGCCACCGATCGGGAGGATTGCCCGGATAAGTTCGAAGCCGCCGCCTGACCTCCGGCGACCGCGAGCGGGCAAAATCGCGATTCGGATCCCGAGAGGCGGAAGGTCATATGCGCCGCCAAGAACCTTACTCTAAAATAGCGAAGGCTGAAATAGCTGGAATCCATAGGCGTCACTACTCCAGGGTGCGGGTCCATTGCCGATTTCACAACGCACACAGATCGGAATCGTAGGCGCAGGACCTGCCGGTCTTGTGCTCTCTCACCTTTTATATCTCCAGGGAATTGAGTCGGTCGTAGTCGAGAATCGCAGCCGGCAATATTCCGAGCAACGCGTCCGCGCCGGAGTACTCGAGCAGGGAACGGTCGACCTGCTCACGGAAATGAGCCTTGGAGCGCGCCTGAAAGCCGAAGGCTTGGTCCACTACGGAATCGAGTTGCGCTTCCGCGGTCGTGGTCACCGTATCGATTTTCAGGAGCTCACTGGCGGAAAAGGAATCACCATTTATGCGCAGCATGAGGTTCTGAAGGACCTGAACAACGCCCGCGTCGCCACCGGCGGCCAGGTTTTCTTTGAAGCGGGAAATGTCAGCGTGCATGACCTCGATGGCGCGAGGCCGACGATCCGATACGAGAAGGATGGAGAGGCGCACGAATTAGCCTGCGACTTCATTGCCGGTTGTGACGGCTTTCACGGCATCTGCCGGCCCAGCATCCCGCCTGGCGTGCTGACACATTACGAGCGCGAGTATCCTTTCGGATGGCTCGGCATTCTCGCCGACGCGCCTCCTTCTTCGGACGAGTTGATCTATACCTACCACGATCGCGGCTTCGCTTTGCTTAGCATGCGCTCGCCACACGTCAGCCGCTTGTACCTGCAATGCAGTCCCCATGAAAACATTGACCATTGGAGCGATGAGCAGATTTGGCGGGAACTTCAGACTCGCCTCGCTTCGGACGGATGGAGGCTCACCGAAGGCCAGGTTCTGCAAAAAGGCGTGACTGGGATGCGAAGTTTCGTAGTCGAGCCCCTGCAATACGGGCGACTATTTCTGGCGGGAGATTCCGCCCACATCGTGCCACCGACTGGCGCCAAAGGATTGAATCTCGCGGTCGCCGATGTGCGCATTCTCGCCCGGGCTCTCGAGCGCTTTTATGCCACGGGAAGCCGCAACCTGCTCGACAATTATTCTGAAGTTTGCCTGCGGCGCGTCTGGAAAGTACAGCGCTTCTCCTGGTGGATGACTTCCATGCTGCACCGCTTTCCGGATGAAAACCCCTTCGATCAGCGCCGCCAACTCGCCGAACTGGATTATGTGACCAGTTCGCGCGCAGCGGCGCAGGCGCTGGCCGAAAACTACGTCGGACTGCCTATGGAATGAGCTTCTACACAGTTCCCCGTCACTTCCACTTGCCCTCACCCTCGACAATCGTAACGTAGCGATCGATGGGAAGATCGGTGAAGCGCTCGATCGCATTGCTCGGTCCCGGCCATTTCACCTCGAGCAAGTCAACCTTTGTTCTGTGGCCGAGGCCAAGCAGCAGTCGTGGGTCATGCGACGACAGAAAACTTCCGCCTCCGGTCTTCATCCTGCTTCGCTTTAGATCACCGGCCTGGTAACTAACTCGTGCGCCGACTGCATCGCGATTCGACTTAGTGCCCACCAACGTCAAGCCGAGCCAGTGATTCAGCTTCCCTGCATTGTTGCGCAACAGCAGCGGAGCCCCGCCATTCATGGAAATCAGCACGTCGACGGCGCCGTCATTGTTGAAGTCTCCGACAGCAAGTCCGCGCGCCGAGAAATTCTTCGCAAAGACGGGGCCGCTTCGCTCGCTTACATTCTCAAAGCTCTTTCCCGTGCCGTGGAACAACAGCAGCGGCTCCTGATACTCCACGTCTTTGTGATACACCTGAATCAGGTCGTCTGGGTTTCCATTCGAGAGAAATAAATCGAGATCTCCGTCGTTGTCGTAATCGAAAAATTTAAGCCCCCATCCGCTCATCAAACGCGTAGCCGCGCCGATGCCGGTCGAAAGAGCCATGTCGCTGAAGACCTCGTTCTTGTCATTGTGGTAGAGCGAGTACATTTCGTGATCAACATTGGCCTCAAACAGATCGAGCCAGCCATCTTGATCGTAATCAGCAGCATCGACTCCCATGCCGGATCGTGGTTTGCCGAAGACGTTGACTCCCACACCCGCCAACATTCCGACTTCTTCGAATCGTCTTTTGCCGCGATTGGCAAAAAGAAAATTTGGAACGGTGTCGTTGGTCACGTAAAGATCCATTCTTCCATCGTTGTTGACGTCCGCTGCAACCACTCCCCAGGCCTTTGCCAGAGATTGCGTAATGCCAGACTCTTTACTGACATCAGTAAACGTTCCGTCACCATTGTTGTGAAAGA
>Ga0070766_10000599_pt1 | contig 16209 bp, 16 predicted proteins | sample HubBroMetageWFT6_FD_69782 | JGI IMG/M metagenome (GOLD analysis project Ga0070766, IMG submission 69782) | Warmed and freeze-thawed soil microbial communities from the Hubbard Brook experimental Forest, New Hampshire - Hubbard Brook CCASE Soil... | ecosystem: Environmental > Terrestrial > Soil...
TAAACCGGAAACCACACCCCCACGCGCAAGGGGGGCCACAGCCTCCGGCCTTGGCAGACCCGGCGTTATATGCGGAGTCGGGACGGGATGCTAGGAAAGCCAGTGACTCACTTAAGATTCAGGGTGCCGCGGCATTTGGCCGCAGCGCACCGGCAAACCCTTATGGGCGCATCTTTGCCAACAGCGTAATCCGCCGTCAGCTCTTCTCCTTGACGAATTCTGCGGCGGCTAAAATAGAACAGATGCCCGCCGATTCGCCGGGGAGAGAGATTAGGCCGGCAAGAATGGTTGATCAGTTCCGCGCCGCTTCCCCTCACCGCGCCGTTTATAATCCAATTGCGATTCAGCTGTGCGAGGTAATCATTTTTCGGAGCGCCACGTTTCTCCAGCGTCCTTTCGAGCTTTATAGCTTGCGCCCATGTGAGCAGTTGCCCGGTATATTCGATGACTTTCTTACCGGGCGGAATGGATTCCGCGGCAAAGACCCCCTTTCGGTGTATTGGGGATCTGTCGATGCGAAGCCTATACCGCGAGAACCGCGGAGCGATGTAAGATTCTCGCGATGTTCGTTCATGACGCTTCATGGCAGGTGGGATTGTAAGAAATTATGAGCTAGGTGAAGCTCGAGCATCGCAGACGAATGAAATTGCACGAAGGGAACGCTATCACATTTTTCGCCGGCCAGGTCGATTCAACCGAACTGTGTTTTTACTCTGGGGCGATGAGTCCTTCCAGAGAGATTCGTACTCTAATCTGTGGTATGGGTATGACTTTAGGATAGCTGCGGGGTGCATGGGAGGAGCATGGTGGACGAGAAAAATTCGGATCAACCAGTCGTCAAAATCATAGGCCGCAGCGATTCTGCGCGGGCTTATGCCATTCGCGACTTCCTCACTCGCGGCGATATCCCGTTCGAATGGGTAGAATTAAAAACGGATGAACAGGCTCGCCAATATGGCGTGACCGGACTAAACGATCCCAGGCTGCCGGTCGGCATTTGTCCCAACGGCACGCGAATTGAAAATCCCACCATCCGCCAGATTGCAGAAAGGCTTGGTTGGTACCACAACCCGTCACAAGCTGAATACGATCTCGCAATTTATGGCGCAGGGCCGGCGGGATTGAGCGCCGCTGTGTACGGCTCGTCGGAAGGCTTGAAGACCGTTCTGATCGAACGCTCGGTAGTGGGCGGGCAAGCAGGTACCAGCTCGAAGATTGAAAACTACCTGGGATTCCCAGACGGAATCAGCGGCGCCGATCTGGCGAAACGCGCGCGCGATCAAGCCTGCCGGTTCGGGACCGAGATCCTAATGCTGCGCGAGGGAGTACGCGGCGAATTTGAACCCGGCAAAGGAACGGGCTATCTCGCGGACGGCACGAAAATTGTAGCGCACGCGACCATCTGCGCCACGGGCGTGCGCTATCGCAAGCTGGGCTTGGAAAACGAAGACGCTTTTTATGGCGTGGGCGTATATTACGGCGCGGGAGCCAGTGAAGCGCAACTTTGTTCCAACCAGCACGTATTCGTCATAGGGGGCGGCAATTCCGCAGGACAAGCTGCCATGTATTTTGCGAAGTTCGCGCGAAAGGTCACCATTGTGATTCGAGGTGATTGCTTGCGACGCACTCTGTCGCAATATCTAGTGGACCGGATCCATTCGTCTCCCAATATCGAGGTCTTGTCACGCACCGAAGTGATTGCTCTGCATGGCGACCATGTCTTGCACTCGATCACGCTGCGAAACAATCTAACAGGCGAGGAAGAAACTTTCGAGACTCGCTGGCTCTTTCTGTGTTTGGGTGGTGAACCGCAGACGGACTGGGCCAGGGATGTTGGAATTTGCCGCGATTCCGACGGTTATCTTGTGACTGGCCCGGACTTGTCTCTTGGCGGCATCCGCGCGCAGAACTGGCCGTTGGAACGCTCGCCCTACTATTTGGAAACGAGCATGCCCGGACTGTTTGCGGCAGGTGATGTGCGGCACGGTTCCGTGAAACGGTGCGCGTCGGCAGTGGGCGAAGGCGCCATGGCAGTCACATTTGTACATCGCTATCTAACAAGCGCCTAGGTCTTACAATTACACGATAGTAAAGGAGGATTTATTTATGGCGGCCTGTACGCATATGAATCAGATTCGGTCGGTAACACCGCGCACTCCCAATGGATGCGAGGAATGTTTGAAAATGGGCGATACCTGGGTCCACTTACGTCTCTGTTTGGAGTGCGGCCACGTGGGCTGCTGCGATTCGTCGAAAAACAAACATGCCACGAAGCATTTCCATCACACCAAGCACCCCATCATGAAGTCCTTCGAACCCGGAGAGACTTGGGGCTGGTGCTACGTGGATGAACTGGAGCTGGACCTCTCTGCGCTTCCCTTGGCCGCTCTTAGCCACACCGCGTAAGCTGCGCTAATCTGGCATGTGACGCAGCTGGCTTTCCCGCGAGTACTTAGCGATTTGTAACAGAAAGCTGCATAACTTTTTACAATCGAAAGCTTGACGCGTTTGCAAGGCTTTCGATATAGTTGCGGTTCGACTGCGCGTGTGTGGTAGTCGAAAGGAAAACTGGAACCCGCGATGCATCTGTTTTATTACTGTTTCGCCTTTACTTACCGCTTCTCCTTTACGGGAAGCGGGCCGGCGAGACGCGCGCGGATGATTTGAGAAAATAGCAGCGAAAACCCGCAAGAAGTCTTAAGACGCCGGCCGCGCCCCTCCAAAGAGGACGCGGCCTTTTTTGTTTTGCGCAAGATTTGGGGCGCGAGATTTTGTGACTCGAATGCATAACAGCTTTCCCCAGGAGAATGTTTGGGATTGTTTCTCGATATTCCGAGGAGGCCGGATGCGAGGACTAAAGATTGGAGACTGGCGAACGAAGATCGATGCCATCGACACAACTCTGCTGCATCTGCTGAATGTTCGCGCTGCATTTGCACTCGAGGTCGGAAAGCTCAAGGGAGAGGCTGGCATGCTGCTTCGCGTTCCGGCGCGCGAGCACGAGATCCTCTCGCGCATGAAGAAACTGAATCCGGGGCCGCTGGATGGCGAGGCGGTAGGAAAAATCTATCAGCTTATTTTGGATGAATCGATCCGTATCCAGGAAAGTCACGGTTACGGCGCCGCAGAAAAATCGAAAAACGTTTCTGCGTCCCATCGCCACCGGATGAATTCGGTTGAAATTCGGCCAAAGCGGCGAAAGCCGAGCGTGGCATGAAGCTTGCCGGCGACAAGCGCGTGGCCTTTCAAGGGGAGCGCGGCGCATTTAGTGAAGAAGCGGCGATCAAGCTGCTAGGGGACGAAGTTTCACTCGTGCCGCTTCCGACCTTTGAAGCTGCTTTCAACGCAATTGCGCAACACAAAGCGGACTACATTTTGGCGCCTATCGAGAATAGTTTGGCGGGGCCGGTTCAAAGGTCGTTGGACTTACTGGTGGAGAGCGATTTGACGATTGTCGGCGAGGTGATCATTCGCGTGCAGCATAACTTAATCGGCCCGCCGGGATCGACTTTTGACGATGTGACCGTTGTGGAATCACATCCCGTAGCTTTAGCGCAGTGCCAGCAGTTTTTCAGCTCGCGGCCATCCTTGAAAAGAATTGGAACGGACGATACGGCGGGAAGTGTTCGCGAGATCGTCCAGGCTGAAGATCGCAAACGAGCTGCCATCGCCAGTAAACGCGCCGCGCAAATATATGGCGGACAAATTCTTCGCGAGAACTTGGAAGACGATCCCGAGAATTACACACGGTTTGTCCTGCTGGCGCCCGCCAGGGAGTCCGTGCCGGAGATAACGGACAAAATTTCCCTGGTGTTCAGGCTTGCACACGTTCCCGGCGCCCTGTTTTACGCGCTGGAACCTTTCGCGCGACGAAAAATCAACTTGATGAAAGTGGAAAGCCGGCCCGTTCGCGGGCTTCCTTGGCAATACCGCTTTTATCTGGACCTGCAAGCGTCTGCGAACGATCTGGAAGTTCAGGCGGCGTTAGGCGAACTGGAAAAACTCGCCGTCGATGTGCGGATTCTGGGTTCTTACCTTTCGGCAAAGAGTGAAAACAGCAACGCATCGTAACTTGGGAGACTAATCATGATTGTCAACATGGCGCAGGGCGCAACAGAAGATCAAATTAACCACGTAGTGGAACGGATCAGAGAGTGCGGCTGCCAGGCGCATTTGAGCCGTGGTGAGGAAAGAACCGTGATCGGCGTGGTGGGAAGGAGCGCGCAGCATCAGAGCGAACTCGAAGCGCTGCTGGGCGCGCCGGGTGTGGAAGAAATCATTCGGATCACGCATCCCTTCAAGCTCGCCTCGCGGAATTTCCGGCCGGATGGCTCGATCATCGAGCTGGGCAAAGGCGTCTCGATTGGCGGAACAGAACTGATCGTGGCCGGCGGGCCGTGCGCCGTGGAGTCGCCTGAACAAATTAACGAAATCGCGGCGGCCGTGGCGCGCGCTGGCGGGAAATTGCTGCGCGGTGGCGCCTTCAAACCCAGAAGCTCGCCCTATTCCTTCCAAGGGTTAGGCGAGAAGGGATTGAAATTATTGCGCGACGCCGCGGACAAGAACGGCTTGCTTGTGGTTAGCGAGGTAATGGATCCCTCGCAAATTGAACTGATGCTCCAGTATGTGGACGTGCTGCAAGTGGGCGCGCGCAATATGCAGAATTATTATCTGCTTCGCGCCCTGGGAGAAAACAGCAAACCGGTCCTGTTGAAGCGGGGCATGTCCGCGACAATTGAAGAACTGTTGCTCAGCGCGGAATACATTATGTCCGGCGGAAACTACAATGTGATTCTGTGTGAGCGCGGCATCCGCACCTTTGACACCTACATGCGCAACACCATGGATATTGCGGCCATTCCCGTGATCAAACAGCTTTCGCACTTGCCGGTGATGGCGGACCCATCCCACGGGACCGGGCGCCGCGATAAAGTTCCGCCCATGGCTCGAGCCGCGGTTGCAGCGGGCGCCGACGGATTGTTGATTGAAGTTCATCAAGACCCTGAGCGCGCTCTGTCTGACGGAGCGCAATCAATTTACCCCGAACAATTTGCGCGCCTGATGGACGAGCTGCGCGTGATCGCTCCTGCCGTGGGACGTCGAATCGCAAGCGCCCTGCTGGAAGCGAGATAGGCAGCTAGAACCAATTATCGCGATCGCACGGCTTTCTGCATGGCCATCAATGAATCGGTGGCGAAGCGTTTTTGCAGAGCCCTTGAGAGCGGATAAGCTGAACGCGCCAACAGACGAGGCCGCGAGAATGCATAAATGTCATACCGAACCGTTTGATCGGCGCGATTGAATTCAACTGTGAAGCGTTCTTCTCCCCTTTCCGCGTGATCCGGTAACGTGCCGTAGGCCAAGCCATATCTTTCAGGCGAACCGTGATCCTCCACGACATAGACAATTCGACAAGCATTCATGGACCAGAATCCGAAATGAGAGACAAGAACGGCAACCGTGGAACCGGGTTCGATAGACTTGTCCGGCCAGCACAATTGAATCCAAGGCATTTCGAACATTTTCCACGTGCGGATAGCCGATTTCGCACGTTCAAATGTATCGGCGCCCTCACCTAGTCTGATTCTGTTCTGGTCGAGGTTATATCCGCTTGGAGCTTGATGCCGGGAACTTCCAACTTCAGGATATGAGAAGTTCTCTTTCTGTTGCGCCCATAGGAACGTGTTAATTGTTTCCTCGGAAGGTTTTGACCAGCACAACATACTCTTGAGCTTACTTCATGCAGGTTTTATTTCTGCGCAGGGAAATCTTCACAGGCGGCTTGGGCAGTGGGAAACACTTGAATCACGCGGTTTACTTGCGTCATGTTCAGGACGCCTTCAACCATGCCTCTTACGCGCGCGAGGCGAAGCGTACCGCCGGATTTTGAAAGCCGTGTGAACGATTTCACGATTTGGCCGACGAACGCGCTGTCGATGTGATCCACATCATGCATGTCGAATATAATGCGTGTTTCTTTTTTCTCAATGTGACTGTCCACTTCCTGATCCACACGTTTGCAATCGGCGCCCATCTGCACGCGCCCGCTCATTTCGAATACCCAGATTCCCGGCTTAATCTCCTGCTTTTTTAGCAGCACGCGATGGGGGCCTCTCTTGCGAGTTTTACCGGAAAGCGCCGAAAAGACATCACTGACAGGTGACGGAAAGCCTCCGCAGCAAGCCGCCCTTCCACCCATCGCTCGGCAGAAAGGTGAAGTATACGTAAAAATTTTCACCGAGGATATGAGGATCATCTCCCAACCCAACGGCCGTGGGATAAGCTGCGATGGGGCCGAAGGTTCCAAGCGCCGTGGGCAAGGTCCAATGCAGGGCGTCGATGGATTCGGCGTAGCCAAACGTGGTGTCGTTGGAAATGATCATCACGTAGCGCTGAATCGCGCTATTAAAGTGGATGTCCAGGTAGCCCTGATATGCAGATTTTGGGTTGAGGTCGGTGGAAGCTCCGCCGATTGCAGGTTGGAGATGCCAATTGCCCTCATAAAACTTTTCAAACGGAACCGCATGCGGGCGTGAGGAGCCGAATGCGGCTTCTAGCACAGAGGCAACCGCTGCACGCGCGACCGAGACATTGGTAGTGGAAGAAGCGCCATTCGCGGCGGTGGTATGTAGCGTACCGTTGGCTATCCAGTCTGGAAAATAAAGATAGAAGTATTGGCCGTTTGGCGAGAGCACGAGCGGGCCATCGCCAATTTCAAAGCCGTCTAGCCCCACCGCATAGGCCTGGTTTAGCCGAACGATTTCTCCCAGGTCAGTCCAGTGTAGGCCGTTATCTGAGGAGGCGGCCAACCCGAGAGCGGCGTACAGCGCGTCGTCTGGCAACTCAGCGTGATAGGTGACGAGCAGGTTGCCGGCGCCAGGCATGCCTGCAGGAACTTGAAATACCGGGCCGCCCCCCATGTAACCGTAGCTGGGATAGTTCGGGTTGACGCCGGGATCGGGGTTCGGCGAGACGCTTACATCTTGAGGATCACCCGACCCCAGCGGGTTGTCTAGCGTACCAAGAGTAGTGACAACCGAGCCGGACTTGTTGTTACCGACATATCCTCCCTGCCACAACTGCCGATAGTGGGCACCACCGTCGCTGCCAAACAATTCGTAACCGTTCGCAGTCTTTAGCACACCTGTGGGCGTGTCGGGCCAGGCGAAGCCATTGTATGTATCGGTAATCGGAGGTTGTGCGCGCTGACCCGCGTCATAACGCTGTTTTGCGGACGCAACGACCACGTTCGCGGTCACCTGGGGCGTGCAAATCTGCGTGAGGGTGGTTGGTTCGTTTTGAGCAGCAGCGAACTGTGGCCAGAACGTCAAGAAATTGCAGAAAATAAGAATCCGGAGAGCAAAAGCCGGCTTTGCATACATTGGTTTATCTCCCAGCGATAAAAACACAACGCGCATGCTAAAGTTCTTGTGTGGCCGGATTTTCATCGCGGCGAAACAATTGGCTTTGATGCGGGGTCGTAACAGTAACGCACGATCGGGTCAACCGCAACATATAAGCTACCGGAGATGGGAGGCGGCGATCCAGCTAACCTTCAAAAGGAAATTGACGGATCAATCGCATGCAGTCGGCTAAGGCTTTCAGGGTCGAATCTCCCCAACCGGAGGGGACAAATGGCGCGGTTTTTTGATTCACCTGTTTGTCCGCCTCAGCAAAGAAGCGAAGATGCTGTCCTTTCGGCGGCACCGCAAATTCTTTCACCGTGATATTAAACGGAATGTCGCGGCCGTCTTCGTTCTTGGTCATCGTGAAATGGTGCAGCTGAGCTAATTCCTCTACCGGGTTAGCCTGGGCGTACTGCCAATCCTCCACGAGCGCCTCCTGGGCGACTATACATATGCGAACGGCGAATGAATACGGAGAGACGGAATCATAGGATGCGACGCTGGCCAAGTCAATCTGCGTGAAGGGATAACCGAGCGCTAGAACGCGGATGAAGGCTGGCGAAGATGCCCGATTGTAAGCCGGCATCTTCGCCACCGTATTGCGAAAAGCGTTAGGGAAGCCCCGAGGCGCCGAAGAGGAACGGAAGAACTGGGATCTGTTCCTTCTGCACCGCTTGGAGCTGCTTGGGGTCGAATCCGAGAGCCTTAATGATTGATGTTCGCAATGACGCTGCCCAGAAGTTCCTGGTCCGTGAACCATATGAGCGAGCCATCGTCAGAAATATCAAACGCTTGCGCCGGGCCGATTAATGTTGCGGGTTGGCCGCCGCCAATGCGATTGACTTTGGTGATATCGATGGGAGATTGGCCGTGTTTCGCCGCGATGATGATGAGCGTCGAGTTGAACAGGTTCTGTTTCTGTAAGAATTAATCGACGCCGGAAACAACTGTTTACTGGCTAGGCTGGTGAACTAAACACGGACACGCAGATGCACGATTTCGTAGCGGCCTCGGGATTGTCGAGCGTGCTACGCTCATAACGTTCGCGACACGCAGCAGCCTGTCCCGCGAACGGCTGCACAAGCACCCACCGGTTTACCTGACCCGTCCGCGGGATGTACGCAGATTACCGCTAGTCCTTCACTGGCACTGCGCCACAGTATTTTCCGCTGATTCCGTTGTGCAGTACGGCAGTCGGAACGTTTCGTAATGTTTGATGATCCACAATCCTTCATTATTAGCCGCGTAAATCAACTGTCGCCCGTCATCGGAATAAATGCTGGTCACGCCGTTGAGCGTCTTCACCACACGCGGATTCTTCGGATCGCTCAAATCAACTAGCCTCACCGTCTGCGTGGGAACGCTTCCTTGTGTCGATTGGTCAGTTTGCACAGAGATCGCGAGTCCCGCTCCTACCTGAGCCAATTTCCCCTTCTCCGCCACACGGTCAACAATCTGTGGATTCTTGGAATTCGTTACATCCACCACGGTGAAATGAACATTCTGTTGCAGCAGAAGATATCGCTTGCCGTTCTCTTCCTGCACAAGAATCTGCCGAACTGGCGAACCGGGCAGGGGCAGGTGCGCCAACACAACGACCTTGTCCTTTGTCATAGGCTTGTCGTCCTGAGCCGCCGCCCGGCTATAATTCGGCAAAAAAGACGGCGAGATAGTCACCATTGCAGCGATTGCGGCGGTTTGGAAGATCATTTTACGAACCCAAGGCGCTGCGAAATATTTCATCATTTTCTCGCTCCTTTGAAATCGAACCGAAATTTTGCAGGGGCCGTTTGAAGGGAGTCTATCAGAGCCGAACTCGCGGTTGCTTAGCAACGCGCTTGCAACGATTTTCGTATTTACGGCAAATATTTTCCATCAGCTAAACACTGTAGAAATGCCTGCCCCTTCCCTTACCTTCCAAATCTTTCATTATTAATGGCCATAGATTGATTTATAATTCCGGCCAGCTAGGCCTCCCGGGCGCGGAGAAACTCAACGATTTGAAGGAGATACTGCCATGAATCGGAACCGAAGGGATTTCATAAAGGATACCGGCGCGATCTGTGCTTTGGCAGTGACTGGCCGGCTGCCGACCTCCACCTCACAACCGAAACCTCCCTCCACGGACTCGCGCGGCATGGCCCGCGGACTCACCGTACTGAGTATTCGTAGCGGCTCAGAATGCCGCCTTGGCGTGAAAAGCGAAAGAGGAATACTCGATGTAGTCGAAGCCTCCAAAATTCTGCGGATGCATGCCCCAGCGACAACTGACGATTTGCTTCAGAACGAAGATGGCCCCAGCCTGAACGCGCTCGTGGATGCCGCCGCCAAGTCAAAGGCTGCGCAAAAAGCATTCCTCAAAGAAGACTCAATCGAATACGGCCCAGTGGTGACGCACCCGCAAAAAATTGTCTGCGTGGGTTTGAATTACCGTCAACATGCCCTGGAGATTGGCGCGCCGGTTCCGAAGCAACCGGTACTCTTCAACAAGTTTAACACCACGCTCAACCATCACAATGGGACGATAAAACTTCCGGTGGATTACGCCACGAAATTCGACTACGAAGTTGAATTAGTAATGGTGATGGGACGCCAAGCTAAAGTGGTGAGCGAAGCCGACGCTCTCTCCTACGTGGCGGGTTTTGCCACCGGCAACGACTTCACCGCTCGTGACCTGCAACTTGAAACCGGCGGGCAGTGGATGGTGGGCAAGACGCCGGATCAATTCGCACCGATCGGCCCCTACATGGTTACCGCTGATCAAATCGATCCCGACAACCTGAAGCTGGAGTGTCGCGTGAACGGCGAGACGCGGCAATCTTCCAACACCAGCGACTTCATCTTCAACACGCGTAAGATGATCGCGTACATTTCCCGCGTCATCACTCTAAAACCGGGCGACATCATTTTCACCGGCACTCCGCAGGGCGTGATTCAGGGCAAGCCCAAAGACCAGCAAGTCTGGCTCAAGCCGGGCGATAGAGTCGCGTGCAGTCTTGAAAAGCTTGGCGAATTGAAATTCGATCTGGTCTAACGACGAACAAATCTACTCATCCACATTGCAGCCCCGGGTAACAGGCGCTGGATCGGGCATGTCAAACTTCATGACGATCGGCGCCCCGGTGTCGTCATTTGTGCTTATATCAACGGTTTGAGCGCGAAGAAGCTTCTTTATCGTATCTTTCGGGATCGACGCAGAAGCCTTATCGCCTCCTGGCGTCCACTGTTCTTTCACATTTTTGCCGTCGTTGATACGATATTGCACGAAGATCTTCGGGAAATAAGACGTTCCACGTATCTCTTGGGGCTCCACGTAATGAATCTTCAGGCCCGTGCCTATTAGAAGATTCGCGGATTCGAATTTGCCCTTGCCATTTCGTGTTTCCTTGGGAGGGTTACAGCCCACCACCAACGCGGGACGATTAGCGAGATCGCCCTTCTGAGGCGCTTTAAGGAACTTGCCCGTCAGCGTGTATTGATCGTATACCGTCCCACGGGCCGTATCTGTCTTTATAGATTGTCGCCACACATGCTCCGGCTGTGTTTGAAACGGCGTGGTTGCCGGGAAGCCGAATGACACCAAAGCGAGCGGCAAGGGTAGGAATAGTAGAGCTGGCTTCATGGTTTGTCTCCTTTATTTTCGTCCCGCGCAGGTCTTCGCGGAGTTACCCATGCATCGGTCAGAAACTTCCATATTAATAAATAGTAGCCAAATCCCCTAGCGACGGCAAATCGGCTAAAACCAGCTTGTAGGCCGTGTAATGAACTCTGCTTTGACTGTGACGCAACAGACTTGTAAGATTCGCCACGCTCAATCGAGGAGAACAAAATGCGGAATTGCATTCTTTGTGTGTATATCGCGCTTGCGCTTCCCTGTTTTGCATTCGCACAGCAACCGGCGGCATCGGATAATCCCCCCGCGAGCGCGCCATCAAAGAAAGTTGACGCCGCTCAATCCAAGCTGGCCGAATCGCTCGAAGCAAAAGTACAAGCAGCCTGGGCAGCCTTCAAGAAAAGAGACAAAGATGCCTACGCACATTTTCTAACGGATGACTTCCAGGCCGTCGAGTCCGACGGAGATGGCGAACGCACCAAGATGCAGACTCTCCGCGAAGTAGAGCACAGCATGTATACCGATTACCTGCTTCAGCTGTTCCAAGTTCAGCAACTCGGGCCAAATTACGCCTTTGTTACCTACGAGAGCACCATGCAATTCCCCAAAAGCTCACCCCTACACTTCAGGAGGGTGTTCATCGGCGAGCTGTGGACCAACCGCGATGGCGACTGGAAGATGATGCGCTACCAGGAAACCATGGTCCGCTAACTCCGCACGCCTAGAAAAGCAGAGGCCCGAATCCACTGCAGTGGAACCGGGCCTCCGCCTCAAAATAATTCCTTCTTGACTACTCGGATGCGTACACGCCGACGCAACCATCCGCGGAGGCTGATTGACAATTGGCGCTGCTGCCAGAGGGCAGCGGTACATAGATGTGATTGTTAATCGGGTCGGCCGCCACGCTGTGAGCATTGCCGTTCGTGGGTACGTTTTGTAGCCACTTTCTGGTCTTGGCATTGATCACACCGAGAACCGGACCGGTCGGCATGTCTCGGGCCGCCAGGTAGTAATTGCCGTCACCGGGGTTATACCAGGTTTCATCGACGGATCCGACGTTGTTGATGGTGGTCAGGATTTCGCCGGTCGTACCATTAATAATCACAGTCGAAGGCGCGAACGCGCGACCATCGTGATCGGCGCAACCCACCAAAACGTCCGTGCCGGGCCCGACGTTCACCCCCGTGGGCATGCACATCGGAATCGGAAAACTGTTGATGATTACCGGTACGTACCGCGTGACCCCACCGACTGTGACTGCGTGCAGGGGATCAATTACATCGACGCTGCCGACTGTAATGTCACCGGTTGCATTTCCATTAGTCACAAGGAAGGTGCTTGTCGGGGGATAGAATGCCATGCCACCCAGTCCCGCCGGTGCAATCGCCCCCTGGCAAATCGCTCCGGCTAGAGTCGGGTTACAAGTTGGGTCATATACCCCTGTATGAATGTCGAGGATGGGTCCGTGATGGCAAGCAACATCCGGGTTGAAGCCAGCAGCATGCCCGGATGCACCGGATGGGACAGCCGGTCCAGCCGTGCCCACCGTCGTGCCTGAGAATTGCAGCGAAGGATCGGGGCACGGGAAGGGGCCGGTCGAGGCGGTCAAATTTAAGCCTTGATCATCGATGAAAGAAGTCGTGTCATTTTGGGGTGCGCCGTCATAGTAAACTTGCCCGACTATGCATGAGTCGTAATTCGCCGGAAACAGTGTTGTGATTGGAGTGCCACCGGGAGTCGTGACATAGGTACTGATGCCAGGGCTAAACGGAGCCTGATTGGTAGGGTCCACAACCTGGGAATAAGCCAGACAATGCTGTTGAGCGTCTGTTCCCGTCCTCGTCACCACACCGGTTACGTCAACGATACTAACAAAGGGGAAACCCGGATCGCCGTTGATGATCGAAACGAGGTAATGCGGCAAGCCGTCTTGCGGGAAAGTTACTACGCTGCCAGTGGTTGCAAGTTCATCGCCGCGCAGGTCGCCACAGGTCGGGTCGGCGAACGCTCGTCCATTTGCAGACTGTTCGCAGTTGGAGATTCCGTTAGGCAGCCCGTCGTAGTCTGCTGATGTGCCGGTCGGGATTACTGCGGTGACCAAGGGAGGGGCCGTAAAGCCACTCGAAAGCATGGGGGTCAGGTCGAATATTAAAAATGACGAGCTGCCATTCCCCACAAACATGAAATTCCCATCCGCGGAGACTTCCAGGCCATTGGGACCTGACAGGGGGTTCAGGTTATTCGCGCGGGATGCGCAACATTGGCCACCCATGAATCCGCCGAAGAAGCCGTTGGGACCGAAGAAGCCCGGAATGCGGAAGTTATCCGTTTTGCATCCGAACCGCGTGTAGTTCCCCTGCGCGCTTGTGATGGGAGGAATTGTCGCAACTGCACCGGGCGTATTGAGCTCAGGATCGAACCAGCAGGAGCTGGCATTGTTTCCCGCCTCGGACACTGAATTATTCCCGCCGATGGCCCACAGCGCGATGTTCGAAGTGGTGCTGAACACCGGAACATCAAGGCCAATGCGGTCCGACACGGAGTACAGCCGATTCGTGGGGTCCACCCAGCTGATGTCAAATATGTTGAAAGGACCGCCGGGCTCGCCGTTGGGGTTGTGCTCCGGCACGATCATCACGTCAATCAGCCCGACCGTCCCGTTTTTATCCGTGCCGCAGACCGGACAATTAGCCGGACTGCTTCCGCAACTGTTCAAAATGAACACCGCCAACAGCGCGGCGAAGGCCAGCAAGGGAAGCGTTTTCGATTTCATCGAATTTCCTCCAACGATTTTTGCCGGGGGCCGAACCACCGTTTAAGACTGTTCCCGGATTCGCTTATGCTGGCCCCCGTCATATCCAGCAGCAAGTGGGCAAACCCGAGCCGCTTCTAAACTTGAATTAGAACCGGAACTGGATACCCTCAATCACCACGAAGTAATTGCGCGGCAGAATTCCCTGCACGCTTGGGTCATGAAGCTGATCGATGTTAAAGTCCGATTTCACTAGAACCCAATAATTCAGGTACCAGTTCACGCCCAAAGACCATTGCGTGGTGTGGTCGGTTTGTAGCGGGAAGATCACTGGCGTTATGGGGCAGGCCGGTATCGTGGTGGCGTCACAAGTGAAACCGGCAGCTCGCCCTTGCAGCCAGGAGTAGCGCGCCTTCAATTCCCAAGCACCCCACCCCGGACCGCCCGTCTCACCGGGAGAATTGGGGCCAATCACCGGATGCTTCACCCGCGGAATCGCATTCTCCGGCTCCTTTTCGCCGGTCAGCAAGTAATTCGCTGCTAAGTACGTGCCCTTGCCTACGATGCCGGGAAGGGTGGTGTATCCAGCGCCGCCGAGTTGAAATGAGCCAATGTTGCTGCGCTTCTCCAGCAGTTGGGTGTACTCACCGCGAATACCAAGTGAGCCTTTCAGCAAGGAGAATTGTCCGTTATAGCGCTCGATTCCGCCGTTGATACGGTACTGTGGGAAGAACGTGTAAGTTCCGTCGACCATGAGGCCGCTAAAGCTGAGTTCGTTTGCAAGAGCCTTGGATCGGCTATGCTCGGCGGCGCCGCCAAAAGACAATCCCTTCAGCCAGGGGTTGTCGGAATCTTTGAACGGACTGAAACGGACTCTGCCGGTAACTTCGACTTCGTTTGTAGTGGATGCGGCGAGAAGTCCCTGACCGTTGAAAATGCCGACCCAGTATTGCGCCTTACCCCCGGCCAAATCACCATGAACGTCAACGCCAGGTGCCCGGAAACCGCCCGAGGCGTCCGGGTACAACACAGAGTTGATCGAGCGATCGGCGAACTGAACGTTGGTGTCAGCAGTTCCCACTTCCATCGAGAAAGGTAGTTTGTACTGGCCGCCCATGATCTTGAGCCACGGCCAAGGCTTGAAATCCACGTAAGCGTCCCGGATCGTAAGGGTGGAGGCCGTCTCAAACAGGAATGCATAGTCGAGTTGACTTCCATAGTTGCCTTGCACGCCAAAGCGGGCACGCTTGATGGCGAATGTGTCCGGAGGCGCGCCGTCCCCATTGTTAAACTGGTACTGCGCGTTCAAATAGCCCACCGGCATGATCGTAAATTGGCCATCTGGGCTCTTCAGGAAGAAGTGCTCGCCGTTAAATCCGGCAGTTGGCGTGGGCGTGCTGTTTGCCTTGTTCTGCAGAACGTCGATCTCTTTTTGGAGCGCGTCGATGTCAGCCGGGGTGGCCGCAGCAGGCGAAGAGGAATCACCATTCGGGGCAACAACGCTGCTCGCCGCGGGGGCCGCAGTCGAAGCATTCGCCTCCGGGCTCGCGACAGAGGTAGCCTGCACTAGGTGTGCACCGCCGGCTGGCGCGGGGGCACTCGCCGCGACGAGGCGTTGAATCTGAGCTTTTAGCTCCGCGACCTCACGCCGCAATTGCTGAACCTCGTCTTCGGTTGCAGCCTTCGGCGCTGCTTTCGCCTGCGTCGAGTCGTCAGCGGGCTTAGCGCTCTGAGCAAACGCTACCGGACCAGTTAGGACAAAAAACAAGGCCACGAGCAAGAACGACCACTTAAGCGAGCGCATAATTATCCCCTCCGCGGAGATTTTTCAAACCGAACTCCAAGTTCGCGACTACCATTTTCCGGACGATGCCGGCGGCCAATTCAATCCAACAATTGGGAATATGCGCGGGGTCAACAGAAGAAGCTGGAAACGCATCCATCGACATACCTCCGCAATCGCGCGCTATAGGTAAATGACCACTCGACAACCCGCTTCCCCCCGCAGATCGTCCCGTTCGCCTGCGTTGCTTAACTTGAATTGTCTCGGTTCGTATCGAACTTGGTATACTGGTCCGCTAATCGAACCAGTCTGTTTACAAAAAGCAGGCAGGTCTTAGCATAGGGCTTGGGGCGTGTCAAGCGTATTGTGACATTTATCTCTTTTGAGCTTCATCACTGTTGCGTAGGACCACACGGAGCGGCGGTTTTATCAAATTGAGAAAGCATATTGCGGTACGTGTTGTTGGCTTCGCGGCGCGATGCCATAATGCGCGCCGCTGAGCGACTTGAAAATTTTGGTTGGGCGTGAGGTCTTTATGGCTATGCGGGATGCTTGGATCGAAAAGCGTGCAGCGGCGATGAACGGCGGCGGAAGGAATTTCTCGCAAATGTACTTTGCGCGTAAAGGCGTTGTCACCGAGGAGATGGAGTACGTC
>Ga0070766_10000601_pt1 | contig 16193 bp, 12 predicted proteins | sample HubBroMetageWFT6_FD_69782 | JGI IMG/M metagenome (GOLD analysis project Ga0070766, IMG submission 69782) | Warmed and freeze-thawed soil microbial communities from the Hubbard Brook experimental Forest, New Hampshire - Hubbard Brook CCASE Soil... | ecosystem: Environmental > Terrestrial > Soil...
GTCATTGACGACCTTGTACGTCAACCCGGACATCTTCAGCAGCGAGGTTAGTGCCTGATCAAGAGACATGTCGCCTGACAACGGCCCAACGAGCGCGCTGCCGGCCAGCGTATCGCTGAAGCGCGCGATCTGAAGACCGGTCTGCTGCGCCAGATCCTTGAGCGCGCTGTCCAACGGCTGGCGCGGAATGTTCAGGTGATAGGACTGAGCGATGGCTTGCGCCGACACTGGCATGGCCACCGTCGCGACCGCGAGCACGATCGCCAGAAGTGCGGCTCTCACCACGACCCTCCCCGCCCCTTGTAGACATCGTTTTGTGGGCGGAGATAAGACTGTGTGAGCCGGCAACTCGGACCCCCCGGCCAATTCTATTTTTCCTGATGCTCCACTTTGGCGGCCTCAATGGTGATGTCTTCCGACTCATTTCGTGTCACACGCACGGCCGCGACGGACTGGATGAACGCCACGAACGACTCCGGGTCCGATGCGCTGAACACTCCGCTTATCGGCCGGCGCGCCAGCGCCACGTCGTTCACGGTGAGCTGGATGCGGTTGTAGCGGTTGAACTCACTCACCGCGCGCTCCACCGCCTCGTTCTCGAAGATCAGCCGCCCTTCAGCCCAGGACAGCACGCGGGCGCTGTCCACTTCGCGCACTGGCTCCGCAGTCCCCGCGCCGGCCACAGTGATTTGCTGGTTCGCCGTAAGGATGATCTCCGTCACACCGCTTCCCGCCAAGCGTGGCTCGTTCCGGCCGGCCGCCTTGTCGGCTCGCATTACGGCGGTAGTCTTCTTTTCGCGCGCCGTATCGGGCGGCGGACCTTCGGTGACAGGCCCGTGAAGCACGGCCACTCTCCCCTCCGCCACTGTGACTACGACCGTGTGGTCCGCCTCCTCGACCGCAAACGCCGTACCCACGGCGCGCACCGTGGTATCACGCACCTGAACCAGGAACGGTCGCTCAGGGTTTTTTGCGACGTGAAATAGGGCGCGACCGCGCACAAGCAACACACGGCGAGTGTGCGCCTCGTACTGCACCTTGAGGCGCGTCTGGGGATCCACCTGCACCACACTGCCGTCGGCGAGCGCCACCTCGCGCCGCTCGCCGCGCTGCGTCTCAATCACCTGACCCCGAAGTGCGAGCAGAAGCCCCGTGAGTCCTGCGATCACGAGCAGCACCGCCGCGACGGAGGCCGCAAGCCGCCATTGCCGCGGCATGTACTTCGGCAGCGGCGAGCTCGTCGTGTGCGTCGGTGTAACGAGCGGCACGACCGTGCCTTGGGTGCCACCTCCGTCGGTCGGGATTTCGCTCCAGCGCTGGAACTTCTCGAGCGCCCCATGTACCTGCGCGACGCGCAACATCTCGGCCACGTGGACGGGAGACTCGCGCAGCCAGTCGACGTAATCCTCGCGTTCCTTCCGCGAGACCTCTCCCTGTAGGAGCACCCACCATTCCGCGGCCTCTTCCGCAACGCGCCTGCGCCGGTCACTCGCGTCCATCGGAGCTCCTCGCAAGACTTTCCGTGTTCAACCGAGCCCGGAGCTTCTCGTAGCTCTTGATCAGGGCCCGCTTAACGCTGCGCTCGCTCAGATTCAGCCGCCCGGCAATCTCCGTGCGGCTCAAGCCCGCATAGAACTGGAGCTTGAGCACCTCGCGCTGCTGCGGCGTCAGGGTGAGGAGCGCCTGCTCGATCTGATCCTGCAGCTCCATGTGGCCCGCCTGATCCTCGACCTCTTCGGCGCCCGTAACGGCGCCGAGCCACGAGGGCTCGGGCGAGCGCAGGTACCGCCCGCGCAGCGCCCACTCGGCCGCGACGTTGGATGCCATCTTGTAAAGGTAGGCCTGGGGGTGCTCGATGAGCTCCGTGCGTCCATAGCGCATCAGACGCAGGAAGACCTCCTGCGCGACGTCGTCCAGGTCGGATGCTGGGACCGCGCCCTTGGCCGTCAGGAACTTACGTAGCGGCACGCGCCACTTCAAGAACCAGTCGGTCAGGCGGTATCTGGGGTCGGGAGAGGTCATAAGCAGCGGCCGAGCCATTCGGGCGGCATAAGACGGAGCGAAGCCCCCTTCTGGACCCCCCTCTCAAGCGTATTCGTCAGGATTTTTCCGTCGACCCTGGGTCCACTTTCCCATCCTAGGCCCTCTTAATGCCGGGTTCGAGCCATGAAACACGCTGTCATTGTCGCCTGGCTGCTGGCCGCGATCACTGTGGGGGGTTGCATCGCGACAGGGATGGGGTCTGCACCACACGGAACGGTCAGCGTCGCCACCGTAGCGCCGCCGGCGGGTCTCTATCGTCTCGTGCTACAGGAGGTCGACGGCAAACCGGCCGTTTACGGGGGAGCGCGCCGGGTGTCGTTGCACGTATCCCTCATGGTCGTCGATCCCGGCTTCGACATCAGCGATGCGCGGAGCGATTTTGACCTGCCGCCCGGCGAGCACACGCTTAGCTTCACGGCCATCGTCGACAGACCGGATGCGCGGCTCTTCGTCAATACGCCGTCGCGCCAGGCCGGCAAAGCGGCCGGGGAACTGAAGCTCACGGTTGAGGCAGGCAAGCGCTACTTGGTTGCCGCCAAGGTCATCGACATTGAGCCCGATCAGTGGCAGCCGGTGGTCTATAAGGTCGACGATATCCTACCTCACAGGTGAAGGCTCGGTCAGCGGTAACGATGAGGGGCTTGCCTGAGATGACACATCACCAGATGTGAACGCGCTCTTCGGGCGAGAGGTAGAGCTTATCGCCCGGTTTGATACTGAACGCGGGATACCAGGCGTCGACATTGCGAACGACGCCGTTCACCCTGAACTGTGCGGGGCTGTGCGGGTCAGTCATCACCTGATTGCGCAGCGCCTCCTCGCGGATCAGCTCGCGCCAGCCCTGCGCCCAGGCGAGGAAGAACCGCTGATCGCCGGTGAGACCGTTCAAGACTGGCGCCGGCTTGCCGTGAAGGGAGAGATGATAGGCCAGGTAAGCCACGGTGATCCCTGAGAGATCGCCGATGTTCTCGCCTAATGTCAGGCGTCCATTGACGTGCATGCCCGCCGCTTCATAAGCGTCGTACTGCGTGGCGAGCTTGTCCACCAGCGTCTTGAAGGCTGCCGTGTCCTCGGGCAGCCACCAGGTGTGGAGCACGCCTCGGGCATCGGATTTGGCGCCCTGATCATCGAAGCCGTGTCCCATCTCGTGGCCGATGATCCCGCCGATGGCCCCGTAGTTCACGGCCGAATCCGCTTTGGGATCGAAGAACGGTGGCTGCAGGATGGCCGCCGGGAAGACGACCTCGTTGAAGGTCGGATTGTAGTAAGCATTGATCGTCTGGGGCGTCATGTCCCACTCGCCGCGGTCGGTAGGCTGATCGATGCGCTTCAGCTCCCGGTTCCACTCGAAGACCGCGGCGCGCATCTCGTTGCCTAAGGCATCGTCCGACCGGACCTCCAGTAATGAGTAGTCGCGCCACTTGTCGGGATAGGCGATCTTGGGCCGAAACGCCGCGAGCTTCTCTTCCGCCACCTTGCGGGTGGCGGCGCTCATCCACGGCACGTGCTCAAAGCGTGCCTCGTACGCCTTGCGCACATTCTCGACCAACTCGAGCGCCTGCGCCTTGGCTGCCGGCGGAAAGTAGGCCTCAACATAGAGCTTCCCGACCGCCTCGCCGAGCGCGTCGTTGACGGCGGACACCGCGCGCTTCCAGCGGGGACGCTGCTGCACCTGGCCGTTTAGCTTGCGGCCGAAGAAGTCGAAACGCTCATCGTCGAAGGTCTGAGGGAGCACCGCGGCAACTCTGTCGAGGTAATGCACCTCAAGATAGCTCTGCCACACGTCCACCGGGACGGTGGTGAAGAGTTTCGCGAGTGCCTCGACCGCGTCGGGCTCGGCCACGTCGAACTCGTTTCGGTCGGCAAGCCCCGCCGGCGTGAAGAATTCGCGCCAGGGAAAAGCAGGCGCCGCCTGCTTAAGATCCTGCAATGCACGCAGGTTGTAGGTGAGATCGCGCTCACGGCGCTTGGCACGCGGCCAGTGATCTGCCGCGATATGGGTTTCGAGCTCGAGGATTCGCACGGCCTTCGCATCCGTATCCGACTCGCCGGCAAGACTCAGCATCTTGGCCAGGTGCGCTCTGTACTGCTCGCGGATCGTCTGAAACTTCGTGTCGGTCTTCAGATAGTAGTCCCGGTCGGGCAGTCCTAGACCGCTTTCGGCCACGTCCACGAGATATCGATCCGGGTTCTTCTCATCCACGCTAATTCCGAACCCGATGGGGGATTCGAGACCCAGATCCGGCCGTCCCATGAGGGTGGCGATGTCCGGGTACGAGCGTGCCGCCGCGACGGCATTCAGCGCCGGCCGCGCGGGCTTCAATCCGGCCGCGTTGATGGCGCTCTGGTCGAGGTACGCGCGATAGTAGTCGCCGACTTTCTGCGGGAGGCTTCCCAGCGGGGCGTTGGCGGGCAGCTCCTGAATGAGCTTCCTGACGCGCTCGGACGCTTCCTCGCTCAGCGCATCAAACGTACCCCACTCCGTCCGGTCGACCGGAATCTTGGCCGTCTCGAGCCAATGACCGTTCGCGTAGCGGTAGAAGTCGTCACCCGGCCTGACTGACGTGTCCTGCGCACTGAGATCAAGCCCGAAGGGCCCGAACGTAGGCGAGTCGGAGCCCGCGAGGGCGAAAGTGGCTAGGCCGAAGAGAAGTCCGAGGAGACATTTTGAGCGCATAATCACGTCCCGATGACGCTCCCATCTCACGGAGGGCCAGCTTCGACTCATCTGATTCTAGACGACTTTCGGACCATGATTCATCGGGCACACAGCGCTTGCAGTTGATCGGAATGCCGCCACCCGTTCTGTCGGAGGCCGGCCAGACACGGGTGCATTCCCACGCGGGCCGCATCTGCCTCCGTTGGGTCGCTCGCCTTGCCCGATGCCCAAACGTGCAATGCGGTGGCGGCGATGAGCCCTAGGGCGATCACGATTAAAAGGCCCCGCACAATGGGAGCCCGCTGTGGGGATCGGCGGTCCATGCCCCGCGGCCAGAACTCGGCATCGTTTGCGGCCACAGGCTGCTCCCATTGCAACTCGACTAGGCAAAGCTCTTCGCGGCTACTCAGGCAGACCCCCATCGACGTTGCGACGGTCTTGACAAAAAGAAAATCCCTGCGGCTGCGTGAGCGGCCGCAGGTAATTAGAGGAAAACATCAAGCCGCCACGGCGGCTTGCAACGGTCGCCGTGGCAGTTACATAAGAGCGCTGGAGATCCGAAAGTGGACCCCGTGATTGGAAGAAATTGCGATTGCGACCACAGTCACTTGCGCAAGACTCGCCGAGGTGAATTTGGTCGTCAGTCAGGCAACTGGTACACCGTCTTGCCGCTGACAACCACACGTAGCACGCGGGCGTCGAAGATTTGCTCAGGTGTCACTTTGAACGAGTCGCGATCGAGCACGCGTAGGTCGCCTGCCCAAGCGTCAGACGCTCTTCCGGAAAATAGGCCCTACCCTCACTGCAAGCGCCGAGACGCGCTGCGGTGCGGCCTCCGTCAAACCCTCGCCGGTCAAGATGTCGCCGTCGACGCATATCGTCTCAGGCTCAGCCGCCGGCGAAGGCAGTGCGACCAGGATTCCAACGCACGCCAGAGAGGGAAACAAATAGCGCAAGTTCGACTCAGACACACCCCGTGGGAATTTGGGGTTACTGTCTTGTCCCGACGCAAAAGCTCGGTCGATCGTGATTCTCGCGCTTCTGCATGTCGCACAGCCGCTCCCAGCGTCGGTATTGCTCTGCCTTCTCCGGGACTGACTCTTCTTCGCCTTTGAGCCAGAATCTAAACCAATCAACCGATGTGCCTTGCGACGCCATCCGTACCGCTGGATTCGTCAGAACATGTTCATCTGTATTCAACACCATCAAGTCCACCGGACTTTGTAGGTAACGAAGCGCGGCATAAGGTTCCCACATGAAAATGACATTAACAGGTCCTCCTGCAGCGACCAACAGAGGGGTTTTTATCCTATCAAGCTTGAAGCCTGGAGAGTTCTGGAACCACCTTTGCAATCCTCCCCCAAAAGGTGGGGCACCAATTATCGCCTCTTCCTCAGCAGCTTCATTTCCGCGGTTGATCTGCATAAGAAATTGGAGATACGTCTCCATCACACCATCGGTGATGGACGCGGCCGTGAGACTCATGGAACCCGCAGTGAGCATCTCCATCACATGGAAGCAGGTACGGCTAAAGCCAATGATGCCGATCCTGTTTGGATCTATCAGACCTTCGCCGACAAGCTGGGTTATGACAGTCTGAAAGCCCGCCACATTGCAACTTCCTTCGCTCGGTGTCGAGATCTGACAGTCTCCGACCTCACCTACTTGAAGGACCATAATTCCCTGCGCTGCGAGTTCCCTCGCTGCAAACGCCGTTGTAAACAAGCCGGAGGGCAGAAACGCCGATTCATCAAACCCATGAGTTTGAACAACTAGGGGATACCGAACGCCAGCCCTATAGTTAACCGGCTTATAAAGCCCACCTTTCCGTTGCTTTCCCTCGCTGTCCTTCCACTCAAAAACGCGGACTTCTCCGAGTTTGATTCGTCCCAGCTGCGGATTTGGATCCCAAAGAACGCGTGAGATGCCCTTGGATGTTGCAACCAGTACGGGAGGCTCCGACATACTCTGGTGGATCGCCACGTCCAAATCCTTGTAACTGACTCGAGCGTCGCGATTCTCAGTCTCTCCTACCACTCCCCAGGTTCCATCGGTCATACGGTGATACTCGGTGGCTGCCTCCAACGCCCATTCTTCGTGACTATGGAAACTCACAGTAATCCGCTGCTTGTCCCCGTCCACGAAATGGGCGCCAGTCACCGTGTGGTAGCCCGCCTCAAGTCCGCCTTCAGTATGTCCCTTCAACATCTCAACACATGTACTGCTGCGCGATGGCAAATCTACCACCGCGACACATGGTCTTGAGGGCATATCATTCTTCGTCCGAATGAACGTGCCTGGTAGCAAGATTGCTTGGCCGTCGCTCGACCAAACCGGACGTCCCAACGCCCACCACCCGGCATCGCTGCTTGTTGGTGCGTCCGTCAAAGTTTGCACAGAACCTGAATGTACGTCGATTAGAACGTACTGATGCACACGACTTGATTTGATGTCGTAGTGGCCGCGCCGAATTCTGTAAGCTTCCGATCCAAAAGGTGCCGGGTATAGGGTTTCCCAAGTTGCCGGCACTTCGGTGACTGGCATGCTCGTCACAACCGAGCCACCATCAGGTGATAGCGCTAGATCTCCGCCAATTACTTCGATCGGCGCACTGTTTGCTCTGACCTGAAACGGTCGTTCCCCATCAGCTACCCAAAGAGCCTTCGTATATGGAGCGAGGTAATTAGTTATCGGATCTTGCGGAAAAATCAATTCGAAAAGAGAGTGCCCTGTGCCGCCAAAGGCAGCCTTCGCTCGCTCCACTTGCCTCGCCTTTTGGTCCATGCGCTCGTCAACGCTGTAAACGTAGTGTCGTCTGTCATGGAGATCGAAGGCCCTGATACTCTCCAATTTGGGTGTCAGTACACTAACTGTCCTGTCTTTCAGCTCGGCTAGGACGATGCGCTGGTTTCCCAGAAAACTGACTCCCTCCAAGAAGGCAACACCACTTGAATCAGCCAACCAGCGCCAGGCGTTGATGACTGCGCCTTCTTTGCCGAAACGAGACACGATCCATTCGGGAGACGGCGGCGCGCGCTCGTCGACATTCTCCAGGAAGTGCTCAACGTCCTGGGTGCGATAGAACCGTAAGCAATCCTGTACTTCGTTGAGATCCGAACGTCCACGCTCTGTCTCAGCAGCGAAATGTTTCCCATCCGGGGAAAACAGCACCTTATCTTCGATTGCCGTCCAGGAACCACCGAAGCGCGCCAGTCCGATATCGTCGGCGACTGTAAAAGGCCTCGTAGCGTCTTTCGTTTGAGCTGGCGCGACAGAACATGCTAGAGATGCACTCAAAAACAGTATGACGCGACAATGCGATAACGGCTTGTGTGGCATTCAGGAGCCCTCGTAAGCGGGCCGCGGTCCGCTGCATGCACGAACACATAGGATCCCGTTAAGGAGGGCTCGAATTTTGTGATTCGGCGCCTCCCACGCTTCATTGATCACCATTTGCCGCCGGCCTGAACATATATCACGCGACCGCGAATGTCGTATTGACTAGGGTCATATCCCAGGCCCGCGTAGTACGATGGTTGCGGCGCCCTGTCGAAAAGGTTGACCGCTCCCACCGCGACGTATGTGCCGCCAAGCCACGCGTTACCCCCAGCCAAGGCGTTACCCACCTCGTAACGAAAGTTAGAATCAAAGATCCAGAAATTGCCGAGCTCATTGGAGTTCGGTACGAAGTCTTGATAATCCTTGTATCGCCCTACGTATCGGCCAGCGAGACTCGCAGACAGCGGTCCATGCATCCAGCCAATTCCGGCAGAGCCCTTCCAGCGCGGCGCCCAACCTACTCCAGAGATCGTCGCCTGGCTTAAGTAGCTCATGGAGGGCGAGCCCGGCACGAGCGCACTTTGCCATCTAAATATGTTGGCGATGGCCAATGACGGTTTGAACTCACCGAACCTAGTATCAATGGCGTAACGTACGAACGCGTCGAAGCCCGCGACGTGCAAAGCGCCAAAATTGAAGAAGATGTCATTGATCTGCGTAATAGGACCGAGAAACCCCAGCTGCTGATCTTGAGGGGTAGTTGGCGACCGGATGACACCGCCAGGATACAAAGTTGGATTGTCGATCATTGTCTGAATGTTAGGGAGCGCGATGTAATCGGAAATATTTATACCAAAATAGCTGAGCGACGCTTCGAGGCCATGTAAAGTTCGGCTGGAATACGCGACACTCAGCGTGCGCGAATCGCCGGTTTCTGGCTTGAGTTTGGGATTTGGTCCGAAAGTGAGTGTTGTGACAACGGGCTCATTGCCCCGAAAAGGGTCAAACCAGCCAAAGTTACCGGTGCCTTCAATCCCCGCGGCTCCGCCGATCTCCTGTAGCTGCGGTGCCTGATAAGAAATCCCATACGTGCCGCTAAATGACAGTGCCTCAACCGGGCGCCATAAAAGCCCCCCCTGCCCCGTGGCTTTACCGCCAAAGTCACTGGAATGGTCGTAGCGGCCCGCAAGCGTCATCGCCAAACGGTCACTGTTCTGCGATGGCCGGGTATCTGCAAGCAACGGAATGCGCGCTTCCGTGAAGGCCGCATAGGTGTCTCGGCGGGGACTAAATGATGGGACACCTGCTTCCTCCACGTCTTGAGATTCGTGGCTGTATTCGCTGCCGACAACGGTTTGAATCGGGCCGGCAGGAACGCGAAACAACGATCCGCGCAGCACAATTTGAGTTTCAACTATCTCGTTGCTGGATACATTGTGCTGCACGTTCCGTGCGGCGACCTGGCTCAGCGATTGCAGGAGTTGCGGCGTTCCTGGAGAACCTGTCGTAAAGGGATTCAATGCGGTGGCGGGATCCGAGGAGTTAAGTGCCTCCTGCAGGGAACTGCTGATTCCTGATGAGATATTCGATTCGAAGCGGTTGTGGGAAAAATACGCGGTGGCTTCGTAATGCCAACTTCCGAAAACTGCGCCCCGTATCCCAACCAAAGGCTGTATCAGGTTCTCTGATTCGTCATAACCTAGCGAGGCACCTGGACTGTAGAAGCTCACACCCACCGTTTCGCCAAATGGGTTATACGGATTGTTAGCTCCCAGAGTAGTTCCTCCATAAGAGCCGCCGTATGCGGCAATCAGCGGTCCAAGAGGCGCCTTAACGCCTGTCTCTTGCGACGCCAGAATCTCGGTAAACAAATCCAACTCTTCAGAGAAACTGTAGTGCGCCGAGAACAGTGCCCCCTCGCGCTGATAGGGCACCACCAGCGCGGTGGTGCTGTAATAATTGCAATAGTTGAGCTTTCCGGACGTTGCCGCGAATTGCTGGATCGTTGGCGCCCCTGTAATCCCCGCCGGAATGCCAGCTTGCGGCGAGGAGAGACCTGGAAGATTTTGGCCGTTCAGCGAGTACACGTTTCCCGGAGTACACGTGTCGTCAAGCGGAAACACACCCGGTACCGCACCAAGAAAATGCGTAGAAACGATTTGTGGGCGATCGCTTCCCAATAATTCGCCGGCCTCTTGGTACGTACCGATGAGCGAAACTGACGCCTTGTCCCAACTCCGTCCCAAGGCAATATCAGCGTTCGTGCCGTTTAGGCCCGCAGCGTGATCAAACTTCCCGTCGGCCTCCAAACCATTAAAGTTTTGTCTTAGAATAATATTCACAGCGCCTGCCAACGCATCGGCGCCGTAGATCGATGACGCGCCTACGGGTAATACTTCTATTCGCTCGATGGCAGCCACTGGAATGTTGCTCAAATCAAAGAACCCCGAGTTGCTAATGGGTAGCCGATATCCGTTGAGGAGGACGAGGGTGGTCCCAACCGGCAACCCATGGAGCTGAACGGTCCTCTGACCCTCGCCTAGAAGCCCGGGAGAATTGTTGTCACTGCTTGATACGGAGACGTCTGGGAGCGTGTTGAGGAAGTCTGCCAGGTTCGTTTGTCCGCTCCGTTCAATGTCTTCCTTCGTGTAAGTGAGCACGGGCTCAACTTGCTGGCCGATGGCTGTCGGAATGCGAGATCCTGTAACAACGACTTGCTCAAGCTCCGCCGTCTTATTTTTGGGGAAGGGCCCGTCTTTCTTCCTCTCCCTCTCGCCTACTGAAGTATCTTCCTGAGCCTGTGCCTGAGCCGTCTGAGCCAAGAGAAACCGCTGGGAAGAATCGTTCTTCGCCTCCTTTTGCAATTCGCCGGGCGTTGATGCGGCGGGATTCGCGTCTGCAGATGCGGGAGCGGTGTCGAGTGACGTAGACGTACTAGACACCCGCACAATTGTCACCGTGTTCTCATCGAGATAGCGGAAAGTCATGCCGGTGCCTGTGAGCAGCTGCTTTAGGGCTTCCTCGGGCGTGAATTCCCCTACCGCTCCGTGGGTTCGCAGGTTATTGACCTCCTCCGATACATAGACCACCTGGAAATTCCGTTCCTTCGCGAGGACCTGCAGTGCAGGTCCCAGCGCTTGGGCCGGAATATTGGTGGGCTTGCGAATGGAGGCACGGACATCGTCCGCGACAGCTATTCCGATGATGGACAGAGAAATAGCGGCGACCACGACGCTCAGGCGCATCAGAACTCCCCCGCCCCTCATGAGGCTTGTAATGGCCGTCGTCGATGAGCGCGACGGTCTCATGGGGGAGAAGAGCGGCTTGTGACCGATTGGTTACCCTTCGGTTTCAAATATTCTTGGATATTCTGATCTCGGAGCCGGTCTCCGAAACCTTGACCCCGGGCCGCTCGCGCAGGAAGCGAACCAGCGAGTCGGGGTCGGTGGATGAGAACACGCCACTGATATGGAAATCATAGAGACCCGGATCATCGATGACGAGCTGGCGTCGGTTGTAACGGTTGAACTCTTCGGCCACTTCGGAAAGTGTCGCCGATTCGAACACGATGCGTCGCTCAGTCCAGGCGGTGGCCGCCGCGAGGTTCGGGTGCTCGGACTTGCGCGCGATGCTCGGTGTCACCGTGAGCTGCTCGCCGGCGGAGACCGAAATTGTGGCGATCGCTATCTCATTCGGCACGGCGGACCCTTGACCCGGTGGCTGCGCATCCCCAGTCACTGGAGCCAGGACCGCAACCTCGCCCTCTACCACCGTCACCACAGTGCCGCTTCGCTTCTCATACACATCGAACTCAGTCCCAACGGCCTTCACCCGCGTGCCGTCGGCGCGGACGATGAAGGGGCGCGCATGGTCTTTCGCCACGTGGAAGAGCGCCTGGCCGGCGATGAGATCCACGGTGCGCTCGGCCCTCGAGTAGTGGACGCGAATCCTCGATTTCGAGTTCATCTCAACGGTCGAGCCGTCGGAGAGCTCGATCGAGCGCTGCTCACCGATCGCGGTGCTGTAGACCCCCGAGAAGAGAGCGAACCAGATCCAGACGGCACCAAGCGCCGTGAGTGCGGCAACCGAAGCTGCAAGGGCGATGAGCTTGCGCCGAGACCTCTCCCCCGACCCCTCTCCTAAAGGGGAGGGGTGACGACTTGCGACAGGCTGCGGGCGTGGCACGGATTCTTGAAGCTCAGGGGCTGCCGCGCTTCCCGACAAGGGGAAAACATTGCCCACCTCCTCCCGCGCCTGGGCGATCAGCGTGTCGGCATCCCACTTGTGGGTGGGATCGAGCTCGTGACCCTCGTTCCAGATCGCCGCGATCTCAAGATAGGCGGAGAGGTGCTCGGGCGACCGACGCAACCAGCGATCGAACTCGCGGCGTGCGGCATCATCGAGATCACCGGCGCGCGCTTCCACGAACCAGGTTGAGGCCTCCTCGTAAATCTGCGCGTTGAGCTTTAATCGCATCAAATGTTCCATGAGCGTTCTTACTCGCCCTCTTCTAGTCCGTCGCGCAAGCTCTTCAAGGCCTTCATCAGGTATTTCTTCACCATGTGGCGCGTGGTGCCTAAACGTTGCGCAATCTCATCGAACGACAGGCCGTCGCGGCGCGAGAGCAGGAACGTCGCCCGCGCCTTGGGCGAGAGCCGATCGAGGCCGCCCTGGAGGCGCTCGAGACACTGCTCGGCATGCACCTCAAGCGCGGGATCCGCGTGAGTGCCGGATGTCCGCTCGGTAAGAAAGCGCGCGAGATCAGAAGAGACCGGCGCTGCGGAAGCTTTGAGCGTGTGCTGCTGGAGGACGTGCTGCGCGACGGTGAAGAGATAGGCCTCAGGCGAGCGCACCGATTCCACGTTCGGCACGCGCATCATGCGCAAGTAAACCTCCTGCACGATGTCGGGCACGTCGGCGGCGTTTCGCACCCGGGCGAGGAGATAACGCCGCAGCTGCTGGCCGTGGGTGACGATGAGGTCGGCGACTAAGGTTTGAGGGTCGGAAAATCCCAAGGGAGCGGTCCGGGAGCGCTGGATAGCACTATAGAAGAGTGATCCGGGATCGAGTGGATACCCCTGGCGAGAAAATATGCCGTCAGGCGGCCACTATGTCGCCAATAATCAAAGGCTTAGCTCACTCGCAGCAAGACCCCTGTCGCCAGACTAGGGGAGGCGATAGATCTGCGCTGCCTCGCATCCTCGGCTCCTGGTACTCCGGTGGGCGATGAATGCTTGGAGACGCTTGCGGGCTAGAGACGGTGCCAATACGCATTCAGCACGCAGGGATTCTGGCCGACCTTGGCGGCGATCAGTGACATTCGCTCCTCAGACAACCCGGACACGTCCACTTTCACGTACAGCTCGTGCATCAAACCAAATTCCGCGACCACGCGCCGCGGTGTGACGTTCAAGTTGTGGAAGTGACCCAAAAGACGGGTCAGGACGCTAGGATCACCGTCGGTCGAGACGCGCAAGCACAGGAGCTTTGCGGTCGGTGAATACGCTTCGGCGGTCATGTAATTGAATCCTCGTACTTATCCCATCGACGAACGCAAGCGTGTCCCGGCTTTCCGTGAAAGCCGGGCCGGTAATGCGCGCGATGGAACGTACGAATGCTTTCATGACCGTGCGTCTGAGTATGCCTCATGAGTGTCGGCTCTACCCATTGCCCCTGAACGGTCGCGGGTACTCGAAGAGGTAAGCCGAACAGAGCCTCGCCACTAAGCCACCGAGGCGGATTCGTCGCTGGTCTGCCGCTCCGCCTCGATGACACGCACGTGCTCGAGGAGATCGGCGAAGACCGCCGTGGCAGTCGGTATGCGGCCGGCGCCCAGGCCCTGAAGCGTCGTGACAGTGCCATCGGCGGTGATGATCTGGAGACGATTCTCCGCGCCGCGGGTGCTGGCCAGAGAGTCGTCCAGGGGCAGCGCAACGGGTGCGACGCGGTAAGTGAAGCCGTGTGCGGTGCGCTCGGCTTCGGCCACCAGGCGCGGCCGCAGCTGCCCGATCGAGTCCGCGAAGCGCCCCGATCCTTCCGTAACTCCGCTCACGCCTTCGCAGAGCGGGCTTCCGCCAAAAGCCACGCGGCCCAAGATCTCGATCTTCCGCTGTGTGTCGCGTCCGCTCAGATCCTCGGCCGGGTCGGCTTCAGCCAAGCCTTCCGCCTGCGCGCGCCGCACGGCATTGGCAAGCAGGTCACCAGCGACACAGCGGTCGAGCACGAAATTGGTCGTACCGTTCAGCACGCCGCGAAGCGCGACGATTCGCTTACGAAGAGTCAGGCGCTCGATCGTCTCCAGCATGGGCACCGAGCCACCGACGGTGGCGGCATAACGGATGGCCCGTCGGGGACCGCCGAGGTGGGGTGCCAGCACGCTCCAGTGCTCGGAGAGCAGCGCCTTGTTCGCGGTGACGATCCGCGCACCCGCCTCAAGGAAGACCTCCGCGCCGGTGCGCGCAGGCTCGACTCCAGGCAGCGCTTCCACCACGATTTCAGGCTCCCGGGCAAAGATCTCATCCGGGGAGGTCGTGAGAAGCGCCGCCGGCACGCCGCGGGCGATGTACTTCTCGGGTGTGCGCACGAGCGCGCCGACGACCTCGAACGCTTGTGGAAACTGCTGCAAGTAGTCCAGCACGCCGCCGCCGACCGTGCCGAGACCTAAGAGCGCCACCCGGATGGGATGACGGCGGGTGAGTGGAGCGAGGACGCTTGGGGCCTCGCCGATCCGCGTACGGTGCGAAGATCCCACCTGCGCGATGTCCACCGCGAGCGTACGCGCACGGGCGAAGCGCAGCGCCCTCCTTTGCACCAGAGGTCCCGCACAATCTTCCGCGGTCGCGTAGTCGGCGAGTGCGAAGCGGCGCGGCGGCGTGAGTGCTCTTGCGGGATCACTCTCGTAGAGCCCGTCGACGTCTTTCAACAGCACGCAATTCGCGCCGAGTTCGGAAGCAAGATAGAGCGCGGTGAGATCCGAGCCGCCACGGCCTAAGAGCGCGAGACCCCCCGTCTCGTGCCGCGCGAAGAACCCGGGCACCACGAGAACGGAGGTCGCTTTAAAGAGTGTCCTGACCTGATTCACGGACACGTCGCGAAGCGTCGCCAAGGCACGCTCGCCGTCTGCCGTGAGCAGGATGTCGCGAGGGTCCAGGAACTGCGCGTCGATGCCGGCACGATGCAGGGCAAAAGTCAGTCGCGCGGCGCTCGCGATCTCGCCCGTGGAGAGAAGCGCCGCGAGCGCACCCGCGTCCAGATCCTCACCCGCGGCTCGCGCCGATCCCCACAGAGTATCGGTGACGCCCTCGAAGGCCGATACGACAGCGATGACGTGGGCGCCGTCGCGATAGTGCCGATAAATCTCGGCCACCGCGATAGGCAGCGAGGCCGCGGTGCGCAGCACCGAGCTGCCGAATTTTAGAACAATAGTCGAATGATCTGAGCAGAGCACGAGACACCTGTGAAATGAGAGAACACAGGCGCGATGAGAGGTAGGGAGCGAGCGCGTCGGGTAGCCACAACCCGACTCGAAAGCCAACTGAACGACGTAAAAATTAAAGGGAAACGTCGCTTTAGCTGAATTTCTAACGCGCCCGCAAGCTGAACCTCAAATCAGCGCGTGAGGATATTTTAGCAAAAATTCTTGCGATGGAACAACTACCTCTATCTGCACGACCGTCAAGATTCACCGAGTCCCATGTTGGGAATGCGAGCCTAGATGTCCTGATCGCCCGCGATCCTCTCGCGGTAACGAGCGATGCGCGTCTGCGCGGCAACGACGATGCTCGACAGCTTCAGCCCCGCTTCGCGATCGCTCAGGAACTTTGCCTCCTCGGCGAGCGCGTCGAGGTCCTCGTGCAGTGTCTCCCAGAATTTATCCTGCGTCAGGCGCGTCAGGTGGCTGTTCATGAGGACGAGATCGGCTTCCGCCAGGATATGGCGTGCCGCTGCCGTGTTTTGGCAGCCCTTCAGCCTCTCGATGACCTTGGTGCGATACTCATCGAGCATCATGCGACGCATCTGCCTGAGAGTTGGGGTTGCCGGTCTCCTTTGCTTCACTACAAGATTGAGACTGGCTGCTCTGTCTCCTGCCTTTGCCAGTCCCCGGGCCGCTCCCGCCGAATGCGTTGGTAGATCTCCTCGCGGTGCACGGCGATGCTCTTCGGCGCACTCACTCCAATGCGCACCTGCTTGCCCTTCACGCCGAGAATGGTGA
>Ga0070766_10000604_pt1 | contig 16151 bp, 13 predicted proteins | sample HubBroMetageWFT6_FD_69782 | JGI IMG/M metagenome (GOLD analysis project Ga0070766, IMG submission 69782) | Warmed and freeze-thawed soil microbial communities from the Hubbard Brook experimental Forest, New Hampshire - Hubbard Brook CCASE Soil... | ecosystem: Environmental > Terrestrial > Soil...
CATCACGACGGCTACCACAAACACCCCAAGCGAAACCAGAACAGCCATGGGGGCGAGCGCCAGAAATGCACCCAGGGCAGTCGCTACTCCTTTGCCGCCTTTGAAGCGGAGCCAGATGGGAAACATGTGGCCGAGCAGTGCGCAAAGTGCGGCGAGGGCGGCAAACTGGAAGGCCAGTTGCTGATGCCAGGGCTTGCCCGGGTCGAACGGCAACAGGGCATCGGTGGATCCCTTTAGCCCAAAAGCGATGTGGCTCGCCATCCGGAAAGCGAAGATTACGGCCGCGTATCCCTTGAGCGCGTCGAGGAACAGTGTGGCGACGGCCAGCCCCTTGGATCCCGTGCGCGCGACGTTAGTGGCGCCGATGTTGCCGCTGCCAGTCTGGCGGACATCCTGCCCGCGAAAGATGCGGACGAGCAGGTAGCCGAAAGGAATCGACCCGAGGAGGTACGAGACCACAGCGATGATGAGCGGCGACCCAGGCAATGTTGTCTTTCGGCTACGGTGAAGTCAGTGTGCAGCTACACCAGCGGGAATCGTGCGCGCTTCTCATAGCGCGGGCCCGCCGACGACAGATGGCTCTCGTACAAGATGAACTCGTGCGCCGTCATTGTACCGAAATCGGGAGACGGGAGTGCTTCAAGATGCGCCCGGACCTGTTGCAAACCAGGTGCGGGACGCTCGCCGCGAACGGGCCGCGGACGTCCGCTCCCGGATCTCGCCAGAGTGAGGTGCGGCATAAAGGACGTCGCGTCGCTTTCAAATCCCAACGGAAGCACGGCCTTCGCTACTTCGGTCGCAAGCGTTTGCAGGTTTTCGCCGCCTGATATGCCGATCCAGAAAACGCGCGGGGCTTTGGAATTAGGGAAGAATCCTGCGCCGCGAAACGCCACGGGCACAGGCGGGAATGTCAACGGGTGTAAGGCACCGCGGATCTCCTCGAGTTTCTTGGTCTCGCCGAGAAATTGCAGGGTGATGTGGAAGGTCTCGGGGCCGACCCAGCGGATATCCGGTGCGAGCACGCGCATTTCATTGCGGAATGCCGTGATCCGATCGCGGATGGGTTCGTCGATGTCCAGAGCGATGAACAAGCGCATGAACTCACATCAACATTCGGCGCACGAGATCGAGCGCCTGCTGACTGGCCCAGCGGCGAATGCGTTCGCGATCGCCGGGAAATCGACGCTGCACTACTTCGTTCTTCTTGCCGTCGCTCACCGCGATATAGACAAGGCCAACCGGTTTCTCTTCGGTGCCACCTGCAGGCCCCGCGATTCCGGTGACGCCCAGTCCGATGTCGGCGTTGCAAATCTCGCGAATGTTCTCGGCGAGCGCGAGTGCGACTTCCTTGCTGACTGCTCCGTGCGCTTCGATCATCAATGGTGGTATGTCGGCAAACAGCGTCTTCAAGTCGTTGGAGTACACCACGGCCCCGCCCAGAAAAAAGCGCGAGCTGCCGGGAACGGAAGTGATGCGTTCGGCGACCATGCCTCCGGTGCAGGATTCGGCGACGGCCAACTTGAGGTTGCGCATCTGCAGAAAGTAACCAACGATCTCCTCGAGAGACTCGCCTCGAGTGGAAAAGACTGCGTCGTCCAGTTCGTCTTCCAGCTTGCTGGCTAGTTCGTCCACCGAGGCCTGAGCCTCGTCCATTGTTGCAGCAGTGGCGCGTAGGTGAAATTCCACCTGACCTTGACCGGCGAGGACGGTGGTTTCGACGTTGGGATACTTCTTATAGATGGGAGCAGTGCGGGCGTCAGCAGCCGATTCAGGCAGCATCGCGGTCTTGAGAACCGTCGACGCAATTGCCGCTGGCGGGAGGCATTCGCGCAGACGCGGCATGCACTCGTGCTTCCAAAGTGCTTCGAGTTCATGGGGAGGACCGGGAAGAAGAAAGATCATGCGCGGCTCGCCGTCGAACTCCGTCTCAAGATACTGGCCGGGCGCGGTTCCACGCTTGTTGGGGAGAACGATTGCGCCCTCGATAACGTCAGCCTGCTTGGCATTGTTCGACGGCATGGAAATGCGCCGCTCGGCAAAGCGCTTGTACATGGCGGTGACGATGTCGTGATCGCGACGGAGATCGACTCCGAGGGCGGCCGCAACACCCTCGCGGGTGAGGTCGTCTTCGGTAGGACCGAGGCCTCCCATAAAAATGACGATTCCGGAACGAGAGAGCGCCGCGCGAGCAACTCCCGTGAGATGGTCGAAATTATCCCCGACCACGGTCTTGAAGCCGACGATGACGCCCAATTGGTTGAGCTGGTCGGTCAGGAAAAGGGAGTTGGTGTCCTGACGGAACGGAGTAAGCATCTCCGAGCCGACCGCAATGATTTCAGCGATCACGAATTCAGTCTAGCACCGGGAAATTGCAGGCAATCGGCTCAGACACTTGGGACCAAGGGGCGGCCGACGATGTCCCATGCCAGGCGAAGCACGCCGCTGTTGGTTGCCAGCACAGCGGCTTTTCCGGGAGCGAAGGCGAGGCCAACCAGGTTTTGTCCCGAGACTACGAGGGAGGCTTGGCGGTCGGCCGTAACCCTAACTACACCGCGACGGCCATGCAGCGAGGCCGCGACGTAGAGATTGCCGCGGGTGTCGAAGGCGAGTCCCTGCGGGCGTCCGAGACCGCGGTAAAAAACCTGGACATGGCCGTGAGGATCGACCTGATAAACGGCATCGAAGCTCGAAGTCGTGGGTCCCGTGACGTAAAGGTTGCCATCGTCGCTAAAAGCTAGATGGTAGGCCGAAACGCTAGGTTCGATGGTTGCGAACACGAAGATCTGGCCGTCGGAACCGATCTTGAAGATGGTCCCGCTGCGATCGCCGACGTAAAGGCCGCCCTCGCGGTCGAAGGCGATGCCGGTCGCCACGCCCAGCCCCTCGGCGTAAGAGGTCATCGCTCCATTCTTCGAGACCCGATACACCGTCCCGTCATATCGGGAGGACACGTACAGGCTCCCATCATGGCCGAAGGCGAGACCAGTAGGATTCATCATCTCGGAAACGAAGGGTTTGACTTCGTAATTAGCATCGATGCGGAAGATGGCCACCGGCGCTTTCTGTCCGCGCGAACCCGAGAAAGTGACATAGATGTTGCCGTCGTCATCGACGGCGGGATTGGCCACCGGATGCAGGCTTTCCGCGATGGGCACAGCGACGCGCACTTCGCGGGGGTTACTCCGATGGCCATTGGTGGCCACCACGACGTCACCGGAAGTAGCCCCCTCGGGCACCCGCGCCACGATGAACTGTTCCGCACCGACGACGACGGTCCCGTCCACGTCACCGAAGCGAACCTCAGGCCTGCGAAGTTCCTTGGGCCGCAAACCGCGCCCCACGATCCGAATTTCGCCGCCGGGCATGGCGCAAGCCGGATCAATCGAGGTGATATGGGGGTTGCCGTTCGGGTTTGGGGTTGCCATGTCTAGATCCGCTACCTGATACGAATGTTTGCCGCCGGAATCAAACCAATCAGCCGCCCAGCAAATGGAAGTGCAGCAATGTTTGCAGGACGATCCATCCGTAAATCCCAGCGCCGAGATCGTCCACTACGATGCCCGTGCCTTCGGGCAGCTTTTCGAGGCTCCGAATCGGCGGGGGCTTTACGATATCGAATGCACGAAAGAGTATAAAGCCGCAGAGCAGAGGTTTCCAAGGAATGGGACAGGCGATAAGCGTGACCAACTGTCCTGCGACTTCGTCGATCACGACGTGCGACGGATCCTTCTTGCCGCAGCCGCGTGCTTCGAGCGTAGCTGCGGGAATGCCGATAGCCGTAACTACGACGATCAGAACGAGAATTACGGGGACTCGCGCGTACGGAGGAAGCTGCGATGCCAGAAGCCACCACAGTAGCGCGGCGGCCAGCGATCCCCAAGTTCCCGGACCGGGACGAAGTCGGCCGGCGCCAAAGAACGTCGCCACCATTGTCGCCCACCTTGGCGCCGACGAACTAGTGGCAGCGGTTTCAGTCGGGTTCTTGGTTGGGGTCATTTGAGTAGATGGAGTCGTCGTCTTCTGGATCGTTCACCGGGGCGGAAATGACATAAGCCCCGCTCGCCCACTTGCCAAGGTCAATTAACCGGCAACGTTCGCCGCAAAAAGGGAAGTCAAGGTCCTTAGCGAGCACGATCTTCCTACACGTGGGACAGCGCAGGCTGACAAGGCGTTTCTTCGGCATCACAGCACCTAGAGGATGCGGGCCACGAGGTCATAGTCATGGGCCTCAGTAATCTCGCAGCGGTAAAACTGACCCTCGCGGATGTCTCCATGTTCGCCGAAATCGTTGACGTAAACCGTGCCGTCGATTTCCGGAGCATGCATTGCGGTGCGGGCCTGCCAGAGCAACTCCGTTTCTTCCGAAGGACCCTCGAGCACCAAGTCGAATTGCTGACCGATCAACGCTCGCTTCTTCTTGCGGCTGATCTGCTTCTGGATCGACATCAGCTTTTTGCGGCGGCGCTCGATTTCGCGTGGCGCGACCTTGTCTTCGAGGGCAAAGGCGTTGGCGCCTTCTTCGTCGGAGTAGCCAAAGACGCCTAGCCAATCGAATTGGGCTTCCTTCAGAAAATTGCACAGGATCTCAAAATCTTCCGACGTCTCGCCGGGGAAGCCGACGATAAACGAGGTGCGCAGCGTGAGGCCCGGGATCTCGCGACGCATCCTCTCGATCGACTTCAGGAAGATGTCGGCACCCGCTCCGCGTTTCATGTTCTTCAACACCGAGGGCGACGCGTGCTGTAGTGGAACGTCGATGTAGGAGCAAATCTTTTCGTTGGCGGCGATGGTCTCGAGCAGCTTACCAGTGATCTTATTGGGATAAGCGTAAAGAAAGCGCAGCCAGCGAAGTTCTTCGATTTGCGCCAGCCGCTCCAGCAGCAGCGCGAGTCCGTCTTTTAGTCCTAGGTCTTCGCCATAGCAGGTGGTGTCTTGCCCGATAAGAGTGATTTCGCGAACGCCCTGCTTGGCCAACCTCTGCGCCTCAGCTACCACCGACTCGAAGCGGCGCGAGCGAAATTTCCCGCGTAGCTGCGGGATGATACAGAACGCGCAGGGATGATCGCAGCCCTCCGCGATCTTGATGTAAGCCGTGTATTTCGGCGTCGCCAGCAGCCGTGGTGTGTTCTCGTCGTACAGATAGTTGGGCAGGTCGGCAATGGCACCGTCCCAACCCTCCTTGGAGAACCGTCCGGCAGCTTCGCGAGCATCGCCCTCGGAGCGCGAATTCAGAATGACGAACGGGCCGGCTTGGTTGGGCATTTGCCCAACTCCGGCAGCGGTGAGAATTTGCTCTAATTCACCGGTGCCCACCACGGCGTCAACTTCAGGAATGTTTTTTTGAATTTCGTTGCGGTAGCGCTCTACCAGGCACCCGGCGACAATCAACTTCTGCGCTTTGCCGGCAATCTTGTGCTGCGCCATTTCGAGGATGGCGTCAATCGACTCCTGCTGGGCTTTGTCGATAAACGAGCAGGTATTGACCACGATGACATCGGCATCTTCAGCGCGGGACGTGATTTCCGCGCCACTTTGCGCGAGCAAGCCCATCATAACCTCGGTGTCCACAAGGTTCTTGGGGCAGCCGAGGCTTACGAAGCCAATTTTCTTGGGAGCAACGACCGAAGCGGCCTCGTCGGGCGGGGCCAGCAGAGCTACAGATGCGTCAATTACAGGCATGCAATCCCTTTATTTTAGCATGCTTGCGCTTGACCTCGCAGGGCCGGAAACCGGCGCGCACGCACGCTTCACGAAGTTCCAAGATGGTATGATTCAGTAGGTCGGGCGCTGGTCCCGCGCAACGTAGCTCTGTGAACCCCGCCAGGTCCGGAAGGAAGCAACGGTAACAGGTCACTGCGTGTGCAGCGGTCAACTGGCGCCTGACTTTTTGTTACGAGGACGAACTTTGACCCGAGCGGATACGCACACCGTCCAAACTTGTGATGTCCCGTTCGAGCTTGGCCTCTTACCATTCCGTTACTCCGCATAGACATTCGGATACGCATCGTTCAAAATGAACCGTTATTCATTCCATCTGTTTTTGCGTCTGGAGAACTCTATTGGCTAACGGCCGTCGTGCCAGGATTTCTGCGCTAGGAACCTACGTCCCGCCTCGAGTGCTGAGCAATAAAGACCTCGAAACCATGGTGGAGACCACCGACCAGTGGATCCTGGAGCGCACGGGGATCCGCGAGCGCCACATTGCCGACAAGGGAGTGGCCGCCAGCGACCTGGCGGTTGAGGCGGTGAAGGACCTCGTCAAAAGCCATCCGTTTGACCTGCAGGAAGTGGATCTCATCGTGGTGGGCACGGTGACCCCGGACATGATGTATCCCTCGACTGCGTGCCTGGTGCAGCACAAGTTGGGCATCGCGCACACCTGGGGATTCGACGTTTCGGCGGGCTGCTCGGGATTTCTATACGCGCTGAACACCGGCGCGAAGTTCGTGGAGTCGGGACAGTATAAGAAGGTCCTGGTCATCGGCAGCGACAAGAATTCCATGATGGTGAACTACGAGGACCGCGCGGTATGCATCATCTTCGGCGATGGAGCGGGCGCGGTGTTGCTGGAGCCGGCGGAAGGTGGCGAGCCGGGAATCATCGACCATGTCGCCCAAGTGGAAGGCGTCGGCGGACAGTACCTTTATATGCCGGCTGGTGGCAGTTTGAATCCTGCGTCGCACGAAACCGTTGACAAGAAAATGCATTATATTCATCAGGATGGGCAGCAGGTCTTCAAGTATGCGGTGAAGAAAATGGCAGAGATGACCGAGCGCATCCTGCAGCGCAACAACCTGACGGGCGCGGACATCGACTGCTTCATTGCCCATCAGGCCAACCGGCGCATCATCATGGCGACGGCCGACCGACTCAAGATGCCGGAGGACAAAGTCATCGTCAACATCGACCGCTATGGCAATACCACGGCGGGAACGATTCCGCTGGCCATGCAGACGGCGATCGAGACCGGCAAACTCAAGAAGGGCGACTTAGTGATGGTTGCCGCCGTGGGCGCCGGGTTTACCTCGGGGGCGACGCTGCTGCGCTGGGCGTACTAACCCTAAAAGGCTACAAACTTCTTTTAATCTTTTCGCGATCTTTCGCGGCGTCCAGCGGACGCTGGGGCTCGGTCATGCGCGCCGGATCGAGGATCTCCTTAATCTGTTCCTCGCTCAGATATCCTTTCGAGCGTGCTATTTCGATGATGGTTTTTCCCGTCGCGACCGATTCCTTGGCAATCTCTGCTGCCTTCGCGTAACCAATATAGGGATTGAGGGCGGTCGCCAGCGACACTGTGCTCTGCGCATAGAACTCGCAGCGCTTTACGTTCGCGGTGATGCCTTTGACGCAGAACTCCGTGAGCTGGCGCAGCATGTTCGTCATAATGGTGATGGAAGTCAGCACGCTGTGCGCCATGGTCGGCATCATGACGTTGAGCTCGAGTTGTCCGGCCTGCACCGCCAGCGCAACCGCAGTGTCGTGGCCGACTACCTGGAACGCGACCATTGCCGCCAACTCCCCCATTACCGGGTTGATCTTTCCAGGCATGATGGACGACCCAGGTTGCAGCGCGGGCAGGTTGATTTCTGCGAGACCGGTGTTGGGGCCTGAGGCGAGAAGTCGCAGGTCGTTCGAAATGCGAATAACCTCAAGCGCGAGATTGCGCAGCGCCGAACTCACCGACGACATTGCGAGGTTCGACTGCATTGCGTACCGCATGTCGTCCACCTGAGTGAGTTTCTCACCAGATATGCGAGCCAGATTGGCCACAGCCTTTTCGCGATAGTCAGGATGCGTGTTGATGCCGGTTCCCACCGCCGAGCCTCCCAGCCCCACTTCGCGCAACAGTTCGCCCTGTTCCTGTATCGAACGCTGGGCGCGCCGCAGGGCCCCGGCATAGGCTGTAAACTCTTGCCCGAGTCGCATCGGCACGGCGTCCATTAAATGGGTGCGGCCGGATTTCAGGATGTCGTGGAATTCCTCGCCCTTGTTGTTGAACTCAATGGTTAAAGCGTCCAGCGCTGCGTGGAGTCGTTCAAGTTCGAGTAAAGTCGCCAGTCGCATCGCAGTAGGAAAGACATCGTTGGTCGACTGGCCGTAGTTGACATGGTCGTTGGGATCCGCGTGCTGGTATTCGCCTAGATTTCCTCCCAGCAGCTCGGATGCGCGGTTGGCGATCACTTCGTTGGCATTCATGTGGAAGCTGACACCGGCGCCCGCCTGGAATACGTCGACCACGAACGCGTGGTCCCACTTGCCATTCTGGACCTCTTGCGCGGCTTGAATGATCGCGTGAGCGGTCTTCGTGTCCACCAGGCCGAGTTCGCGATTGGCCTCGGCGGCAGCTTCTTTCACCATCGCAATGGCGCGGATTAGCGCCGCGTGCGCGCGCAACCCGCTAATCGGGAAATTCTCGACGGCGCGCGCGGTCTGAATGCCGTAGTAGACATCGGCAGGAATGTCTTTCAGTCCGAGAGCGTCTCTTTCGGTGCGGGTGGACAGCGTAGACATGGGCGGTGCCTCCAGGAGAGAGATGATAGCGGAAGCTTTAGCGTTTCATCGGTAGTTTGATCCCAGCCTATCGGCAAGAGAGGGCGACAAGGGTGGGGCAGCGACCGGTTGCCGACCACTCAATGTCTTCCGCTGAGCAACTCCAACAGAACAACCAGTCCCGCGAGCAGCACGATTGGCCAGACCACCCATTTTGAAGCTTTTTCCGCCGCTGTCCTGGGAGATCAGTCTCGGTCCGGCGAAGCAGGAAGAACATCCCGTTGAACACCAGCAACGACAAGCGCCCGATTGCCAATAGGGAAAACTTATCAACAGAACGATTCAAATATCCTAGGACCATTCCGAATGCGATGCCAATGTTAATGAACACCAAAGTCGACGCGGGAGATACTTTGGCACTTGCCATCTTTGCTAGCCCTCTAAAATCAACCGAGAGTTGGGCTTGAAATCCCACCCTATCAGGCAAGAATTCTACTCACGCTTGGCCGCCCCGCGTCGTTCGGCGAGCAACTCGTCCACCAGCGATTCACTAGGTTTTACATATCGGCGAGCACGCTCCTGAGCCCGCTGGATTCGACGCCATTGCTCTTTGAGGATGAGTTCTTTCTCCCCTGGCCGCGACATTATATGATCTCCACCAACCCTGCGATCCTGGCTTGCCACTCCTTCGGCCCGGATTGATGTACCGAGTTGCCGTTCGCATCGACTGCAACGGTCACCGGCATGTCCTCGACTTCGAATTCGTAGATGGCCTCCATGCCGAGATCGTCGAAGCCCAGCACACGCGACTTCTTGATTGCCTTCGATACAAGATAGGCGGCGCCTCCAACCGCCATCAGGTACACCGCTTTGTGATCACGTATGGCCTCAATGGCCGAGGGGCCGCGTTCGGCCTTGCCCACCATACCCAGCAATCCGGTGTGCTCCAGCATCTGGCGGGTGAATTTGTCCATACGAGTGGCAGTGGTGGGACCGGCGGGGCCCATGACCTCTTCTCGCACCGGATCGACCGGCCCAACGTAATAAATGAACCGATTGGTGAAGTCGACGGGCAGCTTCTCGCCGCGATTGAGCATGTCCGTCATGCGCTTGTGGGCCGCGTCGCGGCCGGTGAGCAGCTTGCCGTTGAGCAATAACACTTCGCCCGGCTTCCAGGTCGCAACTTCTTCGCGAGTGACCGTGTCGAGATTGACGCGGCGCGCGCCCGCGCCCATGGGATCGTAGGTAAGTTGCGGCCAATCATCCAACGAGGGCGGCTCGAGGGCGACTGGGCCCGATCCATCCAGCACAAAGTGCGCGTGGCGCGTAGCCGCACAGTTGGGAATCATCGCAACCGGAAGATTCGCAGCGTGAGTGGGATAGTCCTTGACCTTCACGTCGAGTACGGTGGTGAGCCCGCCCAGCCCCTGCGCCCCGATGCCGAGGGCGTTGACCTTCTTATATAGCTCGATCCGCAACTCTTCCGCTCGATTCGACGGCCCACGCTCGATGAGCTCTTGAATGTCGATGGGTTCCATCAATGCTTCTTTCGCCAGAAGCATGGCTTTCTCGGAGGTGCCGCCGATGCCAATGCCGAGAATTCCCGGCGGACACCAGCCCGCCCCCATGGTGGGAACGGTCTTGAGCACCCACTCAACGATCGAATCGGAAGGATTCAGCATCACGAACTTTGACTTCGCCTCAGAGCCTCCACCTTTAGCGGCGACGATAACTTCGACGGTGTCACCGGAAACGATCGTCATGTTTACGACCGCAGGCGTGTTGTCATTCGTGTTCTTGCGCTTACCCGCTGGGTCGGCCAGGATGCTGGCGCGGAGCTTGTTGTCCTCGTGAAGATAAGCGCGACGAACGCCTTCGTTGATCATGTCTTCGACGCCCATGGTCGCGTCCCACTGCACGTTCATGCCGACCTTCAGGAAAACAGTCACGATGCCCGTGTCCTGACAAATGGGGCGATGGCCTTCGGCACACATGCGCGAGTTGACGAGTATCTGAACGATGGCGTCGCGCGCCGCCGGTGACTGTTCTTTCTCGTAGGCGCGCGTCAGGGACCGAATGAAATCCACTGGGTGATAGTAAGAGATGAATTGCAGGGCGTCGGCAACGCTCTGGATAAGATCGTCTTGCTTGATGATGGTCATGACCGCCTCGTGCGAAGGGCAAGCAGGATTGGCGTACCCAACAGCATACAAAAGCGCGGGCCGGAGAACCAGCGGGATTAGCGTAGATGCAGCCAAGACTGCCATTCACGGTATTCTAGTTTCATGGAAAGCGACGCCGCAGACTTGTTGTCGTTTGACGTGGTGGTCATTGGCGCGGGGCCGACCGGGCTGGCGTGCGGCATCGATGCCAAGCGCGCCGGTTTCACCGTGACCAACATCGACAAAGGCTGCCTGGTGAACTCGCTGTACAACTACCCCAGCAACATGACGTTCTTTACCACGCCGGAACTGCTGGAGATCGGCGACATTCCGTTTGCCAGCCCTAATCAGAAGCCCACGCGGCAAGAGGCACTGGAGTATTACCGCAAGGTGGCCGAGCACTACAAACTCGACGTGCGGCAGTACGAGCCGCTGCAGAGAATTGAGGGCAGCGACAACCACTTTGTGGTACACACCACCGATCTGCGCGGACGCAACCGCGCGTACAAGGCCCGCAAGCTGATTCTGGCGACGGGTTACTACGATCGGCCCAATTACATAAACGTCCTCGGAGAAGACCTTCCCAAAGTGCTGCACTATTACCGCGAGCCGCATCCCTTCTTCGGACTTGATGTGCTCATTGTGGGCGGAAAGAACTCGGCGGCCATCGCAGCGCTGGAACTTTGGCGCCACGGCGCGCGCGTGACGATGGTGCACCGGCGCGAGGGAATTGGAAGTTCAGTCAAATACTGGATCAAGCCCGACATCGAAAACCGCATTAAGGCCGGACAGGTGAAGGCCTACTTCAACAGCACGGTGAAGGAGATTGCCGCCGATCACGTCGTGCTGACTACGCCCGAAGGCGAAACGACGCTCCCCAACGATTGGGTATTCGCACTGACCGGCTACCATCCTGACTTCGATTTCTTGCGCGGACTGGGCATCCAGATTCGCGGCGACACCGACAAGAAGCCGGTGGTGGACCCCAAAACCTTAGAGAGCAATGTGCCCGGCATTTACCTGGCGGGCGTCCTGATTGCGGGCATGCGAACCAGCGAGATATTCATCGAGAACGGCCGTTTCCACGGTCAGGCGATCGCGGCCGACTTAAAGGAAAAGCTGCGACTCGAAGCGGTCACCGCATAACTTGCCCAATTTCTTTGCGGCAAATAGCGAGTCCCCGACCAGGTGTGACGCGCCTGGCACCTTAGAACCCAAGACCTCCTAGCCTCTGATAAACTTTTGTGCGGGGTGAGGCCTGACCGTTTCGGCGAAGATGCCGGCGCGATCGTTCGACCTCACGTAGAAACCAATTTCGGTACCGGCGAAGCGACGCACGATACCCGCTCCGCCGTGGAGGATGGCAATGGCTACCGCAACCAGCACAGCTACCATGCACAGCCGCGTGGACGAGTTCCTCAGCAAGCCGCGGCCGATGTTCATCAACAACCAATTCGTAAATTCGGCGTCCGGTAAGACGTTCCCAACCTACAACCCGGCAACCGGCGAAGTGCTGGCGAAGGTCGCGGAAGGCGATCGCGAAGACATCGACCGCGCGGTGAAAGCGGCACGCAAGGCCTTCGAGAACCCGGCTTGGGCCGACATGCCGGCATCGCAGCGCGGACGCCTGATCTGGAAGCTGGCGGACCTTATTGAGGCCCGCACCGAAGAGTTCGCGCAATTGGAAAGCCTAGACAATGGCAAGCCGCTGGCAATAGCTCGGGTTGCCGATGTGCCGCTGGCGGTTGACCTGTTTCGCTATATGGCCGGATGGGCTACCAAGATCGAAGGCAACACGATCCCGATCTCCGCGGGGACGAAGCGCACTCAGTATCTGGCATATACCCGCCGCGAGCCGGTCGGCGTAGTCGGACAGATCATCCCGTGGAATTTCCCGCTGTTGATGGCGGCATGGAAGCTTGGTCCCGCACTGGCCACGGGATGCACCGTGGTGCTGAAGCCTGCGGAGCAGACTCCACTGTCGGCGCTTCTGTTGGCTGAGTTGATTGCGGAGGCTGGGTTTCCCGAGGGTGTGGTCAACGTTGTTCCCGGGTACGGCGAAACCGCTGGTGCGGCGCTGGCGGCGCATCCCGATGTCGACAAGGTGGCGTTCACAGGATCAACAGAAGTGGGCAAGCTGATCCTGCAGGCTGCGGCGGGCAACCTTAAGAAGGTGTCTCTGGAATTGGGAGGCAAGTCACCGAACATTGTCTTCGCTGACGCAGATCCGCGGTCGACCATTCCTGGAGCGGCGAGCGCGATTTTCTTCAACCACGGACAGTGCTGCTGCGCGGGCTCGCGGCTGTATGTTGAAAAAGAGATGTTCGACGAAGTAGTCGAAGGGGTTGCGAACCAGGCCAGGAAGATCAAGGTCGGACCGGGTTTTGAACCCGACACGGGCATGGGTCCGTTGGTTTCCATTGAACAGTTCAACCGCGTCTGCGGCTACCTCGAGTCAGGACTGAACGAGGGTGCAGAGGCGGTGGTGGGCGGCAAGAAGAAAGATGGGCCGGGCTATTTTGTTGAGCCGACCGTCATGGTGAAGACCAAACCGAACATGAAAGTGGTGCGCGAAGAAATTTTTGGGCCGGTGGTTGTTGCGTCCCCGTTCAGCGATATAGACCAGATCGTCGCCGAAGCCAATAACAGCGAATATGGACTGGCCGCGGGTGTCTGGACCAAGGACATCAGCAAGGCACATCGCGTGGCGCACAAGCTCCGCGCAGGGACCGTGTGGATCAACTGCTACAACGTGTTTGACGCGGCGCTTCCATTCGGCGGTTACAAGCAGTCGGGGTGGGGCCGCGAAATGGGACACGAAGCTCTGGAGATGTACACCGAAGTGAAAGCCATCTGCGCCGCGATTTAGCGGCGATTGGCGATCGAAATGACGATGCGGCACGGGCATTGAGCCTATGCCGCATTTTTCTTGATGGATAAGAGGCTTCCTCGCAGATTAGTCCCCACTTGTTAACGCCGGTTCCTCCTGCAATCCGACCTGGGCCGCAATCGTTTCCATCGCGGGCGCAGCCACTCGCGATCTAATGCTCTTGGTGCGTCCCTCATAAGGCTGCCACTCCACGTCTATCCAGTTACGCCGCTCGACGAACGTTGGCGGCTCGTAGGTTACACCTTGCGCGAGGCGGCGGTCTTCACGTTTCGACGTCAGGTACAACACTGGGCCGACAACCATGCGCATCAATCGCGTAGACATGCCGAAGGCCGATTCGACTTCACGACGCAGAGCACGCATGCGGGCGGAAACCCCAGGATTGCTGTGCCGCAGACGCTTCTCCATCGCCCAGAGTGCCGCATTATAGGTCGTACGGAGTTTGCGGGCCTCGTGCGCGAAGCGCGCGCGTATTCGCGCATCGTCATGGTTGTGGTAGCGCTTCCATCCATTGAACAAGGTCTCGCAGATACGGAACAGGCTAGGACCGTTTTTCTCGAAATCATAGCGAAACGCCCAGTCGAGGAATCGCTTCGATTCATCGCGCGAAATCGCGGCATGCCGAAAGTTGAACTTGAATTGCCCGTGGATGTCGGCGAGATCGATGCCGTCGAGCATCCGGCCTTCAGCCTGCATTTGGAAGAACAACGGTGTACCCGGTACAGGCGTGTAGAGCATGAACTGGTGGAAGTCAGTGCAGTGCGACACCGCATACTCGATCTCCTGCTCGATGTTCTGCGACGTGTGGTGCTCCAGTCCGACGATTGTCGATCCCAATAGCTTGATACCGTGCTGCCTCAACTCTGCGCCGATAGCCCGGGTGTCAGCATCTTTCAGCTTGGCATAGCTCGATTTCGGCGACTCCAGCCCGACCCAGATCCACGAAACTCCGAGTTGCACCAACTCCTCCATGGTGTATTTCCGGATGGCGTTGATCGACGAGAAGACGTACAGCGCCCAGGCCTTGTTGGTGGCCTTCATGCGCTCCAACAGTCGCATCGCGCGCGGACGATTGAGCAGAAAGTTCTCATCCATCACGAAGAACGACTGCACACCCAGCTTGCGTTCCATGTCTTGCATAACGTCAAAGAGCTGATCGCCAGTCTCGTAAAAATGGAAGCTCTTACCCTTGCCCCCGAAGAAGGCGGACGTGGTACAGAAGTTGCAGCCCATAGGGCATCCGACAGACGGGACGATAGTTGCGGCGGTATCTCGTGTGTTGTCCGGCACGCTCATGCCGAGGATGCGGAAGCCGAAGCCAGAGAGAATTTCGGGATGAACAAACGGTGAACAGGGATCTTCACCGAGGTACCGTCGCATCCAGGCAATGCCTTCGCCGCGCACAATGTGGTCGGCATCCAGCATGTTCTCCACCCCGGGAATGCCTGCTACATGCCCCCCAACGATGATGATGGAGTTGGGCGAGAGTTGCCGCACTCGACGGCACATCTCGCGGACCTTGGCGAAGTTGGGGATGATGCCGGAGATCCCAACTATGTCGTAGCGATTGTTGGTAAGTTCGCGTTCGAACATTTCCAGAGTAGGGAAGTCGAGTAGCGTGCATGGCGCTGAGATGTTCTTCTGGATCATCATCAGCCCCCATGAGCGATGGAACATCCGGAGTGAGAAGCTGCCCTGCTCGCGGGTTACCTGGTTGTGGTAAAGCTCCATCGGATTGATGGTGCGGCTGCCGAACTCGTCGTCTTGTGCGTAGGGGCCGAATACCGAACTCAGCAGAATGCGTGCCTTAATTCCTTCGGGGTGCGGAGTGACTAAATCAGGGTCTGATAGGAAATCCATGCCTCCATCGTAGGAATCTTGTGCACTGATGTCCGTGATATGTGATGCAATCCAGTCGAAATGACAGAAGTATTACAGAGCGTTCCGTGGCGGGAAAAACACGCAACAGTTGTTTGCGCGACTAGCTTCAAAGCAACGAGACAAAGAAAGGGCAGGACCGAAATCCTGCCCGGCAAAACGTGGTGTGAGCGAGTTACTGTTCCGGTGCTGGCGCTGCCTCGGTGCCACTCGCCATCTTCTGCAGGTGCTCGTTGATGCGAGCGATCTGCTGCGTGCGAAGCTGCTCGGCCTTTGCCTGCTGGTCAGCCGTAAGCACCGTTGTGTAAATCTGGTGCTGGATGGCCTCACGTTGGATGGTCATCGCAGCCTGCAACTGCGCCTGCTGATTGGCCAGGGCCGTAATCTTGGCCTGGTCGTACGCACCATTCGCGGTCGCCGCCAACATGGCCGCGCGGTTCTGCTCCATCTGCTGCATGATCGGCTTCATGTTCGCGTGGTTCGCCTGCATGATCGTCTTCACTTGCGCCTTTTGCGCGTCGGTCAGGTTCAGCTCGCCGGCCATGAATCCCATGCCACCGTGCCCGGGACCACCCCAGCCATGATGCGGGCCGCCTTCAGGTCCCTGGGCATACGCGACCATCGCGGCGCCACACAACACCAGCGCCATCACGCTCACAACTACCATCACCTTCGTCTTCATGCTTCCAACTCCTTCTGGTTATGACAGTCTGTCTGTCACTTCTAAGAAC
>Ga0070766_10000606_pt1 | contig 16129 bp, 10 predicted proteins | sample HubBroMetageWFT6_FD_69782 | JGI IMG/M metagenome (GOLD analysis project Ga0070766, IMG submission 69782) | Warmed and freeze-thawed soil microbial communities from the Hubbard Brook experimental Forest, New Hampshire - Hubbard Brook CCASE Soil... | ecosystem: Environmental > Terrestrial > Soil...
AGGACGTTCCCTTACCGGGCGTCGAGCGCACGTCAACCTTACCCGCGTGCTCTTTTATAATCCCATAGCTCACCGAAAGACCCAGCCCGGTGCCCCGTCCGGTGGCCTTTGTAGTAAAAAATGGATCGAAAATACGATGGAGATTTTCCGCCGGAATGCCCGAGCCGGTATCGGTAACTTCCACGGCTACCGACCCGTTGTGTGCCCTGGTGCGTACTTCTAGCATACCGCCGCTTGGCATGGCGTCACGCGCGTTCATAAACAGATTCAGAAAAACCTGCTGCAGGCGTGTCATCGAGCCCAGAACGGGCGGCAACTTTTCCGTGTAGTTCTTGATCACGTTCACTTGCGCTGTTTTGAATGGATGCTGCACGAGCGTAAGGGTTTCTTCCAACACGGAATTCAAATCTATCTCCACAAACTCTGCCGCACCGGTCCGAGAAAAGTTTAGCAGGTTGTTCACTATTTCGCTGGCGCGGAAGGTCTGCTTTACGATCCGCTCAATTGTTTTTTGGCGCGGATCGCCCGCGGGAATCTGCTTGGCGAGCATCTGGATGTAATTCGAAATCACCGCTAGCGGCGTGTTCACTTCGTGCGCCACGCCGGCAGCCAGCAAACCCAGCGAGGTTAGCTTTTCCGTCTGCACCATTTGTTCTTCCAGGCGCACGCGCTGGGTTATGTCGTCGAGCAAAATCAGCCGGCCCAGACGAGCGCCATTTTTCCCCACCAGAGGCGCAATCGAAGCGTTGATAACGAGTCGTCGTCCAGCGGGAGTATTCAGATGAAATTTGTAAATCCCGGAAACACGGTCGGCGGCGTAACGCGACGAAATTTCAGCCACTAAATCTGGAGGAAGGACGTCCTGAAGGCGCCGCCTCAGCGCTTCCCGGCGCGGAATGCCCAGCAAATTTTCGAGCTGTGGATTCCAGGATTCGATGCAATCTTCCAAATCGACGGTGAGCACGCCGATATTCAATGACTCCACGATATTTTCGCTGAAGTCCTTTAGACGCTCGATTTGCATGGCCTTCTGTTCGAGGGATTGATAAAGACGCGCATTCTCGATGGCAATGGCCACATAACCCGCAATTGTGGACAGCAATTCAAGGTCATCGCTCGATAGATAATCGCCATCTACGGTCTTGCCCAAGCCGAGAATCGCCACGGTGCGTTCGCGGAAGCGGCAGGCGATGAAATAATTCAGGTCGAGCTCTTCCAGCGTACGCCTGACGGGCTCACTTTCCTCCGTCGCCGCGCGCGCGGATTCAAAGAACATGCACCCGCGTTCCAGCGCAGACCGCGAAGGATCCAGGAAGGACAAATCAAGCGGGCCTTCTGGGCGCAGTCCCATCGAACGCGAAAGCAAAAATTGGCCTGCGTGCGCGGGATCCTCAAGGAATACAGCCAAGCGATCTACCAGCAGCGTTTGCGAAATTCGATCAAGGACGGAGCCGACCAGTGGCTCAAGGCGAACTTCGTTCGTCAGCGCGCGGCCGAATTCGATGAGCGTGCGCCGGTAGTCTAGACGATCGCGGTAGAAAAACCGGTCAAGTCGCGTTTGCATCCAGCCGCGAACGGGTTCGAACAGAAACGCCGCCACCACAATCGCTATCACGCCACCGGCCGGGCCTGTAGGCCATCGCGTGTGGAATGTCTCGCCAATGAGCGCGATGCCCGCGAAATAAATTCCTACAATGGCCGCGGTAGCAAATGTGTAAGCAAGTCCGCGCTTGAAAATGATGTCCACGTCCATCAGCCGGTAGCGGATGATGGCGTAACCGAAACAGAGGGGGATCAGAGCCAAAGAGAAGACCGAGAGTTTCATCCAAGGCTGAGGAACCCAGCTTTCCGTACGCGGCAATACGTAAAACAAGAAAAAGGGAACGATGCCCGCGATTGTTCCGCCTGTGACCCATTTCAATTGCTGGCGCAATACGCCGCTAGGAGCCCTGAAATAACTAGCCAGAAAAATTCCCGCGGCGATCATGAAGTAAATGCCGAGGTAGAAAAGATCTAGAGTATCCAGGAAATTACGGCTCTCGATCGACGGCAGGAAATCGAGTGTCCCGGTCGCCACAAAAACTTGGAGAGCTAGCAACGCTAGAGGGAGGCTGTAAAGCGCGACAAGTTTCAGCCAAAGCGTGCCTCGGCGTTCGGGAAATACGAGTGCGAAGTGGACCAACAAGGCTGGTTGTAGAAACCAAGCTACGGACTGCGTCCAATAAATGGTGGTGTCAAAGGAGTTCAGCTTCCCGGTGTAATGAAAACTGTAGAGAATAAACGAAACCAAACAAAAAATGTAAAAATGAACGGCGCGCGGAGCATTCCAGCGGCGAACGAAGATGAAGAGCCCGATGAAAATATAGAGGAGCGCGGTGATGCGCAGATAATTTTCGATCGAAGAAGACGAATCCTGCGGCGCCGTCACCAGCGGAGTCTCAAATCCCGCCCCGCCGCGATGCATTTGGTAGCGCACTTCCGTCCAAGGTCCGGCATGAAACAAGACTCGGGTAACGTCGGTAGCGCGACGGACAGGAATGCCTCCTACTGCCGTTACGACGTCCCCTTCCTTGATTCCTGCCTTAGCGGCAGGGGAGTCGGCTACCACATGCCAAGCTACGACACCCTGTTGCGTATCCAGCCAAGTCACACCATCATCTGGAAGGATAAAACGCGAGCGCTGCTGGAAATTCAGGTAAGCAAATACAATTGCAGATAGAGTGAGAAGCGCCAGAACGACCGCGCCAAGTCGCATTCGGAGACTATCGTTCATCCAGCTACACCCGTAAAACACGCCGAAACAACAATAGATGCTAGCACGTCGACTTCCACGATATTATGGATTCTAATAAGTACATCGTCTTTTGAATGAATAATTTACGGAAGTCTCTGTTAGCGGAGAGCACCACAATCCCGTTTGTGGAAGGCATGTTCCCGATTCCGGTACACTCTGACGCGGTCAGAACTGGAAGCTTAGTCCGCCACGCAGGTATCGGTAAGTAGGAATTAGGACAACGCGACCATCGCTGGTCGTGAGGGGAACATAGCCCTGAGCCAGAAGGTTCCCGCAATCGGCCAAAATTTCGGCGTGGCCGGGAATGAAACTCGGCAGTGGCTGACGAATGCCTAGGCTCAAGTACGGGTCTAGGTTATAGAGAGATTGGCCATAAGGATCCACAGCGGACACGACCGGTCCGTTGATCCACTTATAGCCTGCCGTAAGTCTTGTCCCGACCTTGGGAGCCTTTGCCGTGATATGAACGCCGGCACTTTGACGATAGCGTGTCTCTAGCTGGTTTCGTAGGATGGCTTCCGACGGATCCTCAGTGGGAGACAAGGCTCCGGCATATTCGTAAATAATCGTGGCGCTCACGTTATCTGAAAGCCGCTGGTGATAGGCGACTCGCGTTCCTAGCGAGCTGGACTCCCCGGCATCATACGCAAAGACGTTGGAGAAAAAGTCCTGCAAGTAGTCAGGTCCGGTAACGGATCCATGTCCAAAAACCGCGGTGTGGGAAGAACGGTCATTAAATACAGATACCGTAACGCTGGAGTCCTTGTTGAAAGTGTGCTCGACAGCTAACTCTTCATGCGAGCCATTCTCGAGTACCGAGTGCCCATCGCGCTGTAAAAGTATCGGAAATTCATCGAGCGTATTCAAGGCAGACTGCAGTGTGCTTTGATCTCCGGCGGAATCCTGCCAGCCATTAGTTGCAAACAACACAGAAGCCTGCCAGGTAGGCGTAATCTGAACGGCAACCTGAGCGCGTGGCCGCGCCGCGGCCGTCGTGCCAGCGAGACCGGCCATCACTAAGTCAGAACCGTAACGGATGCTGATGCGATCACCGACCGTAAAAGAATTGTCAAAGGACATCCGAAGTCCGCGGAAGGTCGGCCCGTTAGGTCCAAGCTGCGACTCCCGTAACAGCAGGGTAGCCACTGGCCCTACGCCTGGTTTCCCAGACGGAATCCATTGCGTTGCAAATCCGCCAGAATAAGAGCCGCTCTCGTAACTGAACTGACTAGCCATCAGTAACTGCTGGTTACCGCCCAAGCCCAGGTCATATACCAAAGCGGTTCCTGGCGAATCGGCAGGGTTTGAGACGGAACCGGGATGGTCGGAACCCGAGGTCAGCTCAAGCCGCATTTTCCCTGCCTGAGATTGAGAGGTTTCAAACTGCGCGGGCGGAGTGCCGAGGATCACATTATCGTCTTGCCAGCGCAGAACCGGTCGCGTAGCGGCCGCGCTTCTCAAGACCCAGGTCCATTCGTCAGCACTTACCTGCTGGTCAGGTTGCCTACGCAGTTTTTCCAGCGACGAAAACACCGATCCCAGAACAATCTCGAGCAGGGTCGTGTGCTCGTCGTTTACCTGAATATGTTGTTCGATTACTGGTAGAAAGCCGGCGAGAGTTACCTTGATCGAATACGTCCCGGAAGGAAGCAAGTCCGTGGAAAAACGCCCGCGATCGTTCGTCAGCAGTTCAATCGAAGATAGCTTCAGAAGTTGGTCGGAGGTGACAAAAATCGTGGCGCCCATTTGCGGGGTCCCGGAAGAATCAAGCACCACACCGGAAATTTTGCCGGAGTTTGGCGCAGCCATCACCGGCATAGCCAGCAGGCAGAGAAGAAGTCCGAAAACCGACAAGCGCATCATTGGCATGCTCACGAGGTCACCTCGCGTGTGAAACCGCTCCGGAACCCGCTTTCACCGTAAAGTCCATGGCCGGAGTAATCGTTTGCTTCGTTAAGTTGTCGGTAACCGCCACTTCCAGCTTGTAAGCACCGGGAGGCAGCGAGCCCAGCGTGATAATATTTTCTAGCGTCAATTCCTCGCCGTGCTCAGGCAGTTTTTCCTTTGGAATGTCGAATTTCAAAACCGGCTCGGTAGTTTTGTCCTTCATCACGCGGTACTCCACAGTCGCGTCTGATTTGTGCGTCTGGTCATCCACTTTCAGATTATAGATTTGCAGGAAAACGCCCATGCCATCCGAGGCCGCGAATGACGCGTCCAGCTTCGGCCTGACCTTCACGTCACCCAAGACGAACTGGCCCAGCCCGATATCCTTCGACGAAACTGGCGTAATTTGATCCGCGAGAATGAGCGAGCTCGATGACAGATGATCGTCTTCAAAGCGCGGAACCGCGAGCCGCGTGTTTACCACGCCAACATTTCCGTTGTTCACGTCTTTTAGCACGATATCCAAGCGATACAGGCCGGGGCTTAGCGGCACAGCCTTCTGGTAAATCGATGGAACTGCGCGAGCCTGTTGCAGCAAGCTAGCCGGAACGTCGCGCTTAACCGTATCTTCGAATGTTTGCACGATGCGGCCGCTCAACGTGCTGATTCGCGCGAAAAGATTCACGGTGGCAGAATCGACGCCCTGCTTCTCCTGAAAGCTCAGCTGGCCGGTCGGAATTTGAACGGTAATTGGCACGAGGACCGTGTCGGACGTGATCCGCAAGAAATAGAAGCGGTAGTCAAATTTCACCTGATCGCGAACGACTCGGGACGTAACCACCGCCTCAAGATCCTTGAATTTAACCGGAGGAGCCTGCTGAATCTTGGCGTACAGGTCGAGTCGCGTAAATTCATTCATGGCTTCGGTGGCCATTCCGATCGGAGCAGCATCGTGCGTGCCGTCAGTGTTATTGAATCGCGAGGTCTTGCTAGCCAATCCCATCGACTCCATCTGCGTAAGGCCGGCGCCCGGAACCATCAGGAGTGCGTCTTTTTCGCTGGGATCCATGGTGAGATGGTATTCGCCGCTCATCGTGGGATCCACGAACTCGAGTATTACGTTTTCTCCTATCCCTTCCAGATAGCGATAGCGCCAATCTTCGAACGGATATGTGGAGGTTTCTCCGCCGCCTTCTTCTGCTGGCCGTTCATAGCTTCCGCCCGAAGGATGCGATTCAATTTCATCCGCCGGTCCCCACATGATGTAAATGCGGCCGCGATCCGTTTTCCAACCCGGGATGCCAGAGGAAAAGTGCTCGTTCACATAAGCTATTCTGCGATAGTGCTCTTCTTTAAAAGTGTTGTCAGCCGATTCGGGGTCAGGATTGCGGCGCTGCCAGAAGGCCTCGATAAACGATTCACGCTCCTCGTTCGTCGCAAGGTGGAGAAATGCGCTGCGCTCTTCCGGGGATATGATGTAAACGACATCCTCGTCGAGCCATTTCCTATATTGGGAATCGAGTTCTTTTCTGAGCTCTTTATCGCTCTTGGCTTTTTGCTTTGCGGACTTCTTGGCGGAGTTCTGGTCTGCGGGAGGATTCTGCTGATTTTGTGATTCGCCCTGCGCATAGGCCAGCTGTACAGACCCGAAGGTCACCGCCAAAATGCCAACAAGAAACACCCTTGCGCAACGGCCCATAATTAACCTTTTTCCCCTATTTGGTTAAAAATTCTAACCTGTCCCAAGGTACAGGTCAACGCTAGTTTCCGGACACGTATACGTGTATGAGCACGTTATATGGAATGGGGTTGCCTGTCCTTTATGCGGCGGGAGGCAGCCAATCAACACTGTTTCTTTCCAGCCGAAATGCATTTAAAATAGGACCGCAAGGGCGTAACCCCACCTTGACCGGACCTGTGGACGAGCCGAACTCGACCGCTTGTTCATCGTGGGACTGGAAGCCTCGTACAGGAACCTAAGAGAAGAGCAGACCTCCAAAATTTGGTATCTGGGACTGTCTTTATCTCTTTAAGTTCGTCTAATCCGAGAAACATTCTGGCCCTTCCAGACGTATGCAACACTGAGCGGACGATTCCGTCCGCAGGCGTAGGGGCCTAGAGGCAAAGTATGAAGACGTGGCAAAAAGTTGGGATCAGCCTAGGGGCAGTATTGGTCCTGGGCGGCATATCCTGGTACAGCATCTATCAATCGAATAAAGGCGTGGTGACAGTTCAGACCGGGAAAGTCGTTAAGCAGGATCTGGTATCCGTCGTCACCGCCTCCGGAGAAGTCCGCCCAAAGAATTACACCAACGTGCTGGGTGAAGGCATCGGCAAGATCACGAACATCGTGGTGAAAGAAGGCGACCACGTAAAAAAGGGCGATATCCTACTGCATCTGGAGAACATCCAGCCGGGTGCGGATGTCCAAGCGCAGGAGGCCAGCATCAGCTCCACGCAAGCGGGAATGCGGGTCGCAGCAGCAAGTTACGATTCCGCAGTAGCGACGCTAGCCCAGCGCCAGGCAGATTTGGAAAAGGCCAAATTCGACTGGCAGCGGACTCAAGAACTCTATAAAGATCAGCTTATCGCCAAACAAGAGTTTGACGCAAATAAAGCCACTTACGACAGCGCGGTGGCTGCTCTGAATGCTTCTAAAGCGCAGGTGGAACAGGCACGCGCCGCGCGAGACCAATCGCGCGAGAACATGAATCAGAATCAGGCAGTGCTTAAACATACAAAAGATATCCTCCGCAAAACGACCTATACCGCCCCGATTGACGGCATCGTGAGCTATATCGCTGTGCGCGTTGGCGAAAACGTCGTGCCCGGAATTCAGAACGCCGAAGGTAGTTTCTTGATGACGATTTCTGACATGAGCATCGTCACCGCGGAAGTGAAAGTCGACGAGACCGACATCACCAACGTTCGCGAAGGCCAGCCTGCCGAAGTAACCATTGACGCGCTCCCAGGCAAAACTTTCAAAGGTCATGTAAGCCAGGTTGGCGAGCTGGCCATCTTGCGTTCTTCCGGCCAGGCGGCTACAACACAGACCACGGCCAATACCCAGGAAGCGCGCGACTTCAAAGTAGTGGTGACGGTGGACAATCCGCCCGATTCACTTCGCCCTGGGCTTTCCGCTACCGCGAGGATTCAGACGGAACAGAAGAAAGACGTGCTGACTATTCCGATTCAAGCACTCGCCGTAAGGACGCAACGAGAAATCGACGAAGCGGCCCTGGGAAAAAACGGCAGCAGTGTTACGCTAGCGGCCTCTAAACCAACTTCCGGCACAAACACGGGGACAAACGGCCAGAAGACAGACGTTCAAGGCGTTTTCGTTATCCGCGGAAAGAAAGCTGAATTCGTTCCGGTGCAGACGGGCGTCGCGGGAGTGACTGACATCGAAATTACCAATGGCCTAAAAGATGGTGACCAAATCGTAATTGGCAGCTACAAAGCGCTGCGCACCTTGCGGCCGGGCGCTCCGATTAAAGTGGATAATTCCGAACCCAAGCGCGAAGATTCTTCGACTAGCTAAAGTTGAATCCAGGAGTACACTGATCGTGGCCGTCGAAGAAATTATCGCTCCGCAAGGATACCGCAAAGACCTCGTAGACGCCGGCATTGTCATTCAAACAGAAGAACTTTGGAAGACGTACGAAATGGGTGCGGAGAAGTTGCATGCACTGCGCGGCGTGAGCATTGAGATTCACAAGGGCGAGTACGTGGCCATCATGGGCCCTTCGGGTTCCGGAAAATCCACCCTGATGAATTTGATTGGTTGCCTGGACACGCCTACCAAAGGCAGTTACTGGCTGGCGGGACGGCTGGTCAGCCAGCTTGATGACGACGAACTAGCCTATATTCGAAACAAGGAAATTGGATTCGTTTTCCAGACCTTTAATTTGTTGGCGCGAGCAACGGCGCTACACAATGTAGAACTTCCCATGATTTACAACGGCACACCCTCTGAAGAGCGTCTTGGGCGCGCGAAAAAGGCTCTGAGCCAGGTGGATCTTGCCGATCGCATGATGCACAAGCCTAACGAACTCTCCGGCGGCCAGCGGCAGCGTGTGGCCATTGCGCGCGCTCTCGTGAACACTCCTTCGATCCTGCTGGCCGATGAGCCCACTGGGAACCTGGATTCACAGACCGGCGAAGAAATTATGGCGCTCTTCGCGCGCTTGCACGAGCAGGGCAATACCATCATTCTCGTAACGCACGAGCCCGACATCGCCGCCCACGCGCACCGCGTGATCCGTTTGCGTGACGGCAAAGTCGAAAAAGACGAACGTACTCGATAAAAATTAGACTAACCTCCAAGCGATTCGATATTTCCGAGCGGTGTTTTGCTCGGGGGTCCTAACTGCGGAGGGAGATCCAGATGAGTCGTACAACTAATTTACCTAAGCTGATTCGCGGCGTCACGATCCTGGTAGCGCTGATTTTTGCGGCGACTGCCACATTTGCTCAGGAGGGCTCAACTCAAAAATCCGAGTCCGCTTCCAACGTTCCAGCGGCGGCTGACGCCACAAAGCCTGGACCCGAGCATGCATTCCTCGCAAAACGCGCCGGCGAGTACACCAGAACAGTGAAATTTGTCGCGCAGCCGAATGCGGATGCTTCCGCCGGAACAGCAAAAATTTCCGTAACTCTGGGTGGAAGATTTATCGTCGAAGAAAATACCGATACTGTTTTCGGCCGTCAGGTTTCGGGCACGCGCATCTATGGTTTTAACCACATCACTAAACAGTACGAAGCCGTATGGATGTACACCATGTCCACCGCCATGCTGTTTCTCACCGGCACCAGCCCCGACGGCGGCAAGACGATCGATCTTACCGGCATGTCGCAAAATCATCGCGGCGATAAAATTCCTATTCACGCGACGATTCGCCAAGTAGATGACGACCAGTTTGTCGTCACGCTTATGAGCACCGGAGCGGACGGCAAGGAAGCCGCATTTCAGGAAACCACTTACACCCGCAAGAAATAATCGACGAAAAGGAGGATGCAATGTCAGAAGCCGTAAAACCAATTCCCGAAGGGTTCCACACCGTCACGCCTCAACTCCTCTGCCGCGACGCGACCCAGGCGCTGGAGTTCTACAAAAAGGCCTTTGGCGCCGAAATTCGTAGTGTCGCCAAGGACGATCACGGGCGGGTAATGCATGCAGATTTCAAAATCGGCGATTCGATCGTTATGTTGAGCGATGAGTTTCCAGAGCACCATGCCCTTTCGCCACTTTCGCTCGGTGGCACAAGCGTGTCGCTGCACATTTACACGGAAGATGCTGACGCAGCTTTCTCAAAAGCTGTCCAGGCCGGCGCAAAAGTCAACATGCCGATCATGGATGCGTTTTGGGGCGACCGGTACGGCCAGGTGACCGATCCATACGGGCATAAGTGGGCTATCGCGACGCGGAAGCGCGTTCCGACAGACCAAGAGATACGCAAAGCAGTGAAAGCCTTCTCCGATAAAGAGAAGTCAGCGGGCGCGTAACCAGAAATTTCGAGCAACCATTATTCCTATCGCAGCGCTACGAGCGGGTCCACTCGCATCGCTCGACGTGCGGGAAGATAACAAGCCATCACCGCAACGGCCACTAGAAGCAGCGACGCGGCTCCGTAGGCCAGCGGATCAAGAGCACCGGTATCGACCAGCAGGCTTTCGAGCACTCGCGCGAGGCCTGCTGATACCGCAATTCCAAGAACCAGTCCGGCCAGGACGAGCTTGACGCCCTGCAGAATCACCAGGCGCAGTATGTTTTGCTGCTGCGCGCCGAGCGCCATCCGAATTCCGATTTCATGTGTCCGCTGATTTACGCCGTACGAAACCACACCATATACGCCACTAACGGCTAACAAAAGCCCAAGCCCACCCAGTATTCCCGCGAAAATCGCGGCCACCCTGAACAAAAACAATCCATTTCCGCCCTGCAGCGCTGTCTCCATCGACATGACTTCGAAAACAGGGAGATTCGGCTCCACTGCGTGGATCTGATCTTCAATCGATCGCCTCAAGACTGTTGGCGGCACAGACGCGCGCACCTGCAACACTCGTACTGCGCTGTAATCCTGCGTAATTGGGACGTAAAAATAAGAGCGCTGATCCTCGGCGATCCAGATGTACTTGCCATCTTTGGCAACGCCGACCACTTCAACCGGCTCCGCCTGCGCCGTTCCGTAGCGGAAGTGATGGCCAATCGGCTCTCGTCCCGGCCAGAACGTGCGCGCCATAGTTTCGTTCACCACAGCAACGCGAGTCGAAGCGCTCTGATCCTGTTCGCCAATCGCCCGGCCCCGAACGATTTCGATTCCCATCGTGTGAAAATAATCTTTGTCCACCTTGTTGTGCGGAGGCCGCGGCACCTGGCTTTCCGGCAGGCCTTCCTGGCCTTCTTTCCAAACGTTATCCCACTGGCTGAAATATCCGAACGGCACGGAGTAAGCAAAACTCGCCGATTCCACTCCCGGTAAAGTGCGCATGCGTTCAGCGACTTGTCGATAGAAATTCGCGCCGCGATTCTGGTCGTAACCCAGTTGGCTCACATCCATCGTCAAATTTAAAACATGCTCGGGCTTAAATCCGAGAGTGGTCTTCTCCGCGTGTTGCAAACTGCGCAGAAAGAGTCCAGCCATGATGAGCACCACAAGCGAGCCGGCCGCCTGCCCCGCAACCAGGACATTCCGGATCCGGTTATGTCCGGCGCCGACCGTCAGGCCGCGGGCACTTTCGCGCAGAAGGTCATTCAGGCTCATGCGCGACGCGCGCCAGGCCGGCACAATTCCTGCGAAAAGTCCGCAAGCCATCGCCACCGAAGCCACAAACAGAAACACGCGCCAGTCGAACGGAATACTTGTGCGCATGGGAAAGTCGCCTGGCAAGCGAATAGTTTCAATTAATCGCATGAGCCATAGGCCCAACGCCGCCCCTGCCGCACCGCCCAGGCCGGCGAGAAGAAGACTTTCCGTCAGCACCTGGCGAAACAATCGTCTGCGGCCCGCTCCGAGCGCCGCTCGAATGGCAATTTCCTTCGAACGCACGGATGCACGCGCCAGCAACAAATTTGTGACGTTCACACAAGTAACCAGAAGAACCATTCCGACCAGTCCCAGGAATACCGAAGCGATCAGCGGCCACATGCTGGCTGAAGAGGCTTCCGGCCGGGCAAGCGTTTCGGGAATCACCGCCATCTGTAAGTCCTTGTTTGTTTCGGGAAATTCTTTATTAAGGCGGTCGGCAATTACTTGCAGGGACGCCCGCGCCTTCTCCATCGTGATGCCCGTCTTCACATGCGCCAGAACGCGGAGCTGCCTTTCGCCTCGATTATGGAAGATCTTCTTGGACTCGACATCGTTGCCCAGCATCCCGAGCGGCACGTAAACATCCGACTCTACGATAAAGAATGTTCCGAAGAATCCTTTGGGTGCTACACCGACTACCGTCGTCGGCTGGCCGTTCAGATTCACAGTCTTGCCCACAATCGAGGGATCTCCATTGAAGCGCTGCTTCCAATAGGAGTAACCCAAAACAATGACGGGATCGCCGCCGAGGGTTTCACCTTCGCTTGGCAGAAACAGTCGTCCCAACGCGGGTTGCAGACCAAGAGCTGAAAAATAATTCCCTTTCACATAGGTAGCGAGCACTCGCTCGCTTCGATTATTCGCGGCCAGCCCGGAAAAATGGATCAGGTAGGCAGTCATGTCGGAGAATGCGTCGCCCTGCGATTGAAAATCTTTGAAGTCAGCATTAGAAACTTCGTGAGGGCTTTGGTAGTCCTGAGTGCCGTTGGCGACAACAACCAACCGTCCGGCGTCCCTCACAGGAAGCGGATGGAAAAGAAATGAATTCACAACGCTGAAAACCGCGGTGTTTGCTCCAATTCCTACAGCGAGCGTTAGGATCGCAACCAGCGTAAACGCCGGACTTTTCGCCAGCATCCGCGCTCCGTACCGCACATCACTCCAGAAATCTCGCATGGACACACCTCCTGCGCTTGCTGCAAGGTACGTAGCAGGACTCGGGAAAGTTCCTTTTGTTCCGAATGGGCTTGATCAGCGGGAAAAGAAATTACGGGCTAAGAAAAGTGCATTGGCGGGCCGTTCAGCAAGTCGGCGCATGAACCAGGGAAACCAAAACGAGCCATAGGAAATCAGCACGTTGCAGCGAAAACCTTCGTGCACCAAACGCAGTTGTTCCGCGCGCTGAATGCCGTAAAGCATTTGAAATTCGAGCTGATGTTTCTTTATACCTTGAGACGCAGCCCATTCGGTGAGCCGCGTGATCAACGAACGGTCATGCGTGGCAATCGCTGCCCTCACACGCGCGTTGCGCGCTTCAGGGCTTAATAGTCTTTGTGCCAGATGAAAATAAGTTTCGTCCACGTCTTTCTTCAACGGAAAGGCTATCTCGGCCGGTTCGTTATACGCGCCTTTTACCAATCGCACGGAAGCCGCGATCGAAATCAACGAATCGAGATCTTTTTCCGTGCGATAGAGATAGGCCTGCACGCAGACTCCCACGTTTGGATGTGCCTTGCGCGCGCGGCGATAAAGCTCCAGCGTCGCGTCCACATAGGGACTCTGCTCGATGTCGATCCACAGAGTTTTTTCCGGCGGCGTGTGTTCGATTAGCTTTGCGAGATTAGCGAAACAGAATTCCTGGTCCAGATCGAGACCCAGCTGCGTGAGTTTTACGGACACTTCAGCAGGCAGGTTTGCATTGCGAATCCGATCCAGAACATCCAAATAATGTTTGGTGACTTCCTGAGCTTCGGCGCCGTCGGTAATATTTTCGCCGAGATGAGTCAGCACCGAGCCAATGCCCGTCGAGGCCAGCGCTTTCGCCGCGGCGAGCGCATCTTCTACATTCTCGCCGGGCATGAACCGCTTCACCGTGCGACGCATAAAGCCGTAGCGCGGAGCGCGTTCGCGCAGCCACTGGCTCTGCGAGGCCATCAGTAGCGAACGTCTCATGAAGCCCATCGTCGGTATTTCTCCGAGAAAACTATTGAGGCGTGGAAAGTGTCTTGATCAGGCGGTAGTAGAAATCCACGCCGGAATAAAAGGATGCCACGCGAATGCGCTCGTCACGTCCGTGCGAACGATCGTCATCCACATCCATGAACACACCCGGTATTCCGTACGTTGTGTATCCGGCGGCCCGCGAGATGGCCCCATCGCTCGCTCCCGCATCGAGTACCGGCACAACCGGAACGCCCGGCCACATCTCGTTGACCACTTTTTCGATCGCGTGCATCACTTCCGGCTGAAGTGTAGAGAGCGGATTCGATCTCAGGCCAGCTCCGGGCGCGGCGACCTGTGAGATGGAAATCTTGGGATCGGCCATCACCTTTTCGAGCATCGCCTGAACCTCACTGGGCGTGTGTCCCGCCAGAATGCGGCAGTTGATATTCGCTCGCGCCATTCCGGGCAAGGCGTTATTCGCGTGGCCTCCTTCCAATCTGGTGGCAACGCAGGTGGTGCGCAGGCGCGCGTTATAAAAAGGCGATTCCGAAAGTCGCGTGATCGCAGCCGCATCGGGCGGGGTTTGAAGGATCGCTTTCATGTCCGCGCCCGTCGTTCCGCCCACGATGTCCGCCTCGCGCTTGAAATATTCGCGCGTTATTTCGCTCAGCTCAAACGGGAATTGGTAATGCTCCAGACGCATGAGAGCATCGGCCAGCTCGTAAATTGCATTTTCTTTTCCCGGAAGCGAGCTGTGACCTCCGGGATTTGTAACCTTCACGTCGTAGTCTTGATAAAGCTTTTCCGCTGCCTGGATTCCGACGAGCACTTTCTTTCCCTTATCCGACTCGAAATCACCTGCGTCCGGGTTCAAGATAAATTCAGCGTCAATTAAGTCGCGGTGGTTTTTGATCAACCAGTCCACTCCGTTAAACTTGCCGCCTTCTTCATCAGCGGTAAGCGCGAGAATAATGTCGCGGTCAGGTTGGAAGTTTTCCTGTTTTAGTCGGATCATCGTGGCCATTAGAATCGCGTCGCCATCCTTGATGTCGCCCGAGCCGCGGCCGTAGAAATATCCATCCTTCTCGATGAATTGAAACGGATCCATGGACCAGTCTTCGCGGTGCGCCTCCACCACATCCAAGTGGCAAATCATCAGCATGGGCCCGCGCGCTCCCGTTCCTCGCAGACGCGCGACCAGATTCCCTTTGCGAGGATTGGGCCCGATTACTTGCACGTCGCTTGCCGGATAACCTGCGTTGCGCAGCCGCTGGGCCATCGCTTCCGCCGCCACAGTCGTGCTGCCGACTGAATCCGTCGTATTGATTTCAATAAGCTGTTTGTAAATATCGCGCGCGAGTTTATTTGTGGCGTCGTTGTCCTGCGCAAGAATACTCGGGCCGGCGACGAACAAAGAAATGAGACCTAGCAAAACGGCCAGGAGCCGCAAGTTCATTTTCATCTCCAAATTAGGACGGGAAAGCCTATCAGACAGATGCGGCCCGCGCCACCCCGGTTGCGCTATCTAAAACGGTGGCGGCGAGAAAGGTTTGTTGGTGGAGGGCTCGAGCAGGAAGATCGCGTAACGATAAATTTCAAGCTTCCACCGCTCGCCAATCGCGCCGCGCTCGAAGATTTGTCCAAACGCTGTGTGGATCTCGTGACGTTTGTCTTCAGGCATCGCGGCCAGGAGTTCGCCGAATCGATTCTTCGCTAGCGTCATAGGGTCGGTTTCAGGTTTGGATGAAGGCTGCGGATTTGTCGGCGCAGTGCTGGTTGAATCGCTGGATTTTTCAGTGGTTTCAGGCGAAGGAAGCTTCTGGAGCTTTTGAGAATAGCTCTCATAAAACCCATAGCGGAATTGTTTTTCGTACAGCGTCGCGTACGCGGTTTTGACAGAATTGGAAGACTCTTGAGTTTCCTCCAGCGCCTTCGCCGCGAAATTCTTGAGCGCCGATTCGAAGTCCCCAAAATTTCCGCGTGCGGCCATCAGCGGCCCCTTGCCCTGTTTGCCAAGGGACGCTGCGAGCCGATCGGTTCGCGCGTCGTAGCATTTTTCGTACTGCTCAATCGCGAGAAGGGCACTCTCTGGACCGGGATCTTTCGCCGCAGTAAATTTGCTGACCAAATCGCTTGAGCTCATCGCCAAAACTTGTGCGCACGTCATGCCTAGACGCGACGTATTGTCGCGCTGAGCCTGCGGGGTCTTCGTTTGAGCGAAGTTCGCCGATGCAATAAGAACCGAGATAAGAACCGCTACGATAACTTTCACGCTATGGATGCTACTTCAGGTTACGTGTCACAGCGCGGAAAAATCGGATAAAAAATAAAAAAGGCCGCGAACGCTTTGGGCGTCGCGGCCTTTGAATTTTAATCCTGGCGGTGACCTACGTTCCCGCGCAGTTACCCGCGCAGTATCATCGGCCCGGCAAGGCTTAACTTCCGTGTTCGGGATGGGAACGGGTGTGACCCTTGC
>Ga0070766_10000611_pt1 | contig 16073 bp, 13 predicted proteins | sample HubBroMetageWFT6_FD_69782 | JGI IMG/M metagenome (GOLD analysis project Ga0070766, IMG submission 69782) | Warmed and freeze-thawed soil microbial communities from the Hubbard Brook experimental Forest, New Hampshire - Hubbard Brook CCASE Soil... | ecosystem: Environmental > Terrestrial > Soil...
ATTTAACGCTTTGTTCGCAGCTCACGATGCCGAAGACGAACGCGCAACCTCACGGGAGGAGAAGCTCGAATTGAAGACAAGCAAGAAGGCAGCAACGAAGAACGTCAAGCCATAATGAACGCTGACCAGAAAAACGCTGGATTCTTCATCTTATAATTTGTGAAAGGCAGCGCACCTATGCAAACACCGCGACAAACGCCCTCTCTCCCTAGCTGAAACTGCCGCCGATTATTCAGTTATTGGACTCCCACAGGTACTCGATCCCTCGACTGAAATCCCTTTCCAATCTCAGCCAATTGCAATTTGTCTCCCAACTCCTGAGAAACGGTGCCGGCTCAACCGGTCGATGCAACACCCTCTAGTCGATTGATCTGACAATACTTCTCGTCGGGAATCGATCTCTATGGCAGTACTCATTCAGAACCTAAACAGGGCTTTGTTTTGTTTGAATCAATACCCGCGAACGAAATCAGCCTCGTAGACTCATACAAGAAGACTTTGAGCGAGTGTTGCATCGACCCATTGAGACCGCCGGGTTTATCGGAATGTGACACGAAGCCAGTGCGGGGCAAAAAGCCACATTCCGATAAGCCGACTTCTCCGAACTTGGCGCGTTTTGAAAGAGTTCTCTAGAACCTCTAGATGGGAATTCGCGCTCGCTACTTCTTTGGCGTTGAGGGAAGGACAGAATTACTAATTCGCCGGTTATACTCGGCCATGTCTATCGGCGAACAGAGCAACTCTGGCATATCGAAATCGGATGGTAGCAAGTGGAGAGGGAACTTGTTGATGCCCAGCCAGGGTTGCGTATACATCTTGGGGTCGTCAATCGTAACGGTGAGCTCCATGTTGTCATGATCCACCCGGTGAAACCGTTCCTCCACACGCAACGCATCGCTATGCGGACGGCCCGCGTGATCGAGCCAGCTTCTGGGATTCATCCCGACTGTCTCCACCACGAACGTGTAGTCGTCCACCCATTTGCCAACCGAGTACCCGTTCCAACGTGGGTCGGGATCCTTGGGGAGTTCTCGCCCATCCGTCCAGATGGTGCGCCAATTGCCGTACCATTGATTCAAGTAAATCACCTGGTTGGCGGTCTGCACGAGCTCGAAGGTCCTCAATTCAAAAAGCTCCATGCGCGGGAACCCGATCGGATCACATTGGTCCAGTGGATCATTGGAAAGCGCGGCGGGAACTTGTCTGACGCCAGGTCCCGAGGGCTTATTTGCTTTGAGCGCCGCCAGCCCCAGAGGCGTGTAAGGCAGAGGGTGCTCAATACCTGTCTCGTCGAGTCGTCCTCCTTCGGCGCCGGCTCCTGCTTCTCGCCCTCCTTCGGCACGTCCCCCTTTTTGTGGCAACAGTGCCGGGTGTTCGGCGGCGCCGTTTACCTGGAATCCCCCATCCAATCCTGCTGCGTCCCAGATCCCAGATAGGTCACGGCGCGGAGCGGGGGATGACTTTTTCGGGGCGTACGTAGACTTGCGTGGCGCGATATTATTCCATTTTTTTGCGTCACCTCCTGCTGCTTGCTGCGCAGCGGTTTGAACTCGCAGAATGGATGAGACTGTCAATCCTGAAATGAGAGCAAGGATCAAGACCGCCCAGCGCTTGGACATTTCCGAAATCCCCCCGTCAGCTAGATTCCGACCTTTCGAATCAGCCTCCGACTACGGCATGCCAAACCTCAAACCAGCCGGGAATAGGCCAGTCCGCTAATCGTTGCAGCACGAACACTCACCCGAGCGATTCCTCATGGCTTGAACTGTTTGCCATTGATCACGATAAGGCTCTTTTGTGTTGCCAGGCCCGCGGTTGGTCCCGCGACACCGAAACGTCCGAAGGGCTGACCGTTCTTGGCCGGGATGATTTCCACGATTACCTCATCCCCAGGCTTAAACGTATTCTTGGTCCAGCCTACTTCGGTCTGGGATAGTGGGTTTTGAGCTTCTATAGTCCAGTGCACCTTGTTGCCACTGGTGTCCTTGGCGTCAACCTCCAGGAACACGTGAGGATTGGCCCAAATATAGTCCGTCACCGTTCCCTTCACCGTGACCGTCTTCGCCGAGTCGTACGACGCGTTGCCGTGATGTGCGAATAGCGGAACCGCAACGATCACACTACTCGCAGCGAGAGCAAGAGGCAGAAGGAATTTCACGAGTGACCTCCCATCTTTGGTCGGGACTAACGACAAGGCAACTGCACCCGCCGTGATATTATCACGTTTATTCCGCATCTGACTGGCAGTCTCGCCAACGGCACAGACACTGTCGGACTAACCTTAAGGCCAACGATTGCCGGGGCCATCTGATAAACGGCGTTATCGGAAACAGGCTTAACACCGAGGTTGGAGATTAGAGGTCGGACCGAAAGACACCACTCTCGCAATGCGCACGGGCTCGCCAAGTTCTAGCTTGGAATTTCTAACCTTGACCTTCCAACCTCCAGGACTATCTCAATGATTGATCGATTTCGCGGATCCAGTCTTTTGCTTTCAGGACTTCGCGGGGCTTGGTGCCGTCGGGCGGGCCGACGATGCCGTCTTTTTCCATGATGTCGATCAGCCGGGCGGCGCGGCCGTAGCCTATGCGCAGGCGGCGCTGCAAAGTAGATGTGGAGGCGCGGCCGGCGTCGCAAACGACGCGTACGGCTTCCTGGTAGAGATCGTCGTCGACAGCTTCACCGTCCGGGTCCCCTTCGGGGCTTGCGGCGTTTTCATCTTTCGGCGCTTCGAGCAAACGCTCGTTGTAGACGGCTTTGGCTTGCGAGCGCCAGTGATCGCACACAGCGGTGATTTCGTCTTCGGTGACCAGCGGGCCGTGCATGCGATTGAGGCGCGCGGAACCCGCGGGCAAGTACAACATGTCGCCGCGGCCGAGAAGCGATTCCGCGCCATTGGCGTCGAGAATCGTACGCGAGTCCACTTTGCTGGCCACGCGGAACGAAATGCGGGCGGGGAAGTTGGCCTTGATCAAGCCGGTGATGACATCCACGGAGGGGCGCTGCGTGGCGAGAATCAAGTGGATGCCGACGGCGCGCGCCATTTGCGCCAGGCGTGTGATGGATTCCTCGACGTTGGTGGTGTCCACCATCATCAGGTCGGCGAGTTCGTCGATGACGATGACGATGTAGGGCAGCGGCTTGTGTTCTGAGTTATCGGTTTCTTCAAAGAGCGAGAGCGACTGGCCTTTTTGGAACGTGCGATTGTACTGATCGATATTGCGGACGCCGCGCGCGGCGAGCAGCTTGAGCCGGCCTTCCATTTCGCGTGTGGCATTGCGCAAAACATTGGACGCAACTTTGGGATCGGTGACCACCGGCGCCAGGAGGTGCGGGATGTCTTCGTACAGGCCGAGCTCCAGGCGCTTCGGGTCCACCAGCACGACTTTCAGTTCGTCCGGCGTGGCCTTGTACAGCATCGAGAGAATTAAGGAGTTGAGGAAAACGCTCTTGCCAGTTCCCGTCGATCCGGCGATGAGCAGGTGGGGCATTTGGGAGAGATCGGAAACGCGATTGCGTCCGATCAAGTCTTTGCCGAGAGCTAGCGTCATCTTGGAAGGTGAATTGACGAACTCGGCGGATTCGATTTGCTCGCGAAGCGCGATCGTTTGCCGGTTCGCATTCGGGACTTCGATGCCCACCGTCGATTTTCCGGGGATGCGCTCGATGAGAATGGATTCCGCCTTGAGCGCGAGGCACAAATCGTCCGCGAGCCCGGTGATGCGGCTGTATTTAATTCCGGCTTCAGGCTTGAATTCGTAAGTGGTGACCACGGGACCGGGATTGATCTGCGTCACGCGGCCGCTGACTTCAAACTCCTGAAACTTTTGCTCGATGGCGTGGGCGCATTCCTTGAGCTCATCTTCCTCGATTCTTTCGTGGCGCGGCGCTGGGCGAAGCAAATCGGGGGAGGGAAGGCGGAAGCTGGTGGCCCCTTTGGCAATTTTCGGCGACGAGGGCGGCCTGGACTGCGATTTCCTCTCTTCCACATTTCGGAAAATGATCGATCGCGAGCGCTCGGATTCTTCAGGCCGCGATTCTTCGCGCTCGTCCTGTTCCATAACGGCGCTTCCATCCACTTCAGCCACGGATTGCGCGGGGATCGGCGGACGGCCTTGCGACTTGATTTCGGCCAGGCGCTTTTGCATGCGCCTCTCTTCGCGTTCTTCGCGCCAGATGGCGATGCGTTCCTTGAGCGGGCCGATGAAGTTCAATCTCCCAAGCGGACCGCGCAGCGTTTCGTGCGTCTCAATAAAGGAAAATTTCGTGGTCAAGAAGAGCGCCACAAAAAAAATGGCCAGCGCAACGAGGTTGGCTCCCACGGTATTGAATCCGGCCTCCAATCCCGTCGAGCCCAGATGGCCCAGCAGGCCTCCGGGAGGAATTGCGCCACGCACATCGGGGATGTGCCAGAGCGTGAGCAGTGTCGGGGCCATCAACACCAGCAGCGAGTAGCCCGCGATCTTGATGACTGGGGATTCCAGAAACTCACTGCGGAACCATCGAGCGCCGACGACAAAGATGCCGATGGGCAGAAGGAAGGCCGCGTAGCCGAAGCCCTGAAAGAGCAAGTCCGCGCCGTAGGCGCCGACCGGGCCGATCCAGTTTCGCGCGGAATGCAGGTCGGAGGATTCGGCGGAAACATTGAACGACGGATCGTGAGGGCTGTAGGAAATCAGCGCCAGAGCCACCAGGATGGCGATGGTCATGCCGACAAAGCCAATCAATTCATTGAGACGATGATTCTCAGTTGGAGTTAAAACGCGCACGAATTTCTCCTCGAAATAGGGGGAAGGTGCTCGTCGCAGGAAGGGTGCGCGGGCGCTGACGCGCGGATCCCATCTGGAAGTGCACGAGCAACGCAACGACTATACCAAAGACCCGCCGGCAGGCAATAGAGATATCGAGTTTGAGTAGTGGGTCGGTAACCGATCCTGCGATTTCACTTCGCCGCGATCTAGAGGGGCCACCGCTATTCCCAGGCCCGGTTATCCACGGTGTTCTGATAGGTGGCGCCGGGTTCCGTCAGTCCCCAACCGAGCGTCCACTGGTAAGTGTGGTCGAAGCGTTCGCGCGTGTAACGTTCGGGGGGCGCATTCAAGATTCGAGAGAGTTTGAGGTCTTTGGCCTCTAGCTCGCCTCCGGCTTCCTCGATCAGATAATGCGCATAATTTGCTGGGTTCTTTTGGATAGCCGCGGCGGCATGGGCCTCGGCATCGAACATTTTTCGGAGCGTCGGGCCATCCAGTTCGTCTCCCGATGCCTCGCTCCTAGTCGAATGGGATTCGATGAGCACGGTGTGTCCGCGCTTCTCGGCCACACTGATCCAGGGCTCCATCAGGCAGGCCGCCTTGACCTCACCCTTGCGCAACGCTTCCAGCCGCTCCTCATGCGTGCCCGCGTTCATCCACTTGATTTGATCGCGTTCCAGGAAGCCTTCGAGCATCTTCAGCATGGTGAAATGGGACCCGTTGTAAGGGCTGACGGCGATGGGCTGGTTCTTCAATTGCTCGGGTTCGTAGATTCCGAACTTAGTGTCGGACACAATGGCGAAGGTGGACATCGCGGAGCCCAGGGCAACGATCTTGGCCGGGCGATGCCCAGACGTCACATTGGATTCGACGGCGCGTTTCATCACGCCCCACTCGCACATGCGAAACTGATCGCACGCGCCCTTGTCGTAGAGGGACTCCATCGTGCGTTCAAAAATATTGTCGCGCAGTGCCTGGTGATCCGCGCGCCGCTGCGCCGTGCCCGGGGTCTTGAGAATCTCCACATCCAGTCCTTCATCCCTGAAAAAGCCCTCGTCCCGGGCCACGAGCAACGGCAGATCGTGGATGGCATTCATCATGGAAACTCGGACCTTCTTGAGGGACTGCGTTGCTGTGCTCATGGAGGATTCCTTTCTAGCCGATCTGGGCAGCGATCACCAAAACGTATAGTCGCTTACAATGGGCGCCAACTTTAGAGTCTGCCTGCGAATAAGAGCGATTTCTATTTCTAACACGTTTAAATCATTGATGGAAAGTAAAGATATTGTCAATCAAGCTTGTGCAATATCTCTCTGTTCTTCCGCGTATCGGACCTGCGGGGCATTCTGTCGAGGCCGTCCATTCGCGTCTGTGGGCGGCCAGCGGGTCAGGCGAGGTGGACCTACTCTAAGGTTAACGTGTTTTGAGTGAAGAGTTCTTCGAGTCCCGGCTTCTTCGCGATTACCTGCTGGTCAAACGCAAACTGGACGATAGCCTCTAAAGCTTTTCGATTGGCATTCACGCCGAAAGGGAAGGGGTCCCCGCCCACTGCGCGTCCAAGGCTTATCACTGCCTCATCTGCCGGGGAAAGGTCCACGCCCCGATCCAGGAGCGCGAAGTAACTCTTCTTGGCTGCCGTGAACGCGTTGAACAGCTCCTCGGCCACCCACGGTTCCGCATCCAGAATTTCGTTCCTGATCACTAAGCAATGATTGACCGGGTAAATCCCTGTCTTGCGGTAGTATGCGATGGCCGCGTTGCGGCAGTCGGGGATCAGAGGTTTGACTTCCGGACTGTCCACGCGTATGTCCCCAACCGCTGCGCCGATTTCGCCTGAGGCCAGCAACTCCGCGGTCGCTTTGCCCTTGTACGAGTAGTTTACGTTGGGTGGCGCTTGATATTCCGCCACGTGCTCATCGCCGGTCGCGGCCCAGGTGATCCGCTTGAGGTCCACTCCGTAGTCGGTCTGAAGAATTCCTCTGGCCCACAAACCTGTTGTGACGGTATACCCGCGATGCACTCCGACAGTCCGTCCTTCCAAATCCTTGGGGCCGGCGATTCCGGAATGAATGTTGCAGAACATGGCGCGGTGATGAAAATTTCTGGCGGGGAACACGGGAATGGCGGTGAAAACTTTTCCGAAATTCCGGGCGCACAGATAAGTCGAGAGAGCCATCTCGCAGATATCGAATTCAAGATCGCGCACCATGCGCCGCATGGCCGCAATCAGTGGGTCGACTGGAATGAAGTCCAGGGTCAGATGGCCGCACGGTGCGGTACCGTCCCTCAGGGACTTGGTAAGACCGGGGTTGCCAACGACAATCGTTAGTGGGCGCACCTCTGCGAATCCTTTGGAATCCGCGAGGGAGAATACTTGCTTTAATCCCGTGCTGCAAGAATGTCCGAGCGCCAAATTCTTTGGAACTTAGCCAAGTTGCGCGCAAGATTCCTCCGCAGGTACGATACGCACGTTCTGGAGGGTGCGAATGCTCATCAGCGATGCCCAGGTACACCTCTGGGAAGCCGACCGGCCGGAGCGGCCCTGGCCAAAGGGACCGCAGCGTCCGCCGCACAGGCCCCACGGGTTCAGCGCTGAGGAAATGCTGGTGGAGATGGATGCCGCAGGAGTGGACCGCGCAGTGATTGTCCCGCCGACGTGGGTAGGTGAGGACAACAGGATGGCCTGTGAAGCGGCCGCCAGGTATTCGGCGCGGTTTGCCGTCGTCGGGCGGTTTGATGCCAGGGCCACCGATGCCCGCACGCAACTCGAAGGATGGCTGAAGCAGCCGCATATGCTGGGAGTTCGCATGTCCTTTCACATAAAGCCATTTGTTGACTGGCTTGAGGATGGCTCACTGGAGTGGTTTTGGGCGACGTGTGAACGGCTGGAGATACCAGTCATGGCGCTTGTGCCTGGAATGGTTCACAAGCTTCTGCCTGTCGCTGAGCGCCACGGCGGCCTCAAGATTCTCATCCCACATATGGGTTGTACGCTGGATGTGCGGGGTGACGAGGCATTCGCCGGGCTAAGCGATCTCCTGGCTTTGGCGCGCTTCCCGAGGATTTTTATCATGGCGTCCTCGGCGCCGTGCTTTTCCAATGAGCGATATCCCTTCCGTGACCTTCATGTGTTCCTTCGGCGGATCTACGACGCATACGGTCCGAGGCGAATCCTGTGGGGCGCGGACCGCAGCCGCCTCACCAGCACGTACCGGGAGTGCCTCGAACTCTTTCAGAATGGTCTCGACTTCCTTACTGCGGAAGATAAGGAATGGATTCTAGGAAAGTCCCTAACGCAAGCGCTGAAATGGCCTGAAGCCGCCTCCGTTCGAGAGCGGCATTAAATTCGCACTTGCTCTTAAATGAATGGCGGGATCTGGGAACAGACAAACGAGGGTGAACGATGCGAATGAAATTGATTCTGCTGGCACTGATCTTCTGCGCGGAAAGCGTATTCGCTGCTCCCGCTCAGAAAACCGCTGCGGTGGCGCTCGCGGGCCGAGTGAGTTCGGATGCCGAAGGGGCGATGGAAGGCGTGCTGGTCAGGGCTAAGGGGCAAGGCAAGACCATCAGTATCACCGTAGTTACCGATCGCGAGGGACGCTATTCTTTTCCTGCGAGCAGGCTCGCGCCCGGCAAATTCAGCATTGATATTCGAGCGATTGGGTACGACATTGCAAGCCCGCTGTCCGTGGAGGTCGCGGCAGGCGCCATAACCCGCGCGGATTTAAAGCTGGTGAAGACCAGAGACCTCGTTTCTCAACTCACCAGTTCCGAGTGGTTGCTCAGCGTCCCGGGGACAGAAGCGCAGAAGAATCAGTTATTCCGGTGCGCCGCTTGTCATTCCCTCGCGCCGATTGTGCAGAGCACTTACGATGAGAAAGGATGGCTCACCACTTTTGCGCGGATGAGGAGTTATTCCGAGCAAGCTGTTCTGGAACATCCTGTTTCATTGCCCTACAAGGTGTCCGTTCAGCCGGACCCGGAATTCGCAAAATATTTAAGCACGATCAATTTGAATTCGACGAGCGAGTGGAAGTATGAGTTGAAGACGCTGCCGCGTCCCACGGGAAGAGCCACGCGCGTCATCGTCACGGAATACGATCTCCCCGATCCTGGTCGCCTGCCGCATGACGCCGATCTCGATGACAAAGGAATGGTCTGGTACAACGATTTTCGCGAACCACTGATTGGCCGCCTGGACCCGCGAACTGGAGAAACTAAGGAATGGCGCATGCCGCCACTGAAGCCGGGCTTCCCCGAGGGCACTCTTTCCATCGAATTCAATCGCGACGGCTACTTGTGGATTCCGCGATTCCGGCAGGGCGGATACACGCGGTTTGATCCGCGGAAGGAGGAATTCAAGACGTGGCCGGTGCCGCCGGCGTTCAACGATGCGCGCGCGATCCAGCCGCAAGTCGCCGCCGCGCCGGATGGGACGGCGTGGTTTCCGGGGGGCGAGAGCCTCCTGATTTTTAAAGTCGATCCGGCAACAGAACTGGTCAGCGAGTATCCGATGTACCCCGATTATCACCAGGACGAAAAAAGTTCCGGCATCATTCAGTTCAGCTACAACGAAAAGCCGGTCGGACATTCCACGTACGGCCTGGCGGCGGACTCGAAATCGAATATTTACATTTGCGATATAGTCGGCGGAAATATCGGAAAGATTGATGGAAAGACGGGCAAGGTCACGCTCTATAAGACGCCCACCTTGAATTCCGGCCCGCGCAGAGTGTCCGTCGATTCGCAGGATCGAGTTTGGTTTGGCGAGTATTACGCGAACAAAATCGGCATGTTTGACCCGAAAACGGAGCAGTTCAAGGAGTGGACCGCGCCGACGCCCTGGGTCGGCCCCTACCCCGCCAAGACCGATAAAAATGGGGACGCCTGGACGGCCGGAATGAGTACGGACCTGATTCTGCGACTCGATCCCGAGTCAGGGAAATTTACGGAGTACATGCTGCCGACCGTGAATGCGAATATCCGGCACATTGATGTGGACAACTCCACGTCTCCGGTTGCAGTGTGGGTCGCGGAAGTGCATCAGGGCAAGATCGCCAAGATTGAGCCGCTCGATTGATTTTAGTAGCGTAGGCTTCAGCCGGCGGGGGTTAGGCCTTGCAAGGACGAAAACCCGCAGGCTGAAGCCTACCCTACTAAAACCTTATAGTCGTTGACGGCTTCAATGACAGGATGTATAGAGTCTGCACGGAATTATTGCAGGGTTCAGCGTTTGATTGCATAAATGCGAAGGGGGAGAGGAGTCCATGAAGACAAAGTACAAAATAATGTTGGGGGTGCTTGCCGGCGCGTTGATAGGCGTGGCCGGCGCCACGGCGATTCACGCGCGACAAGCCAATGTGTTGCCTGGCTACGTCGTAGCGGAAGTCGATGTCACCGATCCGGCTACTTTTCAGAAATATGCGGAAAAAGTTCCCGGAACAATTGCGGCTCACAATGGCCACTATCTGATTCGCGGCGGCAAAGTCGCGTCCATCGAAGGCGATGCGCCGAAGCGCTTCGTGGTGATCGCATTCGACACCTTCGAGAAAGCGAAGGCCTGGGAAGATTCGCCGGAGTATGAGGCGATCAAGCCGATCCGGCACAGTTCTGCGAAGAGCCGCGTGTTTATCGTGGAAGGGGCCGCAACCCAGTAACGGCGCGCTGCGAGCCACAATTCTGAATCGCCGGAGTATTGCGGACTGCTCAAATGAGCTGCCTGAGAAGGAATAGTTCCATGCGCGCAGCGATTCGCACATTTGCATCCGCGGCACTGCCCCTGGCCGCGGGGCTACTTTTTTCGCTCTGCTCAATCGCCCAACAAGTGCCGAAAAATCTACAACCGGCCGCGAACGAACGGCGCTTTCTTATTTTGCACGCCAAGGGCGTTCAGATCTATTCCTGCAAAGTGGATGGTGGGAAATACTCCTGGACATTGAAGGCTCCCGAGGCCCAGCTTTTCGACAAAAGCGGCAAACCGTTCGGCAAACATTTTGCTGGGCCGTCGTGGGAAGCAAACGATGGCAGCAGCGTCACGGGAAAAGCCGTGGCCGACGTACCATTCCCCGATGGCCGCATCCTTCCTTGGCTGCTGCTCACGGCGGTCAGCCACACCGGAGAGGGCGTTCTCGCGCGTGTCACATCCATCCAGCGCATCAATACCAAGGGCGGCATACTGCACGCATCCGGGTGTGACGCCGCACACGCTGGCCAAGAAGATCGCGTACCCTATTCCGCCGACTACGTATTCTTTGCTCCGAAATAAACCCCAATTGCTTTGGCCACGTCCGCAGCAAGGAAGAATCTTTTTCGCCGCCTTGACATGGCGTGCCCCGTCAGTTCTGTGAGCGCGGCAATATCATGGATTGTATTTCTGCGCGAAGGGATGCGGTCAACTCGATTTCAAAATCTAAAAAGGATACCGGCTTCGAGTCACTTCTGAATCTGAGGCAGAGAGGCGTCCCGATCGCTTTGGTCAAGAGTCGCGTCGATGACCCCGGTAAATGCAAGAAAGTGGTGCTGGAAAGTGGAAACATTGGTAGCCAGCGCTACGTCCATATCCAATACTTCTCTCGCATAAGCCAGCGACTTTTTGTTTTTGCTGCCAGCGCTGACAGCCACAGTGTTTACCAGGCCCTGGTCGAGCGAATCCAGGTTGCGGGCCAGTTCGTTCATGTCAATCAGAAGGAATAAGTCAAGTTTGAGCGTCTGCTTCTGAAGCAGCTTTTGGATCTCTTCCCGGGCGTAGTCAACCGACTGCAAACAGCGCTGGTGGCTTCTCACCAGTTCTTCTCTTTCCTGAACGTCGAGGCTCAAGGACTGCACATCCATCTTTTTCAGCTGCGATTGAGAGCGGAGCAAAGCCGAATCCAGGCGGCCCAGAAAAACGGCAAATTCATTATCGTTCATGAGCTTGAGCGCCGGCGGAGCCTGGGGCGCGGTGAATTGGGAGGTGTGGGAAAAAGCCGGAACAGCACTCAGGAATGCAAAGACTGTGATGATAAGTTTGCGGACCATTTTCCTTCTCCTCAGTTCATCCGGCGGCCTCTCAGTTACTGCCCTGGCCAGCCCCACCGTTATAGAAGGCAACCCGGATGCCATCGGCACCAAGCCCGGTAGTAGATTCGACACATCAAGCGTAATACATAGCAAACGCGGGGCTTGGGACTAAATTTGAGGGTGCCAAAAAGCTAATTGAGGGGCGACCGCTGCCGTTCACACCAATTGAACACCAAAAAGTGTTACGGAAGGTGCCGAAGATTGTCAGGACACGCCTGCGGACAATTCAACAAACGCTTGAGGGCCTTTTCAACGAATCTGGCTTCGCGCGGCGTGGCAGGATTTTCGGCTCTGTCAGTAGCCCATGTGGCTCAGGACGCCGACTGCGACAGCAGCCGCCAGGCAATAAATTCCGAACAAGTACCAGCGGTCGCTCTCGAGCCACTTGCTGAGCCATTTGAGAGCCAGGAGTCCGGCGACGAACGCGCACACCATGCCGAGGAGGCTGGGCATCATTGCGGTCGCCAAATTCAGTCCGTTGCCGATGTGTTCGACCTTCATGAGGCGGAGCACTTCGCGTCCATCCGCCGCAGGTGTGATCACCACAGCGAGAGCGAAGCTGAACGCTTCGGCGCGGGATTTCTCCACGCCCGCCAAGAGCCCGGTCGATATAGTTGCGCCGGAGCGCGAGAAGCCGCGGAAGGGCAGGCAGAGTCCCTGCACGATTCCGATCAGCGCGCCTTGTTTCATTTCCAGTCCGCCGGTGTCGGTTGGGCCTGCGAATGGGTGGCGCTTCTCGTAAATGCCGGCGATTAGAATCAACACGCCGGCGGCAGCGAGCGCGGGCGCAATCAGGTCGAGCCGCCCGAACAACTGTTCCACCTCTGCGTTTTTCGCGCCGTGAAATCCGAATTTCTCGATCGCTTTGATCAAGCCCTCGCCGATCACGCCGGTCAGCGCCGTGGCCGCGATAAGCAGAATCACGATTCGCTTGAATGCGTCGGCGCTCTGAAAATACGTTTTCATCCATTGCTTCCAGAAGTAGACGATCACCGCGAACATCGTGCCCGTGTGCAGCATCACGAGGAGCAGGGTCATTTCGGGTGCTGTCGCGTCCAGGCCCATGAGCTTTTCAGTTACCACCACGTGCGCCGAACTCGAGACTGGCAAGAGTTCAGCCAGGCCCTGCACGATGGCGAGAATCACGACATGCAAAAGAGTCATGGAAGGCCCTTCACTCGGGATTTCTGTCCTAATTGCTTCAGCATTGCAAAAGCGTTTTGGTTGGGGCCGTAATAATTTTTTATCGTTCCAGTCTCACGATAGCCATGCTTTTTCCACAATGCAATCGCAGCTTTATTCGCTGTTGCTGTTTCTAGATACATGCAAGCAACTCCGTGGGAGGCGGCTTCCCGTTCGGCGGCCTGGAGGAGCAGGGAACCGATAGACTGGCGGCGAAAGCCTTCGAGAACATCGAGCGTAATGACGTGGGTGAACTCCCTGGACCGCTCTGTGAGGATAAAGCCGGCAACCACGCCGGGAATTGCCGGGCCGGGCATTTCCGCGACGATGCAGTGCGAGCCATCGGATTGCAGATAAATTTTCATCTCACGCCGTCCGTAGGCGATTGTTTTCGGAAAGCAAGCTTGGTCCATCGCCAGCAAGGCTTCGAAATCGGACGGCCGGTAGGGGCGAAGTATGAGTCCACGAACGGGCACGGCGCCGGCTCACAATTCGAGAATAACGGGAAGGATCAGCGGGCGTTTGGAAGTCTGTTTTTTCAAATAGCGCCTCAGGTCCACGCGGATTTTCTCCTTGATGACGCTCCAATCGGTTTTTTCCTCGGCATTCGATTGCTCGACGGTGCGGAGGACGACTTCGCGGGCGCCGTTAAGCAATTCAAGGCCGTTATCGGAGGGCATGAAGCCGCGCGTGACAATTTCAGGCTGCGATTCGATTTGCCCCGTGTGCTTGTTGATGGCGATGATGGGCACAACGACGCCGTCCTCGGACAAGTGTTTTCTATCGCGGATGACGACTTCCTCGATTTCCTCGAGGGAACCGGAATCGACGCAGACGCGGCCGGCGGTCACCGGCTCGCGGCGGTAGGCACGGTCGTCGGTGAATTCGATCGGCTGGCCGTCTTCGATCAGCAGGATTTCCTCGGACACCGCACCGACCGTGTACGCCAGGGCGGAGTGACGGAAAAGTTGGCGGTATTCACCGTGGATGGGAATGAAGTAGCGCGGGCGCACCAGATTCAGGAGCATTTTCTGCTCTTCTTGGCTGGCGTGTCCGGAGACGTGAATTGTGCCTCCGTCATTGTCGTAGTACACCAGGGCGCGCTTGCGGAACATGTGGTCCAGCATGCGGAAGATGGCTTTTTCATTTCCGGGAATGATGCGCGCGGAGAGGATCACGGTGTCGCGGTCGTCGAGGGTGAGCAGGCGGTGGTTATCGACGGCGACGCGCGAGAGCGAGGACATGGGCTCGGCCTGGCTGCCGGCGACGAGGACAACGAGTTTTTCCGCCGGGTACGCATTGATGTCCTGCGAGCGCACCACGAGTCCATCGGGAATGCGCAGGCGGTTCATGCCGTGGGCGATCTCGACGTTATCGACCATGCTGCGGCCTATAAAGGCAACTTTCCGTCCTGCCGCCGCGGCGATGTCCACGATCTGCTGGATGCGCGGGATGGACGATGCGAAGCAGGAGACGATCACTTTGCGCGTTGCCGCGCGCGTGAGTTCCTCGATGCGCGGGCGGACATTGCGCTCCGAAGGCGTGTAGCCGGGGCGCTCGACGTTGGTGCTATCGCTGAACAGCGCGAGCACGCCTTCCGCGCCGTAGCGGGCGAAGGCGTGCAGGTCAAACGGCTGGCCGTCAATCGGGGTGGGATCCATCTTGAAATCCCCGGTGTGAATCACGACACCGACCGGGGTGCGGATGGCGAGCGCGACGCAGTCAATCGTGCTGTGCGTGACGCTGATGAACTCGACTTCGAATACGCCAACTTCCAGCTTGCGCCCCGGGATGACTTCGCGCAGATCGGTTTTGTCGAGCAGCCCATGCTCTTCCAGGCGCTTGCGTACCAGGGCCAGTGTGAAGCGCGTGCCGTAGATGGGCACTTGCAGATCGCGCAGGATGTAGGGGATTGCGCCGATGTGGTCCTCATGACCATGGGTCAGCAGGATGGCGCGCAGGTATTGCCGGTTCTGCTTGAGGTAACTGATGTCCGGAATGACGATGTCCACGCCGAGGAGTTCGACCTCGGGGAACATCATGCCCGCATCGATCAAAATCATGTCGTCGCCCGAGCGGAGAACGAGCATGTTCATCCCGAATTCGCCCAGTCCGCCGAGGGGAATTGCTAAGAGAGAAGGTTTATCCAATGTCGCTCACATCCTTAAGTAAGACCCAACATCGTATCACATGGGAGTGCGGGAAATTGAGGAAGCGGAGATGTAAATAGCGACCGGGATTTGATAATTCGTCCCATCAGTTTGTAGGAAGAGGGACGCGTTTAGGCCCCTGGCGCCGCTACTATTCGCAATCGGCCACCCATGTATGGGCGTGGCGTTCCGTGATACTAAAATGAGAATACTCGCAAGATTTTTCATCTATTCGTCTTGTGACTTGTGCTGGTGCATTATCGAGTGGATATACTCTTGGATTTCTATTACCGCATGTTATAATTATAACTATGGTTAACAATGTGGCGATCCGCGTGAATTTCTTTCCCAAGAGAAGTTGTATTTTTATAATCAACTTGTACGCCGGGTTGCATCTGTCAAATGAGGCTCATCCTGCGCAATCATAGATCCTCAAGCAGCTGCGCTGAAGAAAGCGTCCTATTGAATCTTATTTTTAACCGGTGCATCACTCGCGCCAACTGGATCCACTTTTTTGAAAAAGGACGCCTGATCCGAATAGATGCAGAAGTCTTCACGAAATTCCTCGTTCTCGGATCGGGGGGATTTCGGCGCCCAGTTGAAGTCCATTTTGTCGCTCACCCAGGGCCGAGTATAGGTCTTCGGATCGGTGAGCGTAATGACCAGTTCCAGGTGATCATGGTCGACACGGCGGAAGACTTCATGCAGGTTCATTTGATCGCTGTGCGGAGAACCTAGCGGGTCGGTCCACGTTCTATCGTTGAAACCACTGGAGTCCACGACAAATGTGTCGCCTTCCCAACGGCCGACCGAGTAACCGTAAAACGTCGGCTCGGGATCAACGAGAGGCTTTCGGCCGTCCGTCCAAATGTCGCGAAAGGTGTGGCCCCACTCGAAAAATTCCACGACTTCGTTGCGAGTTTGGATG
>Ga0070766_10000616_pt1 | contig 16050 bp, 12 predicted proteins | sample HubBroMetageWFT6_FD_69782 | JGI IMG/M metagenome (GOLD analysis project Ga0070766, IMG submission 69782) | Warmed and freeze-thawed soil microbial communities from the Hubbard Brook experimental Forest, New Hampshire - Hubbard Brook CCASE Soil... | ecosystem: Environmental > Terrestrial > Soil...
TCACTCTCCGCTACACCCTCCACGTCATCGCCTGAGTAGCGCATCCCGTCATCAACCTCTTCGAGCAGGCGGGCGCACTCCATGCGAGTCCAGGGACGAATTCCAAGATAGGCGGTTTGCACGTAGCCGAGAGCTGCCAGACGCTCGATCGCGGGATACACCCAGCTATCGAGCGGGACATAGGACGATCCCATATGGCGTGGGCTGTGCACTTTGTCGTGTTCCGCAGGGTTGGTGTCGACCAAATCTCCCCAAGCCCCAGCGCTGACCTCAGGATCGCGGCGGCGACTGTACACCTGTTGTGCGATGAAATAGCCGAGCGCGCTGCCGACGAGGGCGTCGGAGGGAAAATGTTCTTTGCCCGTGACCCGGGCGACTGTCACCGCCGAAGCCAGCCCGTAGGAAATCAGCTTGGTTAACGTGCCGGGATACTCGTGCACAATAACGCCCGCGATGGCCCAGGACACGGCAGAGTGCTCGGAGGGAAACGACCCACCACCGGCGAAAAAATGTCCAGCTCCGCTTCCATCGTACGGCCGTTGCCGCGGGAATATGGATTTGAGCGCGAAGTCAACCGCCACCGCGTTCAGCGCTGCCTCAGTGGCCAGAAATCCGGTTTCGGCGGCGTGGTCGTTGTGCGTCATTTTTCCCACGAGAAGCATCCCCCCCGCAGCGCCCACTAGAGAAAATGCACCATAGTTTGAGAAGCTGCGGCTGCGCGCGATCTCGCCGGCCGGAACCTGTTTTGATATCCAGGAATCGCTCGCGAAGAATGCTCCCGCGCCCGCCAGCGCCGGCAGCATCCAGATCGCGTCGCTACGCCGCAGATGCCAGGGGCTCGCCCAGATCGCCTTCTGGTCGCCGGCAAATCGCTCGATCAAATCGACTCCGCGAGCAGCCGTTCCCGAGGCACTTTCCTCCGGCACGTTCCACGTGCCCATCTCCGGCGCGGGTTGTGATAGATCAGACATCACTGCAGAGGGTGCGTCCACCTGGGCAACGGAGTTCACCGCGAGATTCGGGACAAACAGAGTCAGCATCATGGATACACCCGCAATTTGAGCGCAACGCCGCACGTCTAAAACGCTCGCCTAGAAGTTCAGGCCCACGCTGACAGCGATGGCGATCGACGACATCAGCTGGGCCGCCTCAATAGTGCTCTTCCAGGCCGGGGAACCGCCGACGGCTTTTTCCGGGACAAACACCATGTCCCCAGGCCGCAGTTCGGCGCTGAGGACATCGCCCGAAAACCACTCGCCGCTGCCCTTTCCGCCCACCACCGAGCCGTCGCCGCGCACCACGAAGACCGCCTTGCGGTTGGCCATGTTGGTTGGGCCGCCGGCCTGGCGCAGGTACCAGCCAGCGCTCTTTCCCGGACGGTAGGTGATCGCGGTCGGGTTATAGACCTGACCATTGACCATGATGTAAGTAGGAGTCTTCGGAATCAGCAGCGTATCGCCGGCCCGAATCTCGATGTCGACGGGAGTGTTCGCCCACTTCGCAACATTTTTCGAAATATGAATCACCAGCCGCCCCGCGGGCGGCGTGTTCTTCAGCTGATCGAGCGTGGTATGCCACTGCTGCAAGGTAGCATCCTTGGCCAGCTTCTCATCGGCATCTCCAGTGTCGGGAATCAGCTTGAGTGAAGACTGCTGCCGCTGCACTTCGCGGATCAAATCGGCGCGATTCTTTTCTTCCAGCTCGCGAACCTGCCGGCGCTCGAGAATCGCGCCATAGGGATAGGCATCTGCCCGCAATCCGCCCGCCCGCTTCAGCACGGAACTGAGACGTTCCCCTTCTTCAATGCCGTAGTCGCCGGGATGCATGACCTCACCCCGAACCGTGATCAAGGAACCAATGTCGGTCCAGCCCGCCAGCTGACGAATCGTGAGCACATCGCCGTCATGCAGGCGGAGGTCGGTGTCGGCTTCTCCGGCCAAAGCGCGGGCGATCGGGACCGCAACATGCTCTCCCATCACCTGCGCGCCATTCTCCACGGTGTAGCGGGTGAGGTCGGCAGCCTCGGTGAAGGCTCCGCGCGTCAGCCCGCCCGCTAGCCGCACTAACTGTGCCGCGGACATGTCCTCGCCAAGCGGGTACTTACCAGGCCGCGCCACTTCGCCTTCGATCTTCACTGTCGGCGGATCGGCTTTCGAGAGATTGCGGTGGATGAATACTCGATCCTTGGGCTCGAGCGGAACGTTGTCGCCGGCTTCCCCGGCCAGCGCGCGTTCCAGGTTCACGCTGAGGACTGTGAGCTTCCCGTCGGCGGTGCGGCGAAAGATTTGCGCGTCGTTCAGAAGCGCATCCCGGGTAACGCCGCCCGCCAGGTAGACGGCATCGCGCAGGTGAGTTTCCCCATTGGTGACATGTTCGCCGGGATGGCGTACTTCGCCAGTCACGGAAATCGTCGGAGGGTCTTCGAAGTCAAACCGGCTGAAGACGCGCACTGTATCGAACGGCTTCAGCGTCACATTCTGGGCTTTGAGTTGACTGGAGTCACTCGAGGTCTTGCCCGGTTCGGTGCCGGCCAGAGCATCGCCCAGATTGAAGGCAATTACCTGCGGAGCGTAGTCGGGCGGAGCGAGCCTGATGATCTCGGCATGGCGCGCTGCGGGTTCGGGCAGAAGATCGTTATAAGAAGAAATGAGGTCGGTCACGCGCATGCCTTCGCGGTAGGGATGCTTGCCGGGATGGAAGACATGGCCGTCGAGATAGACGGTTTGCTCGCTGAAGGGCAGGATGGGCGAGATGCGGATCTTGTCTCCATCCTGAATCCTGAAATCTTCGAGAGCTTTGGTTATCGCTTCCTCATTGTTGCTTCCAGGAAGACCGTTCTCCGGAAGATCGAGACGCAACATGGAGCGGCTCTCGTGGGCGACGACGCGTTCCACTTCAATGTGGCGGAGTGTACCGGTCGTGAGCACGCCGCCCGCCAGTTCGAGGGCTTCGGCGAGATCGCTTTCGTGATTCAGTTCGTAGATTGCGGGACGGCGCACCATGCCTTCGACCGTGAGTTCAGCTCCCAGCGGCGGAACCATGATGGTGTCGCCGGCCTGCAGGCGTTCGAGCGTTGAACGAACTCCATGCAACAGCAGATCGTAGAGATCGATTTCTGCGGTGAGTTGCTGCCCGCGATAGACGCGCAGAATCCGCAACGAGCCGCGCGCGGTCGGGCCACCCGCCTGGTAAAGGGCATTGAGCGGAGTCGAGAGAGAACTGACGTCATAGGCTCCGGGGCGCAGCACGTCCCCTACTACATAGACCCGCACGGTGCGCAGGCGGGCCAGGGAAACGTCGGCATGCACGTCGCGAAATTCACCGCGCAACACATTCTGTACCAGTTGCTGAACGTCTCCGAGGCTGCGTCCGGTAACCTGAATCGCGCCTGCTTCGGGCAATGCAATGCGCCCTTCGCGGTCCACCACGCGCTGCAGGCGCTGGGAAATGCCGCCCCATAATTCGATAGTCAGACCGTCCCCCGGACCCAGCACGTAATCGGGCCCCGCCGGAAGATCCATGGGAAGCTCGTCGAAGTTGCCGGTACCGTTACGGAAAACCTCTTCGCCAAAACGAGCTAGCACCGGCGAATGCCGAGAGATCTGCGTGTAAAGGTCATAAAGCGAAGGCACTTCAGCGTACGGGTTGGCACGGCGGCGAATCGCGGGATGGTCGTCTGCGGCCGGAAATCTCGGCCGCTCGATCCGGGGATCGCGCCGGGAGGTCCAGGGGCCCGGTCCGGCATCGGCCGCCGAAAGAGACGGAGACGAAGAAAACGACTGTCCCGGCGAGTTCGCCCTGAACCTCGAGGCGGAAGAGGAAGAGGAAGAGGAAGAAGATGAGTAAGGCGGAAGGGAAAGTCCATCCGGCGAACCGGATCTCTGTCCAGACACTCCCGACTCGTCCATGCTCGCACTCAGCAGTCCGGGACTACCCTGCGAACCGGTGCGTGGCAGGGAGTCAGTGTCGGGCGGCGCGCCATCATAGGAATCCTGATCGGAAGGCTGCATGCCAGCCAGACTCTGCCGCCAGCGATAATCCGGGGAGTAAGGAACAGAAGGTTGCACCGGAGTGCTTGAAGGTGGCTGGGCAGGTTCGGGTTCGGAGAATCCATCGTTCGTAAATCCATCATTCACAAGGTCAGGCGGGACGCGATCCGACGGGAAAAAGCCCGGCGTCGCCATGTCCTGCGCGTCCGTCCGTTCGTGCTGCGCCCAATATTTTTCTTCTTCGCTTTCGCTCTGCGCGACCGCGACTGCCCCGCTAGCCGAAGCTGGCGCAGACCCCCGCGCAGTCACTCGCTCGATCCTGTCGGATTCCATTTCCTTCCGCGTGGGCTTAGGGCGCACGTATTCGCGGCGCTCGATCTCCTGGGTAGCCAGAACGCGGGCGCTGTTGTCATCCCGCAGCAACTGGAACAAGGCTTCATCCGTAACATCGGCCGGATCGAGCAGCCTTCCCTGCTCGTAAGCCTTGCGCACCAGCAGTCTCTTGACCGCGAGCAGTAAGCCGGGTTCGCGGCTCAGAATGTCGGTGATGGTAGCGGCGGAGAGTGAAACCAGCGGCTCCGGATCACGCTCGTGGGGATCGAACTGGGCCGAGCCTCTCGGGTCCGTCGCCCGTTCATGATCGCTTTGGGCTAACGCGTTTCCCGGACCCGAACTGGCCAGCAGCAGGACTCCGAACATGAAGCCGGCCGGTTTCAGCCATCCCGGAAAACTGTGATGGGAAACGTATTTCGCTTGTGGCATGGGGAGTTGGTCCAATCTGTCCATGGGTGGTGGCGATGAGTTGTTGGCGCTGTGGGATCGGGCAGTTTTCAGTTGCGCCGCTTCGATTCGGTGACCGGCTCCACATCGCTTTCGTCCACTTCCACGGCCACTGAGCGCATAATGAGGTCGAGGGAAAAGACGACGCGGCAGTGGTCTTTGCGGCGCACGATGATGCCTTCGAGGCCTTGCATCGGCCCTGCGCAGACGCGCACCCGGCGGCCCACGCGCAGGTATGGATAAGGCTCCACGCAGCCACCCGCGAGTCGCTGCCGCAATTGCTCGATTTCGGATTCCGGCAGAACTGCCGGCTGGCCATTGAAACTGACCAGGCGGACGGCACTGGGCAGCGCCAGGACTCGGAACCGATCCTTCAGCGCGAGACGGACAAAAACGTAGCCGGGGAACAGTGCGAGTTCCAGTTCCTTGCGGCGTTCTTTCCAGCGACGCACGGAACGGTATAACGGCAGATAGCAGGAAATGCTGCGCTGCTCGATCTGCTGCGCAACGCATTTCTCGTGGCGTGGACAAGTGTAGAGCGCATACCAGTTCAGTCCAGCCGCTTCCTCCGGCAAGCTTACGGCGACGGTACTCATCGCTAGTCCGATTCCTGTCTCTGCTTCTGGCATGTTCATTACGCAATTCTCAGAAAAAGCCATTGGTTGCAGCTTCGCCCCGTCAGCTACCAAGGCTTCTTGAGCTAAGTCTTTCTGTTTCAATCCCTGGGCGAGAAACGTGGGGCAGTTGCTGGCTGGCTCGCGGAGAGTTGTCAGACCCGCCTGGATCCCATTTTTCAATTCTGTGCGGCGCCCACCAAACTCGGACGCTCCCGCACAGCGTTCAAGATTCCCGCTTCGGAACTCTCCAGTGCTTTGGTTCGAATGTCGACCACAGCCCAATAAAAGATGCCCCGATTCTGCTCTGGCGCCAAAGCCAGAATCTTCATCTCGGGATGCCGCCCGAGAAGAAACCCACATTGGCCCAGCCGTTTCTCGTTCTCAGGTTCGTGCATGGCAATGATCAGAACATCGGGGCGCACCTGTTCGACAATGTCCGCCAGTTCCGTTTCGTTCTGCACTTCGCCCACGACCTCAATATCGGGCTGGTCGGCAATCGTAGCCATCACCAATTCCCGCATCAGGCGCGGATGATTCGCTACCAATACACGGACTCGTTTCACAGAGCGACCCCAGCGCAGAGCATAGGTCGGCTACCCTGCAAGCACAAGGTTCAAAAGCGATCTACGCAGGATTCCGTCAGCGGGACGTAGGCGGTACTGGGGAGAACAGTTGGCGAAGTACTAATACAGATTCAATGAGTACTAACCCTGGTACTGATCTTCGAATGACTAGCGGATGCAGCTCTTCAGCGCGAGCCCGCGCTGAACTCCAGCAACGTCACACTGTGAAAAGTCTGCCCTGGCTTCAATTCAGTCGAAGGAAAGCTCGGATGGTTGGGCGAATCCGGGAAATGCTGCGTTTCCAGGCAAAGCGCAAATCGCCGATTGTAGACCCGGCCTTCCTTGCCCGTGATTGATCCGTCGAGGTGGTTCCCGGTGTAAAGCTGCACTCCTGGTTCGGTCGTCGACACACGCAGAATCCGGCCCGTCGTCGGCTCATACACTTCGGCCGCCTCGGCTAACTTTCCTGCAGGATGATCGAGGACGAAGTTGTGGTCGTAACCTTGGCCGAGCCGCAATTGGGCATCGTCCGCGTCAATCCTCTCTCCAATAGCATGCGGCTTTCGAAAATCGAAGGGCGTCCCTTCCACAGGTTTCAATTCCCCTGTAGGAATAAGCGTGGCATCGACCGGCGTAATCTGGGAAGCATCAATCTTCAGCACATGACCTAGAACGTCGCCTCTCCCTTGGCCGGCAAGATTGAAGTAGGAATGGTTGGTCAGGTTGAGGACAGTATCCTTGTCGGTGGTCGCGGAATACTCAATTCGCAAAGCGCCCCCACTCACCGTGTAGCGCACGGTGGCGGTGAGCATGCCGGGGAAACCTTGATCCCCATCCTTGCTGACGTAGGTGAGTTCGATTCCATCCGTTATTTGCTTAGCAACCCAGACTACCTTGTCGAACCCGCGTGGTCCGCCATGCAGAGCATTGTCTCCATTGTTCTTGGGAATGGAATAAGTCTGACCATCGAGCTGGAAGGTGCCATGTGCGATTCGATTCGCGTAGCGGCCAATAATGCCTCCAAAATGGGCCGTCTGCGCTACATACTTCTCGACCGAATCGCAACCCAGCACCACATCGTCAAGCTTTCCATTTCGATCGGGCGCGCGCAGGGAAACGACAATCCCCCCGTAGGTGATGATGCCCGCTTCGATCTTGCCGTCTGACAACGAGTAGATATCGACCGGGGTTCCTTCCGGCGTTTTCCCGAACGGCTGCTTAGCAACGCGAGTCTTCGCTGACACAGTGACTGTCAGCATAGTCAGAATCGCGAAAATTGCAAACCAGCGGTTGGCGTTGCTTGAAAGCATGGTTTTTCTTCTCCCTGCGCGGATCCCGCTTTTGGTGCCCACGTCATGCGCTCATTTCCTGATCGCAGTCCAGCGTATCAGACCCCGCATGCCTCTGCTCTAACTCTGTCCGGGCTCCTTCTGGCGCTGGTTTAGAATGGGTTGCCTGGCGCGCAGCGGGACAGACTTGGAAATCTGGGAGCGCGTCTCACACTTCAACTCTGCAATCGGAGGTCATCTTACGTGAAACGACTCAACTGCCTGGTTATTGGCCTCGCACTCACTCTTGCTGGCAGCGCCGCTTTGGGCCAAAGCACCGGCGGGGATGCGTCTGGCCAACGCTGGTGGTCACACATTCAGTTTCTCGCAGATGACAACCTGGAAGGTCGCGACGTCGGCAGCCCTGGTTACGAAAAAGCCGCCGACTACATGGCTGAGCAATTCCGTGCCGCAGGTCTGCAGCCTGCTGGCAGCGAGGGTTACCGGCAACCCATGGAACTGCGCGTAGTACGGATCGACGAAACTCGCTGCTCGCTCGATCTGCTCGCCGACGGAAAAGTGCAGCCCGTGAAACTCGGCGACGATGCCGTGCTCGGCGTCAGCTCGCACGCGGCCGAGAATGTTGAAGCCGGAGCCGTATTTGTCGGCTACGGGCTCACAGTCCCCGAATTGAATTACGACGACTTGGCCGGCCAGGACGTGAAGGGGAAAATCGTGGTTTTTGTTACCGGTGGCCCCTCGGACATGTCCGGCCCGATCAAGGCACACTACCAATCGGGTGACGAGCGCCGTAAGGCGCTTCTCAAGGCAGGAGCCATCGGCATCATCTCCATACCAAACCCCAAGAGTCTTGAGGTCCCCTGGTCGCGGGTTGCCGCGGCACGGTTCCAGCCAAGAATGGAACTGCACGATCCAGGCCAAGGCGTCGCGCCTCCACTCCAGGTAGGCATCGCGTTTAATCCCGCGCGTGCCGACATGCTGTTCGCGGGCAGCGGCCACACCTTCCAGGAGATTCTCGCGGCGCTCAATGCAGATAAGCCTCTGCCGCACTTTCCACTGCTTGTGAAGGTTCATGCGCGCGTTGGGATGACTCGCTCGGAAGCGAAATCCGAGAACGTCGTTGGAGTTCTGCCTGGCAGCGACCCAGAGCTCAAGAAGGAATACATCGTGATCAGCGCCCACCTCGATCATCTCGGGATCGGCGAGCCCGTGAACGGCGACCGCATTTACAACGGAGCGATGGACGACGCCTCGGGCGATGCATCGCTGATTGAAATCGCCCGGGCGATCAGAGATTCAGGAACAAAACCAAAGCGCTCGATTCTGTTCCTTTCCGTCACCGGAGAAGAAAAGGGTTTGCTCGGCTCCCAGTATTTCGCCGCCCATCCCACCGTGACCGGCACGATCGTCGCCGATATCAATATGGACATGTACCTCCCGCTCTTTCCGCTGAAATACCTCGAAGTCCAGGGCCTCGGCGAATCCACTCTGGGCGACGATGTGCGCGCGGTTGCCGGACAGGCGGATATCCAGGTACAAGCCGACAAGGAACCGGAACACAATCGTTTCATTCGCAGCGATCAATACAGCTTCATCAAGAAGGGCGTTCCGTCTCTTGCGTTCAAGTTCGGCTACATTCCCGGCACACCGGAAGAGAAAATTTTCAAGGCCTGGTACACCGAGCGCTATCACGCGCCCTCAGATGACCTGAACCAGCCCGTCGACCTGGCGGCCGCCGCGCAATTCAACGTGATCCTCGAAAAATTGGCGTTGCGGGTTGCCGACGCAGATCACCGCCCGGAGTGGGAGCCCAACAGCTTCTTCCGCCGGTTCGTCCAGTAACAGCGAATCGTTGTCGAATGCCTCTCGCCGACGGCCTAAGGCTGAACGTTAGTCACGCCTTCGTCACCGGGCTTCGGGAAATGCTTCTCGTACCAGGCGATGGATCGATCTGTAACGTCGATCTGATGTTTAACCTCGTTGAGGTTGTGTCCTTCTCGGGGATAGCGAACGAAAACCGTCTCGACGCCCACATCCTTAAGCGCAATGAAATACTGCTCTGCTTCCGCTATGGGTACATCATTGTCGTTCTCGCCGTGAATGATGAGGGTCGGAGTGTGAGCGGCAGCGATATGCTTCAGCGCCGAGCGTTCCCATGCAATATCCATCAGGCTCCCCTGATGCAGGAATTGTCCAAACTCCATCTCCTCATATTGGTTGTAGTAGGTCATGTAGTTGTAGCTGACCAGATTCGCGATCCCTGACCTGGGAATTGCCGCCTTGAATTCGTTGGTCTGCGTGATCAGCCACTCGGTGAGCTGCCCGCCATAGCTCCCGCCCTCGATCCCCATGCGTTCCCGGTCAATCCACAAGTAGCGGCGCACCGCCGCGCTGACCCCGTAAAGAACGTCCTGTCCTTCATTTCCGTCCTGGTCGCCGAACACCGCATCGGAAAACTTCTGGCCGTAACTTGTCGAGCCGCGATAGTTCACATTGAGCACGGCATAGCCGTGTGCCGCGTAGACCTGGTTTGGGAAGTTGAAGGCAGGACCATTTGCCCCGTGCGGTCCGCCATGAATCGACACGATAAGCGGGTGCTTGGACGTGGCCGTCATGCCGATGGGCTTGGTGAGAAACGCCTCGACGTCAAATCGATTGTCGTTACTGACAAAAGTGAACGATTCAACCTCGGCGATGGACTTATCCGCGAGAAGTTCGTGGTTCAGATCAGTGAGCTTGCGGGAGACTGCAGCGCCGGATTTGTAGTAGAGCTGGGCAGCATCGCGCGGCGTCGTAAAACTGTAAGCGACTGCTTTGTTCTTGCCGACCGACCATGCTCCAACCCCACCCGCATCGTTTACGACGTATTCGGGCTGTCCGCCCGAGATGGGCAGCCGAACCAGATGATTGTTCCCGTGTTCCTGCACGGTGAAATAGACGGAGCTGCCGTCGGGCGCCCATTGTGGCATGCCTTGACGATTGTCAATCGCATTTCCGATCTCGCGGCGATTGCTGCCGTCGGCGTTCATGATCCAAACATGCGTATCTTCCATGGTGGTTTCGCGATCGGTGATGCCACGCCGCGTGCCTCGATACACGATGGATTTGCCGTCCGGCGACCACAACGGATCGTATTCGCAATACTCGGTAGCGGTTAAACGGTGAATGCTGCCGTCGGCGAGTTGCAGCGTGAAAAGGTCGTAGTTGAAGAACTCATCCTGGTTGGGCTCGCGGTTCGAAGCGAAGACGAGTTGCTTTCCATCGGGCGACCAGTCAATCGAGTGCTCGTCGAAATTTCCTTGAGTGAGCTGGCGCACCTGTTTTGAAGCGATATCGACAACGAAGATATGCAGGCGCTGGTTGTCGTTAAACCGCGTCATCCCTTCGCCCGCGTCGGGCTTGTAGAGATAACGCGTGATCACCATGGGATCGCCGCCAGCCTCGGCTGCGGCCTCTCCGGGTGTGGACGACACGAAGGCGATCTGCTTGCCATCGGGCGACCATGTGAAGTCCTTCCCGGTTCCAGGCAACGGGGAATTAGTGCCCGCAATCGCCGTCAGGAAAGTTGTGCCGCTGCCGTCCGGATGCGCGATCAACAAACCGTGTTTGTCGCCATCAGCCCCACGGAACGCGATCCACTGGCCGTCGTTTGACCAGAGCGGAGCGCTGGCCGGTTTCTCGCCGCCCAGGCGGACGCTCTTCTCCGTGCTTACATCCATCACCCAGAGTTGGCCGTAAGCCCGGCCAGGTTGGTCACGCATCGTAATCGTGTAGGCGATGTAGTGGCCGTCAGGCGAGATCGCTGCGCTGCCGACCGAGCGCAGACGAGTAAGGTCGCTGCTCGTTAGGAGTTGAGCGCAGGCCGGCGTCACGACAGCAGCTAGAAGCGTGGCCCGGAACAGGCAGACAGAAACGCGGAATAACATGGCATTCGAGCGGTGACGCATGGAATCTCCCATTTCCAAGTGTGTACAAATGAGCAACGTCATACTAGGTCCGCAGCTCCGGCAAGGTCAATCTGCACCACCTCCCAGAAACGCCCGTACAGGAATGCAAGATGCTGGGAGGAACAGTTCGGCACGTCCGACTTGTATAGTGAACCCATGAAACTTCCCTGCCTTGCTGCATTTCTACTTTGTCTGGCAACCGTGATTACCGCCCAGACGCCGCCGGTGGCGGCCCGCGAGTACACCACGGCACATCGGGCGGAACTCGTGCAGCAGTTTAGCGAATTCCTGTCGATACCGAACGTGGCTGCAGATCCGGCAAACCTGAAGCGCAATGCCGACCTCCTCGTCGTGCAGCTCCGGAAACGCGGCATCGATTCCCGCCTGCTCTCGCTTCCCGGCGCGCCCTCGGTGGTCTTCGGGCAGATCGATGTACCAGGTGCCCAGCATACGATCGTCTTCTATGCACATTACGACGGTCAACCAGTCACTCCGTCGGAATGGGATGGCGGCTCGCCCTTCACGCCGATTGTGCGGGAAGTAAATGGCGAGCGCATCTACGCTCGATCGGCCGGCGACGATAAGGCGGCGATCTTCGCCCAGCTCGCCGCGCTCGATGCGCTAAAGGCGGCTGGGATCCCGTTGAGGGCGAACCTTCGTTTTGTGTGGGAGGGTGAGGAGGAAGCGGGATCACCGCATCTGGAGCAGATCCTCAACGCTAACCGCGATCTGGTCCACGGCGATGTTTGGCTGGTCTGCGACGGGCCGGTCGATCAGAGCGGCCAACAGACGGTAGTCTTTGGAGCGCGCGGCGACGCTCATTTGGAGATCACGGTCTATGGGCCGCACCACGGATTGCACAGCGGCCATTATGGAAACTGGGCGCCGAACCCGGCGATGATGCTGGCGCAGTTGCTCGCCGGGATGAAAGATGAAGACGGCCGCGTCCTAGTCCCGCATTTCTACGACGGAATTGAGCCGCTCTCCGCGGCGGAAAAAGAAGCGCTGGCCCATGCCCCGGTAAACGACCGGATGCTCATGAATGCCTTTTGGCTGGGACACGTCGACGGCGCAGGCGCGCATCTGCTCGAACTAATCAACCAGCCTTCGCTGAACATCAACGGCCTCTCATCGGCACAGACCGGAGCCCGAGCAGCCAATGTCATTCCGCCCACGGGAACCGCCGACCTGGACCTGCGCCTGGTGGTCGGGGTCGACTGGCGCGCGCAGCAGCAACACGTCGTAGACTACATCAGCTCCCGAGGCTACTTCATTGTGGATCACGAACCCACGCAGCAAATCCTTCTGGAGCATCCGCGAGTTGCCATGGTTGTGCGCGATGAGGCCGGCTACAACGCCGTGCGCACGCCGATGGACCTACCCATTGCCCGCGAGGTGATTGAAGCCGTGAAGAGCGCGCGCGGAGACGTGGTGCTGCTCCCCACCATGGGAGGCAGCGTGCCCCTGGGAGCGATGGAACGCGCCGCGCAGACTCGCACCATCACAGTACCCATCGCCAATTACGACGACAACCAGCACGCCGCCAATGAGAACCTGCGCCTGCAAAATCTCTGGGACGGGATCGAAACGATGGCCGCGCTGCTAGATATGAAGTAGTAACGCAGGTGTTTCGAGGCGAAGAAAAAGGCGGCTTAACGGAGCACGAAATGTGCTCCGGCAGCTGCCCCTCTTGCGCTTGCTTGCCTCCGAGCCGTCGTGGTTTTGATCTCGGTGTGTAGCCCTAGTTTTTCAGCGTAAATTACCAACATTTCTAAACTGAATTTGGACATCTTGCCGCGCAATAGATCACTCACTCGTGGCTGTGTCTCATCTAAGATGGTTTGGAGTTCTCTCTGCGAATAGTGCCCTGCACGTTTCACGATCTTGGTATGCAAATCAGTCTTGTGTTTCAAAGCGACTGCTTCTTCACGCGAGAATCCCAAATCCTCGAACACATTGCGGGACATTGTGTATATATCTCCTGATGATGGGTCTCTTTTGAGTCCTAATCCTCAATGCTTTTTCGTCTTCGCCAGTTGTTGCTTCAAATCACTCAGTCGCTTGCGTGCAATATCGATGTCGCCCCGAGATGTCTTGTTTGTTTTCTTGGTGAAGCAGTGTAGAACGTGGACCATTCCATCGCGTCTGTAGTACAAAACCCGATACCAAAAGTCTTTGTCCCGATCACGCAACTCAAATACACCCGGCAACACCTGACCCATGGGGGCTGAATCTAGGGGAATTTCACCGTCCAGCAATCGATCCAACTCGCCGCCGAAGTTCTCCCTGACCGACTTGGGAAAGCCTCTGATGACGGCTTTAGAGTCACCCAGGAAGTTGGGGTGAGTCTCGGCCACAGCGTCAATGTAGCAGATCGAAGATCGATTGTATATAAAAACTTATATGACTTCGCGAATCGCTATGAAGCCCTTGAAAACGCTGCCTTTGCGAAAAGACCGTGTTCCGGGCAAAATATACCCGACTGATTTGGCAGGTGTTTGAAAAACAATTGGTCGGGGAGAGAGGATTTGAACCTCCGACCCCCTGGTCCCGAACCAGGTGCTCTACCAGGCTGAGCCACTCCCCGACGGTGCTGCGGGCGGCAACAGGGAAGGCCATCCACCCGCATACTTTGCTGCTCGATGGGCACCACGATTATAGCATCGCCACATGGATGGTTTTCTCGACCCTTGTTCGATCCGTCTTTCGCGCTACACTGAAACGCGCACGCTCCAAATGGAAAAGGTTCAACCCAAAAGGTCCAACCCGATATGATCGTCCTCTGCGCTAACCGACTCTATACGCCAAAGGAAGAAATCCAAAACCCGCTCGTATTTATTGAGGACGGCGTCATCTCCGCCGTTTCCTCACGCGCCCAGCGGGAAATTCCGAAGAATGCGACCGTGATCGACCTTACCAAGTCCGACCTTGCTAACGACAGCCTTGCCGATGCCATCCTGGTGCCCGGCTTCGTCGACATTCACATGCACGGCGGCGCCGGCGTCGATCTCATGCGAGCCGCGCCCGGCGAATTGCCGCATCTGAACAAATTCCTCACTACCCACGGTGTTACCGGCTACTTTCCCACCACCGTCGCTGCTCCGCTCGATCAGACCTGCGCGGCGCTGGAGCGCCTGGCTGACGCGATCGAAACAGCTCAAGGTTCTCACGCCATCAACGGCGAGGCTCGGCCGCTCGGCATTCATCTGGAAGGCCCATTTCTCAGTCACAAGCGCCGAGGCGTGCATCCGCCCGAATATCTAGTCGAGCCTACGCTGGAAATCTTTGATCGTCTCTGGCAGGCAGCTCGGGGGCAAGTGCGCATGATGACCATCGCTCCTGAACTTCCGGGAGCGCTCGAGGTAATCGCGGAAGCGGCTCGACGCAAGGTTTGCGTAAGCATCGGCCACTCCGACGCCTCGCTGGACGCTTCCCGTGCCGGCGTGCGGGCCGGCGCCCGCCACGCCACCCACACCTTCAATGCCATGCGGCCGCTGGATCATCGCGATCCGGGCATCCTCGCCGAAGTGCTTACCGACAGCCGACTGAGCGCTGACATTATTGTCGATGGAATTCACGTCGCTCCCGAGGTGGTGCAGCTTTTCCTGCAGGCAAAGGGCCTCGAACTCGCTGTGCTCATCACGGACGCGATGGCCGCAGCCGGAATGCCCGACGGCACCTACCAACTCGGCCCTATCCAAGTCGAGGTGAAAGATGGAAAGTGCACGAGTAACGGAAGCCTCGCCGGCAGCGTCCTCACCATGGACCGCGCCGTTCGCAACGTGACTCAATTCGCCGACTGGACCCTGCAGGACGCAGTACGGGCTGCAACCCTGAATCCGGCGCAGGCAGCGGGCTTGCCTGAAGGCTCTGGAGTCATCGCTCCCGGAGCCGAAGCCAACCTGGTGGTCCTCAGCTCAAAGGGAGAAGTGCGTCAGACGTTCGTTCGGGGGCGAGCGGCGTAGGTCGCTCCTCGGGATTTCAAAGAATATTTTCCGGCCATAGACAAGTCTTCCGCTTCCGACTGTCTTACCTTTGAGACCTCAACGTGCGACCGGGCTCCAACAGCGTCGAAATTGAACTGCTCTACCATCAGCACGGCCGGGGGCTTCTGCTTTTCGCGCTGGCAATCGCCGGCGATCGAGGACGCGCTCAGGACGCAGTTCACCAGGTCTTCTTAAAAATGCTCGATGGCCGGAACCTGCTTCAGGTTGCCGATGCAAAGGCATATCTGTTCACCTGCGTGCGCAACGCCCTCCTGAACGACACCAAGGTCCGACAACGCAGCGTTGCACTCGACGAAGATTCCGCCTGGTTCGACCCGCCGCACCGGGACTATGCCGCGGAGCTGAACTTGCGGCGCGCCCTGTGCACACTGCCCGAGGATCAGCGCCAGGTGGTCGTTTTGCACGTGTGGGGCGAACTCACCTTCATGCAAATCGCCGAGATTCTGAACATCAGCTCGAATACCGCTGCATCGCGCTACCGCTATGCCTTTGCCAAGTTGCGCGAGGCCATGTGTAGCAAAGCAATAAGTACCAAGGAGAACTCTTGTGCCGACCCCTCCCGATGACCACTTTGAAAGCTATCTGAGGCAGTTCCGTCCGCTGCCTCCTGAACGGATGCACTTCGAGAAGCCCAGCCCAACGGGGCGGCGGGGGCCAACGGCGGCGGTGTGGGCCGCGGGCGCAGCAGTTGTGCTCGTTGCATTACTGACTCTGTATCCTCGCGTGCGGCAACCTCACCGACCCGATGAAGTTGCGCAGTCGGACAACACGGGGTACGCAGCGAACTCCCAGCCACTAACGATCCAGTCTGCAAATACTCTGCTCAACCACGCGCCGTCGTTCGAAGCGGCAGTTGAT
>Ga0070766_10000619_pt1 | contig 16036 bp, 10 predicted proteins | sample HubBroMetageWFT6_FD_69782 | JGI IMG/M metagenome (GOLD analysis project Ga0070766, IMG submission 69782) | Warmed and freeze-thawed soil microbial communities from the Hubbard Brook experimental Forest, New Hampshire - Hubbard Brook CCASE Soil... | ecosystem: Environmental > Terrestrial > Soil...
GTTACGACCAGAAGCAGTGGCATACCGAACGGCGCTTTCTCGTAATCTTGTTTTGGAGCAATGCGGCGGTTCCGTCGGATCGTCAGCACTTGTGTCATGGGGGGCAGTCCCGTAAAATCACGTCGCTTGCGGACCCGCGAATGGGGCAGACATCCAAAAAAAAGGACTGGACACCGACGGAGCCGGCTTTCCGCAAGTTTCTTCTTTGGTTGGATGAAGGCGAGGACTCCAAAGGCGAGCGCTACCTCGATATGCGTAAGCGCCTCGTTAGCTATTTCGACCGCAAGCAGTGCGTCGCGGCCGATGATCTGGCCGATGCAACGCTGAACCGGGTTGCGCGCCGGCTCGACGAGGAAGGAACCATCACCGATGCAACCCCGGCTCACTACTGTTATATCGTGGCGAAGTTTGTGTTTCTCGAGCACCTTCGTCTGGTCCAGCCGGAGGGCGCGGATGGTTCGAATTTCGATTCTGCAGCTGTTTCTACCAGCACTAATCCCCCAGCCGATCAGACAGCCGAGAAAATGCTTGACTGCCTGGATCACTGTTTGCAGAAACTGATTCCGTGGGAGCGTACGCTGATCCTGGAGTATTACCGAGGCGACCAGGGCGAGAAAATTCAGCGACGTCGCAAACTCGCTGAGCAGCTGGTACTTAGCACTAATGCGTTGAGCATCCGCGCGTGCCGGATCCGGGATAGGCTGGAGCAGTGTGTTGGCAAGTGTTCGGCGGGATCGTGAAAGGTTTTGTCTCTTTTTGTCTTAACTAACTATAGTGGAGCAGAGCCGTGACACATAAGCCCGAGGACCATCTTCTGGCGCAATATCTTCTCCGTTGCCTGTCGGCGGAAGAGACAGAGCGTCTGGACGAATTGAGCATTGCCGACGACGACTTTGCCGCCCGGCTGAACTCTGCCGAAAACGACCTGGTCGATGCCTATGTGCGCGGCGAGCTTCCGGCCGAGGAGTCGGCTCGGTTCAAGGCAGCCTATCTGTCGTCACCGAAAGGGCGGGAGAAAGCCGGGTTCGCTGAGACCCTTGTTTCTTTTCAACAACGCGCCGTGGCTAGGCCTGTAGCGGTCCGCGCCGGGGTAACGCGGATGGAAAAACGTGAAAGTCGCTGGTCCCATCTCCTCGAACCCTCTCGGTCATTTAAAGCTTGGTTCGCCCCGCAATGGAGATTGGCCGGCGCCACCCTTTTGCTGTTGATCGCGAGTGGATATTTGCTGAACACTAATCGAGAACTACACCAGCAGGTGAGTCGATCAGAGTCTGAGCAGGCCTCGCTCCTGCAGCGGGATCAGCAACTGCAGCATCAGCTCGCGAGCGCGGCGGGCAGCAACAGGGGAAATTCGGGAACGGAAGCCCCCGAAGTATCCCAGCCATCGATCGATCACCTCAATATTGCTGCCTTCGTCCTGGTTCCTGCGCTTCGCGGCTCCGATGCGCTTCCTACTATTTCCTGGTCGGCAGCTACTGATCTTGTGGTTTTGAAATTGGATTTGGAATCGACGGACTTTCCAACCTATCAAGTTGCGATCAAGAATTCGGCGAACCGGCAAACTCAATGGCAGAGCGGCGACTTGAAGCCGGTTGCCGAAGGTGACAAGCAAGCCGTATCTTTCGCGTTTCGGCCAAATCTGTTGCAGCGGGGTTATTATCTGGTGCAGTTAAAGGGCATTCGCGCAAATGGCGCGGCGGAGCTGGTGAGCAGCTATCCCTTCCGGGGTGTGATAAAGTAGCACTCCTCTGGCGAGCTTGCTCCCCGCGAGAACGCTCACTCAGAGTGCTGCATGCAAAGACGTACGGGTTTTCACTTTCACGCCGATCTTCGCGGCCGTGTCGCCCGGATGAGTCTGTTCGTTGTAGTGGCCTTTCCGACCATCTTTCCTAGAGCGCTTGCGCGAGCTATGCCAACATCTCCGCCGGCGCCCCAGAAAACGCTGACCACGCTGGAGCAAGGGAAAGAGATTGAGCGCGAAATCTCCGGGAAGAACACGGATGTCTACGAGTTGGCGCTACAGGCTGAGCAATTCGCTGAAGTCACGGTGCAGCAGCGTGGAATCGACGTTGTGGTCGAAGCCAGCGGCGCCTACGGCAAGGTTCTCGCCGAATTCGACTCTGAAAGCAGGATTCAGGATGAGGAACAAGTTGTCGTCGGAGGCAAAACGGCGACGCGCTATCACCTCAGCGTCAAGCCAAAATACACTAGAGCGCCCGCGGGCCGCTATCGGATCCAACTCAAGATAGTCCGCCCAGCAACCGAGCAAGATCGAGGCTGGTTCGAGGCCCACACCCTCAGTCTGCAGGCCCAAGAACTAAACGAGAGCGGCAAATATGAAGACTCGCGACAGCTCTACGCCCGCGCTCTCGACGATGCCGAAACGGCTCTCGGTCCGCAAGACGCATTTGTTGGGGAGCTATTGGTCAAGCTGGCCGACCTGGAACGAACTACCGACAATCGTCCAAAGGCCGAAGAACTGTACCAGCGTGCCATCGCGGTCGACGACGCCTCTCTTGGCCACGAGAACCCGCAAACCGCGTTTGCAATCGAAAGATTGGGAACACTTTACAACTGGAGCGACGACTACTTGCGAGCCGAGCCGTTGCTCATGGAAGGGCTCGCGATTACCGAGAAAACTCTCGGCCGCGACCACCCGCGCGTCATCCAGTGCCTGTCGGATGTTTCTGTGCTGCATATCAACCGGCACGATTACCAGCGTGCCCTGCAAGACCTCCAGCGGGCTCAAACCATAGCCGACAAGAGCCTCGAACCTGACGACTTCCTGGCGATTCTGATCCTCAACAACATAGGGAACACCTACCGGTCTTTGGAGGACTACGATCACGCAGAACCGCTGATCGAGCAGGTCGTAGAGATGATCGAAAAGAAATATGGCCCAGACAATCCTCGTCTCTCCAACCCGCTTATGAATCTGGGTATTTTCGCCCGAAGAAAGAAACAATACGCGCGTTCACTGGAACTGCTCTGGCGCGCTGAATTGATTCGGGAGAAGTCGTACGGAGCGAAAAATTCGGAAACAGCGCGCACTCTGATCACCATCGGCAATACTTACCGCGTCGAACAGGATTATCCGAAGGCGCTCGAAACCTACCAGCGAGCCCAAGACATTTTGAAGACCGTCGCCGGTCCCTATGATGTCCTGCTCCTGCTCACCTACGTCAATACAGCCACCGCGTATGCGGCGTCCGGCGACATGCCGCACGCGATCGATTACGAAGCGCGCACTGAGTCCATGATGGAACAAAGCATTGACCTGAATATGGCGATCGGGTCGGAGCGGGAGAAATTTAAGTACTTGAAGGATGCTTCGGAGCGAACCGATCGCACCGTTTCGTTTAGCGCATTGCGGGCTCCTGATAATCCGATGGCGGCGGATCTGGCCGCACTGGTCGTGCTGCAACGAAAGGGACGCTTGCTCGACGCCATGTCCGGCACTCTCGATACGTTTCGGCAGAGGTTGAACACCGAGGATCAGGCGCTGCTGGACAAGTTCACCCTAACCACGGCGCAACTGGCTAAGCTCTCGCTCCAGGGTCCCGGACGAACAGCGCCCGAGGAGTATCAAAAACAACTGAGTTCGCTGGCCGTACAACGCGAGGAGTTGGAAACTGACATCAGCCGCCGCAGCGCCGAGTTCCGTACCCGGGCGCAGGCGGTCACGCTGGCAGGCATAAAGTCAGCGCTCCCAGGTCAATCCGCTCTGATCGAGTTCGCCGCCTACCGTCCATATAACCCAAAGTTTGACGAAGCCGAAACCGCTTTCGGCGAACCTCATTACATCGCATACGTTTTGCGCCAACGGGCCGAGGTAGGTTGGAGAGAACTTGGCCCGGCCAAGGAGATTGACGGAGCAGTAGCCTTGCTGCGAGGAGCCTTGCGCGATCCCCAGCGCAAAGATGCGCAACAGCTCGCACGCGCCCTGGACGAAAAGATCATGCGGCCGGTGCGAGAACTGATAGGGGATGCAACGCAGCTTCTGATTTCGCCGGACGGGCAATTGAATCTGATCCCCTTCGAGACCCTGGTCGATGAGCAGCAGCACTATTTGATCGAGCGCTATTCCATCAACTATCTCACCACCGGTCGCGACTTGCTGCGTTTGCAAGCGGCGCGGTCCAGCCACGGAGGACCGGTGATCGTCGCCGATCCTCTGTTCGGCGAGCCAGGGACGATGCAAGCAGCCAACCCAAACCCAGCCAGTCCGCGAACCTCCGCCCGGCTCGCGGCCCGGCGGAGTGTGACCACAGCCAACGATCTTTCGGGCGTTTATTTCGCGCCTCTTCCCGAGACCGCACTTGAAGCCAGTGCCATCAAATCGCAGTTCCCGGAGGCACAGCTGCTCACGGGAATGCGGGCAAGCGAATCCGCCATCAAACAAATTCAGGCCCCAAGCATTCTTCACGTCGCTACTCACGGGTTCTTCCTCGAAGATCCAAAACGAACGCAAACGATTGATAACTCGCAGGACAAGGTGCGAGGAGCTCATCCCGACACCGACCTGGAAAACCCACTGCTACGCTCCGGCCTGGCTCTGGCTGGAGCCAATCTCAGACACAGCGGTCCGGCGAAAGGAATCCTGACCGCACTCGAGGCCTCGAACCTGAATCTTTGGGGCACGAAGCTGGTTACTCTTTCCGCCTGTGACACGGGAGTGGGCGAAGTCCGGAACGGCGAGGGCGTGTATGGATTGCGCCGGGCTTTCGTTTTGGCGGGGGCAGAATCGGTGGTGATGAGCCTGTGGCCAGTTAGTGACTACGCCACTCGCGAAATCATGGCCTCTTACTATAAAGGTCTGAAGAAAGGCCTTGGACGCGGCGAGGCCCTTCGCCAAACCAAGCTCGCCATGCTGAAGCGCAAAGACCGCCAGCATCCTTTCTATTGGGCCAGCTTCATTCAGTCCGGCGAATGGGCAAGCCTTGACGGAAAACGCGACTGAAAGCCTGGTAGCGACAGCCTCTGGCCGGCTGTCGCGAGGGCGTCTCGCCCTCGCAGGTGGCGGCGGGACGGCGGCGCCACATTTCATCTGCTAAACGGACGCGTTCTCCGGACATACAGAATAAAAAACGTGTTTCCCCGTCCCCCCGGGCAGGAAAACACGTTTGCGTAAAGCAAAGTGGCTAACCGTCTGAGGCCGTCGTCTTTGCGGCCTTTTGTGGTGTCAGATCTAGAACCAATCGAGATCGACCGACCGGCCTTCGCCCGCAATGGAAGGCCGGGTCAATCTTCCCGATAATTCTTTACGGCTTGGCTGGAGTCGGAGCCTCCTTTTTGGCGGTGTTGGCAGTCGAAGGCAAGCTGGTTCGGGCTGCGTTCATGTGCTTCATGACATGCGGGTGACGTGCCCACGTGAGGCTCTTTTCCGCCGGTGCGTTGTACAGTTCAGGATGCCGGTAGAAACCACGCTCCTTCCCCGATTTCATCTCTTCGACTGGAATGCGATGCGCATTGGCCCATGCGTCCTGCCGGATGCCTGTGACCTGCCATGACACTTCCACGCTCGGCTTATCGGTCTTGATCGCAAACTGATGATTCGCGACCTTGCTGGAGACGATGGCCTGGGCAAACTGGCCCACGACCGTGAGCTGATAACGGAAATCGCGGTTGAGGGCCTCGAACCAGTCCGGCAGAGAGATCACGGCGTTGCCCTGCGCATCAGTGATTACGTTGCCGTTGTAGATGTTCATCATGTCAGGCGACTCTACAAACGAGTGATAGAGGTATTTGTTGGCTGGATCCAGGGGATGGTCAATCTTGAACGAACCGCTATCCTTGGAGAGACTGCCTTCAACCTCTACGTTGCCGATAAATTCACCAGCGAGGATGCTGCCATTGGCAATCACGGCGTATGGCGCTATACCGACCACACCGGCGCTGCTCGCCGTGGTGTCAATGCCATAGATCGCGATCGAGTCTTCCGCTGTGTTAGTACCGTAAACTCCGAAGCCGTCTGGGCCGGACGCATCACCTTCTACCCCGTTGCCCCTGATGCTGTCTCCGAAGACCCCATCGCCCGACACGCTGGTGCCGGCGACGCCTGAGTTCGAAGAGCTGCCTCCGAGTATTGCAGCGTCGCCGGAGCTGTTGGCGATGATCGCGAGGCCGCCAGTGTTATTGGCGTTCAGCGCGGTCACGTTGATGCTGCCCGCGCTGAAGCTTGCGGTGGAGTCGCGCTTCACAATGGCGTTGGCGGTATCGTTGGCGGTCGGAGCCGTCTGCCACTTCAGAGCCAGCGTGCCGCTGCCGGTGATTGGCGAACCGCTGACCGTGAAGTCAGTCGTGGGAGCGCTGAGACCAACACTGGTGACCGTCCCTTTGCCCGTTCCCGGGAAAGCCTGACCGGCGGCGAAGGTGAGCAGACCCTTGCTGTTGATTTTCAACCCGGTTTCGGCAGGCGCTGCCGTGCCCGTGGCGTACAGCAAGCTCATCGCGCCCGAGGCCGTTGCGGTGTTGTTGCCGGTCGCCTCCGCCTGCCATTGGAACTTCTGGGACACCGCGGTCGACGTGCTGCTGTTGAAAGCGGAAGCGGTAAAATCCTGCGGTTGCGAGTTCTTACCCGCAGTAGCTGTGGCTGTGCCCGTCGCTGCCATGTTCAACAAGCCGCGCACCGTCTCAGTACCGTTTACGTCGAGCGTTGCAGCCGGAGCCGTGGTGTTGATGCCGACCTTGGCTGTAGTTCCGCTGCCCGTCTGAAACAACACAGAATTGGCCAGCGTTCCGGTGCTGTTGGTCCACAGAGGAAGAAAATCGGTGGTGCCGGTTCCAGAGACTGCAGGAGCGACGGTCTGCGCGGCCGACATCGCCGGAGACGAGACATTGCCCGCCGTCACAGGTGCGGCGGCCAGCAGAAAGGCCGAAGCCGGAAGTCCACCGAGAGTTTGTGCGTCGGCTGCTTTCAATGCGTAAGGCACGCTGAGGAGCAGCACGCGCGGCTGTTCTTCGCCGCCATTGATGCGCACGCCCAGCCAACGGGCTTCGCCTGAGGTGAACAGATCCAACGGTAGCCCTTCGGATTTGGTCGCGCCCAGTTGCACGCTATAGTTGCCTTTGCTGTCGGCCTGTACGTTCTGCGTTTCCAGCCACAGCGGAGACCCGTCGGATTCTTCGTTGTAGATGGCAAAGGTGATTCCGGTCACGCCGGCAACCGCCTTACCCTGATCGATTGCCTTGCCGGAGAAGTTCACTAACCGCGGCACGACGGCCGCGGCGGAGGTGGATACTGCCGATTGCTGTGCGCTCAGCAACGAGCCCAGCAGCAGGATGCCTGCCAATACTGAGGGTGAGTAAAGAAACCGTTTCATAATCTTCTCCTCTGAAATGAACTTGGCTGCCGGTGCTCTTGTGCACCGCCCTTGCTCCTGCCGAAGCGGCTTCGGAGCCACTACTCCCTTAAGACAAGAATCGAAAAACATTTCAGAAGGCCGGGTTCGAGGAGTGGGTAAAAAAGACGGGCCCCGTGCCCCCTCCAGGTTCTGAGGGCACACGGGGCCGAGCGTGATTACTGTTACTTGATCCGCTTGGCTGCGCTTGTCGCCGCGACCCGGCTAATTTCCGGATGATGAGCCGATGCGATCGACTTCTCCTGGGGTGCTCCGAAGAGTTCGGGATGGATGTAAAGACCCTTCTCGCCAGCAGGCTTTTCGACTTCCACCTGGACGCGATGAGCATTAGCCCAGGAGTCGTGCCGAACACCGGTGACCTGCCAGGAAACTTCCATACCCGGCTGGCCGCCACCGATCTTAAAGGTGTTGTTTTGAACCTTCGTGGCAATATGCAGGTTCGGGCCGGGCCCGCCGATGGCCGTGAGCTGATAGCGAAAGTCCTGGTTGAGACTTTCGAAGTAGCTGGGCAGGGTCACGGTGGCCAGGCCGTTTGCATCCAGCGTCACGTCGCCGTTGTAGATGTTCATCATGTCGGGCGACTCGACGAAGGAGTGATACAGGTATTTGTTGGCCGGATCCTGAGGATGGTCGATCTTGAAGGTTCCCGAAGATTTTGACAACGCGCCGGCGACATCGACGCTGCCATCGAAGAAACCAGCCTGTCCGCCTGCCTGGTTGACACCCAGGAAGCCCGTACCGTTGGCGGTGGTGCTGATGGCGACGACGCCGGTGCCGAAGGTGCCCGATGTCACGCCGACCACGCCATCTGGACCGTAGCCGGTGGTTGTGGATCCGCTGCCGTCGCTGATGCCAACGATGCCAGCCGTGTAGCCTGAGATTCCTACGATTCCGTAGCTCCCGGAGCTGTAACCTTCGATGCCATAGGAGCTGTTGCTTTCACCGAAGAGTCCAAGATTCGTATTGCTTGAGGCTTGCATGCCATAGCCACTGTTGGCGAAACCGCCGACGCCAACCACGGTATCGGTCTGGCCGGTAACGCCGAAATCGCCGACGCCGTTGCCCGAGATGCGTCCCCCCTGGAATGCGCCAGCGCCGTCGCGCTTGACGATTGCATTGGCAGTGTCTGCGCTGGTCGGAGCCGTGGTCCATTTCAGAGCCAGCGTGCCGGCACCAGTGACCGGCGAACCGCTGACCGTGAAATCAGTCGTAGGAGCGCTGAGACCAACGCTGGTGACCGTTCCTTTGCCCGTGCCGGGGAATGTTTGCCCGGCGGCGAAGGTGAGCACACCCTTGCTGTTGATCTTCAACCCGGTTTCGGCAGGCGCTGCTGTGCCCGTGGCGTACAACAAGCTCATCGCACCCGAGGCCGTCGCGGTGTCGTTGCCGACCGGCTCGGCTTGCCATTGGAACTTCTGCGTCACCGCGGTTGCGGTGGTCTTGTTGAAAACCGATGCGGAGAAGTCCTGGGGCTGTGAGTTTTTGCCCGCGGTGGCCGTCGCCGTTCCCGTCGCCGTCATGTTCAGGATTCCATGCACGTTTTCACCGCCGTTTACGTCCAGGGTCGCGGCGGGTGTCGTCGTGTTAATGCCGATCTTCGCCGTATTTCCGCTGCCCGACTGAAACAGCACGGAATTGCCCAGCGTGCCGGTGCTGTTGGTCCAGAGAGGAAGGAAATCGGTCGTGCCGGTTCCCGATATCGCAGCCGTAGCGTTTTCTGCTGGCGACATCGCTGAAGATGGACTGTTGCCCGGCGCCACCGTCCCTGCCAGCATGAAAGCCGAAGCCGGAAGGCCTCCGAGAGTCTGCGAGTCAGCTGCCTTCAGTGCGTAGGGCACACTGAGCAGCAGCACGCGAGCTTGTTCTTCGCCGCCATTGACGCGGACGCCCAACCAGCGGGCTTCGCCCGAGGCAAACAGTTCCAAGGGCAGCCCGTCGGATTTAGTCGCTCCGAGTTGCGCGCTGTAGTTGCCCCTGCTGTCGACCTGCACGTTCTGAGTTTCCATCCATAGCGGAGACCCGCCGGATTCGCCGCTGTAGATAGAGAAGGTAATTCCGGTCACGCCGGATAGGGCCTTGCCTTGATCAATCGCCTTACCCGAGAAATTCACTAAGCGCGGCACGACGGCTGCGGCTGAGGGGGATACCGCCGCTTGCTGAGCGCTCAGCAACGAGCCTAGCAACAGGACGCCTGCCAATACTGAGGGTGAGTAAAGGAACCGTTTCATAATCTTCTCCTCTGCCATGAACTGGGGTGCTGGTGCTGTTTTGCACCGCCGTTGCTCCTACTGCCGAGAGTCGGGGCTTCTACTCACTTAAGACAAGAATCGAAAAACATTTCAGGAGGGCTGATCGGGTATGAAGGTTCGAGGAAAAAAGAAGGCCCGGGCGCCCCCCCCAAGATTCTGAGGGCGCATGGAGCCGAGCGGGTAGTACACGAGAATTGCTATCGAACATGCTCACCTGTTTGATGAGCCCTACTACACGCCGCCCGGCAAAGCGAATATCACACCAATTCGTTGCGTCTGGCTCGTGTGCCGGGAATGGGGCAAATCTGGTAAGGGCAGTCCGGGCGAGCAGCAAGCGCGCGTCCGCGCGCACAGCGCCGCGGTACCGGACGGCGACTTAGAGAGACCATGGTGGAGTGGTGTCGCGAACAGGGGTTCCGGTGGATCTATTTGCACCCCAGCGAACAAGGTCGGCCCTTATATGAATCGGTCGGTTTCGAGCCGTCCAGCGAAATGCGCCTCAAACTGTAATGAGGCATAAACGGTGAATGAACGGCAGAAGGGATGTCCGTCTGTGACCGAACTCCCGCGTGCCGATAATGTCGGAAGTATGCATTGAGTCAGTTACGTCACAATTCCATAAAATGCTTGAACTCCCGGTCATCCGCTCCGGTCCGCCGGAAGACCGCGATGTTGCCAACCGGCGTCTCAACCTCGGTGAAGTCCTCGCGGTTCTCTCGGATGAATGCGACGACGCGCTGAATCGACGGCAGCCACATGTCTTCCAAGATTATGTGGCCGCCCATGGAGCACAGTTCCCCGCTCACAGTAAAGTCGGTCAGCGCGAAATCGAACAGATGACGTCTGTCCACGAAAATAATGTCAAGCGCTCCGCGTGGTCGGCAAGATGAGTCAGCGCCGCAAAGGAGCACTCTTCGATAAACCGGAATCTTTTTCCGCCGATTCGACCTCCATGTCTTAATCCGATTCCCGCCCATCTCCCGGGAGGCACCGCTGATATGGAACTGGTCAGGACGGGAAGGATAGTCGCCCGAAGGTAGATGCTTGGCAATTCACAAATCGCTCTGAAAGACCGTAATCCTTCCTGGATCAGGCAGTGCGGTCGACTGCAGCCACGACTCATGTGCGACAGTGCTGGCGCAAGGTCCGAGTGTACAAATCTTGATGGGTTTGCGTCTGCTTTCTCTCCGCAGCCTGTCCAGCACGCTGGCCAGGATCGAGCCGGTAAAGGGGGAATACAGGTAGAATACGTTCCCGCTGGATAGATCTGCCGACGTCGCGTCTTCATGAATGAAGCGGACCCCTCTCAGGTGAAGACTCTGAACGCATTCCTGCGCGCTCGCAACGTAGGCGGCCTCTACCTCGATGCCAACGCTTCGTACCCCAGCCAGTATCGATACCAACAGCACCACATGCCCCAATCCGGAACCCAGATCGACAAAAACATCGTCTTTCGAGAGCGCACTGGCGTTGATCAGATGGAGAATATGGCGCACCGGGGTGGGCTGATAGAACACCATCTCGGGGTGAGGGTGGGGGCGCGGATCACCCGGCTCACGGAGTTGGAGAATACCGCTCACTACCTCATCACGGTTGTCATAGCCGAAGCCGGCACTTGGGCTTGCTGCTTCGTCCCCTCTTACCGAAGCTTGAATCCAGTGAAGCAGTGCCTGGGGCGGAGCGCCACGCACGATCTCGGAACGGATGGATTTGTAAACGTCGTCATTGGCAGACTCCATCCGGGTCTGGATTGCTTTTGCAGGGTGATGAATCCGGTCTTTTGCATCGCTCACGAGCTCCTCTGCATGGAAAACTCCGAGTCTGGTATCGAGCTCGTCCAGTGCATCGAGGCGCTCCCGCATTCGCGCCGACTCCATAAGGGAGGAATCGGCGTCCAGGCCGGCAAGCAAGTTCTCCAGATCCCGATTCGGCACTCGATTCCATCGTGGTAAGACCATTTTGGTTGGTGCGGTTGTCATGTCAACCACTCTATGCCCGCACCGGTTGATATGTCAACCCTTAGGAAACTTGGTATGCTTTCAGAAGCCATGTCCACCAAACTGCTGTCCCCACGCGAACTCCGTGTGTGGCACGCGTTCCGAGGTATGGGCGAAGATGTGCTGGGTCGGGTCGGTCGGGACATCGCGCAGGCTACCGCACTTTCCGGTCCCGAATTCGGAGTTTTGTCTCGTCTGGCCGCGATTGGGAAACGGGAGATGCGCCAGCAGGAATTGGCCAGGGTAATGGGTTGGGATAAAAGCCGGCTCTCTCACCAGTTGACGCGAATGAAAGAACGAGGACTCATTGAGCGGCGTTCTACAGGAGGGAATGCTGTTCTCGTCGTGCTGACAAAACTCGGCCGGCAGAAACTGGATGCTGCGTACCCGATACACGCAGAATCGGTCCGGCGGAACCTGCTGTCGCGACTGACTCCGGAACAGATCGATACCATTGTGCGCGTGAGTAACCTCCTCGGCGAAGAGGACTAACCAATCGGGCGCGACATTTCGCACTCGGCCCGCATCCCGTCCAATATCCATCAAATCACTGGTTCGGCAGTAGTCAAATTGCCCAGCTTTGCCAGGCTGCAACCGTACGCTCTAGCTGGCGCCGGAGCCCTTGTGTTTGATCCAACCGGCAACTCTGGTGACAGTTTCGCGGGTGCAACATTCGGAACCAAAGCCGCGTCCGTGTACGGCGTCGGCGCACAATACGCTCTTTCGGGGCATTTCTCATTGCCGCCCGAGTCTCGGGGCTATCTGTATAGGGCACCCAATAGGGCACCCAGCTTCGGTCTCGCCAGTTTGAACACCGACAGCTGGACGAACATGGCGCAACCATCAGCCGGCATCGTCTTCCGCTTTTAAAAGCCGTGGCTGAAATGTGGTAGGGGTGTTCAACCAAACACCCGTGCCACACTCATCACACGTCCACTGAAAACCGACCATGGCTGCTCCACGGGTGCACGCAACGCGAGGCTAATCGGGGAAGACAAAACGAACAAAACGATATGAAATTGCAGGTTCAGTGCGAAACCGGCTTGGAAAATCAGTTGCTCATTACCGCCAGGCAGCGATCGTGACGCCGGTCACGCGGCCAACAACCGTCGCGTCCGGGCAAGTGGTTTGGAGTGAAAAAACTCGAAACAAACTCATACGGTAGAAAAAGTCGTCCAAGAAGCGATGAATATGATTTACACCGAAGGGCGCGAAGGCAAGAAAGAAGAGAGGATAAACACTGTAGACCCGCGGCGCACTAGGTCCCTTTGACTGGATGTTAGATTTCGGTCATGACGTCATAGCGCCACATGCTCGGGGCGCGGCCGCCGAGGCGGCCGGCGGAGAATGAGCGCTTGAGGGCAGCCAAGTCGTAGCGAGCGTAAAGGACGCCGGCGTCTTTAGGACAAACCGATTGCGGACGATCCGCAGGATAGTGTTCGGCGCAGCGCGTGCACGCAGGTGCGTGAGCATGCCGATGCGAGTGTACCTAGAAGCAGTACCCAGTTGCCCGTACACTCTGTGCCCAGTTCTCGGGTTTTTCAGTTTTGAGTGGTTTCGAAGATCAGGAGAGCGATTCGTATCAGGGCATCGCATGAGCGACAACGTCGAGGGCGCGCAACGCGAACGGCTCTAGCCGCGGGACCGTCACGCGGTCGCAGCGGCTGAAGCCGATTTACGCCCGGGCGCAGCGGTCCGGCATGCCTGAAGGCATGCCCTGATACAAATCTTGCGCTTAAGCGCATCACCGACGATGCGCCGAAGTTTCGGTTTCTGTTTTGTGTTCCACTTCTTCCTTGGCTGCCATTGCAGTTTTGAAGCCACGAATGCTTTCGCCGAGGCCTTTGCCGAGTTCGGGGAGTTTCTTGGGGCCAAAGACAAGTAGCGCGATTCCGGCGATGATCATCAGATGCATGGGTTGAAACAAGCCTTCAAACATTGGATCCTCCTGTGTCGACTAGAGCGCACGAATTCGTTTTCCAGAGCGAAGCAGCAAATTGTCAGCTTTCAGAACTGTGGGCGCTGTAGCCGCCGGTTGGCGACACAGCGCCCGCCCAGGCACACCGCGTGAAGCGCTCTCCCCCGAGTCGTTTTTCACACGAGCGCAGCGTGGACTAGAAACCGCGTTGTGCGGCGTCGGCCGCCGCGGCGATTGCCTTAAGCGCTTTCAGAAACCCAGGGGCCTGGCCAATGAAATGCCCTGAGTCGGTTAGAGCTTTCACCACCCCCATGGCGAATCCTTTTGGATTTGTCGGACGAATCACAGAACAATGCGGCAGACTGGGGCTGATGAATTCGGCGGCGATCCCGAAGATCAGGTTGGTTTGCAGTAATGGGTTCACCGTGAGATCGAAGTTCGGGAAGGTAACCCCGTTCGTGGGGTCGGTGAGCGGAGCGAGCGGCGGTTGGACGCTGTTGCCAGAGAAATCCACCCACTCCAGGAAGTGCATGACTTCGTCGCCGCCGATGCCGAGCAGGATTTTCAGCACTTCAACACTGGTGGCCTTCTGAGCGAGGACGGGGTAAAGGCTGGTGCCGGTCTGCTCAATCATGCCGAAGTGGAAAGCCGCGGTGTTGGCGATCGCCTGGACGTGGGGCTTGGGACCGAAATCATCATTGGTTCGCGGAATACCCGGAACGTGCACGAGGTGGAGCGCTTGCGGGAAGGTGGCGCCAAAGTCTGGATTCTTGGCACTGCGATAGCGGATGTACCAACTGGTGTCGACGGTCAGGTCCATGATGTTGGTGAGCCGCCCAATTTGATCGGCCCCGTCCGCCAGACTGCTTGGCAAAGTCCGGAAGGCATCAAAATCTACCGGCTCGACGCCTTTCGAAATCAGGTAGGCATTCAGAAATTCCTGGTGGCTTTGCTCATCCAGCGCATTGCTGGTGATGTACTGCGGCCCGTCGGAATCGAGATTCATGAAGGCCGCCTGATAGCTGTTCATCGGTGTGAACGGAACGGTCTCGACGGGGAGCTGCCCAGGAGTAAGACCACCCAGTTCGGAGTACTGCTGCCACAGGTCGGCCTCAATGAGTTCGGCCGCGGCGGCGAAGCGCAGCAGGGCGATGTCGCCCTTGGTGAGGGTTGAGGAATTGGCTTGCTGTGCGAAAGCAGGCATGCCCTTGGCCATGAGCCCGGCTCCAACGGCTGCCCCTGCGATTGCGCCTCTACGCAGAAAGGACCGGCGATTGACCGGGCGGCGAGAACGAATGTTCTCATCGGGGGATGAAGGTTGAGAGGTCTCCGGAATCGGAGCCGGAGAAGAGATTTTTTCGTTGCTCATAGTTCGACGCTCCAGAATTTTCGAATGACGTTAGCATCGAGGCAGGGACTTCGATAACAACGTGCGTAAAAGATTAGGACAGCGCGAACGGGGCCGTGTCACTGTGAGGTCACAGGGTTGTCAAAGGTTCATCGGCGGCGGGCGGAAAGTATGGTATTGGGAATCGCTTGATGACTGGAGGTTTGACGACAATCTGGGCCTCAATTCTTGATTTGATTTTCACTCGGAGAGCCGCCGGTTTCGCCTGAGACTCCCCGTAGAAATGACGACAGCGAAGAACTAGAGGCTCCATCCCCCCAAGAAAACTACCCATGCCGCACAGTCACCTATAACGAGAGGCATTCTTGCGAAATGGGTCTTCCGGGATGCGGCCGTTCGGAGACTAATTCCACTTGCGCAGATTCTGTTTCCATGCGGAAGTAATTGTTGAGCCGTTCACGAAGCTGCAATCGAGCTCGCCATAACCGCGCCTTCACCGCGGTGTGAGTCAGATCAAGGACTTCTGCCGTCTCAACGATTGAAAGCCCTTCAATGTCCCGCAGCACGAATACCGTTCGCAAGATCGGCTGCAGGTCTTCCAACATCTTGGCTAGTATGTCTCTTAATTCAGAGGTCCGGTAGCGTTCTTCAGGATTGGGAGCCCAATCGGCAACCTCGATGGGAAGGATGTCTCCATCTGTCTGGAAGTCCTCATCGAGGGACACCTCCCTCACTGAACGCTGCTTTCGCAACTTCATCAGTGATTGGTTCACAGTGATGCGGATCAACCATGTTGAGAACTGCGAATCCTCTCTAAATTGGGCCAGATGTTGGAAGGCCTTCAAAAAGGCCTCCTGAACCGCATCCTGGGCGTCTTCGCGGTTGTGTGTGACGTGTTGTGCTATACGGAGGAGCTTGCGATCGTATCGTCCCACGAGTTGCTCGAAGGCAGATACATCTCCATTCTTGGCGGCATGGACAAGATCAAGGTCATGACTTGCGCCTGCCACTGTTCCGAATTGCGCCGAGTCTGCGTTCATGGTTGTCTTCACAGTCTCAGGAATGTGCCTGATCACACTGAGTTCGTCGTTGCGTTATTAGGGCTGCACGATGATTTTTCCGGTCATCTTCGGGTGCATCCGGCAGTAGAACGGGTATTCTCC
>Ga0070766_10000625_pt1 | contig 15970 bp, 16 predicted proteins | sample HubBroMetageWFT6_FD_69782 | JGI IMG/M metagenome (GOLD analysis project Ga0070766, IMG submission 69782) | Warmed and freeze-thawed soil microbial communities from the Hubbard Brook experimental Forest, New Hampshire - Hubbard Brook CCASE Soil... | ecosystem: Environmental > Terrestrial > Soil...
GGGGTCATCGCGGCGGCGGCGCGCTCTACAGCAACGGCGGGCTTTATGGCCTGGACAAGAGCCTGATCGAAGGCCTCGATGTGCTGGATCGCAAGACGCGCATCCTCGACCAATCCCGCATCGGGCCGATCCTGACCGGCGACAAGCGCGACCTCGGCGACGGGCCGCCGGTGACGGCGCTCCTGATCCAGAACACCAACCCAATGGTCGTCTCGCCCGAATCCGGGTTGGTGCGGCAGGGCTTCCTGCGCGACGATCTGTTCGTTTGCGTCCACGAGCAGTTCATGACCGAGACCGCGGCAATGGCCGACGTCGTATTGCCGGCGACGACCTTTCTCGAGCACGACGACATCTACACAGCCGGCGGCCACTATTTCCTACAGATCGGGCGCGCGGTGCTGCCGCCCCATGCCGAGTGCCGCTCGAACCACGACGTGCTGCGCGCACTTGGTCAGCGGCTCGGCGGGCGGCATCCCGGCTTCGAGATGACCGCCTGGGAGGTCATCGAGGAGACGCTGCGTCTGAGCGGACTGCCCGCGCCCGACCAGTTCGAGGAAGGCGTCTGGCTCGATTGCTGGCCCGGCTTCGAGCGCGGACACTTCCTCGACGGGTTCGGCCACCGCGACAAGAAATTCCACTTTCGTGCCGATTGGGCCGCGATCGGTCCCGATCACGGCGCCCTCCCCGCCTTTCCGGATCATGTCGGAGTGATTGATGATGGCGACCCGGCGCGGCCCTACCGGCTGGTCGCGGCGCCGTCGCGCTCGTTTCTCAATACGAGCTTCAACAACACGCCGTCGAGCATCGCCCGCGAGGGACGCCCAACCGCGATGATTCACCCCGAGGCGCTCGCCGAACTCGGCATCGCCGACGGCGCGCGGGTGCGCATCGGCAACGAGAAGGGCAGCGTCGTCTTGCATGCCCGCGCCTTCGACGGCATGCAGAAGCGGGTCGTCATTGCCGAGGGTCTGTGGCCGAACGCCGCCTTCGAAGAGGGGATCGGCATCAATCTGCTGACCAGCGCCGATCCCGGCTTGCCGAAAGGCGGCGCCGTATTCCACGACACCTCGGTGTGGCTGCGTCCGGCCTGAGCGACGAATATTGTTACGTGAGGGAAGAACATGGAAAGACTTCGAATCTCGCTAAAGAAGAATCCAGCTATCGAGATTAATCGTATTTCAATCAGTGACTTGAAATTGGTTTATGTTATTTTGGCAAACAAGAAAATAAAATATCCTTCTGGTTATTAACCAGTAGTGTATATCGGCACAACTCAAAATGGAATTGCGAGAGTAGCGCCGAGTGCCGCCTATCGTGCCGAAGAAATTCTTTACGACCATGGAATCAATTCACTTCAAGTACGAATTGTTACATGTCGCGGTCGACAAGGGATCAAACAACCTGGCGCAAACTAGAGCGCGCGTTGCTGCTGGGTTTCAAAGACCATTACGGCGATATCCCCCGCTGTAACACCCACGGAAAGAATTACGTAGAAAAGAAGGAGTTCGACTATTTCTCTCGTAAACGTATCGCCGACGTCATCAGAGATCTAGAAAGCGTCATGGTCGCTGATCAAGAGGTTTCCGAATAATAAATATATGAGCGACGACAAAAAGCAGCTTCCGGCAGCCTCGCGCTCGGGCGAGGTCGATGCCTTCCTCGACCAGCTGAAGCGGATGCCGGCAGCGCGCCCGTCCGGCAGTCGCGGTCGGCTGATCTTCGCGCTCGATGCGACGGCGAGCCGTGAGCCGAGCTGGGACCGCGCCTGCCGCATCCAGGGCGAGATGTTCGAGGCGACCGCCGCCTTGGGCGGCCTCGACGTCAAGCTCGTCTATTACCGCGGCTTTAACGAATGCAAGGCGAGCCGTTGGCTGGCGAATGCCGTCGATCTGCATCGCGTTATGCGGGCGGTCTCCTGCCTGGGCGGCGAGACGCAGATCGAGCGCGTCCTCGCCCACGCGATTGCCGAAAACCAGAAGCAGCGAGTGAATGCGCTGGTCTTTGTCGGCGATGCGATGGAGGAAAATGTCGACCGTTTGTGTCGGCTCGCCGGCGAATTGGGCCTCAAGGGATTGCCGATCTTCTTGTTCCACGAGGGTGACAACCCAGTCGCCGCCCGCGCCTTCCAGCAGATGGCAAAGCTGTCGCGCGGCGCCTATCTGCGCTTCGACCTCGCCAGCGCCGACCGCCTCAAGGATCTGCTCGGCGCGATAGCGGTCTATGCGGCCGGCGGCTATCGCGCGCTGACCGCCTATGGCGAGAAAAAGGGTGGCGAAGTGCTGCGCCTGACGGCGCAATTGCGGGGATGAATGCACCGCGTACAACGTAGGGCCGCGAAGGCCCACGAACACAGATCCCCGCACGAACGCTCGACTTTCATTCTTGACCCTTCGCCATCCTTCGCCTATGTTCGGCTCACGAGTATGGGTAGTAGTTTGGGCCTGACAATAAGGCGGAAGGAAATTGGGATGGCGCGGGCTGGCAAGCTCACAGCATTAAAGGTTGGGCAGATCGTGCGGGCAGCAAAGCCCGGATACACCGGCGACGGCGGCGGCCTCTACCTGCAAATCAGCAAGTTCGGGACCCCGAGCTGGGCTTTCCGATACCGCGTCGGCAGCAGGCTGCGGGAGGCCGGGCTCGGCTCCTATGACACCTGGACCCTGGCCGAGGCGCGCGAACGCGCTCGGGTGTTCCGACAGCAGCGGGCGCTCGGTGAAGACCCGATCGAGAAGCGGCGGGCGCAGCGCATGGCCGCGAAGATCGAGGCAGCAACGGCGATGAGCTTCAGGGCATGCGCCGAAGCGTACGTCGCTGCGCATAAGGCCGGCTGGCGAAGCGCGAAACATGGCCAACAATGGCAGGCGTCACTGCGCGATTATGTTTATCCCGTCTTCGGTGACTTGCCCGTTCAGGTTATCGATACCGCGCTCGTCACCAAGGCGATCGAGCCGATCTGGGCAGTAAAAACCGAGACGGCAAGCCGGGTCCGCGGCCGGATCGAAAGCGTTCTCGATTGGGCAACTGCACGCGAATATAGAACGGGCGAAAATCCGGCACGCTGGCGCGGTCATCTCGAAAATCTGTTGCCCAAGAAAAACAAGGTGCGCCGCGTCGAGCATCATGCCGCGCTACCCTATTCTGACATCGGCGCGTTCATGGGCGATCTGCGCCAGCAGGAAGGCACCGCAGAGCGAGCGCTCGAATTCGCCATCCTGACTGCGGCCAGGACCGGCGAAGTGATCGGTGCCAAGTGGGGCGAGATCAACCAAACCGAACGGGTGTGGACCGTCCCGGCCGATAGGATGAAGGGCGGCCGCGAGCATCGTGTACCGCTGTCGGATGCGGCGATGGCGATCGTCGAGAAGATGGCTGCGACCCGGTCGAGCGATTACGTGTTCCCGGGGCATCGTCGCGGGAAGTCGATTAGCTCGACGGCGTTTTTCATGCTGCTCCGGGAGATGGGCCGCGATGATCTGACGGCGCACGGCTTCCGCAGTACGTTCCGCGATTGGGCGGCCGAGAGGACGAATTTCCCGAGCGAGGTTGCTGAAATGGCGCTGGCGCACGCGGTCAGCGACAAGGTGGCGGCCGCCTATCGGCGCGGCGATCTCTTCCAGAAACGCCGGCAGCTCGCGGACGCTTGGGCGAAATTCTGCGCCACGACCGCCGCGGAAAGCGCCAAGGTGGTGTCGATACGGTCAGCAGCGAAGTAGTGGAGGGCTGCCCGTCATGGCTCGCGCACCGATCAATATCGGGTCGATACCCCTTAAAGTGGCAGCGCTCGCTTTTCTCAATGATCGGGAGCGAGCAGACTATGACTTTTGCCGTGCGCGGGCTTGGAATTCGTGGAAGCGAGAGCTCGATCCGACCTATGGTCCACAATTCCAAGAATTAGACCGGCGAAGTCAAGCTGCGCTCGATAATGCCCTGCGAAAGGGTGATCTATATTGCACCGGCAGGCGATCGGAAGATGGAGAGCTTGTAGAAATTCCGCCCGATGAATGGTTTTCCCTGCGGCGACACAGACTATACGCTCGCGCTCTGCGCGATGATGGTTCGATCGCCTACGAAGACGTGAAGGTCGTTAACCTCAAATGGTCGGAGCGAGACCTAAGCGCCGACGATCTATTGAAGGCGAGCACTCCGGGGGTCAAGGCCGCCGGGTGCGGGCAGTATCACCGAAGTGTTGTGGGGCGACGATCCCCGGCATGAAGCCGCTCGTCGCTGGCTGCATCGGGGGCTCGGCGATGCGGCATGAAATTCCCGCTTTCGGACATGGGCGGGGAAGGGCCGGTCGGCGGTGCCCATAAACACCGACAGCGGGCATCGGCAACGCTCCAAACTCCATGCCGAGGGCCGGCCGGGGCCGGTCGAGCGTCAGCAATTTGGCGTTCCGGGCTTCGATAGGGGGAACGTGAGTAACCCCGACAGCGGTTGGTTCTGCTCCGACTGTCGCCGGGGCATTCGTGAAGGGGAATTGAGATGGCTAAGTCGATAGGCCGCGAGGTCGAGAAGAACAATGCGAGCTGGGCCGAGAAGTCGCGCCCCGTGAAGGTTGAGCGCGTGTTTCCGGCCGGCAAAGGGCAACCGGACGATCATGGGGTGTCGGGAGGATATCTCGAAAGGGGAAAACGCAATGCGAGCAACTAACCTCCGCGCCGGCCCTTTGGAACAGCCGGCGCCTGCCGCGCCGAAACCGAGCGAGCAGCTTATTGCTCGAGCCAACCAGGTCATCCGGACTATGGACGGGAGTGGCCGCCAGATTGGCATCCGGCGCATGTCGGTGCTGGAATCGGCGCGGTTTTTCGAGCTGCTCGGGCCGGACAATTCCCGCAACGAGGCGTTCTTGGCGCTGGCCGTGCCGGCTTATCTCGCGGTCGAGATCGACGGCGAGCCGATGCATCGGCCGATGACGCGGCGCGAGCTGGATGCGCGGATGCAGCTTCTCGACGAGGCCGGGATTGAAGCGGTTAACGGCGCAATCATCGAGCATTGGGGTGCGGCTGAAGCGGCGAGCGGAGACGACCTAAAAAACGAGCGCGGGACCCAGGCCTGACGATGGTGCTCTACCTCGTCAAAAACAACGTCCCGTTTGATCTGGCGGCGAGCCTGAGCGCCGATGACCTCTTGTTGTGGTCGATCGTGATGGGCCGCTTCGACGGCGCTGAGTTCGACTTTGAACGGATGCGCTGGAAGGAACGGCGCTGATGGAATTTTCTTCCTTCTCCGGGCTGGCCGAGTTTCTCGCCAAGCAGGTGGCCGCAATGCCCGCGGCGAAGCACGAAGCACTCGAAATTTCGGCTCGGCTGGTCGAGAAGACCGCCAAGGCGAAGCTCGGCCATTACCAAGCGGGATGGCCTCGGCTTCAGCCGGAGACAATCGCCAGGAAGGCGACCGGCGACAGTCCGCTGCTGGAGGAAGGTGGCCTGCGGGATTCTATCCAGCATCGCGTCGAAGGTGACAGCGCGGCCGAGATCGGCAGCGATCTAGAGTTAGCGATCTGGCAGGAAATGGGAACGTCGCGGGGCATCCCGCCTCGGCCGTTCATGGGGCCTGCTGGGGCTGAGAAGGCTGAAGCGGTTACGGAGATCATCGGCGCTGCGGTTGTCGGCGTCTTGGGCGGCGGCATGTCGCATATGACCGAAGCGCTGAAAGAGGCCGCGGACTAATGGAAGCGTTCCGGATTGGCGTCAACATCAAGCTAATTGACCAGGCGACGCCCGCCTTGCGGGTGTTGATCCGGACCCTGGGCCTTGCGGAGAAGGCGAGCGAGCGCCTCAAGGCTGCTCTCGGCGAGGCCGCGAATATCAAGTTTTCGGGCACCTCGCGCTCGCTGACCGGGCTGGACCGGAACCTCGCCAAGGTCGGCGACACGGCCACGGTTGCCGGCGACAAGATGACCGCGGCGCTCGACCGCATGATTGCCGGGGTCTCAGCGCTCGACGAGCGGCTGGCGCAGACCGCGGCGGAGATCCGCGGTATCGCCGCGTCTAGCCGCGGCTTGCGGTTTCCCGGCGCGATGCCGGGCGGAAGCGGCGGTGCCGGTGGCGGGCATGGCGGCGGGGGTGGTGGTCTCCGCGGCCGGATGCATGCCGGCCCTGTGGCCGGGCATTCGGCGTCGGCGCGGGCGATGCTGCCGGGCTCGGGCTCGGCTTCGGAATGTATGAGGGGGTGAAGCTCGCCGCCAAAGAACAGCTCGGCTACATGTATGCCGTGCTGGCGTCCGGCATGGACCCTACCTCCCCGAAGGGACAGGCGTACATGAAGCGGCTGCGCGAGGCGGCCGAGGACGCCTCGTTCGGGACCGTTTTCAGCCGCGCCGATGTCGCCAAGATGATTGCCTGACGTTGCCGGCATGGCGGATGTGCCACTTCAGCAATCGCTCCCGTTTATGAAGGGCGCCATTCAATTCGGCGAGGTGGAGCGCCAGTTCGGCACGGCAATCGGCAAGAACTTTGGCGCGTCGGAATCTGCTGCCGCAGCGATCCGTATGTCGCACATGCTCGGGATTACCGACCCCGAGAAGATGATGCCGATCCTCAACGCAATGGTGCCGGCATCGACGACGACCGAGAAATCGCCGGAAGAACTGACCCGCGTCCTGCAGTACATGCTCGGCAGCGCGGCCGGCGTCGGCATGTCGCAGTCCGAAAGTATCAACCTCGGCGCGCTCGGCGGTATCCTGATGCCGGGCACTCGCGCCGGCACGTCCTTGAACATGATGCTGACCGGGATGATGCCGAAAGGCGGCGCCGGTGCTGGTACGCGTATGCACCGCGGCGCAGCGCAACGCGCGTCTCTATTGCAGAAGATGGGCCTGCTCGACCCGGCGACGCACCAGCTATTCCGCGACGCGCAAGGCGGCATGCTCGAGCCGATGATCGAGCACCTTCAGGACTATCTGAAGAAAAATCCCAAATCGGCTTACGGCGACTTTGTGAGCGTGTTTCAGCAGCGTGGCGCGCGGATGGCTTACGAGTTGGCGCGCAACCCGAAGATGGTTGACATGGCCCGCGAGCTAGAAACCCGGCAGACGAACTTCGCCGAGATGGGCGGGGTCGCTGGGGCGCAGGGTAAGCAGAACGAGGCGTTGACCAATCAAGCGCTGCGGGCGTGGTCCAATCTGAAGACGATTGTCACCGACATGGCCGAGGGCACGATCCCCGGATTGACCGCGGCGCTCAAAGGATTGAATGCTGGATTGGAAGCCGTCCGCGGTTTTTCTGAGCAGCACAAGGGCATCGCGACGGCTGCCGGGTACGGTGGCGAGGTTCTCGGTGCTTACGCTGGCTTCCGCGTGCTTAAAAAGATGCTGGGCTGGTTCGGCGGCGGCGGTTCCGGTGGTGCAGCCGCTAGTGGTGCGGCCGGCGCTGCGGAGGCCGCTGGCGCAGGTATAGGAGCCGGCGCTGCTGCGGCTGGAGGTGTAACAGTCGGCGGCGTTGTGGCGGCGCTGGGCGGCGTTGGCGCTATCGCTGGCGCGTACTCCTACCTGTTCGGCAAATCTCTAGAACAGGCGCGGGACCCGAATTTTCAGAGGCGCTTCTGGGATCCCTCGGAAGGGACCGTCTTCGCGCCTTCCGGGCCGAGCCAGGAGGTGACGCCGAGTGTCGGCGAGCATGGCCGCGCCGGGCTGCCGGATGCTGGTGTGCTGGGGTCGGTCGGCGACAAAGTATCGTCTGCTGTCGATGCCGGGGCGGCGAAGACAACCGAGGCCACAACCGCCGTGGCGCATGCGGTCGAGGCGGCCAAGGCCGCGATCGTCTCCGCGATTCAGAGCATCCATCTTAATATTGACGGCAAGGCGATCGCTGGTGCTGTCATGGGGCATATGTCACACGAAGCTGGCAAGCCGCCGGCCGATGCCGGCAGCATCGACACCCGCCTTGCGCCGCTCTATCCGGCGCATTCCGGCGCGTTCTAGGCTATGCCGGATTCACGATGTCAGCCTTGCTGACCGATCGAGTGGTTGTGTCCGACGACGGCACGATCCGGCTGACGGCCTATCGCGATGGGCTCGCCGTGTCCGTCGTTGTGCTCGATCCGGCCCGCGCCGTTCATCTGGCGAGCGAGCTGATCAGGGCGGCTTTGCCGCGGTTGCAGGAGGGGAAGACGTGTTGAGCGGTAAGGTGGTTGTCTACAACGCCCAGCGGGGCTTTGGCTTCATCCGGCCCGACAATGGCGAGGTTGACGTGTTCATCCATATCAAGGCTGCTCGCGAGGGCGGCATCAACGAGCTGGCTGTCGGCGACAGGCTCGAATTTCTGATCGAGCGCGACGAGCGCACCGGCAAGCCGCGAGCGGCCGAAATCCGGCCGGCGCCGGCCGGCTGATAGGGGAAAGGCGCTCCGGAGTACCCATGCGGCGGCCGGCGAACAGGCCGCTCAGCAAGCGTTAAACGCTTTCCGTTGTGACGCTTTGCTGTACCACTATCGTGGGCGCGGCATGATTCGCGGCGTTCAGGGTGGCGAGCCTGGGCGCGGCGGCGATTCAACTGGTGGAAGTTGTCAGTGAAGATAGTTAAGGGGGGAACAAGGGGGTTGACGCGTGTTCCTAAGCCGGGGCAGAGTCCCACGGTTTAGCGAGGCGAATCGGCGGCCGGACTCCTTTTTCCTTCTTTGTCAAGAGAAAAAGTGTTGACTCCGGGCGCCCCATAGCCTACCTCTGTAGCCCTACCCGCTGGCAGCATGCTGTCAGCCCAAGGGCCGCTCTTCGGAGTGGCCCTTGCTATTTGAGGGCTACCGCGTGCCCGTACGGACGCACGTTTATGTCGACGGATTCAACCTCTACTATGGTGCCACCAAAGGCACGCCGTACAAATGGTTGAACATCAAGGAATTGGTTCGCCAGCTAATTCCCGCCGATCACGATATCAACAAAATCAAATACTTCACCGCTCGCGTCTCGGGAGCCCACGATCCCGACACGCCGCGCCGGCAGGCAATTTATTTGAACGCCCTGAGATCCATACCAGAGATGGAAATCCATTTCGGAAACTTCCTCTCAAAGACCATATGGCGGCCCGTGATGAATTTGCCGGTCGGCGGTCACACCATCGGATGCCCAACTCCTGCAGTTCTGCCCATTGGCACGCACGCCGTGGCTCTTTTGCGGGAACAACTTATCGTTGGCAATTACCCGCCAAGAGGCCAAGCGCGACCAAATAATGCCACCCTCGCGCCGTTGCCTGATTCGGTCAAGGTCGAAGTGCATACGATGGAGGAAAAGGGATCGGATGTTAATTTAGCCGTACATCTACTTAATGATGCATGGAAAGATCTATATGATGCTGCGGTCGTTTTATCGGTCGATACCGACTTAACTGCTCCGATACGGATGGTTACTCAGGAGCGGCGAAAGGTGGTTTATCTATGCGCACCCGCAAGGCGTCCCCCATCGCGTAAACTCACGACGGTTTCGACCTATATCCGCCATATTCATCGCGCCAATTTGGCGAGGGCGCAACTTCCCGATCCGATCCCCGGCACAACGATTCGCAAGCCACCAAGTTGGTGAACCTGAGTTTCCGTCATAAGGCCGGAACGCCCCACAGTCCCGTTTAACCCTCCTCCAGCCGCCTGTTCGCCTTCCGACGTGCTCGCGGTAGGGCCGGGAGGAAAGCGCGCTGGGCGGGCGCGGAGTGGCTAGCGGCGATGGGGGGCTCGGGAAGGGCCCAGACTCCGGTTTGCCGACGGGTTCTGGGCTTGTGCGGTAACCTCGTCTGTCCGCTCCAGCACGTTGTCACGCGCTCGCTGAGCGCGCTCGCGTCGCAGCTCCTCTATCCGTGCTCGAATTGCCGCGAAGTCGCTAGCAGCACGAGGACGCATCATTTGTTTCCTCCCTCAGTTTTACGCGGCTCTTTCTTTGCCAGCGGCTTCTCCCGCACGGAATGGGACCGCCGGTCGGCGCTTCGCGCCGGGGTAAGTACCGGACAATCTGCCGGCCAGGATAGGTTCGGAATCTACTCACGCCCACGCGGAGGGACTTGACGGCCGGCGCGCGGGAGGCGCAGCATCAGCGGAGCCCGTCAGAAGGCTATTGGCAGAGTTCGATTATGCTTTATCCGGTCCGGCGTCCGCTGTCGCATGTCCAACCCGCAAGGGTAAAGGGCAGCGGGGGCGAACTCTGTCCGCCTTCTGACCCGCCGGACTTCCTTGTCAGAAGGAAGACAGAGCATGTCTACGACCACCACGACCAGACCAAAACCTAGCGACTATAATGGCGCGGGCGACGACCTTGAAAACGCTCTAACATCGATCGAAGGGGTCGCCGATGTTCTCGACGTGATCAACGATGCGAATCCTAAAGACAACGCGGTTCCTTATCTCACCAACCAGCTGCACGACCATTGCGGCGTCGCGCTAGACGCCTTCCGACGCATCTATGGCCTTGACCAGTACCGCGAGGAAAGGCCGGCCGAGAGCGGGGCGATCACAGAAGAGCAGCTCAAGGAAATCGTGGAAGAAGGCGGCCGGGCCTTCCGGACGGCGCTTAAAGACTTTAAGCGCGAGCGTGCCGACGCAGACCTGTTCGCGCTGATCGCCGAGTACCGCCGACAAGAGCGGGAGGTGAACACGCCCAAGGGCCGCTCGGATGGCCGATCCGAGGAGGAAATCGATCAGCTAAGCGACGAGCTGCGGGCGGTGCGCGACAAAATCGATAAGGTCCGTCCCGTTACCCTGCGCGGCGTGCTGGCGGTGCTGGATCTCGGCGAGTGCATCTACGATCCCGATTGGTGGCCCGACGAGGCAATCGTCAGCCTGCGCAAGATCGTGGAACATGGAGACGCGTCATGAGCGCCCGGCCTCCGCTGCCGCTACCTGAAGCCGTCTCCCGCGCGCTTAGACCGCTCCGCCTCGCGCTTGAAGATCTAAAATACGAAAAGCGCCTTGTGCGAGAGAGGGCGATAATTCGGCTAGAGAACGCGATCGCCGATCTCAAGCTCGGGATGAGGGGCCAAGCCGACGCGGCGACGGGTGATCTGTCTGCCGATCTCCTTCGGGCGCTTGGCCCTCAGATCACAGTTTGCGAGATCGAGGGCGCCCGCGCCATCCTGCAACTGATGCTGGCTGCACTGCCGCCGCAGATATCGATGGGTCGGGATCGGGACTAACCCGCCCTCGCCCGTCACCCCTACCAGCCCCCGCTCGGCCGCAAACCGGGCGGGGTTTCTTTTTGCCAACGCGGGCTCCGAGGTGGCGCGGATGTTGCAGCGCCGATTGCCGGAGCATGGTCTGCTCCTCCTCCACCTGAGCCGGATCGAGCAATCGACCCGGCTCTCTTTTGCGTCTGTTCCGTGGCTCAGCGCCAAAACCAGCGCGCAGTACCGACGACCCCCAGGAGCGCCAGCACGATAACGATATCAATCATAGATCCTGCTGCGGCCATTAAGGCGAGCGCCTGAAGTGAGATGCCGAACATGCCGCGATCATCCGGCAAATTCGTGGAAAAATCGTTGCTGGTTATGGTTGCGAGTTCGTTGCCTCGGCCCTCAAAACAAAGAAACGGCCGCCCATCGTTGGAGGCGCGGGCGGCCGAGTTCACCGTAGGCGCAGCCCGAGAAAGGTTGGCCGCGACCGAGAGACACGTTACGCCCGCGGAAGGGCGAGTAACTTACTCAATTCGGGATGCCGGCGCACCTCCAAGGTTCAGGATTCCGCAAACTTTAGGTTCTCCCTGGATGGTTTCGCGAGGCCCTTACCGCCTCCGCTTTCCTCGCCATCGCGGGGTGGTCCCGCAATCCGGGCGGGGGTTTCTTTAACGGTGATTCGGTCTTGGGGATGTTCTCATGCGGCGCGACCCTAACAACAGCCAGAAGGGGAGGCGATGGATTACATCATTATCCTAGCTGTCGTATTGGTGGCGCTCGCGGTGATGGGCGCGGCCTGGCTGCATTTCGGCCGGTAGGCTCAGCGCCAGCGCCAGCTTGCGCGGACGATGATCGCTATGAGCACCACCGCGACTATCAGGGTGATGAGCCAACCGGCGTCATCTGCCGACATGTTGAACATGCCGGAAATGTTAGGCACAATTCTGTAAAAAACAAGCAGTGAACCGCTAGGTCAGCATCAATTATTGTGCCCCAGCTTCACGCTTGGCAGATATCGGTGGCTTTTCGGCTGATCTCTATTAGGAGGCCACAAAGAAACGGCCGCCCTACACCTGGGAGGAGCGAGCGGCCGTAAGTGCGCTCTGAAAGGTCGCAGTCAGGGAGACCGGCGACCGAGAGACACGGTACGCCCGGCAAGGGTGGGCGATCAACGCCTCCGCTTCCTCGCTATCCGCCGGGGCGGGGCGCACCTGATTAAGCCCGCCGCGCCGGCAACGGTTCAGACTTTGGTTCGTTTCTATGATCGCCGATGACTTCGAGCAGGCTGCGGGCAGTAACCGCGACTTCCTTGAAATGCCCGTACTTCTGCATGGCGCACTGTAGCGCCCGCCGCCGCGCGAAGGGGCCGGTGAAAATCTCCACCAGATCGCAAGCGCCATCATCGTCAAACCGCTCGACGCGCCATTGGCCGGGCGTCTCGCGATCCTCGAAAACCTTGGCTGGCTCAGTCATCGCCTTAAATCCCGCGATCGTCATCCAAAGCTAACGCCGCGGTCGCCGCTTCCTCGCCATCCGCCGGGGCGGGCGGTTTTCTACGTCTGGAATTGCGTGTTAAATGGCTCTTTTTGAGCCATAATAAGGACGCTGAAGAGAAACGGCCGCCCCGCCAGGGGAGACAAGGGCGGCCGCTAAGTTTGCTTCTGGACAAGGGATCGCGACCCGTTCTTGGCAGTTCCGGTCGCGACCGAAAAGCACGGTACGCCTGACAAGAGCGGCGAGCAACGCATCAAGTCGGATTTGGCTAAAATTTATGCTGTTGTTAACACCTGCCAGTTAAGGGTCTCGCCCGACATAGCTTCCGGAGAACCGAGCATGCCGGAGTGGCTTAAGCACGCGATCATAATCTGCGGCCTAGCCGGCGCAGTGACGGCGATATTCGCTCTCGTATAGCTGCTATATTATTCGCCATCCTTCGCCCAAAACCGGAAGGATTGTATGGGTAGGTTGGTGTGTATGGCCTCAGCGTGTTTCGCCAAGCTATTGATTAAGCGAAGAAATCTTCATCTCTCCGGGGGATGAATGCTCTTCCTGCTTGGCGGCTTTGCGATCCTCTGCGGGGTGCTACTGCTCGGCTACCTGTTCGTCAATGCCGACCCGGCCAAGCTCGCGCGCACCGTCAAATGGGGCGGACTTGGACTTGGCGCTGTGGTTCTGGTTGCGCTTCTGGTCCTGACCGAGGGGCGGCTGGCGTTTTACCTTGCGCCGCTCGTCCCCGTGCTGCCCGCCCTGCGCCGGATAAAGTCGATGTTCAGCGGCCTCGGGGGGCCTGCTACCGGGCAAAATTCGCAGGTCGAGACCCTGTTCGTCCGGATGACCCTCGACCATGACACCGGCGCAATGACCGGCACCGTGCTGCGCGGCCGCTTCGCTGGGATGCGGCTGGATGAGCTGGGACGGGCGGACCTCCTTGCGCTGTTGCGTGAATCCCGCGCCGAGGACGAGGAGAGCGGCCGCCTCCTGGAGGCCTATCTTGATCGCATGCATCCCGATTGGCATGACGATGTCGGGCGCGAGCGGGTGGGATCGGCGGCGCATGGAGCGACAGGCGACGTTTCAGTCGAGGAAGCCTATGCGATCCTGGGACTTGGTCCTGGGGCGGACGCCAACGCGATCAAGGCGGCGCATCACCGGCTGATGAAACAGCTGCACCCCGATCACGGCGGCACCGATTACCTCGCGACCAAGATCAACCGCGCCCGCGACGTGCTGCTTGACCGCTAGGCAACCGAAGATGGCTTGGCTTGTTTGTCCATGACCACCGCAATAGGCTCGCGGCGGCAAGCCGGTGGCGATGAGGAGCTAGATGCAAAAACCTGTGCGCAAGGCGGTGTTTCCGGTCGCCGGGCTCGGCACGCGTATCCTGCCGGCAACCAAGGCGATGCCGAAGGAGATGCTGCCGGTCGTCGACAAGCCGCTCATCCAATACGCCATCGAGGAGGCCAGGGCCGCCGGTATCGAGGAATTCTATTTCGTCACCGGTCGCGCAAAGAGCGCGATCGAGGATCATTTCGATGTCGCTTTCGAGCTGGAAGCGACGCTGCGCGAGCGCGGCCGCAACGAGACCCTGGATGAACTGCGGGCGTGGCTCCCGGCCGCCGGACAGGTCGCCTACACCCGCCAGCAGCGTCCGCTCGGGCTCGGGCACGCCGTCTGGTGCGCCCGCAATCTTGTTGGCGACGAGCCCTTCGCCGTCATCCTCGTCGATGATCTCATGGCCGGCGAGCCGCCTTGCTTGAAGCAGATGGTCGAGGCGTACGAAAGGACCGGCGGCAATATTGTCGCGGTTGTCGAGGTGCCGCGCGAGCAAACGCGACGGTACGGCGTCCTGGATATCGTCAAGGACGATGGCGTTCTGGTACGGGCAAAGGGCGTCGTCGAGAAGCCCGATCCGGCGGTCGCACCGTCGACTCTGACGATCATCGGCCGATACATCATCCAGCCGGAAATCTTCCGCCACCTCGGCGAACTCAAGCCCGGCGCCGGCGGCGAGATCCAGCTGACCGACGGGCTCGACAAGCTGATCGCCGAGGGGCAGGCGTTTTACGGCCTGCGTGCCGCCGCCCGGCGCTTCGATTGCGGCGACAAGCTCGGCTATCTCGAAGCCAACATCGCACTCGGTCTCGCGCACCCGGCGCTGGGCCACGATTTACGCCGGCTACTGGCTACCTATTTGTGACGAGTCCGGCCATGCCGCACCGTTTCGATCCGACGATCCTGCGCGAGTACGACATTCGCGGCATCGTCGGCAAAACCCTGTTCACCGCCGACGCGCATGCCATCGGGCGCGCCTTCGCCGCGACTGTCGCGGAGGCGGGAGGGCGACGGGTCGCGGTCGGCTATGACGGCCGGTTGACCTCGCCCGAGCTTGAGGCGGCGCTGGTCGAGGGCCTCTGCGAGGGCGACGCTGATGTCGTGCGGATCGGCCGCGGTCCGACGCCGATGCTGTATTTCGCGGCGGCTACGCTTGGGGTCGACGCCGGAATCATGATCACCGGCTCGCACAACCCGCCCGACCACAACGGCTTCAAGCTGGTGCTCGGGGGCAAGGCCTTCTACGGGTCGGCGATCCAGAAGCTTGGCGCCGCGGCGCTCGGGCTCGGTCGGGCCGGACCGAACCGCGGTCGGGTCGAGGAGCAAAGCGTCTTCGAGGATTACGTCGCGCGGCTCGCTCACGATTACGACGGCGAGCGGCCGCTCGCGATTGCCTGGGACCCCGGCAACGGTGCGACTGGCGAAGTGGTCCAGCGCCTGACGCCGATGCTGCCTGGCCGCCATGTGCTGATCAACGAGACGATCGACGGCACCTTTCCCGCCCACCACCCCGACCCGACCGTGGCCGAGAACCTGGTGCAATTGCAGCAGGCGGTGGCAAGGGAGGGCTGCGATCTCGGCATCGGTTTCGACGGCGACGGCGACCGGATCGGCGTCGTCGATCAGCAAGGCCGCATCCTTTGGGGCGATCAACTCCTGATCGTGTTGGCGCGCGACGTGTTGGCGCGCTATCCGGGGGCGCCGATCCTCGCCGACATCAAGGCAAGCCAGGTTCTGTTCGACGAAATCGCCAATGCCGGCGGCAAGCCAGTGATGATGGAAACCGGCCATTCGCTGATCAAGGCGCGGCTCGCCGAGACCGGCGGGCCGCTCGCCGGCGAGATGAGCGGCCACATCTTCTACGCCGACCGCTGGTACGGGTTTGACGACGCCATCTATGTCGCGGTGCGGCTTCTCGGGATTCTGGGTCGCGCTAAAGAAAGCCTAGCCGACATGCTCGACCGGCTGCCGCCGGTGTTCAACACACCCGAATTGCGTCTGGCGTGCGAGGATGAGCGCAAATTCGCCGCGGTTGCCGAGGTGCGCGACCGG
>Ga0070766_10000627_pt1 | contig 15964 bp, 15 predicted proteins | sample HubBroMetageWFT6_FD_69782 | JGI IMG/M metagenome (GOLD analysis project Ga0070766, IMG submission 69782) | Warmed and freeze-thawed soil microbial communities from the Hubbard Brook experimental Forest, New Hampshire - Hubbard Brook CCASE Soil... | ecosystem: Environmental > Terrestrial > Soil...
TCCCCAAAAAAGTTCTTGAAAACCTCCACCTGATGACGGTCGCTACTCGGATGCTGCTCCCAAATAAGCGGATCGCGCGCTACAGCATAAAGCTCATGAAAATCCTCCGTCCGCAGCGGTCTGAGTTCGAGCAGCGCGCCCTTCAAAGTGGGCTGAAGATCAAAGGACATTATTCCTGCCTCAGCGCTTCCACCGGTTGCAGGCGAGCGGCCTTGCGAGCGGGATAGAGTCCGGCGGCAACTCCCGCGATAGTCAGGCTGGCAATCGCGAGAATAGCAGTCTTAGGAACGAGTCGCGGCGGATCGAAACCTCCAGGTCCGTTGGAATTCCCGAGCAGAGCCATAAGTCCGGCAGCCATCGCCATGCCAATCAGTCCGCTGACCAAAGTGAGCAAAACTCCTTCGGCAAAAAATTGCAGCAGGATGCTGCGATTCGTCGCGCCGAGCGCTTTGCGCAATCCGATTTCGCGCGTGCGCTCAGTGACCGCGATCAACATGATGTTGATCACGCCAATCGCGCCGAGCGCGAGGGTAATGAGGCCGACGGTGCCGAGGAATTCGTTCATGGCGTCGAATATCGTCCCCATCATCTGCGCCTGCTGCACCGTATCCCAGCCTTCGAAGGCGTCTTCATCGTGATAATCGAAATGATGATTGCGGGCGATCACGCGGCGCGCCTCATCCTGCGCCAGGACATGTTCGTCGGCGACGCGAGGCTGATAGTAAATATACGAAATTGCGTCGAACGCCTCCTCGCCCTTGAGCGGGAAATCGCTGCGCATCACCTGAAAAGGAATATAGGCGCGCGTGTTGGTCATGTTGTCGTCGCCGCGTCCAACCCGCTTGAGCGTCCCGATCACCTCGAGGCGATAGCCGTTGAGCAGAATGAACGAGCCGATGGCGGGGTGTCCCGGAAAGAGGTGATGCGTCATTTCATCGCCGAGGACGACCACATTACGTTTTTGAGTTTCGTCGAGCTCGTTGAGCCAGCGCCCCTGCTTCAACGGCAGAAACCGGATCTGGCTGTACTGGGGCTCGACGCCGTCAATCTGCCCACTGGCGCTGGCGAATTCGCTGACCGCATTCACGTTATCGGTAACGAGCACGGGCGTTACGGTTTTGATGTGCGGAGCTTCCCTGCGAACATCAAGATAATCCTGATAGGTGAGCCGATATTGGCGGGCCGAGTTCATGCTGCCGGCCACGGCCGGCGCGCGCCCCGGAAACATCATGATGATGTTCTCGCCATACTCCGAAAGGTTGCGCTGGTTGCCCGCTCTGAAGCCTTCGCCCAGCCCCACCAGCAAAAGCAGCGATCCGACCCCCCACGCGATACCGAACATGGTGAGAAACGAACGCAGCTTATGCGCCCATAGGGTGCCGAAAATCTGCGCGAAAACATCAATCACCATCTGCATGGGTAGTGAATCCGGAACGGAGCGCTACGCCGCTGAATATGCTCTTCTGTCACTAGAATAGCAAGGGGAGGGATTGGGGTACACAGGCAAGTTTCGCGATCATTGAGGGCTTTGCGTCGGCGCCGTTAGCGCCAAACTGGGAAAATCGTTGCTGCCTTAACTCGGCGATTGACATAGCTATCTAAGATAGCTATCATATTAGGTGATGCGAGTCAGCGTTGCGGACGCCAAGAACAAACTTCCTGAGTTGATCAGAGCTGTCGAAGACGGCGAACCCGTGACCATTTGTCGCCGCGGTGTGCCCGTGGTGGATATCGTGCGCACCAAGAAAGCGCCTGGCAAAAAAAGGCCGCTCGGTACGCTGGCTGGCAAGATCGAAGTCCTCGACCCGAACTGGTGGAAGGCGATGACCGGCGAAGAAGTAGAAACTATCCTTGCGGGGAAGGATTGAGTGCGCGTCCTGCTGGACACGGCAGTTCTGATCTTCGCCGCGATATCGCCGGAGCGTCTTAGCAAACAGGCCACCGTCGTTTTAGAGAATGAGGCGAATGTCCTGGAGTTGAGTGCGGTATCTCTCTCCGAAATCGCGATCAAGACGGCGCTGGGAAAGTTGAGAATCTCAGCCGGCGTCGCGCGACAGACGGTCGAGGAACTCAGCATCCGCGTCCTACCCTATACGGCCGATCATGCATTTCAGTTGTTTGACTTGCCGCTCCACCATGCCGATCCCTTCGATCGCCCGATCATCGCTCAGGCCTTGGCCGAGAAGATTCCGATTGTCACCTGCGATGAAAAATTCAGCCTCTACAAGGGCCTCAAGCTCATCTGGTGACGCTGGAAGTAGCACCGCGCACCGAATCCGCGGACGGAATCCGATTGACAACCGCCTTTCGACTGCTCTAGCATAAAACCCATGAATCCGCTGATCCACCATCGCCATCAGCATCGTCACCATGCGGCGAGCGTGTCGGCGGGGTACACCGGATAACCAGCACTTGTAGGAAATCCAAGCCCGCTGCCGCGGAACTCGCGCAGCGGGCTTTTCGTTTGTGTGCGAGTCCAAGCAAACTCAGGAGGACGCTGTGGAAATCGATTTCGACAAAATGCAGGGCCTGGCGCCCGCGGTCATTCAGGATGCGTCCGACGGGGAATTGCTGATGGTAGGCTTCATGAACCGGACCGCGCTGGAGATGACGCTGCGGACCGGATTTGTGACCTTCTACAGCCGCACTCGCGACAAACTTTGGACCAAGGGAGAAACCTCCGGCAATCGCCTGAAAGTCGTTGAGGCGCGGACCGACTGCGATCGCGACACAATGCTTTTTCGAGTGAATGTCCTCGGCGACGGCAAAGTCTGCCACAACGGAACGCGCTCTTGCTTCACGGAAAAACTCGCGAGCCCGCCCGAAACAACGGTCTCTGAGCAAGAAAAAACTCAAGCAGAGACGCTGAAGGGGACGGCGCGATGAAATTGCGGCTCGGCATTCCCAAAGGAAGCTTGCAGGAAGCGACGTTGAACCTGTTTGCGCGCGCCGGACTGCGCGTGTACACGAACGCGCGCTCTTATTTCGCGCACACCGATGATCCAGAAATTGAATGCCTGCTGATTCGCGCGCAAGAAATGGCGCGCTACGTAGAACATGGCGCGCTCGATGCCGGCTTGACCGGCCTCGATTGGGTGCTCGAAAGCGGCCTCGATGTCGTCAAAGTCACCGACCTGATCTATTCCAAGCAAAGCATGGGCAAAGTCAAATGGGTGTTGGCGGTCCCGGAAGATTCGAACTTCCAGAAACTCGAAGATCTCCGCGGTCGAATAATCGCGACCGAACTGGTCAGTTTCACGCGCAATTATTTTGCGAGTCAAAACGTTGACGTGCGAGTCGAGTTTTCATGGGGCGCGACAGAGATCAAGCCTCCCTTGCTCGCGGATGCGATTGTCGAGGTGACTGAAACCGGCAGTTCGCTGCGCGCCAATCACCTGCGAGTTCTCGAAACCATGCTTGAATCAAACACGCAACTGGTTGCCAACCATGCCGCGTGGGCCGATTCCGCCCGTCGGCAAAAAATCGACAACCTCGCTGTCATGCTGAGGGGAGCAATGGCTGCGCTAGGTCGTGTGGGCCTGATGCTGAACGTCCGTAAAGCCGACCTGGCAGCGGTTCTCGATCTTCTGCCCGCCCTGCAAAATCCGACGGTCGCGCCTCTCGCCGATGGCGAGTGGGTCGCAGTGAACACGGTGATCGAGGAGCAAACCTCCTGGTCGCTCATTCCGAAACTAAAGCAAGCGAACGCCCAGGGCATCGTCGAATATCCGCTGAACAAGGTGATCATGTGATGCGGAAAAATGTGACGCGCAAAGCAGCGCGAAATAAAACAACGCGCAATGGAGCCGTGCGCAATCAGTCGACGCGTAAAGAAGTCATGCGCATCCTGGAAGGCGCCGAGCAGGCCAGTCTGGTAATGGCTCTCGCCAACCGCGGCGCAACCGATCTGGCAGGTGTCGAGCCGGCAGTCCGCCGTATCGTCGCTGACGTCCGGCGTAACGGTAATCGCGCCCTCCGCCGCTACGCGACGCGCTGGGACGGATTAGACAAGGGCGAGCCTCTGCTTGTTCCAGAAGACGAACTGCATCAGGCTTGGGACCAAAGCAATCCAGAGTTGCAGCAAGCGATCGAGCACGCGGCGGGAAATATTCGCCGCTATGCGGAGTGGCAACTCCCCGCCGAGTGGCGACGCGAAATTGAACCGGGCGTAACCGTCGGCCAATTGGTGCGCCCTCTCGAGTCGGTCGGATGCTATGTTCCCGGCGGCCGCTACCCATTGCCTTCGACCGTGCTGATGACGGTCGTTCCAGCGCAGGTCGCTGGTGTGCGCGAGATTCGAGTGGTCTCGCCGAAGCCGGCGCAGGCAACGCTGGCCGCCGCCGCATTTCTCGGCGTGCGCGAGTTCTATCGAGTCGGTGGCGCGCAGGCAATCGCCGCGCTGGCTTACGGAACCGAAGAAATTCCCCGCGTCGATAAGATCGTCGGCCCCGGCAACCGCTACGTGACCGCGGCCAAGAAACTCGTAGCGTTCGATTGCGCCATCGAATTTCTCGCTGGTCCGACCGAAGCTGTCGTCATTAGCGAGGCTGGAGATCCATCTTGCATCGCATCCGACTTGGTGGCTCAAGCGGAACATGATCCGGACGCGCTGTGCATCTTCATAACCCCGTCGCGCAGTTTAGCGAAAAAAGTTCAGAGCGAAACACAAACGCGCACGCGGGCTAATCCGATTGCCGCCCAATCCCTCTCCCGTCGCGGCGCGATCCTTCGTGTCGATTCGCTCGAAAAGGCAGTAGAGGCGGCAAATCGCATCGCACCCGAGCATCTCACGCTTCCGGCAGCGTTGGCTCGGTTGGCGCAAAACGCAGGCGCGGTCTTCCTCGACGAGTTCACTCCTCAGGCTGCGGGCGACTATGTCTCCGGACCGAACCACGTCTTGCCCACCGCCGCAATGGCGCGTGTGCGCGGCGGTCTCAGCGTGTTTGATTTTGTCCGCGTCGTCGGTTGCCAACAAGTTTCTCGCGAAGGGATGAAAAGCATCGCTCCGCCCGGAATCACCCTCGCGACGGCCGAAGGCTTGAAAGGACACGCCGAGGCCCTCCGTGTGAGGTGCTCTCATGCTTGAAGCGCGCGATGCCGTAAAAAATCTCCGCGAGTATCATCCGCCTCTCGCTGGCCGCACCGGCCTGCGCCTCGATTTCAACGAGAGCACAGTGGGATGCTCACCGCGCGTGCTGGCCCGTTTGCGCGCGCTCGATGCCGATTTCCTGGCGCGCTATCCGGAACGCGAGCCGGTAGAAAAGGACGTGGCGCACTTTCTTGACCTCGATCCAACACAGGTTTTGCTCACCAACGGCGTCGACGAAGCGATTCATCTGCTTTGTTCCACCTATCTTGATTCCGGAGACGAAGCGCTCATCACCGTGCCCACCTTTGCCATGTACGCGGTCTTCGCGCAGGCCGAAGGCGCGCGCGTCATTGAGGTGCCAGCTAGCCACAACTTTGCATTTCCGGCGCAGGAACTGCTCGCCAAAATCAGCCCGCGCACGCGGCTAATTGCCATCGCGAATCCTAACAACCCCACCGGCGCCGTCGTCGCTGAAAGTGTTCTGATGCGGATTGCGCACGCGGCGCCGCAGGCCGCAGTGCTCGTTGACGAAGCATACTTCGAATTCCACGGCGAGACGCTGATGCACCAATTGCGCCGCACTGCGCCCGCCGATAATCTTTTCATCGCGCGAACCTTTTCCAAAGCCTACGGCCTGGCCGGTTTGCGAATCGGCATACTTGCTGGAGAGCCCCGCCAGATGGCGATGGTCCGCCGCGTCGCTTCGCCCTACAGCGTCAACGCCGCCGCCCTCGCCGTTTTGCCCGAGGCCCTCGAAGATCAGGAGTACGTTGCCCACTACGTCGCCGAAGTGCGCAGCAATCGGGAGCGCTTGCAGCGAGAGCTAGGCGATCTCGGATTGCACTACTGGCCGAGCTACGCCAACTTCGTGCTCGTTCGCATCGGCTCGGCGCATGCGAAATTTGTAAGAGCGCTTCGCGATCGCGGAATCCTGGTGCGTGACCGAAGCTCCGATCACGGATGCGAAGGCTGCATCCGCCTGACCGTCGGAACGGATGAACATACACAGAGCCTCATCGACGTGCTGCGCGAAGTTCTCGAGCAGCTTGGATTGCGAACCCCTTCGGAGACTGTACGAAACGGGGCGCGCGCATGAGAAAAGCCAAACTGCATCGCAAAACCGCAGAAACAGAAATTACAATTGCGCTCACCATCGAGGGCCGCGGCAAGTATGAAGTTTCGACGGGCATCCGATTTTTCGATCACATGCTGGAATTATTCACGCGTCATGGCGGATTCGATTTGAAACTCACCGCTCTCGGCGATCTCGATGTCGATCAGCACCACACCGTCGAAGATGTCGGCATCAGCCTGGGCGAGGCGTTTGACCGCGCATTGGGCGACCGGCGCGGGATCGTGCGGGCCGGCTATTTTCTGATGACCATGGACGAGACCCTCGGACTTGCGGCCGTCGACTTCGGCGGTCGCGCGGTCGCGGTAGTTCAGACCAAGGTCCGCGCGACGCGGGTCGGCGACCTACAGTCAGAACTGGTTGCCGATTTCTTTGAAGGCTTCGCCCGCGGAGCGCGTGCCAATGTTCATGTGCGCGTAATGTACGGACGGTCGAGCCATCACAAGATCGAGGCACTGTTTAAAGCCTTCGCCCGCGCTCTCCGCGTGGCCTGTTCGCGCGATCGTCGCTTGGGACGAATCCTGCCAAGCACGAAAGGTCTCTTATGATTGCCATCGTCGATTACGGTGCGGGGAATCTGAAGTCGGTGGAAAAGGCATTTGACTATCTTGGCGCCAATGTCGTCGTGACCTCAGAGCCTGAAAAAGTTGCGGCAGCCGGCAAGATCGTTCTCCCCGGTGTCGGCCATTTCTCCGCTCTCGGCGCTCTCGTCAACATGGGATTGCGAGAAGCCGTGCTGCATGGCGCGCGCGCCGGCAAGCCGCTCCTCGGCATCTGCCTGGGGATGCAGTGGCTATTCGAGGGCAGCGACGAGGCTCCCGAACTCGTGGGTGCAGGAATCTTCGCCGGTCGATGCCGCCCGTTTCCATCCTCCGTGAAATCGCCACACGTCGGCTGGAACTCGCTGACGATTCGCGGAGGCTCGCGTCTGTTGCGTAACGTCGCGTCCGAATCCTTTGTCTACTTCACGCATTCCTTTCAGGCGCCAATGGTCTCCGGCACAGCGGCGGCGACCGAATATGGGGTGCCGTTTTCCGCGGTGGTCGAAAAAGAAAATATTTTCGGAGTGCAGTTCCATCCCGAAAAGTCGTGGAATGTCGGCCTGCTCATGCTCAGGAACTTCTGTGAGCTCGATTCATGAGGCTGACTGATGGGACTCGATAAGTGCTGACCAAGCGCATCATCGCCTGTCTCGATATGGACGGAGGCCGGGTTGTGAAAGGTGTGCAGTTCGTCAACTTGCGCGATGCCGGCGATCCGGCGGAATGTGCCGCCGCTCACGCCCGCGATGGCGCGGATGAAATTGTCTTGCTCGATATCACGGCCACGAGCGACAAGCGGAAGACGATGCTCGACGTCGTCTCGCGCACGGCACGCTCCCTGTTTGTACCAATCACCGTCGGCGGAGGGATTCGCGAACTCTCCGACGCCGCCGATGTGTTCGAGGCGGGCGCGGATAAGATCGCCATCAATTCGGCCGCGGTGAAGGATCCGTCGTTGATTGAAAAAATCGCCGCCCGCTTTGGCTCGCAGGCGGTCGTAGTAGCGATCGATGCGCGGCGAGTAAACAACAGTTCGATAAAGGATGGCTGCGAGGTATTCGTTGCGGGCGGCCGCACTCCCGCAGGCCGGGATGCGATCCAGTGGGCGCGCGAGGCAGCGGCTCGCGGTGCGGGAGAAATTCTCCTCACCTCGATGGATCGCGACGGCACGAAATCTGGTTTCGATTGTGAATTGACGCAGCGAGTGGCCGACGCCGTTTCTATTCCCGTGATTGCCTCGGGCGGCGCGGGAACGCCGCAACATTTTATCGATGTATTCCGCGCCGGCCACGCCGACGCAGCTCTGGCCGCTTCCATCTTCCACTTCGGCCTCGAAAATATTGGACAGCTTAAGCTCCAACTTCGAGCCGCCAACGTGCCGGTGAGGTGGCCATGCTGATTCCATCGATCGATCTCATGGGCGGAAAGATCGTGCAGTTAGTCCAGGGAGAAAAGAAGAAATTGGAGTTCGACAACTTCGACTACTGGATCGAACGCTTTTCGAAGTATCCCATGGTTCAGCTAGTCGATCTCGACGCGGCGCGCGGCACCGGCGACAATCGCGCGATCGTAAAGCAGATCGTCACTCGCCTGCATTGCCAGGTCGGTGGCGGCATTCGCGACATTGAAACTGCGCGGGAGCTACTCAACCTCGGTGCCCGCAAAGTAATCATCGGCTCCGCCTTGTTAAGCGAAGGCCGAATCAATCGCGATTACGCCCGCGAATTGTCAGACGCGATTCCAACGCCAGCGCTCATGTTTGCTCTCGACTCACGCGGAGGTCGCATAGCGATCAACGGGTGGCGCACCGACACAGCGCTCACTGCTTTCGACATGATTCGCGAGCTGCAACCGTTCTGCGAGACCTTCCTCTACACCCACATCGACACCGAAGGCTTGATGGGAGGAATTCCAATGGACACTGTTCTTGGAATCCGCCGCGCCACCACCCGCCGTCTCGTCGTAGCGGGGGGCATCACCGAGCAGCGGGAGATCGACAGTCTCGACGCGCTCGGGATTGATGCCGTCGTGGGCATGGCGCTCTACAGCGGAAAAATTTCCGGCTGAAAAAATAAAAGCGTGCGAACGGAAGTAGCTGTGAGCGCAAGTCTCCAATCAACAACTCCGGCACACAAACGCGATGAATGCTCTTGTTTCCGGGGACATAGAATCTTCTGAAAAAAGAAAAAAAGGAGACCGTTTGCCGGTCCCCTTGTCTCCCCCGCGCTCGGCCAGTCGGGGCAGTTTCGCCCGCTGGCCGAGCGCAGATCGATTCGCGTATCCGGCCGTCCGCGCTTACTTTCTCCCGAGCAGCTTGGTCTCTGACCAACCCGCGTCCGCCGTGAACTGAGCCCCCGCCGGAACCGCACCAGCGTAGCCTGCCCGCATCCCGTTCGAGTCCTGAGAAACGGCGAGATAGGTGCAACCGGGCTGCACGGTTTGAGATTTTCCAGCCAGCGATCCGGCGTCGTAATAGCCGCAATCGAGTGTCTGAAGCTGCGTATTTGGAGTCAACGCCACCGGATACGCATCGCCTTCGCTGTTGGCAACTGGCGCATTCGATGTAGCCGCCGCGACATCACTGTGCGCGCCCACCACCGTCTGCACTCGCGTCAGAATCTGGCCAGCATCCACAACTTGCTGCGAGGTGCCTGCCTGATACTTCGGCCAATCGTAACGGAACGACTCCACCGAACCGTCGTTAGTAAAGGTGATGATGACCTTGGAGCCATTGCCCACGACCGGAACTCCATTTAGAGTGCGGCCGAAGACGATGCGATTGCCCGATACGGCATGAGTGATCTCGCCCGTGGCGAGGTCCTGTCCGCCTTCTGTGCGGTAATCCGCACGGACCGCAATCAGCTGTTCACCGGTTCCAAGAACGATCTGCGAAGCCAGCTTTGAGGAGATGAAAGCGCGGCCCTTCTGCTCGAGTTCGGCAGCCGGCATCTCCTGCGACAACGGCTTGGCCAGCGAGTGCGCCCGTGCTTCGACGGCCTGATCGTGATAGTCGGCCGCAGCGCCGTCGCTCGCAACTTCAAGCGACCACTCCTTGCCGGCCAGGCGCAGCTTGCTCCCGTCCTTGCTGGCCTGATAGGCATTGCCTTTTTGCAGTTGTTCGACCAGCGCAGCGCCTACCTTGTTCTGATCCAGCGCCGCTGCCCGCTGCAACACCGTCAGTGTTGACTCACTAAAACCTTGCCTAACTGAAAACTGTTGGTGGGCTTTCGTTTGCGGAAGGTCTTCCGCGCTTGCGATGCTTCCGGCCATCACTACGCTCGCCGCTAACATCGCGCTTGCTACCAAACTTAGATTCTTGCTTTTCATGGCGATTCTCCTCGTATGAGTTATGAATTGTTTGTTAATAGTGTTCGGAGTTAGTTCCAGTTGGTCCAGCAGTAGTAGCCGATGGCGCCGTCACGCAGCACGTTTTCCGACATCAGGTTGCCCAGCGTCACGCCCTGCCGGTTCCAGCAATCGGTCGAGTTCGCGCCCGTGTTGGCCACCGTCGGATTGTTGCTGTTATTGGCGTAATAAACCGCGTTCAGCCACGAGCTGCCGATCGAAACATTCTCGACCAGATATGTGGCAAAATTGGTTCCGGCCTGCGTATCGTTACTGGTATAAAGCAGATCATGTCCGCCCACGCCCACCTTGAGCCCTCCGCTGAACGCGGATCCCCAACGATTCCAGAACAAGCCGTCGGAGTTCTCAAAGGTATCGCAAGAGAAAGTGGCCAGCGCCTTCGCCTGTTTTCCTGAACTGCCGATGCGCATGCTGGGTGTCTGAGCGATGCAACCGCCCCATCCCGCATCCCCTGGGCAACTGGCGTCCCACATCGCATACACCGCCTGATCGCCGCTGACGCCGCCGTGGGTTGACATGTAGAAGAAGTCCACGCTGTCAACGCCGCCGCAGGCCTTGCAGGTTTCCCCCGGCTGACCGTAGTAGAAGTCCAGTTGCGCGCCCTGCAAATTAAAATAGAAATCAACCGGCTGAATCGTCTCTATCTCCGAGATAAAGTTGTCACATTCGCCGTAGACATCGATGTTGGGAGCCCAATTGTTCTGGAAAGTGTCCTCACAGCGCACGCCAAAATGAATTGTCGCTGCCGATGCAGAAGAGCTGAAAATGGTTAGCATGGCGATTCCCGCCATAAGTAATAGTGCGTTCCGAACCGCACCGCTTAAAGACGATAAGAATGTTCCTTTCATATATCCTCCGTGTTTAATTGCTCCTTGCGGAGCTGACCATCTGCCGGGCCTCCGAATCAGTCACCGCGAGAGCCCTTCACTTGATGTAGCGGGAAGTATGCCGTCGAGGGGTCATGCTTCGGGAGGGAGATCGAGAGGCTATTTCTAAGGAGGGGTGTTGCGCGTGCAGATAAACCCGCCCGGCAGCAGCGAAGTGCTGCGCCGGGCTGGGGGAGTGCGCCCTTTAGAAGCTGAGGCTTGACGAGCTTCCGGAAACCGTAACGCTGAAGTTGCACTGCGGCCCGCCGCCGCCGAAGTAGTCATACTCGGCTCCGTAGAACTCAGGGTTGATGTAGTCCAACTTGGGGTATCCATGGTAGACATGGGTGTCAACGAATGCAGCGATTCCGTTGCTGCCCGACGGAAACTCGGAGCACGAAGTCACGTTGTATGCCTCGAGTACGCCAGCGTAGGCCCAATTCCACTGATTCCCCGTAGTCCAGACCGAGAGCGTGGTATTTTGACCAGTAGTTTGATCGCTTGCATCTACAAGATAGTCCTGAGTGTTGCCAGAAACGCCGGTTTGCCAGGTAAAGCCGCCAATCGTGTCACCGGGGTTTACACCGATCGGCGAGCTAACGAAATAATCCGTGTTGCTGTGGACGAGCCAACTGGCGAGCACCCAGTAATCGCCGCCGAAATTGCCGTTGTCGCCATACTGGAGCACTGGTTGCATGATCCAACCCTGTTTCGTAGGCTCAATGCCATTGAAGAGAAAAATCAACGCGCCGTACGTCTCGGGAATCGACGGCACGGACCAATAACCGTAGATATAATCGATGTTATCGCCCGACTTCAGCGACACTTCCCACTGCGAAGCTTCGACCCAGCCATTGCCGGTGCCGGGATCCTGCACAACATGACGGGTTGGGATGGAGGCTTCGGCGCAGGTATTGTAGTGGGCGATGAGCTTGCCGTTTAAGGTCACATCGCCAGATGTCGGGCGGTCCGAGACGTCGACGGTCGCGCCTGAGGGGATCTGGTGCACGCAGTCGGGGCTCGCCAGCGCGCCTGGAACCTGCACCCAGCCCGGGTGCTCTGCTTTAAGTTGACTGTAGGTCTGCCCTGCCTGCGCGCTTGCGATTCCGCTCGTGACAAACAGTAAGGCAGCCATGCTGGCGAGGACGCGGTTGCGTGTGGTTCGGTTAGTAATTGCGTTTTTCACAACAATTCTCCTTATGTAAGTGCTCCGTTTTCGGAGCCTGAATTTGATTTCCAGTTGGTCACGACAACGGCAGTAATTTCCTATCGAAGGGCGTCCAATCAGTCTCCGCGAAGGCCCTTCACTTGATGAAGCGGGAACCCAGCGGTGAAAGGGTCAAGCCTGGGGAAAAGAAGTCGATCTGATATCGAGCATGGGCAGAAAAGCTTTGCTCATCAGGGAGAACTTCTCCGTGCCTCCGTGGTGAAAAGAGGCGATGAAAGCCTTGCCGCAAGGGGTTACGGCTGGCGCGGCTTGGGGCAATGTGATAATTTTCCCCTACGCCATTTTCGCCTCTACGCAATCGCAGTAAATAAAGAAGAGCCAAAGCTATGCCGGGTTTTTCTGACACTCCATCCAAACTCGAAGTCACTCAACTTCTCAAGGCGTGGGGCACCGGAGACGACAAGGCGCTGGATCGCCTAACGCCGGTCGTCCAGCAGGAGCTTCACCGCCTCGCCCACCGCTGCATGTCCAGAGAGAGGCCCGGTCACACCCTGCAAACGACCGCCCTGGTCAACGAGGTCTACCTCCGCCTGGTCGACGTCAACGCGGTGGAATGGCAGGATCGCGCTCATTTTTTCGCCATTTCCGCGCGCATGATGCGGCGCATCCTCACCGATTTCGCGCGCTCGCGAAATTATCAGAAGCGCGGCGCTGGAGCCGTGCAAGTTTCCTTCGATGAAGCGCTCGTCGTGACCCCAGAAAAAGATGGCGACATCATGGCGCTCGACGAGGCGCTGACCGAGTTTGCGGTGCTCTATCCGCGGCAGAGCCAGGTTGTCGAGCTGCGTTTTTTCGGCGGACTCGAAGTCAAAGAAGCGGCCGAGGCTCTCAAAATATCGCCCGAGACCGTCAAGCGCGACTGGAGATTCGCCAAAGCCTGGCTCCGCCGCGCGCTTTCCGATGAAACCATCGGCAATGCGAATGAAGACGCAACCGAAGACTCGAACGAAGACGACAGCCACGAACCCAGGAAAGAATCCGCCTGAGCACCAGCGGGGCGACGAACGATGGACGAGAGGGATGCTGAGAGAGAGCTCGAACGCGCGCGCCGGCTGGAGCAGCTCTATCACTCCGCCCTGGAGCATCCCGAGGCCGAGCGCACCACGTTCGTGGCCGCCGAGTGTGGCGCCGATTCCGCCCTCCGCCAGGAACTGGAATCGCTCCTCGCCCACGATAAAGCTGACAGTTTTATCGAAGAGCCAGCCCTCGAAGTGGCCGCCCGGTTGGTCGCTCAGCAGCGCCGCCGCTCGGGCGACGATAGCGGCGGCGTAGTTCTAGGTCAGACGGTCTCCCACTATCGCATTCTCGAAAAATTAGGCGGCGGTGGAATGGGCGTCGTCTACAAGGCGCGCGACACCCGCCTCGGCCGCCTCGTCGCTTTAAAGTTTCTCCCGGAGGATTTTGCCGCCGATCCCACCGCCATCGTCAGATTCCAGCGTGAGGCGCGCGCCGCCAGCTCTCTCAACCATCGCAATATTTGCACGATCTATGACATCGGCGAGGAGGCTGGCCGAGCCTTCATCGCCATGGAATACCTCGACGGCCAGACTCTGAAGCATCTCATCGAATCCGGCCCGCTCCCGACTGGCCGCCTTCTGCCTCTGGCAATGCAAATCGCCGAGGCCCTCGAAGCAGCCCACGCCCAAGGCATCATCCATCGCGATGTGAAGCCCGCCAACATTTTCGTCACCGAACGCGGCCAGGTCAAAGTCCTCGACTTCGGCCTGGCGAAGGTTTCGCCTCACCGCCAAATCGTAGCCACCGGCCCGACCGGTCCGAGATTTTCCGATGGTGGCTCACGCGAGCAGTTAACCAGCCCCGGCATGGCCCTCGGCACCGTCGCTTACATGTCTCCCGAGCAGGCCCGTGGCGAAGAGCTCGACATCCGCACCGATCTGTTCAGCCTAGGCGCAGTCTTCTACGAGATGGCCACGGGCCATCGCGCCTTCGATGGAAACACCGCCGCCATTGTTTTTGACGCCATCCTTAATCGCGATCCGCTCTCCATATCGAACCTCGATCCCAATTTGCCTGAAGGCCTGGCCCACATCATGGCCAAGGCTCTCGAGAAAGATCGCAAGGATCGCTATCAAAGCGCAACCGAGATTCTAGACGACTTGAAAGCCATCGCCGCGGGCAGACGTGCTCGCGTCGCCCGCGCCCTTTCCAATCGAAAGCTGTGGCTCGCAGCCATCGCGACACTCGCGATTCTGGCGGTGGCCGCCGTGGCCTTCAGCATCCACCAACGCCGGCTGCACCAACTGAGCGAGCAAGACACCTTGGTGCTGGCCGACTTCAGCAACAGCACTGGCGATCCCGTTTTCGACGACACGTTAAAGCAGGCGATCTCGGTGCAATTGGCGCAGTCGCCGTTTCTAAATATTCTCTCCGACGCCAAGACCCGGGCCACCTTGCGCCTGATGGCCAAGCCGCCCGGCACCAAGCTGACCCCCGATCTCGCGCGCGATGTCTGCCAACGCGCCGCCGCCAAGGCCTACATTTCCGGTTCCATCGCCAGCCTGGGTAGCGAATACGTGATCGGCGTCGATGCCATCAATTGCGAGACCGGCGACGCTCTCGCACAAGAGCAAGTCACAGCGGCCAACAAAGAGCAAGTCCTGAAAGCGCTGGGAGGAGCAACCACCAAGCTTCGCTCGCGGCTCGGCGAATCGCTTGCCAGCATTCAGAAGTTCGATACTCCCCTCGGCGAAGACACAACTTCCTCGCTCGAAGCCGTCAAATTTCTTTCCCTCGGCAGAAAGGCGCAGCAAGAAAAAGGAGGCGATACCGCAGTTCCATATTTCAAACATGCCATCGCGCTCGATCCAAATTTCGCCGCCGCCTACGCCGCCTTGGGAACCACTTATTTCAATCTTCGCGAGCCCGCCCTCGCCAATGAAAACCTGAAAAAAGCTTTCGAACTCCGCGACCGGGTCAGCGACCGCGAACGCTATTGGTTCTCCGCCTACTACTACCATCTCGTGATCGGAGATTTGGATAAAGCGGTCGAAACCTATCAGCTGTGGGCCGAAGATTATCCGCATGACAATGTTCCGCGCGGCAATCTCGGACAGATTTACGGTTACCTCGGCCAATACGACACTGGCGTGACCGAACTGCTCGAAGACCTCCGCCTTAACCCGGACACGGTGGCTGGCTACAACAACCTCATGAGCCACTACACCGCTCTAAATCGTCTGGAGGAAGCCAAGGCCGCCTATCAGCGGGCAAAGGCGCGCAACCTTGACAATCCTTTCTTGCACTGGAATTTATACGGAATCGCTTTCCTGCAAAAAGATGCCGCGGAAATGCAGCGGCAAGCGACATGGGCGGCAGGGAAGCCGCAAGGAGAAAACATGCTGCTCTCCGCCCAGTCTGACACCGAGGCATATGCCGGGCATCTCGACCGGGCGCGCGAACTGACGCGGCAGGCCATGCAATCCGCCGCGCAAAACGACCAACAAGAAACCGTCGGCCAATGGCAGATGAACGCAGCCTTGCGCGAAGCGGAGTTTGGCAACACAACCCGGGCGCGCCAGCAGATCGAAGAAGTGCTCGCCAAGTCGCCGAACCGCGACATGCAGATCCTAGGCGCACTGGCGCTGGCGCGAATCGGAGAATCCGCCCGCGCCGAGCAGATGGCGGACGACCTAGCCAAACAATTCCCGCAGGATACCGTGGTCAACCGTTACTGGCTGCCGACAATTCGAGCCGCCAACGAGATCAATCGCAAAAATCCCG
>Ga0070766_10000629_pt1 | contig 15942 bp, 16 predicted proteins | sample HubBroMetageWFT6_FD_69782 | JGI IMG/M metagenome (GOLD analysis project Ga0070766, IMG submission 69782) | Warmed and freeze-thawed soil microbial communities from the Hubbard Brook experimental Forest, New Hampshire - Hubbard Brook CCASE Soil... | ecosystem: Environmental > Terrestrial > Soil...
CCCCACCCGGCAGGGAACGCATTTTCCGCAGGACTCGGAGTTGGTGAACTCCACGAAGTAGCGCGCGACGTCCACCATGCAGTTGTCTTCGTCCATCACCACCATGCCGCCCGAACCCATGATGGATCCCAGTTGCGCCAGGCTCTCGTAGTCCACGGGTGTATCAAACATCTCGTGGGGAATACATCCACCCGAAGGCCCGCCGGTCTGCACCGACTTAATGCTTCGTCCACCTACGCCACCTTCGCCGATGTCGTAGATGAACGTCTTGAGTGGCGTGCCCAGCGGCATCTCCACCAGCCCAGTGCTGTGTGACTTTCCCACCAGCGAGAAAACCTTGGTGCCAGGACTCTTGGCGCTGCCAGTTTCCGTGAACCACGCCGGGCCCTTGGTTACAATCGGCGCAATGTTGTACCAGGTCTCGACGTTGTTGATGTTGCTGGGCTTTCCCCAAAGCCCTTTCTGTGCGGGAAACGGAGGACGCGGCCGTGGCCGTCCCGCTTCACCCTCCAGCGAAGCGATGAGTGCGGTTTCTTCTCCGCAGACGAACGCGCCCGCGCCCTCTACGACTTCAATGTCGAACTTGAAGCCGCGGCCGAGAATGTTCTCGCCTAATACGTCGTACTCGTGGGCGAGTTCGATGGCCTTGCGCAGCCGATGTACTGCCAACGGATACTCGGCGCGCACGTAGATGATTCCCTGCGTGGCCCCCATCACGTAGCCGCCGATGATCATGCCCTCGAGCATCGAGTGCGGATCGCTTTCGATCTCGTTGCGGTTCATGTACGCACCGGGATCGCCCTCGTCGGCGTTGCAGATCAGACACTTCTGGTCGGCGACTGCCTTGCGCAGGAACTCCCACTTATTACCCGTGAGAAAGCCGGCGCCGCCGCGGCCGCGCAGCTTGGCTGCCTTGATCTGCTCGATGATGCTCTCGGGTTTCGCGTCGATCAGGGCCTTATACAGCGCCTGGTAGCCACCAACAGCAATGTATTCTTCGATATCGTCAGGGTTGATCAGGCCGCAGTTGCGCAGCACGATCTTCTTCTGCTCCTTGAAAAACGGAATCTCGTTCCACGCCGGCACTTCGGGATAACCATGTCCATAGCGGATCGAGCCTGTAATGTGGTCCCATTCCTCGATCTTGCAGTACACCAATTCCGGCGTGATCTTACCGGCGGATATGTCATGGATAATCTGCCCCGCATCGTTGGCTTGGACCTGACGCAATATGAGCAAGGGCTGGCCCGGCACGCGGACATTGACCAGCGGCTCCTGGCAGCACGCGCCGAAACACCCAATCGATGCCAGATAAAAATCCGTGCCGCTGCGTTCGATCGCCTCGAGAAACGCCTGATACAAGCCCTCTGCTCCATTACCTCGGCCGCACGTTCCCATGCCGACGGCGATGCGTGGAACCGGAGGCACGAGCTTGTTGAGGCCGCTCTCGCGCACCGCGTTGAATACGCCAATGTCCTCAATTCGCGGCATCACTCACTCTCCCGTTCCAGCGCCCGGACCTCGCGCTGCAGGGTACGCTCGTTCACGTGTCCGCAGATCCGGTGGTTGACCTCTACCACCGGCGCCAGCGCACACTGTCCGAAGCAAGCCACAGTCCGCACCGTGAACTTCCCGTCTTTGGTAGTGAGCGCCAGCTTGTCGGCGTCGCCGCTTTCTTCCGTATCGTTCAGTCCGAGTCCCAACTCCAGGCGCAGGCTCTCAAGCAAGCTGCGCGAGTTTCGGGTGTGGCATGCGGTGCCGCGACAAATACACACGGTGTTTTCGCCTTGCGGCTCCAGGTTGAACAGCGAGTAGAACGTCGCGAAGCTGTAAATGCGCGAGAGCGGAATGTCCAGCTTTCCGGCCACGTATCGCAGCGCTTCCGCGGAGAGATATTTGTGCGGATGGTGTTCCTGCACCGCTTCGAGAATGCCCAGCAACGCTCCCGGCCTGCCATTCTTCGTGGCGATGGCCTGGTCGATGTAGGCTTGGTCGGCGCTATCGGGAAGAGCCAGTAAGGCGGACATGTGCGTGGACGCTCCTTTCGTGAGACACCAGCACTCGGGGACCGTTTGACGGTCCGACCCACAGCCGCAGGGGTGCACAACCGCTCACGATGAATGGCTGCAATCCTGCTAACTCAAGCGTCTGCCTATTTTGGCCGGAACTCTGTGAGACGGGTCACGTCGGGGCGTGATGGCGAACACGCGAAGCGCAATCTGGAACTCAATTCCCAAAATGGAACAAATGTTCCACGTGGAACACAGGGAAAGCTTCGGCTTCCCAAGGTGCCGGAAAAGTGGGCTTGTCTTTCTTTGAAGGGGCACGGCTTCAGGCGTGCCGTAATGGGCGTTTGTGAAGTCGGGCTTTAGCCCCTGAGGGAACTCGCTCTACCCGCTCCGCGGAATTGCCCTATTTCCCGCTAGTCTCATTCCACAGGAACGACAACTCATCCGCGGTATCGCTCACTAACTGCGTGATCGAAACCCCGGCGCTATGTCCCGCCTTCAATTCATAGTGTAGGATTACCGGCCGGTCGCTTCCGGTGTCGGCCTGCATCAGCGCGGTCATCTTGCGCGCGTGAAGCGGATCGACTCGCGTGTCCGAGTCGCCGGTGTTGAACATGATGGCGGGATACTTCACGCCTTGTTTCACGTTATGGTAGGGTGAGTACTTCAGCAGGTAAGGGAACTGGTCAGCTTTCTCGGACGAGCCATATTCCGCCGTCCACCACCGTCCCACCAGAAAATTCTGAAAGCGGATCATGTCAAGCAGGGGATAGCCGCACCAGATCGCTCCGAACAGATCTGGACGTTGCGTCATGGCAGCTCCGATCAGCAGTCCGCCGTTAGAACGCCCGCGCGCTGCCAGGTACGAGGGCGAAGTGTACTTGTTCTTGATCAGGTATTCGGCGGCCGAGTAGAAGTCGTCAAACACGTTCTGTTTCTTTTCAAACATCCCCGCCTTGTGCCACGCTTCGCCGTACTCACCTCCGCCCCGCAAGTTCGGTTGGGCGTAGAAGCCTCCCTGCTCCATCCACCAGGCATACTCGGGATCCCAATGCGGAGGCAGGCTCACATTGAATCCCCCATACGCAAACATCAGCATCGGCGCCTCGCTGTCGCGTTTCAAGCCCTTCTTCGATGAGACAAACATAGGCACGCGCGTGCCGTCTTTTGACGTATAGAACACCTGCGTTACTTCGTACCGCCCAGACTCAAACGGGACCTGGGGCTTGGCGAAAACTTCCGTCTTCCCGGTCGCGACGTCATAGTGATAGATTGCCGGCGGAATATTGAAAGACTCGAAGCTATAGAAGCCGTTATTCGATGACTGTTGGCCGAAGACTCCGGATGCCGCTCCCAGCGTCGGATACGCGAGCTTGCCCGCAGGCTTTCCGTCCAACGAATAAATCTGCGTTTGTGAAATGACATCGTGCAAGCCAGTTGCAAATAGCTTGCCCCCGACGATAGAGATTGACTCGATGACATCCTTGCCTTCCGGGACAACGGTTTCCCAGTGCTCCGGTGCAGGCTCACTCAGCTTGATTTTGACGATGCGATAGTTCTCAGCCTGATAGTCGGTGAGGACATAGAGGTCATCCCCGTAGTTCTGCGGCGAGAATCGGCTATCGATGCCAAGAATGATCGGCTTAATCGGCGCGTCTGCCGCGCGCAGGTTTTGTACGTAGATGTCGACTCGCTTCGCGGGCACCCCGTGAGCCACGTGCAAAATCAAATAGCGGCCGTTCTCCGTAACCTCGGGATAGATCAGGTCCATCGGACCAAAGTTCTCGCCCTCGAAGGACTTTCCAAAAATCATCCGGTCTTCTGAAACAGATGTACCAAGCCGGTGATAGAACACCAGCGACCCAGTCGGCTCGAACTTCGCATAATAAAGGCCATGCTCGTCCGGGCTCAGGCTCGTGCCGGCATAGCGCGCGGCAGGCAGGACGTCAGGCAGTTCCCGCCGCGACTTCACATCGAGCAAGTGGACGGACTGTTCATCGGCGCCCCCTTCGCGAACGTCGTAGACGAGTAGGTTCCCGTCCTTGGAAACATCAGCGATGTTGACCGAAGTATTCTGATCAGCGCTTAATTTCGTCGCATCGATCAGCCGCTCATCGTCGCTCTTCAGTCCTGTGCGAAGGTAGATCGATCCCTGGTTTTCCTCCGGCAGCCTCTTCTTGAAGAAGTACTTGTCGCCTCGCTCGACCGGAATGCAATAACTTTCGACGCGCATCAATTCCGTCAGCCGCTTCACGACCCCGGGGCGGATCTTCACCTGCGCGAGGTAGTCCTCGGTGTATTGCATTTGTTCCGCAAGCCAAGCCCGAGTGGCAGGGCTCTTCGAATCCTCCAGCCAGCGGTAAGGATCGGTGATCGCCGCGCCATTGACCGTATCCACAACCGGTTCCGCCTTCGTCGGCGGCGGAGGCGGCAACGTGACCCCATTCCCGCCACGCACGGCGGGGGGCTTGTCGGCAGCAATCGAAGCGTTAGCAACGTAAAGAAGTACGAGGGCGAGACAAAGCTTGGTCATCATCGGAGTCTGAATAGGATACCGCAGATGAATGGGTCGAGGCTTGGTGTTTCACCAGCTCAGATGCCGGCGCGGGCGATTATCGCGGTCTTACTGCGCGTTGGGTCGGTTGCTGGCCGTTAGTCGGGTCAGCGCGTTTTGCACTTGTCCCGCTTCGGGTCCGTTGGGACTCTCGTGCAAGTAGGTTTCGTACTCAGCGTAGGCAGCCTGCAGGTTGCCCTGGCGCTCCAGCGTCTGTCCCGCAACGAAATGCACCACCGAATATCCCTCATGGGGAAGCTGATGAACTTTGCGCGCGCTAGCAAGAGCTCCCTCGTCGTCGCCCGTCTGCGCTTCGGCGACGCATATAAGAGTCAGGCTGACGGGGTTCAGCGGTTCAACGACCAGCGACTTCTTCAACAATTCTTCCGCGCGCGCGTAATTCCCGTCGTGAACCAGGACGCGCGCCAGATTCCGGTCGGCATCGGGGTTGCGATCATTCAACGCTACCGACTTCTCAAACGCCGCCCGCGCCTTCTCGACCTGGTTCATCTGGAAATACATTACTCCCAGATTGTTGAAGGCAGTATCGTATTGCGGGTAGATGCTGACGGCTTTCTCGAACTGCTCCGCCGCTTTCGGAAAGTCGTTGTGTTCCCAGGCTTCCATTCCCTTGTGGAACGCCTTTTTCGCGTCCGCCGGAACGCGCAGCTCGGCGGCTGAAGTTACCGCGCCGGAGTTCGGCTTGGTCGCGGCCGCCGCAGCCGCCGACCCTTCCACCTTAGGCTTCACGCGGACGTAGACTGTCCTGCTTTTGTCCGCTTCATCGATCCGAACTGTTTCGGAACCGGTTCCCAGGACGGGTGTGCCCGAAGCTAGCACCCGGTATTGTCCCGCCTTCGAAACGTGAAATCTTGCACGTCCCTCGGAGTCCGTAAACGTCTGTTCGACGGGAGTTTCCGTGTCGTCGCGCAGTTCCACCCGGATCTGGTCACTGGCTGCCCGGTCATTCTCATAGGTGACGCGAACCAGAATCTCAGCGCTGGTCTGATGCACAGGGGAGGCGCCTTGCGCCGCGCACACGGTAGGTGTCAGGAACAGAAGAAATCGGGCAATTCGTACCGGAGTGAGTCCCAACATGCCGCCTCCAGAGAGCGAGCGCAATCACCCTCTGTGGGCAGAATTGTACGCCTGTTCCCGCCGGAGGGTTGTCAAATTCCTGTAATTCCGGATTGCTATGGTGCCAGGCGACTCTGTCTGAACAGTCGCCCGAGATCGGACTGGTCCAGAATTTTGCCCTAGCCAGAAATGAAAAGGCGGAAATCGTTATCGGACTTCCGCCGAACCGTTCGCATGAATTCGCTACGGCTTCATGGGCATGTACATCATGTCGTTGGGCTTGCCGACCTCGATTTTGTAGTCCGCGGGAATTTGAAACAGCGACGCATCCGGATCTCCTCGGGTAACGTTCACCAGCTTGGTGGTGACGCTTCCCATCATCGGATCGGTATGCGTGGTCAGCACTGTAATCTGCAAGTCGGGCGAGTACCAGCGCTCAGTGACGACAGCAATCGGCTTGTCGTTGCCAATAGCGCCTGCGGGAATCGTACGGGTCACCCGCACGCCTTCCGCCTGAATGCCGTTCACGGTTTTGGTCCCCAGTTCTTCCTTGTTGGCAGTCGCTGAATCGGGGCCGCCCATGGGCTTCATATGGCCGTCATGACCTTCGCCTTTCGGTCCACGTGTCGGGATGTCGCGGGCAGTCTTGTTCTCCGGGTTCAGCACGTACTTTTTTCCGGCTACCGGATCCATAATCATTACCAGGTTGCGTTTCACGCTGCCGGTCGCCGGCGTTGCCAGGTCCACGCCCATCTCACGGCGTACCCGCCCTTCCGCGTCCCGATAGACCTTCGACTGCGATTCATTGTGAATACGATTGCCATCCGCCAGGGTCGTATCGCGGGTGACAATAAAATCACCGCTGAGAGGCGCACCCTTGACGATCTTGCCGCCCTCGCCAAAATCGGCGCGCATCATTTCCATACCGGGACCATGCCCGAACGGCGCGCCTTGCGGCGGTGGCGGAGGCGGTGCGGGTTGTCCAACAGCCACCGTCGTCGCTAGCAGGGCCAGAATAACCAGCGCAATCGAATTTAGTATTCCGAATTTCATGGAGTTCATACGTTCAACCTCGAGTGGCGTTCACTTGTCTAGTTCACGATTCGCATGGCTCGCACCAGGCCATCCTCTCCGACGATAACGTCGGCGACCACCGGCTGACTTCCATCTGCTGAGGACGCGCTGCCAGGCAGTTCCATTCGAATCACTTCTTCTTCCCCTGAACAGATCAAGGGATCGCAAAACATCAGTGCTACAAATCCTTGGCGGTCGACTGCCGCAGCGGTTGCTACCTCACGTACCCCGTGCGGTCGTTTCGCGCTGGACACGACGCTCTTTGCTGTTGCGCCGTTCGCGGAACCTCGAGCCATCTCCAACTGCCCGCCGTCCGACGGCTTGCTGTTGCCGTTCAGCGCCGTCTTTTCAGAATTGTCTGGTTGGACAACTGTCGCGGCCGGCAATTGAGCTCGCACCGGCGTACTTTGCCTGTCACGCCATACCCGTGCGCCCAGGAAAATTCCCACGATCAGCGCGGCAGCTACGGCAGCGTAAGCACCCAGCTCGAAGAACCGGCTCAGTTTCCATGCTGCAGGCGCGGCGCGCTCAGGCCTCTCATCTACTGCCGGCTCGAATCCCTGCATTCGGAATGCTCGCAGCACCGCCTGCTCCACCTGAGGCCCGGCTTCGCATTGCGCGGTGTCGGTGCGCAACACCTGCAATGCGCCGCCCAGTAGTTTTTGCGACTGCAGCCACTCGCCGCAAGTCGCACACTCGCGGGCATGGGCCAACGCCACTTCGTCTTCGTTTTGCATTAGCCGCAACTGCACCGGAGTCAGGGACTCGGCAGCTTCCACAAATTCACGGCATGTCATGACAAACACCTCGCGGCATCACTCGAAAACCCCGCGCGGGCAGGGGCCGAGCTCTGCAACTTTCTCACCAGCATCTCGTGCGCCCGATGCAGGCGCGAACGAATCGTGCCGATCGCGCATCCCAGCGCTTCGGCAGCATCGGCATAACTCAATTCCTGCAAATCGCACAGCACTACTGCTTCGCGATAGTGCTCCGGCAACGACAGCACCGCTTTCCGCACGGCTCTTGACGTCTGGCTCCGCGCAATACCGTCAACCGGATCGCAGTTGGTCACCAGCGACGGGTCGTCATCCTCGGCGGGAGTCGTCATGATCGCTTCCGAATGACTTTTCTCCATGGCGCGTCTCACGTAGTTTCGGGCCACGCCGAACAGATAAGCGCCCACGGCTCCGCGCGCCGGATCGAACCCTCGGCCCCGCTGCAGCAGGAACAGGAACACGTCCTGTGTCACTTCCTCGGCCACCTGCGGAGAGCCGCTCATGTGCAGAGCGAACCGGTAAACGGGCGCCTGCCTACGCCGATAGAGGGCGGTGAAGGCGTCTTCGTTTCCGTCCAGCGCCATCGCCAGAAGCTGTTCGTCGGTTTGTTCGTTCAGCAACGCCACCTCGGCGAGGGTTCTGATGTCGTTTCCATTAGTATTTCACCCTGAGCGGCGGGAAAGTTCCGCCATCTGCACGGGTCACATAGGTCACTAGCTCATATGCGCAAGCATCCATTCGACTTAAGTTGTACAGTCGGCAGTCGCGATACTGCTAGGTCGTGTGGATGATACTCCGTTGACGAGAGGCACCAAACGGCCAATCCGAACCAGACCATCAAATTACATGGCCTTTGCAATGGCCAGGAATACCGCTCCCGCAAACGCGAATACCACCGCCATTGACAGCACGATGATCGGCAACGCGAAGTACGTGCGGTTCCAACCGGCGCCAACGCGCGCCTGCGTGGGATTCGCCGGATCATAACGTACCGCATGGTGGCTACCGACAGGGAACTTCTGAGTTCGTTGTAACGTTGCCTCGTAGTTCGAACTCTCGAAGCTGGTGAGATCGGAAGTCATGGGCTTCCCGCCGACTGTGTACAGCACTTGCAACTTTGCCCGGTACAACTGGTCGTGTCCTGTTGACGACTCGGTCACCACCTCGCTGCGCAGCACCTGTGCGTCAGCTTCGGGCCAGTTACGCACGACCTGCATCTGCCGCCAGAAAAACGGCAAGCTGAAGATGACGAAGAGTCCCGCGAAGATAAAATTGGCCGCAGCAATCAGCCGCAGCGTTCCGCGTCTTTCGCTGCTCATACCGGTCTCATGAAGATCGCTTGAGGTCCTTCATTTCCCGGCGCACTCGGCGATACCGACCAAGCAAATACCACAAATATCCCAGCTCAATGACCCAGGTGACGACATACGCAGCTTTCAATGCGACGGGTCCCGTCATCGCGCACCTCCTTCGAGAGCCAGTTGGGCGTGGGCTTCCTCCACCTGGTTTTCCATTTTCTGCAGGCGGTAACGCATGGCCACCAGCACAATGCCGACAAGGGTGAACGCCAACAAGTTCCAGAGAAACGCGTGCAATATCGGCGGAGCCAGTCCCGAGTCTTGACCGCCGCCCATCACCGGCGAAGGGTGCTGCGTGCGGAACCAGCGAATCGAGAAGTACACGATGGGCACATCCACGAATCCGAAGATCCCCAGCACGGCCGCCAGCATTTGCGTCTGGCCTCCCGCGGCGAATCGACGGAGTATCAGGTAGCTGACGTAAATCAGCCACAGCACCAGCGTTGTTGTCAGCCGTGCATCCCAGGTCCACCAGATTCCCCACACCGGGCGCGCCCAGATGGGGCCGGTGATCAGAACGATGGTGGCGAAAACGACGCCCACCTCGGCGCTGGCCGCAGCCAAAGCATCGGCGTTCGACCCCCGCTTCAAGACGTAGGCAATCGACGCCAGAAAATTGACGAAGAAACACACCCCGGCCACCCACGCGGACGGCACGTGGTAATAAAAGATGCGCTGCACGTCTCCCATGGTCGCTTCCGTGGGAGCCGCGACCAGCCCCTGGTAGGTGCTGAATCCGAGCAGCGCGAGCGTGAAAATAATAAAAGCGATGCTGAGTGATTTCATTCCGCGTTTAACACACTTTCGAAAAGCAACAGACAGACTGAGGTGAAGATGACATCGTAAACCAGCAGCATCTTCAGCCAGAAGTCGGGCGTTCCGTCGCCGGTCAGAATCATCGTCGTGGCATCCACCATGGCCAGTAGCGCGGGAATCGAAATGGGGAAGAGGATCAGCGGCAACATGATCTCGCGATTACGGGTGCGGATCGACATTGCGGCGAAAAATGTCCCATTGACCACCAGCGCCCACGTCCCCAGAAGCGCGACAACCACCAACTGCCATACCGGCCCGATGGAACGCAACTGGTAGAACACCACGAACAGTGGCGCCATCAGAATTTCCAGCACCATGACAAACAGGAAGTTCCCCAGGGCCTTCGCAATGAAGAGCGCGTGGGGCGGAGCGGGAGACACGCGATACGCATCGAGAACTTGGTTACGCAGTTCGCGCGCCCAAGTCTGGTTCAGCGCAACCACCGCCGCGAACAGGAACGCCACCCAGATCAATCCGCCGGCGATGAGTCGCGATTCTTCTGCCGTTGGATTGAAGGCGAAGCTGAAAATCACCACCACCAGCAGCGAGAAAAACAGCATGGAGTTGATGGCGTCCTTCGACCGCCACTCCATGCGCAGGTCCTTCATCAGCGTCGCGCGCACCACGCCGAAGGAACTCATCACTGTCCTCCGGTAACGCTACCCACCGGTTGCGCGCTCCGCGTCATCAACTGGCGTGACACGATCTTGCCCGCCGACATCTGCACAAACTCGTCCGCCACCGCTTCCATCAGCGGAGCCTGGTGGGTCACGACGAAGATTGTCTTTCCCTGATCGCGAACCCGGCCGAGGATGGCTGCCATGTCCTGCGCCGAGTGAACATCAACGTTGGAGAATGGCTCGTCAAGCAGCATCAGCTCCGGATCATGCAGCACAGCCCGGGCTACAGACAGCCGCTGTCGCATACCCTGCGAGTACTGTCCCACTCGCCGTTCGAGATCGGGATCAAGCCCTACTTGCCGCATGGCGCGATTACACACGCCGTCATCGTGCAGTCCGTACAGGCCCGCGAAGTAGCGCAGATTTTCCAGGCCGCTCAACTCATCGTAGAGCAGGGGAGCATGTCCCATGTAACCGATGCGGCTGGCGACCTCGCGCACGCTCTCGGAGCCTAGCAGCGTCACCGATCCCTGGCTAGGCTGCATCAGTCCGGCGATCACGCGCAACAGAGTGCTCTTGCCGGCGCCGTTGTCGCCTACCACGACGTACAGCCGTCCAGGCGCAAAGCTGTCCGAAATGTCGCGCAGCGCGGCAAATCGTCCGAAGAATTTGACGAGGTTTTGTAGAACGATGACAGGCTGAGTGGGAGAGTCGCTTGTACCTGTCATGGATTGCGTTGCCGTGAGACCGGGCGGCAAGCTATTGGCCTTGGCCTCCCGGCTGACTTCCAGTTAACTCCGCTTTCGAGTCCCCAACCGCGGGACTGGCTCCCGGTTGCCCAGGTTGCTTGGGAGCATACTTCGAAGCGCATTTGGCTTGGATGTTCGTCGCGTGGAACACACCATCGCGCCCGAACCTCCCTTCGGCCAGCGCCTGGGCATTGTCCTTGAAGGTGTCCGGAGGGGCCTCACTGCCGCTGTAAACCACGGGAATCGTCCGGCCTTCTTCCGCCAGTTGGAACTCGAGGTGGGTGCCCTGGCGCTTGATCGATCCCGGAGCGACGTTGCCAGCCACGCGCAGACGCTTACTGTAGGCGTCGGCGCCCATTCCGTTCAGTTCTTTAATAGTGACGTAATAGCTCTTGCTGTCGCGCACGCCCGTGTAGGCGAGATAAGCCAGCGACACCACGATCACCGCGATTACAGCGCCAAAGCGCAAATACTTTCGTCCCTGCACTGACATACGCCTTTACACCTCGTGAAACCGCGCCACCGCCCCAAGGCGGCGACCCGTCCTTCACACTGTGGTAAGGATACTGCGTTTGGCAACCCGATGCTACGTGATTCAGATCACAAGAACCTGTGACGAGTTGTATCGGGAACCCGGCCCCATCCTGACCGAAGTCCCAATCCAGGGCCAACCCAGGTGCCAGGTCGCCAAAAGAATGAGAACGGGAGCCGGCACAATTCTACGGCTCCCGCTAATTTGTGGTTCGCTCGCTATTTTGACCGCAGTCGGCTTACCCGCGAAGCGATTGCTAAAAAACGGTCATCGCAGGATAGGAATGGCGTTACAAGCTTACGAATCGATCGAGCTGACTTAAGCGACAGACTGGTTCTGGATCTCCGAGACTGCCTGGAGCCAATCCTGCTCAGGAGAGCCCCCGCGGCCTCCACGCTGCAGGAACAACTCATAGGCCCGAGCGCGGACCTTCTCTTCCAGCGAGACGGACGACTTCGCTTCCTTCGCTACGGCGGTGGTAACTGCCGCCGTCTCTACTACTTCCGCGCCATTTTCGGGGGCGGACTTAGTCTTGACGGTGCGTTTCTTGGGGGGCTTGCCTTCAGTGGCAGGGGTAGCTTTCGCCATTTCTTGTTGCTCCTGTTTTTTCTGGTGTGATTTTGCAACGGGCCCGGCACCTAACCCTGATCGCCGCCTGTTGCGTTACCTCCATGATACCGAATCTGGCCAAAATTTGCCGCCGCGGAGTGTCGTTTTCCACAACATTCCACCGCCTCGGAACCATATTCTGCAATCCGTCCCCGATTCACGTTAAGTTGCTATCCTTTATGTGAGTTGCGGTGTCTAACACGCCAGACTGAAAGCGACCGCGCGCGGTTGGACATTGGGAACTAACCGCCCCCGGCATTCGTATGAATCAATTGGCGGGGTGTGAGTGCAGCGATGATCTTCTTCGAAATCTTGCGGCAAATGCTGCGCACCCTCTGGGCGCATAAACTGCGCTCATTCCTCACTATGTTCGGGATCGCCTGGGGGGTGGGTTCGCTCCTCCTGCTGGTCGGACTCGGTGAGGGATTCCGTTCCGGCAACCGCAAAGAGCTGAACTCGCTGGGCGAAGACATCATGTTCATGTTCCCGGGTCGTGCCCCTGCGGTTGCGGGCAACATGAGCTCCGGACATCCCTACAAACTCACCTACCAGGACTACCTCAACATTCAAAAGGAAGCCCCGCACGTCCGCGCAGTGGCACCTGTGCTTCAGCGGCAGGACATCCGCGAGGTCAGCGACTTCGGAAACACCAACGGTCAGGTTGTGGGAATCCCGCCCCATTTCAACACCATTCGCTATCTACCCCTGGCCGCGGGGCGCTGGCTGAACGAGGCCGACGATACCCAGAAGCGTTTCGTGTGTGTCATCGGCGACGAGATGCTGAAGAACCTTTTTCCGGGAGGCCGGACAGCGGTAGGCAACTCGATCCTGCTGAATGACATCCGTTTCGAGGTGGTCGGAGTGGTGCAGCGTGTGGGCCACGGCGACGATAACTCGACTAACAATCGCGTGTTCCTGACCTACAGCATGATGCACCAATTCTTCCCCCTCAAAGCCGATCGCGAGGAAGATGCGATTTCGTTTTTGAACTATCGCCCCAGGGTTCGCGATGAGCACTTGCTGGCGCGAGAGGAAGTCCGCAAGATTGTCGCCCGCAACCACGGCTTCGACTGGCGCAACGACGACGCCTTCGAGGACTGGGACACTGTCAAGAACGCAGAGGCCGTGGGCAAGATCTTCGACGTAATGGACATTTTCCTGGGAGGCGTGGGCTTGGTGACGCTCGCTCTTGGGGCCATCGGCATCATCAATATCATGCTGGTGGCGGTCAGCGAGCGCACTCGCGAGATTGGCCTGCGCAAGGCTCTGGGCGCCACGAATCGCAGCATCCTGCTGCAGTTTTTCCTGGAAGGCGCATTTCTGACACTGATCAGTGGCGCCATCGGAATGGGTGGCGCGTCGCTTCTCATGGGCGTGATGAGCGGAATGGCCGGGGGTGCGCCTGGCTTTGATCCCCCGACCATGTCCTTCATGTCGGCGGCGTTGGCAATCGGAACGCTGGCGCTCGCCGGTACGGTCGCGGGATTGTATCCTGCTCGCAAGGCGGCCATGCTTCAGCCCGTGGACGCTCTGAGGTCGGAGTAGCTATGGTCGCCGATATACTTTGGCAAGCTTACGAGGCGATGCGGTTCAACCGCCGCCGCACCACCCTGACCATGCTCGGAATGGCCTGGGGCATTGCAACCGTGGTGCTCCTGCTGGCGTACGGCAACGGCTTCGGTCGCGCCATCGAGACCATCTTCGCTCAATGGGGAACGCGCATCATCGGCGTTTTTCCCGGGCGCACCTCGCAGCAGGCCGGCGGACAGAAGGCCGGCACCCAGGTTCGTTTCACCATGGACGACGTCGATCGCATCCTGAACGCGGCGCCTATGGTCCGTCGCATCTCTCCCGCGGCCTATAAGCAGTCAACCGTGCAATACGACGTTCGCAGCTACACCTTCAACGTTGAGGGGATTTATCCCAGCATGTTCAAGATCCAGGCCATGCACATCGACGAAGGCCAGTTCTTCAACGAACAAGACGAAGAAGCCAAGGCGCGCGTCGCCGTGATCGGTTCCGAGACCAAGACCAAACTGTTTTCCGGCCAATACGCCCTGGGACAGTACATCCGAGTCGACGGCGTTAGCTTCAAAGTGATTGGCGTTCTCGCGGCGCGCATGCAGGAAGGCGACGACGGCGTCAACCGCGTCATCGAGATTCCGTTCTCCACCATGAGCGACCTGAAGAACACCCACTATCTTGACGGTATCTGGGTGGCCTACGAGGGGGATCAATTTGAACAAGTCGAGCGTCAGGTGCGTCAAGTTCTCGCCGATCAATACCAGTTCAAGCCCGACGACAAGCGTGCCGTATACGTCTTCAACATGATGAAGCAGCTTCATCAGTTCCAGGTCATCACCATGGGCCTCAAGATCCTGCTTGGCTTCATCGGGACGCTGACCCTGGGCATTGGCGGTGTCGGTTTGATGAATATCATGCTGGTGTCGGTGACGCAGCGTACCCGCGAGATCGGCGTCGAAAAGGCCTTGGGGGGACGCCGCCGCGATATCCTCTTCCAGTTTCTCGCCGAGGCGCTCACGATTACCGCTGTTGGCGGTATCGCGGGAATCATCCTCGCCTATGCCGTCTCGATATTTGCCGGCCGGATTACGTTTTACAGCGCCATGGCCAAGAACGCTGAAGCCGCTGACATCCGGTTGATCATCGATCCGACCATCGTGGTAGTGGCCACCATCATCCTCGGACTCGTGGGCCTGATCAGCGGAATGCTGCCCGCCATCAAAGCCTCACGCCTGGATCCTATCGAGGCTCTGCGGTACGAGTAGAGCCCGTCGGCTACAATCGCCGAGTGTCCTCCGACCGTCTTGCGCGAGTGCAACACCAACTTCGCCTCTACGAGCATCCGCTCGTCGAGTTCGATGCCCGCGACAAGGGTGAGTCCGTCGAAGTCATCATCCGCCCGCGTTTCACCGATCCACCCGTCCACATTTACTATTTCGAACTGCACCCCCGCGACCTTGACGATCCGCAATTCGAGTGGGCCTTCCAGCGCCAACTCTTCGACTGTCTGCACGACTACCTCGTCGAAATGTTCATCCGCACCCCGCAGCACCGCAAAGAACACCAGCAGATGGAGCGTGAGGGCAAGCTGTGAGCCTTCGCCAGGTCATCGTTGACGAAATCCGCCGCGATGGACCCATGCGCTTTTCGCGATACATGGAGCTATGTCTTTATCATCCCGAGCTCGGCTACTATTCGCGTGCGACCGAGCAGTTCGGCAAGGCCGGAGACTTCTACACCTCGAGCGATGTGCATGCCGTCTTTGGCCGCCTTCTCTCGCGCCAGTTCGAGGAGATGTGGCGTGCGCTCGACTCGCCAGAGCGCATCGACTTGATTGAGCTCGGTCCCGGCCGCGGATTGTTCGCCTCGGACGTGCTCGACTGGTCTGCCAAGCAGTTTCCTAACTTCGCCCGCGCTCTGCGCTATCAACTCGTCGAGCAATCGTCGAACTTTCGCGCCCGCCTGAACGCGCGACTGTCCAGCCACATTGCGAATGGCAAAGCCGCGATCTTTGAGACGCTGGAAGCTGCCGTTTCCGCGTCCGGTCAGCACCTCATCGTTTTTGCTAACGAGTTTTTCGACGCTTTTCCCGTCGAGATCGTCGATCATCGCGGCTCAGTGCGAGTGGCGGAGAACAACGGCAGGTTCACCGAGCAGTTCGTCCCGCCGTCGCCAGGCGAACAGCAATTCCTCGACAGCTACAGCGTGCATCCAGAACCCGGCGAGCGCGTAGAGGTCTCACCC
>Ga0070766_10000630_pt1 | contig 15934 bp, 10 predicted proteins | sample HubBroMetageWFT6_FD_69782 | JGI IMG/M metagenome (GOLD analysis project Ga0070766, IMG submission 69782) | Warmed and freeze-thawed soil microbial communities from the Hubbard Brook experimental Forest, New Hampshire - Hubbard Brook CCASE Soil... | ecosystem: Environmental > Terrestrial > Soil...
GCAGAACGCTTCGTCGCGATGTCAGCCGAAACCAAGCGCGGGTGGGAACAATATGCCGGAAAGAAACCGAATCAAACGCCGTTCAAGCACGCCTCTGAGTTTTTCGGCTCAACGTTATTGAAGGATATCGACACCACTCGCGTTGAAGAGTTTCGAAGCTACTTGCTGAATAAGCGCGTTGGCAAGCGTTTCCTTAAAAACGCATCCGCCAATCGCTACATTTCTATGCTCAGGGCTGCTTTGTACTGGGGAATGAGCCGGGGAGATATAGCCTCGAACCCTGTGGCCGAACTAAATACGGTAATGCTTCACGAACCCGAAGCTCCGACGCGCGTGCTCGAAGAAGGCAATGAAGAGGCCAAATTTATTTCGGCACTCCCAGCCTGGCTTCGATTGATAGCGATATTCGCGTTGCAAACTGGGGCGCGGCGAGGCGATATTCTCAATCTCACTTGGGAAGCGGTGCGGTCGGAGAGTCTGGAGTTCTGCGAAACGAAGGACGGGGAAAAGCGATCCGTTGAACTAAACTCGGTTGCGAAATCAATTCTGAAAGCACTCGGGCCCAGCAACAAGTCGGAGGCGTTTGTTTTCGCTTCAGATGTTCCCAGGAAGACTTTAATTTCGCGCGTGAGACGCGAGTGGAGAGCGGCGCTCAAAAAGTCAGGCATCCCAAAGCTGCGCTTTCACGATTTGCGGCACACCGCGCTGTCGAGGCTCATCGAAAAGGGAGAGGATATAGAAACCGTACGAGATCTTGCCGGCCACGCTTCTCTCAAGACCACTCAGCGATATTTGCACTCGAATGACCGACGGAAGAAGATCGCAGTTGAAAAGTTGGTTGGGGATTTCGAGTGTTATTTGCCCAACGCGACTGAAGAAGCAAGAGTAACGGCTTCAAACGCGGTAGTTCAGTAGCATGGTGCGTTCAACTGGATTAGAAAACAGCCTTAGGTCAAATTCCTATTTAGCTGGACCGAGTGCCGTTACGGGATGGATCTCCCAACAAGTAGCTCTCCAATTGCGAGCACCGCCGGGATTTGTGTTCTCTGCTGCGTTGCAGTGCTCCTTGTCCAGCATCATCCAGCCGACTACTATAATTTTGTATCCCGTCAGAGATTTCTGCAAATTGGCGGTGGACCAATCCTTTCCTTTCGCACTCATGATCGCGCTTTGTCGAGGTGTTACCTCAACAATCATGTGATGGATGTTCTGCGAGTCGCTCGCGTTCAATGCCAGCTCAATATGAGTGTCAGTGTGGTCTGGATCCGTTGCCTTACAATTAACCGTTTCTGCGCCGCCAGATTTCACAGCTACCACATATCCAGTGATGATGGCACCTTGGGACGCGTTCCAGCGTCCAACATCATTTCCTGGTGCGAGTACGGATTCCAAGGAAATGTTGGGATTAACTTGTGTACGCAACGGTGCTGTCGTGCGATTCTTCAAACGATTTAGCGCCATCAACGCTGGATTTGTGGTCTGGCCTGCAAGCGGACAACCGTCAAAACTACCATCCGTCTGTCCTGAGCATATCGGAACCGATAACGCGACTAAAAAGAACAAACCAATCATTCTGACCGCTGTTGCTCTTCGCATGTTTTCGACTCCATGATGATTGCTGTGCGGGAAAGTTCTCACTGATACCCTGCGAACTTGGCCGAGCCTATCGGTCGTTTTACCATCTGTCAAGTTAATAGTTAAGCACTAGGGAAAGATTTACGCTTCGTGCGGTTTGAATGCGATTAGCCCAGCGCAAAGAAGACCTTGACAGGCTTCAGAGTCGCGAGATTTCAAAAGACACCAAATCTTGAAGGAGGAACTAAACGAGGTTCTCCGACTCAATAAAAAGACATGTCTGGCAGAATTTGGACGCTAAATGCCCACCGCGATTCGAAGAATGCTCGAACAATTTGCTCCAAATGCTACAATGCGTTAAAGATGCGCCCGTAGCTCAACTGGATAGAGCATCTGCCTTCGAAGCAGAGGGTTGGGGGTTCGAGCCCCTCCGGGCGCGCCATCGTTATAAGCCCCGGCAGAGTACCTTGGAGCTGACCCGGCTGAAATGTATTTCCGAATCTGCTAACGCATGACGTAGCCGCGCCCTGCGAATCCGAAGTAAGGGCCCGGTTCCGGAATAAAGACGGAATAAATTCCGCCGAGAAGCAGTCAATTTTAATGAAGCACAAGCCGAAAGCCTGTCGCCAGAGAACTCGGGTTGGCGGATTGCGTTTTTAGACAGGTCCGTGGAAAGGTATTCATGCGATTACGACTCTTTGAGATTCACGAACAGCCGTGGTTTCCACAATTCCTTCGAGACCAATTCGTGGACGGACTGCAGATGATACTGGAGATCACCAAGACCTATCAGCCGATCGCGCAACTGTTAAGAAAACGGCTGGAGGAGTGCGGTTCTGAACGCGTGCTGGATTTGTGCTCCGGGGCAGGCGGACCATGGCCATCGCTCGTGCGCGATTTCCAAATGCATGGAGCAAGATCACCCGAAATTTTCCTGACTGACAAATTTCCCAGGACGAAAAAACTGCATGAATTGGAGTTTACAACTGCGAATCGCATTCATTTCGTTCACGATTCAGTCGATGCAACTCAGATACCGAAACACCTGCAGGGGTTCAGAACGCTCTTTTCCTCTTTCCACCACTTGAACCCCGACCAGGCGCGGCTTCTTCTGCAAGATAGTGTTAATAAAAGACAGGCTATTGCTATCTTTGAGGCGTCTACACGACATACGTTAACGTTGCTGGCGCTATTGTTCGTTCCCATCGGTGCCTGGCTCTTCCTCCCTTTCCGGCGGCCCTTCCATTGGTCGCGACTCCTCTGGACCTATTTGATTCCGGTGATTCCTTTCGTTCTTTTCTTCGACGGCTTGGTTTCCTGCTTGCGCGCGTACTCGCTCGTGGAACTTCAAGAAATGACAAAAGGGCTCGAGAGCAGCGAATACGGATGGGAGATCGGTGAACAGGCAGGAGGATTATTGCCCCTCCGAATTACGTACTTATTTGGCTGGCCGCAAAGCGTATCTGCAGAATCCGCCGATTAATTATCCGCAAGCAACCAGCTTCGATAGCGAGCTGCAATTCCTCTTTGGACTCCCTCCCTTATAACCTGCGCTGACAACCGTGTGCCGTTATTGGGTTTTCCTATCTCTCCTGTAAGGCGCGATGAACCATATGAACGGAGATCGCTCCTTCTCCCACGGCGGAAGCAACGCGTTTCACATTCCCTGCTCGAACATCGCCAACTGCAAATACGCCTGGCAAAGTTGTTTCCAGCATTTGCGGAGAACGGGCCAGCCGCCATGCTGACCGTCCGGGGCCGTCCTCCAAGTCACGCCCGGTCAGGATAAATCCTTTTTCATCCATGGCGAGGCAGCCGCGCAGCCACTCGGTTCGCGGAGACGCTCCGGCCATAATAAACACGTGTCGGATGGGATGCACGGAAGTCTGGCCACTCACTTTATCTTTCCAGGTGACACTTTCTAAATGGCTGTCACCGTCAAGCGCGACGATTTCTGTTTTGAAGTGCATTTCAATACCGGGATTTTCTTCGATCCTCTGAATCAAGTAACGCGACATGCTATCTCCTAAATGATTCGAGCGCACCAACATGTGAACTTTGCGTGCCGTCTGCGCCAGAAAAACCGCAGCCTGCCCGGCCGAGTTTCCTCCTCCCACCACAATGATTTCTTCCTGCTCGCATAGCTGCGACTCCATATAGGTCGCACCATAGTAGATTCCCTGACCTTCAAAATGGTCTAGATTGGAAATTCTCGGCTTGTTGTATTGAGCTCCGGTCGCTATGACTACAGAGCGCGCCGCTAGCTTATTGCCGTTGTCGAGAATAATTTTGTACGGACGCTTTTCACAGTCCAACCGTGAGACGCTGTGCGCCACCATCATCTTGGCTCCGAATTTCTCGGTCTGCGCAATCGCGCGTGCCGCGAGTTCCTGACCAGAGAGACCGGTCGGGAATCCCAGATAGTTTTCAATTTTGGAACTCGATCCCGCCTGCCCTCCCGGGCTTACGGCCTCGACCACAAGCACGTTCAGGCCTTCCGAGGCGCCATACACAGCCGCCGCCAATCCGGCAGGCCCGGCGCCCACGATGATCAAGTCGCGAATTTCCGTCTCATCGATTGCGACATTCAGTCCCAAACAGTCGGCTAATTGTTGAATCGTGGGGTTCCGCAGAACAGCACGCGCGCGGCAAACGATCACGGGAATTTCGTCAAGCTTCACTTCAAAGCGATCGAGCAGTTCCTGAGAAGTCTTGTCGCTGTCGAGATCGACATAGGCGTAGGGATGTTCATTGCGAGTAAGGAATTCGCGCAGCCGCAGCGTATTAGCTGAATGTCGTGAACCCATCAAGATGATGTTGCCTTGCCCCTGGTTCACCAACTCAAGACGGCGCAGGATGAAAGCCCTCATAAAAACTTCGCTCAGCTCAGCATCTCTGGCGACAAGCGCCCGCAGGGCGTCGCCAGTAAGTTCCAGAAACTCACCGGCTTCGGTGACGCGACCACGCACCAGACACCGCCGGCCGGAGATCATAGTCATCTCGCCGGTAAACTCACCGGGGTCATGTTTGGCAACGGGTTGCTCGCCGCTGAGCCCCGGCTGAACAATCTCCATACGTCCGGAAAGCAAAACAAAGAACGGCACATTGGTGTCACCGATGTCGAACAAGATTTCGCCCTTGGTGACTTGGCGTAGTTTGCTTCCAGAGCGAACGCGATTAATCTGTGCTGCGGTTAACCTAGGGAAGGCTTGGGTACGAGCATTCAGCGCGCTGGGAATTGGCAGGGACGCCATCTGTCTCTCCTGGAATTCTTGCGATAGAGACCATTAAACCATAATCTGTCACCTCTGGGATTTTGGTAGCGTCGTCGGCTGTGAGCAACACGCGCAATAAGCGCCGCCCGATCAGACCCTAAGAGCTTTTCGCTAACGTATCAAGATAGCTAGCAAGAAAGCGTCAAGATTGATTGAATCTTTTGCTTAGTTAAGAGAAAATCCTCCTACGATTTGTTCGTTCTGGATCGGTGCAGGGGCAGCCTGATCTTGGACTGCAGGCCGTTAGTCCCATTCGGAGGCTGTGATGCGCCGCGCCCAAATTGTTTTTTTTGTTATAGCAACCTTGTTTGCATTCTCCTTGCGCAGCGCGCTCCTGGCTCAGCAGGCCCCTCAAGAGAAAGCTGGGCAGCATTTTTCCAATCCAAACTCGACCTCCCTGAAAATTTCCCTGCGGCTGCCCGACGACTCCGCATTTAGCGGGTTAGCCAACCTGCATGTCGCCAATTCCGAGGGAGCTGAAGTCGTCGGAAAGGCCACAGAGTCCGAGGGCGACACACTCTTTTCCGATCTCGCGCCTGGCGCCTATTCCGTCGAAGCAACCGCACCGGGCTTCGTTTCAGTAAAGCAGTCGGTTGAAATTAAGCCGGGCCACGGTCTGGAAACTATTTTCCTGGTCATGAAACCGGAAGAATTCTCGGACGCCGCTTTGGTGGCCTTTCCAACCGCAAACGAAAACGCCGCCTGGCATATCCCGCCTGGCGTTGATCAAGTAATTCCAAAAGTTCTGCCCGGAGTTCCTTGTGATCTGCCTGTCGTCCTGCATGGCGTAGGCGAACGCATGACTCAATTGGTGAGCAACCTTGAAAAGTTTAGCGCTACAGAACACATCGAGCATTTCAGGCTCGATAACTCAGGGGTTCTGCGCGCCCGCGAAACTCGATCTTTTGAGTATGTCGTTCTGGTTTTGCAGAATCCTGTCCAAGGATTTCAACTGGACGAATATCGCAACGGTAGTACGGATCCCCGTCAATTTCCCGCGCAGATTGCCACCGAAGCGTTGCCGGTCATGGCCCTGATTTTTCATCCGATGATGGTGTCCGATTTTAAGCTCACCTGCGAGGGGTTAGGTGAGTGGGCCGGACGGCCAGCGTGGCAAGTTCGCTTCGAACAGCGCCAGGATCGGCCGAATCGAATCCGCTATTATAAAATTCAGGAGAATTATTATCCGGTCAGCCTAAAAGGCCGCGCCTGGATCGACGCCGGCACTTATCAAGTACTGCGATTGGAGACAGATTTAATCCAGCCGGTGAAAGGGATTGAATTGGCGCGCGAACGCCTCTCCATCGAATACGTCCAGGTTCAATTCCATTCCCACGATCTTCAGCTTTGGCTGCCGAAGACTGCTGAACTTTACTGGGAACGCCACGGGCATCAGTACTTTCGCCGACATGAGTTCAGCGATTTCAAAATTTTCTCGGTCGATACGGATCAGAAATTTCAACGACCGAAAGAATCCTACAGTTTCACCAACACATCCGATCGCGACGTTCCCGGAGTGCTGCTCGTAAATCCCGTTTCAGGATCGAAATTCAAAGCGGTATCAATCGAATTTACGGTGCCGGCTGGGCAGAGCATCTTCAAAACGATTGGAAACGGCAAGGACGTGAGCATTCCGGGCGAACTCGTTAGCTCTGCCCGGTTTGTCTATAAGGGTCCTGCAGGGTCGGTAAAAGTGGATGCGTATCTCGCCACCGAGAGCACGCTCGAGGTAGTGCCGGACACCTCGCAAAATCCAAGCTCAGCTCACTGATTGGTTCGCGTCATTTTGCAGCTTCGTATTTCGCCACGACTAGCTGAGGGCGCTCCGCAAGCGTTTCGTAGTCTTCTGCAACTGGCGCTTGAGCGATTCCACTTGCTTCGACAATTGCACAAGTTCTTCTTTCGCCACTAATCCCGCTTTCGCCACTTTGTGAGCCGTGCGGTCCGCTTTGCCCATCGCCGCGCCGATCTTCTTCGCAGCCTGCTTCAGCTGATTTTTTGCCATTATTACCTCCTTAAAAACCGATGCCATCGTATACGCGACGCATGCAAACCGTCAATGAGCGTGTGGATTACTCGGAGTTATAGCGTCAGGCACCGCATCCCTTATTCTGAACAGCCTTTATTGATAGTCCTGAGATGAACAAGCGCTGGCTTCGCTGCAAATCTACCTCGGCAGGCGGAAAACCAGGCTGATGTCTTCCTGTGTCTCGATGGGTTGTCCATTTAATAGCGTGGGATTGTAGCGCCACTCCCGCACGGCGGTAAGTGCGGCCGGAAATAGGGAAGCTGGGCCGCTTAGCGTTTTAAGATCTTTAATCGCTCCGTCTGTCCCAATTGTCGCGTGAAGTTTTACCGTGCCCTCCACGTGATTCTTTTGCGCATCGGGCGGATATACCGGTTCCACGAGATTGACCAATTGCCCGACGTGAAGATTTTTTCCTGGTTGCGAAGATCCCGGCGACGAGTCCGTGGGGACACTGAGGGAACGTTGAGAACTTATCGCCACTGTGTCGGAGGCGCCCAGAGAGGTTTCCGGCAAACTTAATAGAACGGGAGGTTTTTTCTCAACAGCGAGTGTGCTGCTTATTGGATTTGGCTGGGCCGCGTGCAGCGCGTTTAAGGAATCTGTCCCAGTATTTGGCGGAGTCGATCCTTCAACGTCCTGGTTAGCGTGAACTACAGGAGATTTGGCGGGAATCGTCCATCGTCGGTTACTGGAGTCGACAATTTCGATATTCGAAGATTTTACGGCCGGGCCGGACGGCGCCGCCTTCCGGGCTGCGCTCGGTATCTCGGCGTTATTGTGAGGAGCCTGATCCTGTGCGCTACGCGAAGATCCAATCAAGTCGCCTCTTCTCATCGCCATCCCCGCAGCAAACGAGATAGCTATCAAAAATATTAAGAACGCAGCCAGCACCCAGCCGCCCCCAATTTGGACTCGAAAATCCATCCAATTAACGGTGGGCTTTTCAGATACGGCTGACTGCTGGACGCTCGGAGATTTTTGTGCTGGTTGGTGAAGGATGGATGACTTGGAGAAATAGCTTTCAGCTACGCGCGGTACGCTAGTCTCAATAACATCATTGTCTTCCCGCGCTTTTCCGACCGGCTCCCTGGCGAAAGCATTTGTTTTAGACGCCGGGCGCGCAACAGACATAATTGGCTTTTTAGAATTTACTGGTGACTCCTCTTCGGAAATCCAGGCCTTGATTTCGCCCAGCGCTTCTGGCGGCAGATCCACAAATCGGACACCTGCTTCTTTCCGGGAATTATCTGTCCAGACAATTTCGCCACTCGCGATCAGCTGCTTCGCAGAGCCGTGGTTCTGGAATCTCACTTGGGGAAGGGAATCTTCGGTGATGGCTTCCGCCGCTCGAACCGCAAACCCGCCTTCTCCGATATTTAGAACGATGCCGCCATTGTTTTCTCCAAGCTCCACATAGGCAAGGGATCTGATTCGATGACGCACGTGAATGCGCCGGTTCGCATCGCTTGAAAAGTTCCTTACTGGTTCAGACGATTCTGCCATCTAGTTGAATTTCGCTGCGGGGAGGGATTCGCAGCAAACCCCGCTTTGGGGCGCGATTATACCCATTTCTAGTGAATTTCAGAAACTACCGCTCAATGCATCCTTTAGTTTAGCGCTGCCGACGAAGCTGCGGTAGATACTTGCCAATCCGCCGGAAATTCGATCTTGTAACGCGCGGCTTGATCAAACAAGACGAATTCCTGCACGTTTGACACTTCATTGCTGACCAGCGATCTGAATCTGTCCTGCGTAATGGGACCAACTTGCCCCCCCACCATCTGCGACGGCCAGTTAAACGGACGGCTAGCTTTCAGAGCAACGTGCCCGTGACTTCTCGCCGGAAGGAAAACCGAATCATCGATTCGTACCGCATCCGGCGCTCGCAAGCTTCCGTCCGACTTGAAGTGGGCCACCAGGGCCGCGTTCGGCCCGCTCTCCAGACGGTAGTCCGAGCCCGTCGTATTCTCAAGATCGTAGGAAAAAACCACTTCGGCGTGTGTCGGGTCAATTTCCCTTACTTGAATTCCTGAGAAGCTGCTTCGTATGGCGCCCGAGTTCCACTCTTTCGGCTGGGACTGCACCGCTTCTAGCTTGGCAGGTACGCGGAAAACAAAAAACACCACACCTGCAGCCGCTACTAAGAACGCCAGAGTAAGAAAAAGATATTTCATGATTACAAAACGAATTTACCACAGACCGCGAGAATTCGCAGGGTACAATCCAGCGCCTTGAAGGTTGAAAATTATTCGTCGAGGTACTTCACGAAAACCACTTCGTTCTGCGCTTCGTTGTAAAGCAGCTCGTCCACGCTGGCCTTGGTCATCAACAGGCCAAACCCGCCGGGACGCAATCCCTTTTTCTGGCGAAACTCGTCGTGCATGGTCGGACTGTCGGGCGCATGCGAAATGGCGGCATGTTCCAACTCCGAAAATTTGAATCCTGGACCGGGATCCGCGATGCGATACATCAGCATGCGCTTCGCGCGAAGATAGGAAATCCGAACTTTGCGGCTGGCGTCGAGTTTGCCTCCCCATTCCACCGCGTTAAGCAGCAACTCATGAAAAGCCTGCCCCACGGCTCGTTGTACCTCTTCCGATAATCCAGTTTTAAGATGGGCCATGAAATTCTCGATACGTTCGGCTTCAGCGAGCGAACAAGAAACCAGTAACTCCACCCAGGTCGGCGTCGCCGAAACAACTTCGATCGGCGCCACGTCCGCCTTTTTCTCCAGCGTTTCACGCACTAGTGAAATGAGGGCTCTTGGTTCAACTGGTTTTGAAACATATTGGTAAGCTTCTTCACGAATGGCGCTCAATAACGTCTCCGGAGCGTCATCCGAAGTCATTACGATCACTTTCGGACGATTCTTCGTATTGCGAATTTGTTTCAGCACTTCCAACCCGTTCATCTTCGGCATCCATATGTCCAGCAGCACTAAGTCGAATTTCCCGTCGTTCAGCTTTTTCAGTGCTGCGGCGCCATCCGCCACGCAGACGGTCGAGAATTTCTGAGCGCGAAGTGTCTCGGAAAGTAGCAAGCGCGTAGTTCGGTCGTCGTCTGCAACGAGAATGCGCGTCATTTTTTCCTCCGCTGGGAATGCCGGGAGCGGCCTTTCCTTTTTATGTTCTTCTTCTCTTGCGCTACTGCTAAGAGTGCCGGTAGGAACTCTGCCATACACTCTTCTAGGCCTTGGCACAGTTCCCGCGTGCCGTCGAGTTTACCCTGACGAGCCAGTTTTTCAATCTCTCGAGCCGTCTCGAAGACGGGCGAAGCGCCAAAATTCCCCACCGCGCCCTTAAACGCGTGGGCGGCATCCGCCAGAGCCGAGGTATTTCGCGCCGTCGATGCTTTTCTGATTCGGGAAATCATCCGGGGGCAATCGCCGTGAAAAGCCTTTATAAGCGTTCGCACCAGTTTTCGATCGCCGCTGAATCGCGCCAATAGAGCGCTTGCGTCCACGGCGTCTTTGTTGATTGGAGCGGGCGTTTCCGGTTCCCTGGCGGACTGCGGCGAAGCCATGCTTTCCACCGTTTGTTCGAATATTTTAGGGTCGAGCGGCTTGGAAAGGTATCCGTCCATGCCCGCCTCGAGGCAGCGTTCGCGATCTCCCTGCATGGCGTGCGCCGTCATCGCAATGATCGGCACATGTTGGCCTGTCGCTTTCTCGTTTTCTCGAATCGCGCGTGTAGCCTCCAGACCGCCCATCTCCGGCATTTGCACGTCCATCAGGACCAGGTCGAATTTGTGCTTGTCCATGGCGGAAAGCGCTTCCCGTCCGTTCTCTGCAACCACTGCCAAATGCCCGCGACGTTCCAGAAGATGCAGAGCTAGTTGCTGATTGACCGGATTGTCTTCCGCCACAAGAATTCGCAACGGACGCTGGGTGTCGCGCGGTTTGCCCGAGGCGAGAGCTGTTCTTCTCTTTGTGTTGGCGGGTACATGGAGAGCGGTCACGATGGCGTCCCACAGATCGGACTGTTTCACCGGCTTTGTTAACGCAGCGGCAGCTCCCAAAGCTTTCGCCCGGGTCATATCCTCGCGACGGCCTGCAGAAGTGAGCAGGATTACCGTTGCGTGCTTCAGCCGAGGATCTTTTTTAACTTTTGTGGCCACTTCAAATCCGTCCATCTCGGGCATATGTCCGTCCAGCAAAACTACCTGAAACGGATTTCCCTCCGCTTGGGCGCGCTTCATCGCTTTCAAGGCGGCCGTCCCATTTGAGGCCGCGACAGGCTTCATTCGCCAATTTAAAATCATTTCCTCCAGCATTCGGCGGTTCGTTGCATTGTCGTCCACCACGAGCACGGGAAGGTCCTGCAGTTTAACGGGCGAAATCGCCGAAGGCTTTTGCACCGACGGATCCGGCAATTTAAATCGTGCGGTAAAGTGAAACGTGCTTCCGCATCCGACCTGGCTTTCCACCCACACGCGTCCGCCCATTAATTCTGCCAATTGCGCGCAGATCGCAAGCCCGAGGCCCGTGCCGCCATATTTTCGCGTGGTGGAAGTGTCAGCCTGTGCGAAAGCCTCGAAGATTCTTTGTTGTTTTTCAGCTGGAATACCGATGCCCGTATCCGTGACGGAGAAATGCAACAGCACGCTCTGGCCTTCAATCTTTTCTACACCAGCGCGCAAAACCACTTCGCCATGCTCGGTAAATTTAATCGCGTTGCCCACCAGATTCACCACAATCCGGCCCAGTCGGCTAGGATCACCCACAAGATCGTCGGGAACATCCTGCGGGAAATGGGAGACCAATTCCAGCCCCTTCTCCTGCGCGCGAAGAGCTAGCACCTTCATGGTGTCCGCGAGGGTATCGCGCAATTTGAATTCAAGGTAGTCCAGTTCTTCCTTGCGCGCCTCCACCTTGGAGAAATCCAAAATATCGTTGATCAAGTCCAGTAAAGAAGCGGCGGAAGTTTTTACTGTGGTCAGATATTCGCGTTGCTCCGGGGTCAATCTTGTTTCCAGCGCAAGCTCCGTCATGCCCACGATAGCGTTCATCGGGGTACGTATTTCGTGGCTCATGTTCGCAAGGAACTCGCTCTTGGCGCGCGTGGCTTCCTCCGCCTTTTTTTTGGCGACTTCAAGCTCCTTCACTAGTTTGGCAAGCCGCTTTGCGTCTTTTTCCTGAACGTGTCTAGCTGCTTCCAAGTAATCGGCGTAAAGTTTTAAATCCATTTCAGCCCGGCGGCGCTCAATGAACTGTCCGATCTGACTGCCGATCGAATCGAACATTTCCACCAACTCGCCTTCTAGCTTGCGGATTTCGCGGCTAAAGAATTCCACCGCGCCCAGCACGCGGTCCCCCGTGCGGATGGGAAAACAAAACGCTGCGTGCAAATTTTCAGCCTTGGCTAAAGGAGCTCGCGGAAAATTCGAGTCGATTGGCACGTCGGGAATCCAAGCAGATTGCCCCGAGGCCCAAACTCGGCCGGGCAAACCCACGCCTTTTTTGAACGTCATTTGGCGCGTGGCACCAACAAACTGAGGGAACAGCAGATGCGGCAAATGCCAAATATCCAGACAGTGAAGCACGTCGCCGCTATCGTCCACACTCCAAATAGTGCCCAATTCCCATCCCAAGCCCTCGCAAATCGCTTTCAGAATCTGCGGCGCGGCCAGTTCCAGAGATTCCGCATCTGCAAGCAGGTTTGTCACCGCATAACCCGTAGCGAGCCGGCGCTCTGTTTGTTTGCGCTGCGTGATGTCGCGCGCCACCGCAAAAATCAGTTTCAGACTTTTGTTCGGCGTGGCATTCCACAGCAACCACAGATACGTCCCATCGGCCGACCGATACCGATTTTCAAATGAAATCGTCAGCTCGCCTTGGTCCATTTTCTTGGCTTCGCGGATGGTAGCTTCGCGGTCGTCAGGATGAACGAAGTCCACGTAGGGACGAGAGAGCAGCTCTTCCTTGGGAATTCCTAGCGTGCCCTCCCAGGCGGGATTAATTCGTTTGAAATATCCGTCGAAGCCCGCAATGCAAAGCATGTCGAGCGAGAGCGTAAAAAGTTGATCGAGTTCTTCTTCGGCGCGGCGACGCTCGCGAATCGCCAGCGACTGATCGGAAACGCTTCGGCGCAATTCGATCTGCGCCACTACCAGCCGGCTCAGCGCTTTCAGCGCTTGTTTCTGTTCAGAGGTTAATTCGCGCGGAACGTGATCGAAAACACATAAAGTTCCTAGGGCGTGGCCGTCCTGCGTAATTAACGGCGCGCCGGCGTAAAAACGGACGTGGGGATGGTGTGTAACCAGAGGGTTCCCGCGAAATCGCTCGTCCGCCAGAGCATCCGGCACCACCATCACATCTTTTTGCAGAATTGCATGGCCGCAAAAGGCGACGTCGCGGGGCGTTTCCGCATCATCAATTCCAATTTTCGCTTTGAACCATTGCCGCTCGGCATCCACCAAACTCACGAGCGCGATGGGCGTGCCGCAAATCATTGCCGCCAGGCGGGAAAGATCGTCAAACTCCTGTTCCGGAAAGGTATCCAGAATGGCGTACCTCTGAAGAGCTTCCAGCCGGGCAACTTCATTCTCGGGTAAAGGCGCTTTCATGGCGGGCAAGTTTGGAATGGTGCTGCGTTTCATCTTATGGTGGCTAGCAAAGGCAAGTCAATGTATGGCGAACGGACTGTTTGCCCCCGAACAACTTCAACGTGCCCGGGAAGAAACTTCGCAATTATCGCGCGTGAGCGACGACGCGATTTTCCCGCAGCCACTCGTCAACTCGCGCTAGAGCTTTTTGTAAATGTTCTGCGTCGCCGCCAAATCCGAATCGCACGAAAGATTCCATGCCCAATTGTTCGCCGGCTACGAGAAGGACGCTCTTTTTCTCGCGCAGCTGTTCCGCCATTTGCAGAGAATTTTCGCCGCGTCGCAGCCCAGCCCAAGCAATGGCGCCGGCCTTGGGCGGCACGTGCGTAAACGAATCCGCATGGCTGTCGAGCCAGGCGCGCAGAGGAGGATAGTTACGCAATAGGGTTTCCCGCGTGCGATTCAGAATCCATGCCCGGCGTTTAGGTTCTAGCGCAACCGATGCCAAGCGATCAGTGAGCATGCTAGGACCAATGCTCGTGTAATCGTGATAGCCCCACAGCTTCTCTACCGTTTTCGGCGGGCCGACCACCCATCCCGTGCGCAGCCCGGGCAAACTGAATGCCTTCGAAAGCCCCGCGGTGCACAGAATGCGTTCGTAACCGCCCCAAAAACTGGTAGTCATCGGCCCGTCGAATTCCGCGCCGCGATAAACTTCGTCCGCAAGGATCCAGGCGCCCACTTTTTCAGCCGCGGCAACGATTGCTTCGCGTTCCTCTTTTTTCAAAACCGAGCCGGTAGGATTGTTCGGATTGCAGATGGCCACTAGCCGCGTTTTTGGTCCGATCAGCCGCGGCAGTTCATCAATATCAATGCCCCACTGAAGCCCTTCCCGCAACCACAAGGGTTTTACGGTCGCGCCAAATGCACGAGCGATCCCCGCAATCTGCATGTAGTTCGGCATCATGAAGACGACTTCGTCTCCGGCCTCCAGGAGCGCCCAAGTCGCGACGAAATTTGCTTCCGAGCCACCGCAGGTCACCAGCACGTTCTCGGCTTTCGCGCCCGGATATAATTCCGCAATCCGCGAGCGCAATTCCTCGCTGCCGTTTGTTTGCGGGTAGTATTGCGGCACATCCAGAATCTTCTGCAGCGTCGCGGCCTCCGGGACTAGTTCGGAGGTAGAAAGCGGGTGCACACCGCTCTCCGAAATATTCAGTTCAACTTTGTTTTCCCATAGGGACTGCCAGCGCTCGAGTTCGAACGGCTGTATTTTCATGTGGCTCGCCTTTTGCGCATGAAGGTGTGCGCGTATCTGGTTTTCCAATCGCAGAAGTTGGGGCAAAAGAAATGTAAGCGAGACAGCCCCATTTTTCCAAACAAAATCCGCGATTCTGCGATTGCCTCCGCTATCTGCCCGCGAGACAATGTTGCTCGTTGTGCGGGAGTTGCCGAGGAGGCTGAATGGAACGGTCTAAAGTGCCGTTTGTAGCTTTGCTGGCGCTTGCGTCTCTTTTGGCAACGGGTTCGAAAACGCCATCTCAGACTTCCGCACAGTCCTCAAATTCCTCAGACGGCGCGTGGTACTTCGCGGTTTCCGGCGATTCGCGTAATTGTGGTGATGTAGTGATGCCGGCAATCGCAGCCGGCGTGATCCAATCCGGGGCGAGTTTTTATTGGCATCTCGGCGATTTCCGGGCGATTTACCAATTCGATGAAGACATGCAGCATCAACCCGAACATCTCGCCAAGCCCATGGACATTGCCGATTATGAGCTATCATCCTGGGACGACTTCATTCGCAGCCAGATCACACCTTTCGGCGCGCTTCCCGTATTCCTGGGGATCGGCAACCACGAAACCATCCCGCCAAAAACCCGCAAGCAATACATCATACAGTTCGGGGACTGGCTGGATTCGCCCACGCTTCGCGCGCAGCGTCTGAGCGACGATCCGCTCGCGCATAAACTGACCACCTATTACCACTGGATACAGAAGGGCGTCGATTTCATAAACCTGGATAATTCCACGCCAGATCAATTCGATTCCGCGCAAATAAAGTGGTTTGAAAAAACGCTGCGCGCCGCGGAATCAAATTCACAGATTCACACTGTGGTCGTAGGAATGCATGAAGCGCTGCCCGAAAGCATCTCCGCAAATCACAGCATGGATCAATCCGCGAATGGAATCGAAAGCGGCCGCCGCGTTTACCTCGATCTGCTGGAGGCGCAGAACGAAGCGCACAAGCGCGTGTATGTTCTGGCTAGTCATTCCCATTATTTTATGGACGGTATTTTCAACACGAACTACTGGCGCGCTAAAGGCGGTGTGCTGCCTGGTTGGATTATCGGCACTGCCGGAGCCGTGCGTTACGCTTTGCCCAAAGAGTCCACAGAAGCTCGCGCCGCTGAAACAAATGTCTATGGATTTCTGTTGGCTCAAGTGCAGCCTTCCGGCGAAATTCAATTTACATTTAAGCGCCTTCAGGAATCGGACGTGCCCGCGGCTGTGA
>Ga0070766_10000633_pt1 | contig 15902 bp, 18 predicted proteins | sample HubBroMetageWFT6_FD_69782 | JGI IMG/M metagenome (GOLD analysis project Ga0070766, IMG submission 69782) | Warmed and freeze-thawed soil microbial communities from the Hubbard Brook experimental Forest, New Hampshire - Hubbard Brook CCASE Soil... | ecosystem: Environmental > Terrestrial > Soil...
CTATGAGCCGGTCGGGTCTGTGCGCCAACGTACGCAGGTGCAGCGAGCGCAGCAGCGGCATATGCGCTACACAGCCGCATTTGCTTTAGTTATCAACCGACCAGTGCACCTGAGGGCCGCGGGGGCATGTGTGTGCTACCGCACCGAAAAGGCCGTCCTTAGCAAGTACTCTCTGCGCACTGAATCCAGCACTCCCTGACGAACGTGGCTCCCCCTGAGCGACAGTTCGATTGGATTCAGCATTTTGGTGCCGCCGGCGCGCTCAACAACGCTGGCGGCCTTTTTTTCCCCTCGGAACACATCGGCGTAACGTGGCGAGCGACAGCCTGCGTGCGCGAGCGTACAGAGACGCTTGCGCATTTGGCGTAGGTGTTTTTTGCTAGTCGCCACTTCCTCAGCCGAGCCAGACATAGGGAATATAGATGAACTCCGCCGGGAACATCATAGCTTCAGCAGTCGCTGCCGGGATGCGTTAATGCCGGTGGGTTTGGTTTACGGGGTAATTCAGCTCCCATGGTGGGGCTATGCCGCCCTAACGTTGGTGATGGTGCAGCTGATGTTTCTCGGGGTGACCTTGTACCTTCACCGCGACCAGTCCCATGGCGGCCTCGTGCTCCATCCGCTGCTGCGGCATCTGTTCCGATTCTGGTTGTGGTTCTGCTCCGGCACGGTGACCCGAGAATGGGTTGCGGTGCACCGCCGACACCACGCGTTTGCGGATCGGCCCGGAGACCCCCACAGTCCGGTGGTCTTTGGTCTCGGGCACGTCGTGTTTCAGGGCTACGAGCTCTATGTCGCGGCGGCCAGGGATCCGAAGATTCTCGCCAATTATGGACGTGGCACGCCGGATGACTGGGTCGAGCGCAATCTTTACAGCCGTTTTCCCAAGGTCGGGATCTCGCTATTCGTGGCGTTGCAACTGATCGCGTTCGGCGTGCCGGCCATCACCATGCTCGCCGTGCAGCTCGTTGCCCAGCCTTTCTTCGCCGGTGGCGTCATCAACGGGCTCGGCCACCGTGTCGGGTATCGCAGTTTCGAATTGCCCACCGCGGCCACCAACATCGTACCCTGGGGTGTGCTGATTGCAGGAGAGGAGCTGCACAACAACCACCATGCGTTTCCGTCGTCCCCGCGCTTTGCCGTACAGCCGTGGGAGATCGACGTGGGATGGCTATTCATCTGCGTGTTTCGCGCGCTGGGGCTCGCTCGCGTCGGCAGCCTGGCGCCGCTACCGAACATCGTGCGCGACCGTGCCGACATAGACGCCGACACCGTGCGGGCGTTGTTCGCCAATCGCATGCACGTCCTGCGTGACTATCGTCGACACGTGGTACGGCCAGTGTTCCGCGAGCTGACGAAGCAGGAGGGTGCAGTGGCACTCACACACAGCTCCCCGCAGTTACTCGTTCGACATCCGAAGCTGCTCGACGAGCGGGCCCGCCAACAACTGCGCGAGCTACTTGACCGGTACGAAGTCCTGCGAACCGTGGTGGAGTTTCGTGACCGCCTGCAAGAGATTTGGGACGAAACGTCCGCGAGCCATGGGCGTGCATTGGAGGAATTGCGCGCGCTGTGTGTCCAGGCCGAGGGCAGCAGCATCGTTGCCCTCAGGAAGTTCGTGTTGAGACTGCGTGCCTACGCACCAGTGCGGGAATCAACTTAAGGCCGAGCGCGCTGTCTTAGCTCAGCCTCCCGCGCCAAGCGCAAGGGCGGGAGATCCCAGCTGAAACTGACACCGTCCCCCGCGGCGAACGCGGTTATCAACGCCGGCGTTGTGTTGTTCACATCTAAGTTCGTCAGCGTACAGACGTGGACTGTCTGGACCCGAAGAATCGGGGCATGGTGCGCCGGGGACGTCGAGAGAGTTTGTCGCAGCGCTCGCAAAACTGCTTCGCATGCCATTGAGGGACGCGTTATGTCTAAGTGTTTCGCCGTCAAATGTTCCGTCGCGCTGCTGATTCTTGCTACGGCTGCGGCAGCAAGCCCGACGCCGCAAGATCCCGTGGCGGTGCAGCAGCAGCTGTTAGACGACCTCAGCCGGGGCAATGTGGGCGGCGCGCTCGACTTATTTACCGACGATGCGGTAATCGATTCGGAGAGCGGCTTCTGTGCAAGCGCCCCGTGCGTGGGCAAGGCCGCGATCCAGAAGGACCTTGAGCGCTTCGTGGCGGACAAAAGCCGCCGCGTCACCACGCTCAATACCTATGTCACCGGCAATGTGCTGCTCACGCGCTTTGAAGCCCGCAGTGCCACGATCCAGAAGGCCGGAGTCGAGCGCATCATCCTCTGGGGCATTCGTGAGATGCACGGTGACAAGATCGCTTCCAGCCGCTGCTGTCTGCCGGAACGCACTGACCCGCAGACGGCGCGATTTCTCGCATGGGACTATGCGCATCCAACGATCAAGTAAGGCGACCGCGCCGAGCGCCCTCGTCACGAATACCTCGTGATACATGTCAGAGGTCCGCGACAGGATAAAGGAGACCGGTGATGTGTAGATGGGTTATTGCGCTATTGATCCTCAGTAGCCTGCTGACTGGTTGCATTGGGGTTGGGTTTCGAGGCGGAGGCGGAGGCGGAGGGCAGTACTATCATCATCACGATTGGCGCTAGCACAGGCCTCGCGGAAAAGGGGTTGTGCCGCTAGCCGCGCGGCACGGAAGCGGAAGGTATCCTCCTGGGGGCGGCGGGCTTCATAAGCAGGGGCGGCAGCAGGCGATCGCTTTCCTTCTTGACCACCGCGTAACATTCGCAACACAACTGTTCCAGCTGTGGGCGGTCCAGCACCGTGATCTGTCCCCGGGAATAGCGGATGACACCGAGCTTGTGCAGCTTGCCGGCGGCTTCGGTAACGCCTTCACGACGCACGCCCAGCATGTTGGCGATGAGCTCCTGCGTCATGGTCAATTGGTTGGATGGCAAGCGATCAAGAGACAGCAGCAGCCAGCGGCACAGCTGTTGGTCCACCGAGTGATGCCGATTACACACTGCGGTCTGCGCCATCTGCGTGATCAGCGCCTGGGTGTAGCGCAATAGCAACAGCTGCATCTGGCCGCTGCGATGGAACTCGTCCTTGAGCAGCTGTCCCATCAGCCGGTAGGCGTAGCCGGCGCTCTGCACGATGGCCCGACTTGGCGTGGTTTCACCGCCCATGAACAGCGCGATGCCGATGAGGCCTTCGTTGCCCACCACGGAGATTTCCGCGGACGCACCGTCTGCCAGCACGTACAGCAGGGATACGATGGAGTCGGTCGGAAAATACACGTGACGCAGGACATCACCGGACTCGTACAAGATCTTGCCGAGCGGCATCGGAACGAGACTCAAGTGCGGTACGATCCGTTCGCGCTCGGCGGGTGCCAGGGCAGCCAGCAGGTGATTTTGCCGCGGATCGGAGACTGGTTCACGCACGCAGAGCGCCATTGCCGTGACTACCCACAGGCGGGTCGGAGCCAGAGTATAGACCGTTCAGTGTCCCGTTGTGCGATAGCGTACAGAGCACCCTGGCCGAGCGCTGTTCGCCTCAGACGCCGCGCGAATCGCAACCCCAGCGTGCGCCGGCGTACAGACCCAGAGGCTCGCCGCCGCCTAGTCTTCGGCGGCGCTCGGGGCATGGCTCCCGAGCCCGCTCGTCGGGGTGGCGGGCAGCAATCGGCTCAACGCTGGCCGTTTGGGGGAATTCAGTCGTAGGGAGGACACGGAAACCTATGTGCGTCTGCGCACGGACCTGCTCGCTGCGGCCGCGCACACTGCGGCCTCTGATGGATGGCCGACAGAGCTGCTATCCACCGTCACCCCAGTAGAGAATTGAAAATGAATGCAAGATCGCCAGCATACGGTGGCTCGCCGCTGCGAACAGCAGTGAGCCTCACGGGCCTGCTCATTCTCGGCGCGTGCGCGTCGACGCCGCCACCCACGTCCAGTCTGCAGGGCGCGCGTGAGGCCATTGCCAATGCCGAGCGCGTGGAGGCCGGACGCTACGCTTCCGGCGAGCTGGCCGAGGCGCGTACCAAGCTTGCGTCCGCCGATACCGCCGTTTCGGAGCAAAGAATGCCGATGGCCGAACGACTTGCCAACGAGTCGCGCGTCGAGGCCGAGCTCGCTTCCGCCAAGACCGCGGACGTCAAGGCCACGGCAGTGAACGATGAAATGAAGCGCAGCAACGGTACCCTGGTCGAAGAGATGCAGCGCAGCTCAGGAGACAAGCCATGACCAGAATCAACCATAGAGGCGTGATGCTCCGCGGGACGCTGATCGCAACCACCGTGGCTTCCGTGTTGCTCGCCGCCTGCGCGGCGGCACCTGTCAAGCCGGACGGCGCCGCGGAGGCGCGCAATAAGCTCACGCAGCTGCAAGCCGATCCGAACCTGGGGAGCCGCGCGCCGCTGGCGATGAAAGAGGCGGACAGTGCCGTGCGCGTCGCTGAACAACCGCAGGACGATAAGGAGCTGGCAGCGTACCGAGTCTATCTGGCCGATCGGAAGGTCGACATCGCCCGAGCACAGGCTGAGACCAGCCTCGCTGAGGATCAGCGCGCCGCTCTCAGCGCGCAGCGCGAGCGTGAGCGTCTTAACGCGCGAACGCGCGAAGCGGACGCCGCACATCTAGCCGCGGCAAGCTCGGAGCGCCAGGCGGACGCTGCGAATCTGGCCGCGGCAAGCTCGGAGCGCCAGGCCGATGCTGCGAACCTAGCCGCGGCAAGCTCGGAGCAGCAGGCGACGGAGTTGCAGCGGCAAATCGACGTGCTGCAGGCCAGACCCACGGATCGGGGGCTGGTACTGACCCTGGGTGATGTTCTGTTCGAGACGGGACGATCGGGTTTGAAGATGGGCGCCACCGGCAATCTGAACAAGCTGGTCGTCTTCCTCAACAGGTATCCGGATCGCACGGCTTTGATCGAGGGCTACACGGACAGTGTCGGCAGTGAGGACTACAACCAGGGGCTTTCCGAGCGGCGCGCCGACTCAGTGAAGTCGTATCTGGTTGGAGAGGGTATCGGTGCAACACGGCTATCCGCAACGGGTAAGGGCGAGAGGGATCCCGTGGCGAGCAACGATTCCGCAGGCGGCCGGCAGCAGAACCGTCGCGTCGAGGTGATCATCAGCAATCCGGCAGCCGCGTTGCGGTAACCGCGAACAGACACGGCAACAGTGCTTGATCCTGGTTCGAACCCGCGCAGCGCAAGCTGCGCGGGGTACCTCCGGCACCCGAAACGCGACGGGACGGGCAGGGCGCGATTGGATACCTGGGAAAATGAAGGCGGTGCGACGGCGGTGGGTTATACCCGCCCGCGTTTCCGCGGCAGGACCCGGAGCAGCGGCTACGCGATGAAATCGCGGGCTAGCTTAAGACCCTCGAATACGTTTCCTTGAACGTCGCGTAACAACTGCAGGCTGCGGCTTCCAGGCCGTGGCCGTCGAGAATCATCAGCTTGCCGCGGCTGTAGCGGATCAGCTTGCGTTTGCGCAGAGCGCTGGCTGCGCGAGTAACGCCCGCGCGGCGCACGCCGAGCATGTAGGCCAGGAACTCGTGGGTAATTTGAAACTCATCGCCGTGCGCCCGATCGCGGGTCATCAGGAGCCAACGCGCAAGCCGTGCCTCGACGAGATGGAAGCGAGTGCAAGCAGCGGTCTGTGCCAACTGGCTCAGCGTCACATACAGGTAGCGGTTCAAACCTCGTTGCAGCGCCTGACTATGTTTCAGTTCCCGGGAGAATGTGGCGGCCTCCATCCGCCAGGCACCACCCGCGCCCTGCACCAGGGCATGCAGCGGCGCAGTGTCTACGCCCAGCATGAACGAGATCCCGAGCATGCCTTCGTCGCCGACCAGGCCGACTTCGAGTTTGGCGTGGCCGTCCATCGGAGTGACCAGCGAAATGAAGCTGTCGGTGGGGAAGAAGACATGGCGAACGCGCTGACCGGGCCTGGAGAGAACATCGCCGAAGCGAAGCTCGACGTGTTCGCAGCGTGCCAGCAGACGTTGACGGTCGTGGCGTGGCAGGGCGGCCAGCAGACGATTCTGCGCGACGTGCCGCGACGACTGTGACACCAACCCTCCTTTCCGTTGCGTCTGGACCACCATTGCCATCCAGCTTGATGGGCAGCCGGACGAACGTCTGTTCGGTGGCCCACTAAGACACTAAGAGCCAACGCGATTGGGGGGTCCCTGTGTACGCTGGGAAAGTGGGCATGCGGCGTTGGGTGTGCGGGGCAGTGTGTACGGAACCGCACCAATGGGCCCTGGCAGCGAGTTCCTGTTTCCTCGCCTCGAGAATGGCCAGCATACCGCTCAGCTCGAAGGCACCGGACTGTACGACCGTCGGTGAGAGTCGGGCATCGAGGAAAAACAGTGCGCTCTTGGCGAGAGCAGGCAGGCCTCAGCCGAACGTTGCGGCATTCGCGAAGATCGCCCCGGTACTTTCCTCGAACGCGACAAAGATGCCGGCCTTCTTGCGCTCCCGAGCCGCGTTGACCAGGGCTTGTAGAGCGAAGATGCTTTTGCCCGCGCCCGCGCCACCCAGAACCAGCGTCGTACGGTTGCGGGGCAGCCCGCCGCGGCTGATCTGGTCAAGTGCCGGCCGTCTGTTTTCTACGTTAGCAACTTAAGACCGGTCGGCACTATGTTCGCTACCGCACCGAACCGCTTGCGTCGACCGGGTAGCGTCGTCAGCGAGAGTGGTTTGACGCTGAATGCAGTCGCTCTTCCCTCCCGTTGGACGACCGTGCGACCTGCGAATTCAGCCAGGTCCGCTGGCGCGGTCATCTGCGCTGGCGGGCCTTTCCTTTTTTCGGCGTCACTGCGCCGACGGCCCACTGCGCTCGAAGGCGAGTAACTCGAACTGAATCCACCCGCTCGGAAATGCCAAGGAGAAGCCTGTGACTTTGGGAACGATACTATTGATTATTCTCGTACTGCTGCTGATCGGCGCCATCCCGCAATGGCCGCATAGCCGCAGTTGGGGCTACGGGCCCAGTGGGGGGTTAGGAGTGGTGTTGATCGTTGTCGTCGTGTTGCTCCTGTTGGGACGGCTGTAACAGGGGAAGGATCTATGCCAGCCGAGGAACTTGCCGCTGTCTACGCGATGTCGCCGGACGCGAACGAGAGATTTACCGGAACGGTGAGTCGTCCGGACAGCCTGACGCACTCGCAGTGGGGCTGGGATCCGTACGAAGTGTGGCGGACTCGCCTCAAGCGGCCCTCGGTTGCGACGCAGGAGAACCTATTGCAGGTGAAAGTTGCCGCTACCGAACAGGCCGACGAGACCGATGATGATCAGATAGATCGCGACGATATAGTTCAGTAGTCGCGGCACGACAAGGATCAAGATGCCAGCGATCAGTGACACGATCGGTCCGATCGTCAGATGGAGATTCATTGATTACCTCGCGCGGCGCCGCCGGCGTTGCGACAGCGTCGGTAGCGGTTATTTGGCTTCCACGCGACACCATCCTAGACGCTCCTCGACACGTGATCTGTACGTTCGCGTACAGTGGCAGATCGCTCGTGCCCGCAGTCGTCGTAAGTTCTAAGCTTCGCCGCCGTTTGTGTGGCAGGGCGTTAGCGCCTCGAGGCAACGCGTTCATCCGTGAACGCGTTGCCTGTCGGCATCTAAAACCCCTGCGAGCAAGACTTGCTGCTCTTATGAGGTACACAAAGGTTCACGCACTCAAGGCCGTTAGATCTGTGCGCCACCGCACATAGGATTGGCGCTATCTCGTTTCACGTTGGATCGACGCTGAGATCGCCAGGCCGGCAGACCACGAGCTGCTGCTCTTTGACGACGGTGTGCGCCGTCTTGATCTATCCTGTGCGGCCCAAGGGGAGCATTCATCCATGGACATCGAAGTGATCCGGGTCAAGAGCGAACTTGTAGCGTTGGAAACGCTGGTGGTCGCCTTGACTCGCTCGCTGGCGAGCTGGCAGCCGAGTTTGGCCAAGTCGCTGCAGGCGACGGCTGAGGAGTTGCGGGAGCGCTACCGACACCTACCGATACAGGACTCATCCGCCGAGACGGCCAATCTCGTGGCGGCTGAGTTTCAGCAGGCCTGGGATCGGCTGATGCAACTCGTTCTGCGTCCAGACTGAGCACGGCACGGATTTGGCACTGCAAGCCGGTCAGTAACGCACCAATACGCGTTGTCTCTCGCGCTGACAGGAACTACTCGGTCTGACCTACAGCGATCGGCCTTGCGACCCGCTAGCGTGGCATGACCTCGAGGACACCACCATGGCACGTAAGTACAGCAAGGCGAGCGCCGCGAAAGTGCGCCGGGCAATGCACGAGCTGAAGCGCGGGCAGCTCCGAAGCGGCCGCTCGGGCAGGAAAGTGCGCAGTCGCAAGCAGGCGATCGCCATCGGCCTGTCGGAAGCCCGACGAGCGGGTAAGAAGGTACCGCGCAAGAAGAGCAACTCGTAACCGGTCCGCGGCAGAATTGAGATTCGCGTCAACGCGCCGCCGCTTGTGTCACCCCCGCCGAATCGTAAGGGCTGCGGCAGCCGCGCTGGCCAGAGCCAGCGCCGCCGCGGCCGACATCACGACGCGCGCCGTTGCCACGAGCGAATCGGCGATGAGACTTCCGAGCACTGCGATCACCAGCAGACCGGCGACTGCGGCCACAACGTTGTTAATGCCGGAAGCGACGCCGGTCTCGCCCTCATCGACAGAGTTGATAACGGTGGTCGTAAGAGGGGTGACGGTGATGGCCATCCCAAATCCCAACACCACCATCGGCGCAAGGTAAGCCCAGTAGCCTCGCTCGCCGCTGACCACCGCGAGCAGCGCAAAACCGACGCCTGCGATGAGCGGCCCGATGATCAGTGGCCAGCGTGCGCCAAAGCGATCGACCAGTCCCCCGGACCAGCGCGACAGTACTGCGAGAACGAGCGTGAACGGCAAGTACACGGCGCCGGCCTCGGTCGCTGAAAACCCATGCGCCTGGATCAGGAGAAACGGCAGGAAAAAGAACGCGCCGCCGAGCGCGCCGTAAAGAAGTAAGGTGAGCAGATTGACGCCGCTGAAGCTGCGCGACGCAAACAGTCTGAGGGGCATCATCGGCACACGGCTGCGCCGCTCTTGCACGGCGAACCCAAGCAATAGCAGCGTACCTGCCGACAGCGATCCGACCACCGTCACGTCCAGCCAGCCGAGCCTGGCAACCGCGATCAGCCCATAAACCAGCCCGCCCAATCCGCCGAACGCCAATACGGCACCGAACCAATCGAGGTCGGTGCCCGCCGTGGGACCACCGCTTTCCGGCAGACGACGCACTGCAATCCACAACGTCGGGATAGCGATCAACGGATTGATCAGGAATATCGCACGCCAGGACAGATGATCGACCAGCCAACCCCCGAGCAGCGGGCCGGCGCCGGCTGCGAGCGCCGAGGCACCCGACCAGATCCCGATGGCCGCACCGCGCTCCTTATCGTCAAACGCAGCGCCGATAATCGCCAACGAGCAAGGAATCAGCATTGCCGCCCCAACACCCTGGACGGCGCGCGCCGCGATGAGTGCCCCGACATTCGGTGCGCACCCACAGGTGATCGAGGCCAGTGTGAAGGTGACAATGCCCATCAGGAACAGCCGGCGGCGGCCGTAGTGGTCCGCGGCCGCGCCGCCAATCAGCAGCAGAGCGGACATGCACAGTGTGTAGGCGTTGATGACCCATTGCATCGCGGCAAGGGTCGTATGCAGATCAGTCTCGATCTTCGGTAACGCAACGTTGACGACGGATTCGTCGACGAACGCCATGGTCGATCCCAGGACCGCCGCGGCCAGCACCCAGGCCTTGTCCTGCTTGTGAGCAGTGGCCCCAGAGCGCGCGCATCGGACGATTTCGGCAGCGCAAGGCTGCGCCTTCGTGTTCACCGCCACGTGCTGCCGCTCTAACCCAATTGGCTTCTGGGTCATGCCGCGTGACCTCGCTACGTCGTAACGATGGCAGGCCGGGTCCCAGCGTTGGCGAGTTCACGCAGCACCCGATGCACGAACTGAACGCAGATCGATCCCTCGCCCACTGCCGAGGCAATACGCTTGACGCTGCCCGCACGCGCGTCGCCGGCGGCGAAGACCCCTGGCACACTCGTCTCCAGCAGGTATGGCGGACGGGGCAGGCTCCAGCGTGCATTCGCCAACTCGTCCTTGCCAAGATCCGAGCCAGTCTTCACGAAACCATGATCATCCAGCACCACGCAGCCCTGCAGCCAGCGCGTGTTCGGTTCCGCCCCGGTCATCAGGAACACGTGTCTGAGATCGGAGGCCTCGGGCTCCCGATTGGAGCCTGTCCAGGAGACGCGCTCCAGTCGATCGGAGCCCTCGAGTGCCGTGAGTTGCGTGCGCGTATGCACGGTGATGTTCGGCGTAGCTTCGATGCGACGAATCAGATATTGCGACATGCTCTCGGCCAGTCCGTCGGAACGGACCAACATATGCACGTGACGACAGGAGCCGGCGAGGAACACCGTCGCCTGGCCGGCGGAATTGCCTCCGCCGATGACAGCGACATCCTCGGACTCGCACAGCTTGGCTTCCAAATGAGTGGCGGCGTAGTAGATGCCACGGCCAAGAAAGCGGCTGAGGTTCCCAATATCCAGCGTCCGGTAGCGCGCGCCGCTGGCAATGAGGATGGTTCGGCTGCGCATCGACCGCCCGTTGGCCATCTCGAGCGAGTACGGCCAGTGGTCACAGCGGAGCCGAACCGCCTGCCAGGCCACGCTCAGCTGTGCGCCGAACTTCTGCGCCTGAGATAATGCCCGGCCAGCGAGCGCGCCACCGGAAATGCCGGTCGGAAAACCCAGATAGTTCTCGATCCTGGAGCTGGTTCCAGCTTGGCCGCCGGGCGCGAAGGCCTCCACGATGCGCACCTCCAGGCCCTCGGAGGCTGCGTATACGGCGGCGGCAAGACCTGCAGGACCTCCGCCGATAATCAGCAGATCGTGCACGCGATCGTCGGCGACCGGGGCGTTGATACCGAGGCATTCGGCGACATCGGCGTTGCTGGGGTTCTTCAGCAGCTGCGCGCCCCGGCAGACCACCACCGGAACGTCCGCGGCGCGCACCTGAAAGCGCTCGAGCAACGCCTGGGCGTCGGCATCGTGCTCGATATCGATATTTACGTAGGGCCGGGCATTACGCGTCAGGAACTCCCGTAACCGCAACGTGTCGGCGGAGTGATCCGAACCCAGCAGCAGCACCTCGCTGTGGCCAGACTCGATTACGCTCATGCGGCGCAGGATGAAAGCGCGCATCAAGAGCTCGCTGAGCTCGGCATCGTTCTGCACGATACGTCGCAGCTGTTCCGCATCGATCAGCAGAACGGCGCCGGCGTCGCGCACGCGAACGCGCACCAAGGCAGCGGTGCCGCGCAAAGTGCTCATCTCGCCGGTAAAATCCCCCGCGCTCAGAACGAAGAGCAGCTCGCCGTCGGCGGCGGATTGAGTGGCTGCCGGCGGCGCGAGCACCTCGAGAGTCCCGGCGGTTATGACGAACACGCCACGCGGCAACGCGCCCAGTTCCAGAAGAATCTCGCCCGCGTGCGTCTGCAAACGGGTCCCCTGGCGCTCCAGTCGCGCAAGCTGCGCGGGCGTAAGTTTCGGGAACATCTGCGCACGACGCTGTTCCAGCAGGGTGCTCGCCACGGCCGCTCCTACAGACTCACGCGGATCACGAAGGGATCTCCATCACCAGACAGCCCAACCTGGACGCTCAGACCGGGCGCGCCGCCCAATCATCGCACTTGCCTTGCGGATTGGCCGGGCCGTTGAATATCTCGCACTTCCCGCAAGCCGTACGTTCGGGCCCGGCAACGAAAAAGCGGCACTCGCTACAGGTCTTACTCGGATCCGGCGACTTCTCAGTGTAGTTGTCCAATTCGCGTTGCCGGTTCTGCACCTTACTGAGGGTGCCGGGATTGGCGCAGACGAAATTCTTCTGGTCTTTGCCGTGCGCAACCGAGATCCAGCTCACCGCACCGGCGAGAAAGCAAGCCGCGAGCCGTCGCAAGGTCGCGCGACGTACTTGCCTGGCGGTGAATGTTGGCAATGAGTTGCAGTGTCCCATCAACCTAGGTCCTTATGGCTCACCTCCGCCGAACCTGCAGCGGGATCTCCCGGCTTCTCGGACCTTGAAGCAGGATTGGCCGAATCGCGAGGACTACTTGAGGGCTGCCTGCGCTTCGGTGGCCGCCTTTTTTGCAGCACTCAGGTCGTCGGATTTCAACCCTGCCTGTGCGCTTGCGAGCGCCGCGGTCAGTTTAGCCTTGGTCGCCGACTCGGTCGTGTCGGGAATCGCCCCATTGCCAAGCTTCTGACAGGGATTGGCCTCCTTGGCATCAAATCCCTGCCCGGTTGGTCCCACCAGGCAATTGACAGTGTGATGCAGATGCATGTGGACCTGTTCTATAGTCGCCGCCTGGGCGGCCAGGCCGGCGTGCAGGGCGCCAGTCGCGGCTTCCTGAGCAGGATCTGCGGCCTGCGCGCAGACAGGTAACACAGCGACAATAGCTGTGGCGATGCACGCCAGGGACAGCTGAGTCGTGAATCTTGGTTTATGCAGCATATCGTGACGTCCTTAATGTTGAGACACGATTGGACTCACTGACCATAGCTCATCGGAACCTAAAAGGGCACTGCCGCCCGCGGCTTTGACGGCGCTGTGGGAGCCCGGCGCCAGAGGTTAGCACCGTAACTGCCAACACCCGTGGGCGGCGCACATGCGGAGAAAATCCCGCAGGCATGTCCAATACGCCGATGGGCGGGAACACTAAATGCATGGGTGTCACGGATTCTCGCGTTTGTATTAGGGTCCACCTGCGAGGAACTGCATGATCGATCTGCGAATCAACGGGGAACTCAAGCACGTCGACGCACCCGCTAACATGCCGTTGTTGTGGGTTCTGCGGGACCTATTGGGTTTGACAGGCACCAAGTTCGGATGCGGCATCGCGCAATGCGGCGCCTGCACCGTTCACCTGGACGGTAACGCAGTGCGTTCCTGCGTGCTGCCGGTTGGCTCGATCGGCAACCGGGCCGTGACCACGATTGAGGGCGTCGGGGCGACCCCCTCAGGTGCCACCGTGCAGAAGGCGTGGCTCGTCGCTGAGGTCGTGCAGTGCGGCTACTGCCAGCCGGGACAGATCATGTCGGCCAGCGCGCTGCTGCGGACGAATCCGCACCCCACGGACGCCGATATCGATGCGGCGATGGCCGGCAACATCTGTCGCTGCGGGACCTATGTGCGCATTCGGGCCGCAATAAAAACCGCCGCGCAAATTGCAACGGCGCATGCAAAGGATACCGAGGGGGCGGTCGATGTCTGAGCCTTGGACACCGCGTTTGCCCGCGACTCGCAAGATGCCAGTCTCGCGCCGGGACTTTCTCAAGGTCGGAGTCGCGGCCGGTGGCGGATTATTTCTCGGATTCGCCATCCCATCGGCCCGCGGCGCGAAGCTTGGTGTGGCGCACGATCCCGCGTTTTCGCCAAACGCGTTTATTCGTATCGCCCGCACGGGCGCCGTCACGTTGATCATGCCGCAAGTGGAGATGGGGCAGGGCGTCTATACGTCGATCGCCGTGATTCTGGCGGAGGAACTCGACGTTCGGCTCGCGACGGTGACGTTAGAGGCTGCGCCTCCGAACGATGCGCTCTATGGGAACCCGGCTCTGGGTTTTCAGGTGACCGGCGGATCGACCTCGATTCGTGCGTTCTGGATGCCGCTGCGTCGGGCCGGCGCAGGCGCGCGCGCAATGCTGATCGCGGCTGCGGCTAACGACTGGAAGGTCGATCCGGCGGCATGCGGCACGGCCGCGGGTGAGGTTGTCCACGCGGCAAGCGGGCGTCGTTTGTCCTATGGCTCACTGGTCGATCGCGCCGCGCGGCTCAAGCCGCCCGCGAACCCGACGCTGAAGACCCCCAAGGAATTTCGCATGATCGGCACGGTGGTGCCGCGCCTCGATACACCGGATAAAGTCACTGGCAAGGCGCTGTTCGGGATCGACGCACTGCCGCCTGGGGTCAAGTTCGCAACGCTGATGGCGAGCCCGGTCTTGGGGGGCAAGGTTATTCGGGTAGATGACGCTGCAGCGCGCGCGATACCCGGCGTACGCCAGATCGTCGTGCTGGATGACCTGGTTGCCGTAGTGGCCGATCATACCTGGGCCGCCAAGCAGGGTCTGGACGCCCTCAATATAGTCTGGGAGGACGGTCCGAATGCCCACGTGACGACCGAGGAGATCCTCGAGCAACTCAAGGCCGCCAGCGAGCGTAGCGGCGCTGTCGCTAAGTCAGTCGGAGACGTTGCGAAGGAACTTGGCGGCGCCGAACGGGTTGAAGCGAGGTATCACGTCCCGTTTCTCGCGCACGCGCCGATGGAGCCCATGAACTGTACCGTGCATGTCCGGGCGGATGGCTGTGAGATATGGGTGGGCAACCAGGTCATCACACGCGCTCAGGCGACCGCGGCCGAAATAACCGGGCTTCCAAAGGACAAGGTAATCGTTCACAACCATCTCCTCGGCGGCGGCTTTGGTCGCAGGCTCGAGGTTGATGGAATTGCGAAGTCTGTGCGCATCGCCCAGAAGGTCGACGGACCGGTCAAAGTGATCTGGACGCGCGAGGAGGATATCCAGAAGGCGCTGTACCGGCCATTTTATTTCGACCGCTTCGAAGCGAGCCTCGCGGGTGGAAAAATCACGGCCTGGAAACACCGCATCGCCGGTTCGTCGGTCCTGGCACGCTGGGCTCCGCCTGCGTTTGTCAACGGGATCGACAGCGACGCGGTAGAGGTGGCCGTCGACCTGCAGTACGACGTACCCAATCTCCACGTGGAGTACGTTCGCCAGGAGCCCTCAGGTATTCAGACCTGCTTCTGGCGCGGTGTTGGACCCACTCACAATATCTTCGTTACTGAGAGCTTTGTGGATGAGCTCGCGCATAAGGCCGGGAAAGACCCGGTTAGGTTCCGGCGTGACCAATTGGGGAAAGCGCCGCGCCTGCTTGCCTGCCTGGATCTGGTCGCGAGCAAAGCGGGGTGGGGTCAGGTGTTGCCGAAGCGCGCGGGGCGGGGTGTCGCGGTTCAGTATGCCTTTGGTTCCTATCTCGCCACGGTCGCTGAAGTCGAGGTTGACGAGCATGGCGAGGTCTATGTGAGGCGTTGCGTCTGCGCGGTCGACTGCGGAATCGTGGTGAATCCAGACACGGTTGTCGCGCAACTTGAGGGAGGCATCATCTTTGGGCTCACTGCAGCGCTTCATAGCGAGATCACGCTCGCCAAGGGACGCGTTCAGCAGAGCAACTTCAATAATTATCGGATGATGCGCATCAATGAAGCGCCGAAAATTGAAGTTCATTTGATTCCAAGCGTCGAGGCTCCCGGGGGTATTGGTGAGCCCGGGACCGCTGCGGCGGCGCCCGCACTGGCCAACGCGCTGTTCGCAGCAACCGGGGTGCGCTTGCGGAAACTGCCGGTTGATCGCCATGCCCTGGCTGCGGGGACGGCCGCGTGATGCTGCAATCCAGACGGCTGCGTTTCGGGTTCTACGCCGCGGTGGCCCTTGCCGCGGCGGCATTCATCTACTTTCTCTGGATCGTTCTGGGCCCCGGCCCCATGCATTTTGCGGGCGGCAAGCGCGTCCCGATTGGCAACTACGGGGGTGGTGATCCTACTGGTGTTCCTAAACAGCTTACGCAGACCTCCGTGGTTGAGCGCGGCCGCTACCTCGCGCGCGCAGCCGACTGTGAAGCGTGTCATACAGCTAAGAGCGGTGTTCCATACTCCGGGGGCCGCGCCTTCGTTCTGCCCTTCGGTACGCTCTATTCAACGAATATCACGCCCGACGCGGAGACTGGGATCGGTAACTATTCGGATGCCGATTTTCTCAAAGTCCTGCACAAAGGTATCGGACCG
>Ga0070766_10000637_pt1 | contig 15858 bp, 9 predicted proteins | sample HubBroMetageWFT6_FD_69782 | JGI IMG/M metagenome (GOLD analysis project Ga0070766, IMG submission 69782) | Warmed and freeze-thawed soil microbial communities from the Hubbard Brook experimental Forest, New Hampshire - Hubbard Brook CCASE Soil... | ecosystem: Environmental > Terrestrial > Soil >...
TCGTTCATCATTTTCATCGCCTCGATCACGGCCACGACTTGCCCTTCGGCGACGATGTCGCCGGGGCCGACGTCGAGCTCCACGATGAGCCCGTGCATCGGCGCGGCGACGTCGTCGCCGCTGCTCGAGGCGCCGCGCTTGCGTATCGCCGTGAGACGGGGAGCGATCCGGCGTTCCGGACGCGACGAGCCGCGCGCCCCGGAATGCGCGCGGTTGGAGGGTGGACCGCCGTTTGCAATCGCCGGTCGCCAGGTTCGTGCAAACGTTTCCAGGGTGGCCGTCCCGTAGGTCGCTTCGGCAACCGGTTCGTAGTCGCACAGCGCGCGAAGCAGTGGCAGCGTTGTGGGAACGCCTTCGACGACGTACTCGTCGATGGCGCGGCGCAGACGCGCGATGGCGTGATCTCGTTTCGGCGCCCAAACGATGAGTTTGGCGATCAGCGAATCGTATTCGGTGGGAATCGTCCAACCCGCATAGGCGGCGGAATCGACGCGTACGCCCAGGCCGGCCGGCTCGCGATAAGCGGCGATCGTCCCCGGCGACGGCAGGAAATCGCGCGCCGGATCTTCGGCGTTTACGCGCGCTTCGATCGCGCAGCCGCGAAAGGCGATGTCGCTTTGCGTGTAGCCGAGCGGTTCGCCGGCGGCGATGCGAATCTGTTCGCGGACCAAATCGAGGCTCGAGATCATTTCGGTGACGGTGTGCTCGACTTGGATCCGCGTGTTCATTTCCAGGAAGTAGAACTCGTCGCCGGAGACCAGGCATTCAATCGTGCCGAGCGAGTCGTAACCGATGGCTTTGGCGGCGCGCACGGCGGCCTCTCGCATGGCCGCGCGAACGCTCTCGGGGACGAGTGCGGGCGCCTCTTCCCAAAGCTTCTGATGACGGCGTTGCAGCGAACAGTCGCGCTCGCCGGCGTGCAGCGTGTTGCCGTGCTTGTCAGCAAGTATCTGCAGTTCGACGTGCTTGGGATTCTCGAGATAGCGCTCGGCGTAAATCGCCCCGTTCTTGAAATACGCTTGCGCTTCGCGCCGAGCGGTTTCAAAGGCGGACGCAATCTCGTCCAACGATTTGGCGACCTTGAGGCCTTTGCCGCCGCCGCCCGCGGCGGCTTTGAGCGCGAGCGGCAAACCATACGCCTCGGCCGCCTTTCGGGCGGCGCGAACGTCGGCAAGCTCGTGCGTCGCGCCGGGAACGACCGGCACGTTGGCCTCCGTCATCAACTGCCGCGCGCGGAGCTTGTCCCCCATCGCTTCGATCGCTGCCGCGTGCGGACCGATCCAGGCCAAACCCGCAGCCCCGACGCTGCGCGCAAAGGCGGCGTTCTCGGCTAGAAAACCGTATCCGGGATGGATAGCCTGCGCACCCGAGCGGACCGCGCAGTCGATCAGCTTTTCCGCGTTGAGGTAGCTTTGGGTTGGGGCCGCGGCTCCCAGAGGATAGGCCTCGTCGGCTAACTCTACGTGGAGCGCGTCACGATCGACGTCGGAGTAGACGGCGACCGTTGCGATGCCCATCTCGCGCGCCGTTCGGATGATTCGAACCGCAATCTCACCCCGATTAGCGATCAAGATCTTGGTGAACACGTCATCCCAAGGCAAACAATCCCATCGCGTGATAACCGGCATCGACGAAATGCACGTCGGCCGTCACGGCGCTCGAGAGGTCGGAAGCGAGAAAGACCGCCATGTTTCCGATGTCCTCCGGCGTAACGTTGCGGTGCAGCGGCGCAACCTTGGGAACCACATCGAGAATTCGGGAAAATCCGCCCACTTGGCGCGAGCTCGCGGTCTTGATCGGTCCGGCGGAGATGGCGTTGACGCGAATCGCACGATCTCCCAAATCGAAGGCGAGATACCGGACGGCCGCCTCGAGTGCGGCTTTCGCGATGCCCATCAGGTTATAGTTTGGCACGATCTGGGTGGCGCCGAGGTACGTGAGCGCCAGAACCGACGAGCCGTCATTGAAGGATTCACGCAACGCGTGGACCAGCGCGATGAGCGAAAAAGACGAAACGTCCAGCGCCAACGAAAAGCCGCCGCGCGACGTATCGAAAACCTTGCCGGCGAGGTCCTCCTTATTGGCGTAGGCGATCGAATGAACCAGCACGTCGATCTTGCCGCAGTCCCTTTCAAGCGAGTCGCGCATCGCCGCCAGAGACGCGTCATTCGAAACGTCGCACTCAAACACGTAAGCGTTCCCCAAATCGGCGGCGAGTTTTTCCACCTCGCCTTTGACGCGTTCGCCTTGATAGGCGAGCGCGATGAGCGCGCCGTGCTCGTGTAGCTTGCGCGCAATTCCCGTCGCAATCGACCAGCGGTTCGCCACGCCGGTTACCAGCGCGCGCTTGCCCTCTAACAATTTCACTTGATGCTGTTCCTTTGCGTTATAGCGGGATGTTGCCGTGTTTGCGTTCGGGCCGCGCTGCCCGCTTTTCGCGCAGCATCTCGAGTGCCGTCGCCAAAACCCCGCGCGTTTGGCCGGCTTCGATCACATCGTCCACATAGCCGCGCTGCGCGGCAATGTACGGATTGGCGAAGCGTTCGGTATATTCGTCGATTAGCTCTTGCATCTTCGCGTCTTTGTCGGCGGCGGCCGCCAGCTCTCGGCGAAAAATCGTCTTGACGGCCCCTTCGGCGCCCATGACCGCAATCTCGGCGGTGGGCCAGGCGAGGTTGAGGTCCGCGCGGATATGCTTGCTGGCCATAACGTCGTAAGCGCCGCCGTAGGCCTTGCGCGTAATTACCGTGATCTTCGGGACCGTCGCTTCGGCAAATGCATATAGCAGTTTCGCACCGTGCAGGATGATGCCGCCGAACTCTTGGTCCGCGCCCGGCAAGAAGCCGGGCACGTCGACGAACGTCACAAGCGGAATATTGAAAGCGTCGCAAAAACGCACGAAGCGTGCCGCTTTGACTGAAGAGCGCGTATCAAGGACGCCGGCCAGCACGCTGGGCTGATTGCCGACGATTCCCACGGCTTCCCCGTTGATGCGCCCGAAGCCGCAGATGATGTTTTCCGCGTAGTGCGACTGGATCTCCAAAAAGTCGCCGTAATCGACGACTCCTTCGATGACTTCGTGCATGTCGTAAGGCTTGTTGGCAGAATCCGGTACGAGCTCGTCGAGGCTCTTCACGCGGCGATGCGGATCGTCGTCGCAATCGAAACGGGGCGGCCTCTCCCGATTATTTTGCGGAACGAAGGAAAAGAGCGCCCGGGTCAGCTCGAAAAGGTTCTCCTCATCGGCAGCCACGAGGTGCGCGACGCCGCTGCGCGTAGCGTGCGTGCCGGCGCCCCCGAGCTCTTCGAAGCTTACCTCCTCGCCGGTGACCGTCTTGATGATCTCCGGACCCGTGATGAACATCTGCGAGATCTTTTCGGTCATCAAAATGAAATCGGTTATGGCCGGCGAGTAAACCGCGCCTCCGGCGCACGGGCCGGCAATCAGGCTGATCTGCGGAATTACTCCGCTGGCCTGAACGTTGCGCCAAAAGATTTCGGCGTAGCCGCCGAGCGAAACGACGCCTTCCTGAATGCGTGCACCACCCGAATCGTTGATGCCGATCAGCGGCGACCCGGTGCGCACGGCCAAATCCATGACTTTGCAGATCTTTTCGGCGAAGGCCTCGCCGAGCGAGCCGCCGAGAACCGTGAAGTCTTGTGAAAAAAGGAAGATTTGCCGGCCATCGAGCGTCGCGCGGCCAGTGATGACGCCATCGCCCAAGAACTCTTTTTCGTCCAGCCCAAACGCGTTGCTTCGGTGAACTACGAAACGGTCGAACTCAACGAAGGAATTCTCGTCCACGAGTGACTCGACACGCTCGCGCGCGGTGCGTTTGCCGCGCTCGTGCTGCTTTGCGACTGCGTCCGGGCCGGCCGGCATCGCGGCCTGTTTGGTCTTCGCGCGCAGCTCCTCGTACTTCTCGGCACGGGTTTTCACACGCAGACCTTGTACGCTTTGCCGCCATTGTCATCCTCATCGGGCGGAGGACGTGGTAAGGGGCGCCGGAAAAACACCGTCTCATGTTACGATCCGTTGCCTTCGGTTTAGTCATCGCTTTCGGCTTCGCCGAGGTGCTGGTGCCGCACGGCGTCGCGCCCGCGGCGCAGTCCTTCCCGACGCCGCCCCCGGTTCCGCCGACCCAGCCGGTAGCGGAAACGCTGTTCGGCACGTCGGTAACCGACCCGTACCGATACTTCGAAAACATGAAGGATCCGGTCGTCGTCAACTTTTTCAAGGATCAAAACGCCTATACCCGGGCGGTGCTGAGCCGGTTGGGGGCGGCTCGCGAGCAGCTCTTCGAGCGCATCAAGGTGCTGGACAATACGGGTGCCGTGGTCACGGGCGTGACCCTGGACGGACCATATTACTTCTACGAAAAGCTCAATCCCGGGGAAAACTCTCCCAAGCTGTACGTGCGCAACGCCGACGGAGGCGAGGCGCGAGTTCTAGTCGATCCGCAAACGCTGGCGACCGCCGGGAAGCACTATACGATCAACTACTTTCAACCGTCGCTGGACGGCAGCCGCGTCGCCTATGGCATTTCGGAAGGCGGCTCGGAAGCCTCGGTGATTCACGTGGTCGATACCGCAACGGCGCAAGCCTTGCCCGATGCAATCGATCGAGCGTACTTCATCGGGGTCACGAGTTGGCTGCCGGATGGAAAATCGTTCTATTACGTGCGCTTCCCGAAGCTGCGGCCGGGCGAGCCTGATACCGACAAAGAGACGCGCGCGGTCGCCTATCTGCACGTGCTGGGCCGCGATCCGGACCGGGATACGGCGGTCTTTGGTTACCGTGTCAATGCCGGCGTGTCGTTCGCGCCGACGGATTTCCCGATCCTCGTCTATTCGCCGGTGTCGGCCTATACGCTGGGCGTGATCGCGCATGGCGTCAAGAACGACCTGACCATCTACGCGACGCGCGCCGCAGCGGTCGACGCGAATTCCGCGTGGAAGCCGGTCGCCTCCGACAGCGACGGCGTTACCGGTTACGATATCAAAGGCACGACCATTTATCTGCAAACGCATAAAGACGCGCCGAGCTTCAAAGTAGTCGCGACGTCGCTGGATGCTCCGAACGTCGCCGCCGCGCAGACCGTTATTCCGGCGGGACGCCCGATCGTCGAGCAGCTCGGCGTGGCTTCCGACGGCCTGTACGTCTTGTCGCGTGACGGCGGCTTTGGGCGCATCACGAAGGTGGCATTAAACGCCGATGGGGCGCCGGGAACGTCGACGAATATCGCGCTGCCGTTCCAAGGCTCGGTCAACACGATAGCGACCGATCCGCGCGTCGCAGGCGCCGTTTTTGGATTGACGGGATGGACGCACTCCCTCCTGTATTACGCGGTCGACGCAAACGGCGCCGTGAGCGACACGCATCTCAAGGAGCTCGCCAACGTCGATACGTCGCCGTACACGTCGTCTGAAGTTCTCGCGCGGAGCGCCGACGGTACGATGGTTCCGCTTTCGGTCATTTACCGCAAGGGGCTCGCGCTCGACGGTTCGCATCCGGCATATCTTACCGGCTATGGCGCGTATGGAATCGAAATCAACCCGTCTTTCAGTGCCACGCGTTTGGCGTGGCTCGAGCGCGGCGGCGTGTTTGCGGTTTGCCATCCACGCGGCGGCGGGTGGTATGGCGAGGGCTGGCATCAGGCCGGAATGATCGCGACCAAGCCTCATACTTGGCAGGACTTCATCGCCTGCGGTCGATGGCTAATCGCGCACAAGTATACGGCGTCTGCCCATCTCGCCGGCGAAGGAACCAGCGCGGGCGGCATCACGATCGGCCGAGCGATCACCACACAGCCACACCTGTTTGCCGCAGCACTCGACGTGGTTGGAGCCAGTAACGCCTTGCGCATGGAATTTTCGCCCAACGGGCCGCCGAATATCCCCGAATTCGGAACCGTCAAGAACGAGGTCGGGTTCAAGGCGCTCTACGCGATGGATGCCTACGAGCACGTCGTGCCCGGCACGGCTTATCCGGCAGTGATGCTGATCACCGGATACAACGATCCTCGCGTCTCGTCATGGGAGCTCGCGAAGTTTGCCGCGCGTTTACAGAAGGCGACGACGAGCGGCCGCCCGATTCTCTTGCGCGTCGACTACGACGCGGGTCACGGATTTCTGGCGGCTTCTCGCACGCAAAGCGAGCAGCTGTTGACGGACGAGTATTCGTTTTTGCTGTGGCAATGCGGCGACCCAGCTTTTCGAGGCATTCCAACCCGGATCTTCCGCCAACGCTAAGTTATAGACGAAGAACAGAACGCTTACCAAATCCCCAGCATGGCTTTGACGTCGTCGGAGGCCATCGTGTGCGGATCCCATGGTGGGATGAAGGTAATTTCGACGTTGGCGGTCTTAACGCCGTCGATCGCGCGCACGTGATCCTCGACGGATTTCTTGAACATCGGACCGACCGGACACATTGGCGAGGTCAGCGTCATCATTACGGTGACGTCTTCGCCGTTTGCTCCTTCGGTTGTAATGTCGTAAACTAACCCCAGTTCGAGGATTCCGAGGTTGAGCTCGGGATCTTTGACGTCGACGAGCGCTTCCCGGACTTGTTCGGTGGTTGGCATGGTCTCTAGGAGTTTGTCGGAGCAGGGCCCAACCCTTGCATCGCAAGCCAGGCGGGCGGACGGCAAACGGTCACGAAACTGCTCTGGGGCGAGTAGAGTTAATAAGGAAGGAAAGGAAGAGCCAGAGCGATGTCAATGTGGGAGCCCTTCACCGAGCGAGCGCGGCGCAGCATCGTGCTTGCTCAAGAAGAAGCGCAGCGCCTCGGGAACAACTACATTGGAACCGAGCACATCCTGCTTGGCATTATCTCTGAAGGCGAAAGCTTAGCCGCTAAAGTCCTGGAGTCGCTTGGCGTCAATCTCTCCAAAGTCCGCCAAGAAGTCGAGGCCATCGTGGGGCGCGGTGGGCAAACCGTGCAGCAGGAGATGGTCTTTACGCCGCGCGCGAAGCGAGTAATCGAGCTTGCCTTCGAAGAGGCGCGTCAACTCAATCACAACTACATCGGTACCGAGCACTTGCTCCTCGGCTTGATTCGCGAGGGCGAAGGGGTGGCGGCTCGGGTCCTTACCAATCTAGGTGTCGATCCGGCGAAGGTGCGCGTGCAAACCACCTCGCTGCTGGGCGCCGAAGGTCAGCCGGCCGCGCCCAAGGGGAAGAGCAAGACGCCGACGCTGGACGCCTACGGTCGTGATCTCACCATGCTGGCCCGTGACAACAAGCTCGATCCCGTGATCGGCCGGAACAGCGAAATCGAGCGCGTCATTCAGATTCTCTCGCGGCGCACCAAAAACAACCCTGCACTGATCGGCGAACCCGGCGTCGGCAAGACCGCGATTGCGGAAGGCCTGGCGCAGCGCGTCGTCAAGGCTGAGATTCCCGAACCGCTGCGGGATCGCCGCGTCATCACGCTCGATCTCGCAGGATTGGTCGCGGGCACGAAATACCGCGGCGAGTTCGAGGAGCGCATGAAGCGCGTGATGGACGAGATCCGCGGCGCCGCCGGCGAGATCATTCTCTTCATCGACGAGCTACATACGCTGGTCGGTGCGGGTGCGGCCGAAGGGGCGATCGATGCCAGCAACATCATCAAGCCGGCATTGGCGCGCGGCGAGTTGCAGTGCATCGGCGCAACCACGCTCAACGAGTTTCGCAAGCACATCGAAAAGGATTCCGCGCTGGAGCGGCGCTTCCAGCCCGTGATGGTCGGGGAGCCCTCGGTCGAAGAAACGATCGAGATTCTCAAAGGATTGCGCGACCGCTACGAGGCGCACCACAAGGTGCAGATTACCGACGAGGCGCTGGCGGCCGCCGCGAAACTCGGCGATCGCTATATCACCGACCGCTTCCTTCCCGACAAAGCAGTCGACCTCATCGACGAGGCCTCGTCGCGCGTTCGTTTGCAGGCCACGTTGCCACCTCCGGCGATTCGCGAAGCCGACGCGCAGCTGCGCAAGCTGATCGCCGAGAAAGAGACCGTCGTCAAGAACCAAGAGTTCGACAAGGCCGCGACGATTCGGGACCGTGAGGAAAAGCTGCGCCTCGAAAAGGCGAACCTCGAACAAGAGTGGCGCGATCGCAAGCAGCAGAGTGAAAGAACCTTGCGCGTTACCGCGGAGAACGTCGCCGAAATCGTCGCCGCGTGGACGAAGATCCCGGTCAGCCGCCTAGCGCAAGCCGAAACCGAGAAGCTTTTGAAGATGGGCGAGCTGCTGCACCAGCGCGTGGTTGGCCAAGAAGAGGCGATCCAGGTTCTCACGCGGGCGATTCGCCGTTCGCGTGCGGGCTTGAAGAATCCAAATCGGCCGATCGGATCGTTCATTTTTCTCGGTCCGACGGGCGTCGGGAAAACCGAGGTCGCGCGAAGCGTCGCGGCATTCTTGTTCGATGACGAAGAATCCATGATTCGCATCGACATGTCCGAGTACATGGAGAAATACTCGGTCAGCCGCCTCGTGGGCGCGCCGCCAGGATACGTGGGCTACGAAGAGGGCGGACAGCTTACCGAGGCGGTGCGCCGGCGCCCGTATTCGGTCGTACTGCTCGACGAGATCGAAAAAGCGCACCCCGACGTCTTCAACTTGCTGCTGCAAGTGCTGGAGGATGGACGACTGACGGACTCTCAGGGGCGCCAGGTCGACTTCAAGAACTGCGTCATCATCATGACGAGCAATGTCGGCGCCACCGGGATGACGACGACCACGGACATCGGCTTCCGCCCACAGCGGCTTTCGAACGAAGACCAATTGAAGGCCTACGAACGGATGAAGAATCGCGTGCTCGAAGAGGTAAAGCAGACCTTCCGTCCGGAGTTTCTCAACCGCGTTGACGAAGTGTTGGTCTTCCATCAGCTAACGCGCGAGCAGATCGAGCAAATCGTCACGCTCGAGCTAGATAAAGTCATTCGCGAAGTCAGGGCTCAGGAGATGGAGCTCAAGGTAACCGAAGCGGCGAAGGCGCTGCTCGCACGTAAGGGTTGGGATCCGCAGTTCGGCGCGCGTCCGCTACGTCGCGCCATCCAACGCATGGTCGAGGACGAGATCGCGGAAGAGATGCTCAAAGGCGTTTTCGGATCCGGCGACCACATCTTGGCCGACGTCGATCCCGACGACCCCGAAAAGCTGAAATACGCAAAGATTCCGTCGATCGAACCGCCCGCGGCGCCCTCTCCCGAGCCGGCCGTAACTTAAATCAGATCCACCAACCTGTGACGTGCACGCGCTGGTTCTAGGAGTAGTCCTGGCGCAGGTCACGCCGGGGCCCGCGTTGGGCGTCTCCGCAACGACCGTGAATCTCAATCCCGCGCAGCAGCAGATCGTTACGATAACCGGAGCGGCAGCGCCGCTGCAGGCAACCCTTGACCAGCGGCTGGTGACGGTGAACGTCAACCCCGACGCGTCCAGCGTGACGATCACCGCAACGCAAGCGGTTGGTAACGACGTCCTGCATTTGGTCGACGCAAACGGCGACAGCGCGGACATAGCGATCCGCGTCGCCTTTAATGCGGGAACCATTCCGGCGCAGACGAGCCTGACGGTTACCGGCGACCCGGTCGATCCTGCCTGGCTGGCCCAAGAGGTTGCGCGCTGGGTGACGAGCCACACGCAGGCGCGGCCGGATGCCCGCGTCAACGTCGGAACGGTGGAACCGCCGGCGAGGATGCCCTCGCCGGGGCAGAGCGTGCAGTTCGTCGTGCCGGTCCAAGTCTTAGGCAACGGTCAATACTTCGATCAATCCGGCAGCACGATCGTCAACGTGGAGAACGTCGCCGCCGTGCCGTTCGAGCCGGGCGTGCTCTTCTATGACGACGATCCGGAGCACGTCAACCAGGATGGCGTTCTCTTTCGCGGCACGGTGTCGGCCACGCCGACGCGCCTCTACTATTACCACGACGACGCGCAAGATCCGCGGCGGTTGGTCGTTGCGCTCACGACGGGCGCGCAAGACCCGGCTTCCGTGCAGCTCATCGAGGCCTCGGCCGGACCGAACATGGACGTAATGCACGTCGGCCAAACGTTGACCAAGAACTTCTTGTTGACGAAGACGCGGGGCCAGGGCGTGATCGTCAACCTTGGGGAGCAAGAGGTGTACTTACTCGCGGACGTGCCGATGACGAACCAGCAGCTCGTCTCAGGAACCGTCGATCTGCGACTGCTTTCGGGAGGACCCGTGGGCGTTACGGTCATGGCGGTCTCGGGCGGCGTCGATCCGCGCACGCTCCTCGACGCGCCGGTGCTTCCGGACGACGGGCACCATCGAACCGGCGTTTTCCAAGTCAGCGGTTTCGGCACCGACGCGCTCAACTATTCGGTTGGCGGTCCGGATTCCACCGTCGTCATCGGCGACACCGAGCCGACTCCGCCCAGCGTCGATCAAGCGGCGCAGGGCCGCGACTACGGCGACTATGGGGTGCTGCACACGATCGACCTATCGCTCACCAATCCGGGCCCGACTGCGGCATCGGCCTATCTCTTTTTCCGGCCGCTAGCGGGACCGGACCGCGGAGGCTTTCTCGTTGACGGCAACCTCGTCGAGATTGGCTGCGTGCGACTCTCTACGCCCTATCAAGTCACGTCGTTCGACCTCGCGCCGGGACAAACGCGCCGCGTCGTGGTCAAAACGATGACCGACGGGGGTTCGTTTTATCCAGCCGAGATCGGCGTCACGGCTACGCCGCCGCAGCCCACTGCGCCGCCGATATCCGCTCCTGACGGCTGTTTTCCAAAGCCCCAGCCGTCGCCCGACTCCTAATGATCGCCGAGGGCGAATCGAAGGTCGTCCTGCTCGTACGGCTGCTCAACGCCATCGATCAGGCACGGCATTCCTTCGAAGACCTCAAAGATCGGATCGCCGAGGGCGGCAACCGCCCGAGTACTCGGAGCTTGCGGCGCTACCTCGCGATCCTCGGCAACGCCGGTTTTCCGCTATACTTCGACCGCGCCGCAAATGCGTATCGCTTCGCTGACGGGTATAGCCTCAAGCGCCTCGATTTGTCGAGCGGCGAGCTCTTCGGATTGGTGGCACTGCGATCGCTCGGCGCAAGCATCGGAGGCACGATCGGCGCCTCGATCGACGAGGTAGCCGAAAAGCTCGTGGGCAGCGCGGGTAGCGGCGCGCGGGCGCGAGTCGAAGCCGGCTCGCCGGTCGCGTTTCGGCTTTCCGAAATCCGCCTGGACAAACAGGGCGAACGCGCCTTTGACGCGCTCTCGGCGGCCGAACGGGCCTCGCGAAGCGTGCGTTTTTCGTATCTCGACAAGGAAGGCAACGCCACCACGCGCACCGTCGACCCTTACGGCTTCATCATCAACGCCGGGCGCGTTTACTGCGTCGCTTTCGACCACGACCGCAACGACAAGCGCACCTTCGCGGTCGACAGCGTTAGCGCTCCGGTCGCGCTCGTACAGACGTTCGTGCGTCCGAGCGGGTTCAACATAGAAGCCTACGCGGCGGCCTCGATCAGCGGCGTACTACACGGAGACGAAACCACGGAAGTTCGCGTACGATTCGCACCGCGCGTTGCCAAGGCCGCGGCCGCGGCGCGGATCGTCGCCGAACGTCGGGTCGAGCAGCGATCGGACGGGGGCATCGAGATCTCGTACCAAGTCGCCGACGTGGATGAGTTAGTGCGCTGGGTGCTGGGATGGGGCGCGCAGGCCGAAGTGATAGCCCCGCCGGCCGCCCGCACTCGCATCGCCACCTTCGCCGCCGAAATCACCGCCAAATACACTGGCACCTGAGCGAGGAGCACGGATCTTCTCGAACACGGTGCGCGCCGCAAGCGAGGCGTGCGACTTTTTCGGGCCAGCCATGGATGGCTGCTTCAAAACTTCGTTCTCCCGAAAAAGCGCACGGGCAGGAGCGGCACAGGAGGTGCCGCGACGAGCGTCCGAGCGGCAGCGTGCACCGTGTTCGAGAAGATCGAGTGCCGCGAACGACAATAACGAAACCCGTCGATTGCTCGACGGGCTCCGACGCATTCACTCACCTTGTCTCGCCTGTTTGGCTTCCTCGTTAGAGGGGCCCCACCGACGCCGGCAGGCGGTTTGACCGTTGCTGCGGAGCACTGCTCATCGCAATGTTTCACGCGTTTGCATTGGTCGCGAACGATGCGTACGTCGCACTTCGAATGAAGTTCGAAGCTCGTGAATCGTAACATGCTAAAGCCACCATCGACAAGCGCCCCCTTCGAGCAATTCACAAGCTGTCCACAACTTTTTTCTGTTATGCACACTCGAGCGCACGCGATGCGGGTTGCGTTACGAGTTACCGCGAAGAGCAACCGCCATGCAGCTCGTAGTTGTTTTCTTCGTACTCGTCGCGCAGAGCTTTTTTGGCAGCCTGCCGATCGACGGCATTCGCTGCGATAGCCAAGAGGGCGTGGCGGAACACGTTCACGCTGCACTCGCGCTCTTCGATCGCGGCCACGCCGTCGCGGTTCCGGCCGGAGTCGGAATTCCGCAAGGAGGCGCGTGTCTCTACTGGCTTCATACGCATAGCGGCGACGGCATCATTCACATCGAGTCTCCGGTCAAACGCAGCTTCGACCTCGGGGAGTTTTTCGATATCTGGGGGCCCGACCTGAGTTGGACGCAGGCCGGCGTGGTGAGGGCGCCGCGCGGGCATCGGCTCACGATTTGGGTTGACGGGTCGCGGTGGAACGGGCCCAACCCGCGGGCGATCAAGCTGCACGATCATCAAACGATCGTGATTCAGAACGGCCCACCCTTTGCGCCACCGCCGCGGCCGGATTGGTCGAAGCTCTGATGCTGGAACTCGACGGACATCGCCTGACGCTCGAAGGGATTGAAGCGGTCGCTCAGGGCGCTCCGGTCGAGATCTCCGCCGAAGCCCGCGCGTGCGTCGTCCGGGCTCGGGAGTTCGTCGACCGCCAGTTTGCGAGCGGCGAGGCGATCTACGGCGTGACGACCGGTTTCGGTCGCTTGGCGAGCATCTCCATCGATCCCGCCGACGCCCTCGAGCTGCAGCTCAATCTGGTGCGAAGCCACGCCGCCGGTACGGGCGAGCCGCTGCAGATTCCGCTCGTCCGCGCGGCCGGCGTGCTTCGCGCCAACTCGCTCTCGGCCGGCCACTCGGGAGTCAAACCGGAGACGCTCGACCTCATCCTCGCCTTGCTCAATCGCGGGGTCACGCCGGTGGTGCCGTGCCAGGGGTCCGTCGGCGCCAGCGGTGACCTCGCGCCGCTAGCCCACATGACGCTCGTGCTCATCGGTGAGGGCGAAGCCTTTTATCGCGGCGAGCGCCTCTCGGGGGCCGCGGCGCTGCAGCGGGCGGGGCTGAAACCCATCGAGCTGGGCGCCAAGGAAGGGCTCGCGCTGATCAACGGCACCCAGGTCATGACCGGCATCGCGGCCTTGAGCGTGCTGCGAGCGGAACGCCTGGCGGCCGCCGCCGACGTCATCGGGGCGATGTCGTTGGAGGCTTTTCTCGGCAGCGAACGCGTCTTCGATCGGCGCATCAACGATCTGCGGCCGCATCCGGGTCAAGAGGCGGTTGCGGCAAACCTGCGCGCGCTGCTCGCCGGTTCGGAGATCGTGCAGTCGCACGCGGATTGCCACCGCGTCCAAGATCCCTACTCGTTTCGTTGCATCCCGGTCGTTCACGGCGCCATTCGAGACTCGATCGCGCACGTGCGCCGCGTCACCGAGATCGAGGCCAACTCCGTCACCGACAACCCGCTGGTCTTTCCTGAGGACCACGAGTTTCTTTCCGGCGGGAACTTCCACGGGGAACCCGTCGCGCTCGCGATCGACTTTCTAAAGTTTACCGTCGCCGAGCTTGCCTCGATCGGCGAGCGCCGCCTCTATCTGCTGCTCAATGCCGAGGACCGAGGCCTACCCCTCTTCCTTACGCAGCGTTTGGGCCTTCAATCCGGACTGATGCTCGTCCAATATACGGCAGCCGCGTTGGTCAACGACAACAAGGGGCTCGCGTGGCCCTCGAGCGTGGATTCGATCCCTACCTCGGCGGGACAGGAAGACCACGTCAGCATGGGCATGACGTCGGCCAACAATCTGACCCGAGTGCTCGACAACGTCGAAGGAGCGCTGGCCTGCGAGCTGCTTGGCGCGGCCGCGGCGACCGATTTTCGGCGCCCCTTGCGCTCGGGCCGCGGCACGGAAGCGGCCCATAAGATCGCGCGCGAGCGCATCGCCCGCTGGACCGACGATCGGCCGCCAAGTCCGGACATCGCGGTGGCGCGTGAGCTCATCGCTTCGCGGGAGCTAGTGCTCGCCGCCGAAGCGGCGATCGGACGGCGCCTTACAACGTGATGTTGAACTGCAGGTAGGCGTTGAACGGGTTGGGCAGCACGAACGCGTTCGTATCGGCGTAAGCCGGGGTGAAGGGCTGTTTGAAGGCCGGATTGAGCGGCACGCCGTTCGCGCCCCGGTCGTTTGGCGATACGCCGTTGTAGAAGTTCGAGACGTAGTAAAAGTTCGACTGATACCCACAGGTGTAACTGTTGGGCGGATACTGCTTCGTCCAAGATTCCGAAGAGCCGCCGAAGCACGCGTTCACGATGTTGGCCAAGAGGAAGTTGGCCTTGATGCGCGGAGAGACTTGATAGCCCACCTGGACGCTGAGGTTGAGCTGATTCGGCTGGCGGAACGCGCCGAACGAGTCGAAGCTGCCGGTCTGCTGGTTGGGGATGAACAGCTCGCCCGGCGACGTGCCGTTCTGGGTGGCGGCCAAGCCGCAGGTCGTGTAGTCGGCTTGCAGCGGATTCTTGGTGTGAATCGGCGAGTTGACGAAACCTGCCGAGTTGCTCGTGCAGACGCGCGGGTCGATGCCGAGAATGTCGCTCGGGTTTCCATAGGCCGACCCCTCGTTGAACGTCAGCGCCGGCGTAATCGAGAACTTGTTGCGGCGGTAGTTGACGATCGCGGTCAGCACGTTGGGGGAAAGATAGGCAAAGTCCAATCCGACTGGGTACCAGCCGTTGCGATCGAGCAGCGGCTGGGGCGACATCCCGTAGTACGGATTCCAAATCGGCGGGTTGTAACCCGACTTACCAATGCAGCGCCGATCCGGCAAAACGTTGCCGGCGCTGTTGTTCAGATAGCACTGCGAACCGCCGCCTGCTTTCGTTAGGCCGTTGAAGTTTGCAATGTCTTGGTTGTACGGATCGATGGGATTGATCGTCGTTCCGGGGTAGTTGGCCCATTTCTCGGCAGCGTTCGTATAAGTATAGGAGAGTAAGAACGAGAGGCCGTTCTTGCTGAAATCCCCCTTGGTGAACTCGGTCTCGAAACCGTCGACGCGCTCGACCCCGCTGTTAAGGCCGCCCGACAATCCGAAGGGCAGCGCGATGCTGTAGACCTGGTTGGTTGCGTAACGGTAGTACGGCGTCACCTTGATCGACATGTCGGTGCCCTTGAAGCGGCGCTCGTACGAGAAGTCGTAGTTGTCGGAGTACTGCACGAGCGGATCGTGCTTGGGCGTCGTGTAGCCGTATTGCCAGAACGCCTGAAAGAGGTCGTAAGCGAGATTATTGTCTTTCGCGTTGTACTGAACTTGATAGGTTTCCGGTTCTTGCGCGTAACGCCCAGCCGAGAGGCGCAGCACCGTATCCGGGTTGAGCGTGTACGTCATGCCCAAGCTCGGCGTGAAGGCATAATCCGTCAGCGTCGGTGAGTAGTTGTTGCTGAGTAACAAGTGGCCGTCGAGGCCGTCGGGATGCACGGTCTGCACGGGGTGCGCCGGAATGGACTTGTCGAGCGGGCACTTGAAGCCGATGAACGGAGTGGGTGGCAATCCGCTGGCCGGCGGTTGCGGTATGAAGTAGGGCGCGAGCGTCACCGGGTTATAGCAAAA
>Ga0070766_10000639_pt1 | contig 15849 bp, 12 predicted proteins | sample HubBroMetageWFT6_FD_69782 | JGI IMG/M metagenome (GOLD analysis project Ga0070766, IMG submission 69782) | Warmed and freeze-thawed soil microbial communities from the Hubbard Brook experimental Forest, New Hampshire - Hubbard Brook CCASE Soil... | ecosystem: Environmental > Terrestrial > Soil...
GCTCTCGTGGGCGAAAAACTGGCCATCATCTCGCCCAAACCGCAAACGACGCGGAATCGAATTCAGGGAATCGTCAACCTGCCCAAGGCCAAAGGCCGGGACGCGGCGCAGATCGTCCTGATTGATACACCGGGGGTGCACAAGCCGGACAGTTCGCTCGGGCGCAAGATGATGGTCGAGGTGCGCGAGGCTTTGGAAGGCTGCGATCTGGTTCTGCTGATCATGGATGCAACGCGCAAGCTTGATCAGCGCGACGAGTTCGCAATCCAAATGCTGAAGCATTCCTCGACGAAAGTTTGCCTTGTCCTCAACAAGGTTGACTTGCTTCGAGGCGGCAAAGGAAAATTGCTGCCGTTGATCGAGGAGTATAAGAAGCTGCATCCGTTTTACGCCATCGTTCCAACTTCTGCCCTGAAGCGGGATGGGCTCGATATCCTGCTTAAGGAAGTAACGGCCGCGCTGCCCGCCGGGCCGCCTTACTTCCCGGAAGACCAGGTTACCGATCAGCCGGCGCGTTTCATGGCTGCCGAGATAATTCGTGAGCGGGTGCTGATGGAAACTGAAGAAGAGCTTCCCTATGCGACCGCTGTTGTGGTTGAAGAATTCGAAGAGGGCTCGAAGCTGACGCGAATTTCCGCCACGATCTACTGCGAGCGCGAAGGCCAGAAGGGCATCCTGATCGGCAAGAAGGGACAGATGCTGAAGCGCATCGGCACTTCAGCCCGGCTGCAAATCGAGCGCATGTTGGGAACAAAGGTTTTTCTTGAGCTTTACGTCAAGGTGCAGCCTAACTGGCGTTCGTCGCGTGCCTTTGTGGATGAACTCGACTGGCGAAGACAATTAGAACGTCTTACCGACAGGCGGATTGACTTGAAGAAGACCCCGACTGAGGCGGCCTCCCAGAGATAAGATCGTCAGGAGTCGTCTAGTCGTGAGCTCGGCGGCGCACTGCTTTAACGCTGTCCGCGCCTGTCTTGGACGCCGACCGCGCACTACAGTGTGTCCACGCAGTTTGTCCTGTGGGCCGGGAGCGGCTAGAATCAACGAATAGCTCTACCGATTCGCACTTAATCGCGAAACCACGGGTCAAATCGATGCCATCGTCGGATTCTTCAGAAGAGGCGCTTCCCGAGAAAAGCTTTGATCCGGATAAGCTGCATTTGATCTTGCGAGTGACGCTTTCCGCAGACCGCAAAGCAGTCGATCCGGTGGTGCAGGAAGTTATGGCCGTGGTGCGTGAGATGGAGGGCGTGAACGGCAAGGAAGATGCGATCGAGTTATCGCTGCAAGAGGCGCTGGCCAATGCCGTGATTCACGGCGCCAAAGAAGATCCTACCAAGACGGTCGAATGCCTGGTGAGCAACGACAAAGAGCGCGGAATTCTGATTGTAGTGCGAGACCCGGGGACCGGCTTTACCCCCGAGGCGATTCCCAATTGTGTGGTTGGAGAGAACGTATATTCCAATCACGGCCGGGGAATTTTTCTGATCAACCAACTGATGGACCAAGTGGAGTTCAGAAAGAACGGCACTGAAATTCACATGGTGAAGCGATAAGCTCTTCGATCCGCGTCAATCGCGGCAAACTACTCTTTTACAGCAATGCCCAAAGTTTTCATCTTCCGGTAAAGATGACTGCGCTCCAGCCCCAGCAATTCTGCGGTGCGGGTGACGTTGCCATGGTTCTCATCCAGCTTTTTTAGAATGAAATCCCTTTCGTAGGCGTCGCGCGCCTGGTGCAGCGTGGAGAATTCGCTCTTCGCGGCGCGGCGGTGGCCGTCGCGGTAGACCAGCGGAGGCAGATGCTTGCGGTCGAGCCGGGTCGTCATGGGATTCATGATCACAATCCGCTCGATTACATTGCGCAATTCACGGACGTTGCCCGGCCACGAATAGCGCATTAATGCTTCAACCGCATCGTCGGTGATTTCGCGGGGACGCCGCCCGTAGGTCGTGGCCAGGTCTTTCAGAAAATGCCGAGCGAACAGGGGAATATCTTCCTTGCGGTCGCGCAGCGGGGGCACGAAAAAAGGGATCACGTTCAGCCGGTAAAACAGATCCTCGCGGAAGTTTCCCCTGGAGATTTCTTCCTCCAGATCTTTGTTGGTGGAAGCAATGATGCGCGCATCCACGGCAATCGTTTCATCGCCGCCGAGGGGAGCGACGCGCTGCTCTTCAAGAGTGCGCAGCACCTTCGACTGCGTCTTCAGGCTCATGTCGCCGACTTCATCGAGGAAAAGTGTCCCTCCGCTGGCCTTTTGAAACTTGCCCTCCTTGTCGACTGCGGCTCCCGGAAACGATCCTTTATAGTGGCCGAACAGCTCGCTTTCGATGAGATCTTCTGGAATTGCTGCGCAGTTGACCTCGACAAACGTCTCGTCTTTGCGCAGGCTCTGAGCGTGAATCGCATGCGCCACCAGTTCTTTGCCCGTTCCCGACTCGCCGTAGATGAGGACGCGTCCGTTCGTCGGCGCCATGAGCCCGATCTGCTGGCGCAGCGCCTTCATGGGAATGCTGTCGCCAACGATCACACTCTTGGCGTGAAGCTGCTTTCTTAGATCGACATTCTCGTGACGCAGTTTCTTGGACTCGATGGCGTTCTTAATGAGAATCAGCGTCTTGTCGATGGAGAGCGGCTTCTCCAGAAAGTCGTATGCGCCCAGCTTGGTGGCGCGCACCGCCGTCTCGATGGTTCCGTGGCCGGAGATCATGATCACTTCCGGCGCGTCATCCAACTCGCGGATCCTTTCCAGCGTTTCCAGTCCATCGATGCCGGGCAACCAGATATCGAGCAGCACGACTTCGTAACCGTGCTCGCGCCGCAGCAGTTTCAGGCACTCCTCGCCGCTCTCCACCGAGGCGGTTTCGTAGTCTTCGTCTGTCAGCACTCCCTCGAGCGATTCGCGAATGCCGGTCTCGTCGTCAACGATGAGAATTTTATGCATGCTGGGCAGTGACGTTCGCAAGCGCGGGCTCAGGAACCACGGGAAGCTCGACGATGAAGCGCGCTCCTACCGGTTCGTTTTCTTCCACGCGAATGGACCCATGATGCTCCTCGATGACACGGTTCACGATGGCCAATCCCAGCCCGGTTCCGCGCTTCCTGGTCGAGAAATATGGCAAGAAGAGTTTTTCCTTGAGTTCGCGAGTCACGCCATGGCCCGTATCCGCCACGGTGATCTCGACCGCATCGCGGCTAGCTACCAGCGCGGTTGAAATCTGCATCTCGCGCACCATCGAACCCTGCATAGCTTCGGCGGCATTATCCACCAGGTTCGCTACGGCGCGCTTAATGGCTTCCGTGTCCGCCATAACCTTAGGCAAGCCTGGCGCGAGCGATTTATGCAAATCGATGCCGTCCAACCTTCCATTGAACATGGAGAGCGCACTTTCGATGACCTCGTTGATGTCCGCCGGATGCGGATTGGATGCAGGAAAGCGAGCCAGCGTCGAGAACTCATCCACTAGCCGGCGGACGGTTTCGACTGCACCGGCAATCGTTTCGGCGCAGGAACGAATGATATCCCAGGATGCCTTGTCGGGCGGTGTGGCACGCTCCAGATGACGCTGAATGCGCTCTGCGGACAGCGCAATGGGCGTGAGTGGATTCTTGATTTCATGTGCGACGCGCCGCGCCACTTCACGCCAGGCGGTCTGCTTCTGAGCCTTCAGAAGGTCGGAGAGATCTTCGAAGACGAGCACGTATCCGGCACGCTCCTCCTGATGGCGCAAAGTTGCCACGGTCACGGCCACATTTAGAGATGTGCGCTGCAGCGGCATTTCCATTTGGCTGGTCGTCATGCCCATGCGATCGGCGCGGCGCAGCAGAGGTTCCAGATCCTCTAACACCTCCGGCAGAAATATTTCTGCCAGGCGCGCTCCGCGCAGCATGTGCTGTCCGTCGGCGTAGCCTTCGGGATGAAACATGCGCAGCAGGGCGTGATTCGCGTGAGTGACGCAGCGGGAGGCATCGAGCGACAGCACTCCGGTGGGAATGCTTTCAAGGATCGTTTCCATCTGACGGCGGCGCTGGTCGAGTTCGGCGTTAGCGGCGCTCGCGTCGCGGCTGGAAGCTTCAATCTGACCCCGGCTGGTCTCCAGTTCTTCCGCCATCCGGTTGAAGGAGCGGACGAGGTCCCCGATCTCATCGGCGGCACTGACGTCGATGCGGTAGTCAAGACGACCGCGGGAAATTTCCTGGGTGGCCTCGGCCAGGGCCGCCAGCGGACGCGTCACAAGCTTGGAAAGAAACAACGCGAGCCATGTGGTCACAAACAGCACCATCATAGTGAGCAGCAGAAGCAAGTCCATGTACGTCTGGCGCACGTGCTTGCGCTCGCGGCTCAGCTGAAGATATCGCTGCTGGCTGGCTTCGATCTGCTTGACCGTCCTCGAGAATTCTGCAGGCAGAGGAATGGCCACCAAAATTAGGCCATCTTTCCCCACCGCGGCGCTGCCCAGCGTGTATTCGGTTTGCTCCCAGGTAAAACGGGCGGGTTGTCCGGCCGCGGCCTCTGCGAAGGGAAGCTTCTCCTTCAATACCGGCCAGGGAGCAGGCACGCCAAGGCTGGCCTCCGGAATTCCGTTTTCAATGGCGACGACGAAACCACCTTGCAGCGTGGGCTCGTGACTGCGGAATTCATCGACCGTCGCGGAGAAACCATGACCGTCGAAGGCGCGCTGGGTCTGCGGCGAGGCCGCGATGGCAACCGCCTCGGCGCGCGCGTTCTGCGCCGCATAATTTGCCAGCAGCGACGCCATCGCATCTGTATCGGCGCGGACTTCCTCCACGGGAGTGGAAAACCAGATGTTGATCGAGCGATTCATCAATCCGTAGGCAAACCAATACATCACTACCACCGGCGCAAAGGAAAGCAGCAGCGCTCCGACGACCATCCGGGTGCGGAACTTCGATCCCAGCACGCCCAGGCGGCGTTCGGCAAACAGCTTGAGGAGATTGCGCGCCAGTACGAACGTGAGGGCGACGAATAAAAGAGAAATCAGCAGTGAGAGAGCGTAGAAAACGACAACCTGCTGGTTGGTATCGGGACGCAGGATGGTTTGATTAAACGCAGTTTGCGAAACCAGGATGGCGAACAAAATGAAAACCGAAATCGCGAGCGGGATAATGACGCGCCTGCGGTTCGAGGTTCGGGGAGTTCGAGTTGGAATGGTTTGCGCCAAGCCAAATGCGGCGGTCGACTCACAGGCCAGAGGCCTTGCGAGCCACGAACGCGCCGGACATGATTATAGATGCGATTATAGATGCGAATGGGGCTGCTGGAGATGACTCAACAGTTGCCTCAGCTAACCGTCGGAGGTTGCCGGGCAAGGGCTCAGCGGGCAGGAGCGCGTCCCGCCGAGAGCTCCTGTAATATCGCGACGTAGGCGGACTTCGGCTGGTAGGCTCGATCGAAGGGCAGAGCTTGCCCGCGAGTGCCACGGGAATGCGATCCAATCCACGAATATTTATCGCTGAATCCCCAGGTCTGAATCGCTGTGCAGCCCGCGCTGCTCAGGCAAGCCCGCACGATGCCGCGATAGACTTCAGCTTGACGCCTCAAGTCCTCCGCCCGGGACCGCCCATCGGAATCTATCGGCAGCGAGACATCAAGTTCCGTGATGTGAACCTGCAACCCGAGCGCGGCTAACCGCGCGACGTTCGATGCGATGGCTGAGATGTCAGCGTCTAGTGTCGGCAGGTGCAACTGCAATCCTACGCCGTCGATTGGAACACCGCGGCGCTTGAAGTCCTTGACTATGGCGTAGATCGCGTCCGACTTGCGGTTCAGTCCCTCGCCCTCGGCTTCGTTATAGAACAGCAATGTTTGAGGGTCGGCTTCATGCGCCCAGCGGAAGACCTGCTCGATGTAAGCCGTTCCTTTCCCCGCCAGCCCGATGCCGGGCTGGTTGTACCAGAGAGAATCGCGCACCTCACCGTTCTCATCCAGAGCTTCGTTGACGACGTCCCACGCGAATACCTGGCCCTGGTAGTGGCTCATCACGTGAGCGATATGTTCGCGCAGAAGCCGCGCCAGGTCGTGGTCGGTGAAATGGCCTTGGGTCAGCCAATCCGGGTTATAGCGGCCCCAGACCAGGCAATGGCCGCGGACTTTCATCTGATGCGCTTGCGCGAAACGAACCACTTCGTCGCCCTGGCGAAAGTCGTAGGTAGCCGCATCCGGCCGCAGCACCCACCACTTCATCGCATCTTCTGGCTCAAGCATGTTGTACTCGCGAGCCAGAGTTGAGGCATAGGCAGGCTCCGAAAGTTGGGAGGGGCGGACTGCCGTTCCGATCAGCAGACCGGCATTGTCAGCCTTCTGCCGCAGCGACTGTGCGCAACAGACAGAAGCCATTACTAAAGCCAAAACTTCCAACCGCCAAGAATGTTTGAACACGGAATCTCCGCGTCACCCGCGACTCAAGACCTTGATCTACTTAGACTGCGGCAGGAACTCTCGTAAAGGGCATTCGTCACACCGCGCCTGTGATTTTCTGCAATAGTTCTTCCCCACGCCCACAACGAGACCGTGCATTTCGTTGTAAACCTGCGCCAGAGGACTGCGTTTAGCTATGCTCATTGCGGACGGAGGATGCGCGGCCCCGGAAAAGCCCGCAGCCAACGTCTTATTCCCGACTTTACCGCGATCGGTAACGGACTGCGCCTCAGGTGAGAGCGCGCGCTCGAACAATTCCCGAATCTCCTTATAGTCGCTGTTTCCAGCCAGAATCTCGTGGCGGGCGAGAATGCGCCTCGTGTAGGCATCCACAACGAAAACCGGATGATTGCCGGCGTAGAGCAAAATCGAATCGGCAGTTTCGGGGCCGACACCGTGCAGAGTGAGGAGTTCTTCCCTTAATTCTGCGGTGGGCCGTGCGAACAGTCCAGCCAGAGAGCCTCCATATTGCCGGTCCAGATGCGCGACGAAAAGTTTCAGACGTTTGGCTTTCTGCCGGAAATAGCCGGCAGGACGAATCAGGCGCTCGAGTTCCGCCAGCGGCGCCTCCCGAATTCCTTTCACGCTAAGCAGGCGAGCCGCGCGCAGGTTGGCCAAAGCCTTTTCCACGTTCGTCCAGGCGGTATTCTGCGTCAGATAAGCGCCCACGATCATCTCAAACCGCGACTGCGCCGGCCACCAATGCTGTGGTCCCCACGCCTGAGACAGAGTGCGGTAGTAGGTACGAATCTGGGCCTCTCTTGCGTCAGTGCGCAAAGTTGAAATGCTCCTTCGGCTGAGTGTACGCCTGCCGCGAACTCGAAGACCGCGAAGGCTAGGAACGCTTCCGGCGCTTACCGAAGTGCATGTACCCCGGCTCGGGAATTGAACTTTACCACACAAAAAGCTCATCTGGCGCGGGTTCCAATGGGCATCCCGCGCACTCTTAGTCACGGCGGCGAGTCCAAGTACTACGGTAACTGGTACGGTAATCGACTTGCGTTGACAATTTATGTCAACACAAAGGCATTGCTCTTCTCCCAAAGTAAAAGCACTGCTTTGTGCGAAATGCCGTGAAGTTCGCGGGCATCGTTCCACTACGTGGATAGGAGATCGACGTATGTCTCAACGGCTGGGTGACCTTCTCGTCAAAGAGAAGATCATTACCCCGGAGCAGTTGGAGCAAGCCACCAAGGCCCAGAAAGAGCAGAACTGCCGCCTCGGGTCTGCGTTGGTGAAGCTCGGCTTCCTTACGGATGAGGACGTCACAAATTTTCTCTCCCGCCAATATGGCGTTCCCGCCATCAATCTTTCGTATTTCGAAATTGATCCGGCTGTCGTAAAGCTGATTCCCTTCGAAACTGCAAAACGCTACCAGATTCTGCCCTTGAGCCGCGTCGGCGCGTCGCTCACCATTGCCATGGTCGACCCCACCAACGTCTTCGCCATGGACGATATCAAGTTCATGACTGGCTTCAACATCGAGCCAGTGGTAGCTTCCGAAAGTTCCATCCTGGCGGGCATCGACAAAGCTTATGGCGCGGGCGGCAAGGAAGAAGATCTCGAAACCGTGATGCAGTCGATGTCGGAGATGAACGAAAGCGACATCGAAGTGCAGGCGGAAGAGCAGGAAATGGAGCTCTCGCAGCTGGAGAAAGCTGCCGACGAAGCTCCGGTCGTGAAGCTTGTGAATCTTGTGCTTACCGATGCGGTCAAGCGTGGCGCCAGCGACATCCACATCGAGCCTTACGAAAAAGAATTTCGCGTGCGCTTCCGTATTGACGGCGTGTTGCAGTCGATCATGTCGCCGCCAATGAAACTGAAAGACGCCATCACCTCCCGTCTGAAGATCATGGCGAAACTCGATATCAGCGAGAAGCGCCTGCCGCAAGACGGCCGCATCATGCTGAAGATGAATATCGGCGGCCGCAAGAAACAGCTCGATTTCCGTGTCAGCACCCTGCCCACTCTGTGGGGCGAAAAAATAGTGCTCCGCTTGCTCGACAAAGAAAATCTGCGCCTCGATATGACCAAACTCGGTTTCGAACCTGAGTCTCTGGTCAAGTTCGAGAAGGCCATTCTCAAACCCTACGGCATGGTGCTGGTCACCGGTCCCACGGGTTCAGGAAAAACCAACACGCTGTATTCCTCCATTTCGCGCCTCAACCAGCCCGACACCAACATCATGACGGCCGAAGACCCCGTCGAATTTCAGTTGGGCGGCGTCAACCAGGTGCAGATGAAGGAGCAGATCGGATTGAACTTTGCCGCTGCCCTGCGTTCCTTCCTGCGGCAAGATCCCAACATCATTCTGGTCGGCGAAATCCGCGATTTTGAAACGGCCGAAATCGCCATCAAAGCCGCCCTCACCGGCCACTTGGTTCTTTCTACCCTGCATACCAACGGCGCGCCCGAGACGATCACGCGATTGATGAACATGGGCATTGAGCCATTCCTGGTTGCAACCTCGGTCCACCTGATTTGCGCCCAGCGACTGATTCGACGAATTTGCAAGGACTGCTCGGAAACGGTGGAGGTTCCGGTTCAAACCTTGATTGAAGAAGGATTCACACCCGAAGAGGCCAAGACGGCGAAGATTCAGAAAGGCAAAGGCTGCGGCGTGTGCAACAACACGGGATACAAGGGCCGTTGCGGCTTGTATGAAGTGATGGAAGTGGACGATGAAATCAGGGAACTCGTGCTCGTCGGCGCTTCCGCAGTCGAATTGAAAAAGAAAGCGATCGAGCGCGGCATGATCACGCTTCGGCGCAGCGGGCTGATCAAAGTGGCCGCGGGTATCACCACTTTGGAAGAAGTTGCGCGAGAGACCATTCACTAAGGCAATTGGTAATTGGGCAATTTCGCAATTTTGTGATTTGAGACTGGGTTTCAAATTGCCAAATTGCTCGAAATACGAGATTACAAGTTTGAAGATAGACCACGAAGGGACTGGACTTTATGGGGCTTAGTTTAAGTGATTTGCTGAAAAGAATGCTGGAGATGAGTGGCAGCGATCTCCACATCACGACCAATTCGCCGCCTCAAATCCGCGTCCACGGCCACCTGGTGCCGCTGGATCTTCCGCAGATGACGCCCGCCGAGACCAAGCAACTGGCTTACAGCGTCATGACGGATTCGCAGAAGCATCGCTTCGAAGAAAGCCTCGAACTCGATTTCTCTTTCGGATTGAAAGGCCTGGCCCGCTTCCGCGCCAACGTCTTCAACCAGCGCGGCGCGACGGCAGCGGTATTTCGTTTGATTCCATTCGAGATCAAGTCTTTCAACCAGCTCGGCCTGCCGGCTGTGGTCAGCAAGCTCTGCGACAAGCCCCGCGGCCTGGTGCTGGTGACGGGACCGACCGGCTCCGGCAAATCCACGACTCTCGCGGCCATGATCGACAAGATCAACAGCGAACGCCACGACCACATCCTCACCATCGAGGATCCGATCGAGTTCGTGCACATGAACAAGAACTGCGTGGTCAACCAGCGCGAGCTGCACGCCGACACCAAGAGCTTTTCCGACGCGCTGCGAGCCGCTCTTCGTGAAGACCCGGACGTCGTGCTGATCGGCGAAATGCGCGACCTGGAAACCATCGAGTCGGCGCTGCGTATCGCGGAAACCGGACACTTGACTTTCGGCACCTTGCACACCAACTCGGCAACCTCCACCATCAACCGCATCATCGACGTGTTTCCGGCGCACCAGCAGCCCCAGATTCGGGCCCAGCTTTCGCTGGTGCTCGAAGGCATCATGTGCCAAAGCCTGCTGCCGACCATCAGCGGCAAAGGGCGTTCCATGATTATGGAAATCCTGATACCGAATCCGGCCGTGCGCAACCTGATCCGCGAGGACAAGATTCACCAGGTCTATTCGGCCATGCAGTCCGGACAGGACAAGTTCGGCATGCAAACGTTCAACCAGGCGCTGGCCACGTCGTACTTCCAGAAACAGATTTCGCTGGAAACCGCCATACAGCGATCGAGTAATCCGGATGAGCTGCAGGAAATGATTAATCGCGGCGCCAGCCTTGCGAACCGAGGCGGCGCAGGATCGACCATGGCCAAGGGGGCAGCCCCTTCCAAGCACTAGCGAGGATCAGGGGGCCGTACCGCGGCTCACGAGGCACGCAAGACGAATTGTGACGAGACAGCGATGACACTGAGGAGAGGCTAAGACCATGCCAGTTTTCACATTTTCCGGCAAGGATGCCTCCGGACAAAAAATCTCCGGAGAGCGCGTGGCGGTAAACAAGCAGACGCTGCAGCAACAATTGCGTCGCGAGCGCATCACACCGGGCGCGGTCCGGGAAAAGGGCAAAGAGTTTGCCATGCCCACTTTCGGATCGGGCAGGGTCAAGGTCAAGGACATCGCGATTTTCTTTCGCCAGTTCTCGGTCATGATCGATGCTGGATTGCCGCTGGTGCAGTGTCTGGAAATCCTGGCCGCTAACCAGGAAAATCAGGCGTTCCAGAAAACGCTGACCGGCGTCCGCACTACGGTGGAAGGCGGCGCAACCCTTGCCAACGCGATGCGCGGGTATCCCAACGTTTTCGACGACCTTACCACCAACATGATTGAAGCGGGTGAAACCGGCGGTATTCTGGATATCATCCTGCAGCGCCTGGCGACCTATGTCGAGAAAGCGGTTCGCCTGAAATCTGCCGTAAAATCGGCATTGATCTACCCGGTTGCCGTCGTCGGCATTGCGGGACTGATCGTGGCCGCCTTGCTGAAGTGGGTCGTGCCCATCTTTGCCAACCTGTTTGCTGGCCTGGGAGTTGCTCTTCCTCTTCCCACCCGCATCGTGATCGGACTGAGCGCGTTCATCGGCGCTTTCTGGTGGGTCATCATCGGTGCTGGGGTTGGAGTCGTTTTCGGCCTTAAGCAGATTCGCAAAACCCCGCGCGGACGCTACTACTTCGACAAAACTTTGCTCTACCTTCCGGTCGTCGGCCCGCTGTTGCGCAAGATTGCCGTCGGCCGATTCACGCGCACTCTGGGAACGTTGATCACTTCCGGTGTACCCATTCTAGAAGGCCTGGCGATCACTGCCCGAACCTCCGGCAACGCGGTGCTGGAAGAAGCGCTGATGAAAGTGCGCAAGGCCATCGAGGAAGGCCGCACGATTGTAGATCCACTACGCGAATGCGGCGTCTTTCCTAACATGGTGACGCAGATGATCGGCGTAGGCGAAGCCACCGGCGCCATGGACAGCATGTTGCAGAAGATCGCCGACTTTTACGAAGAAGAAGTGGACGCAGCCACCAAAGACATGCTGGCCATGCTGGAACCGGTCATCATCGGCATGCTGGGCGTTACCATCGGCGGCATCGTGATTTCGCTGTACATGCCGCTGTTCGCCATGATCGCAAAGCTGGCTGGCTAGAAAGAACGGGTCTTGGGTCTTGGGTGTTAGGTCTTAATCCTAAGCCTCCAGCGCCTCATATTTAATGGCGAAATACCCAAGACCTGAGACCTAAGACCCGAGATAGCGATGCAATCGACTTTTGACGAGCGGATTTGGCTGGCCTGGCTGGTCAAAGTACGGATCCTGATCCTGACTTTTCTGCTCGGAATCCAGCTGACCGTTGCGGAATTGACGCCCACGCGGCTGCCGCTCCGCCTCTTCCTCAGCACGATTGTGCTTTGGTATACGGTTTCACTCTTCTACGTGCTCCTGTTGTCCTTCTGGCAGGAGCATCGCCTGCAAGCTTCTCTGCAAGTGCTCACCGATCTGATCATGGTCAGCCTTGTGGTGCACGAGACGGGAGGCTGGGACAGTTCGTTTAACTTTCTTTATCCGCTGGCGATCATCGTCGCCGGCATACTGCTTCCGCGCATATGGGCCTATTTGGTCGCGGCGCTCGCCTTCATTCTTTATGGCACGGTGCTCGAGCTCAACTACTACGGACTCGTGCGGTCCTATTGCACCACCCATCCCGAACTGAAAGCTCTGCAGGGAATCATTTTCGTGAACCTGTTTGCCTTTCTGGCCATTGCCTACCTGGCAAGCCAGTTGGTCGCCAAACTGCGCCAGGCGCGGGTTCAACTGAAAGACACCAGCGGAGCGCTACAAGATCTACAGATTCTGCATGAGAACATTATTCAGTCCATCAGCAGCGGGTTGATCACCACAGGTCTCGATGGCCGCATTACTCTGGTCAACAGCGCCGCCCAGAAACTTCTCGAGAGTACTCCAGACCAGTTGTTGGGAAAACCAGTCACGCAACTATTTCTCGATGCGCTGCCCAATGGCGAGTCGCAAACCCACGCCGAGGTTCGCTTCGATACCATAACCACCTTTCGCAAGACGGTTCGTGTAAGAGTCGCCGCCTTGAGCGGGCCGGAGCGCGGAGCGCTGGGCTACGTTTATGCGCTGGATGACCTCACCGAGATTCGCCGTCTGGAACGCGAGGTCCGCATGCAGGACCGTCTCGCAGCCGTAGGCCGCTTGGCGGCGGCTATCGCCCATGAGATTCGGAATCCTCTTACCTCGATCGCGGGCTCGGTCAGCATGCTTTCCGGCATACCCGAAATGAGCGAGGAGCACCGCCATCTGCTTGATATCGTGACGCGCGAGTCGCAGCGCTTGAACGGGATTATCACCGATTTTCTCGCCTACTCCCGCGGCAAGCAATATCACTTCGGCAAGACCGACCTGGTGCGGTTGTTGGACGATACCCTCACGCTCATGCGGCACCGCATGACCGCGGAAAATACCGGCATCACGATTGACAGCCGATTCGACGTCTCCGAGGCGTGGGCCATCGCCGACGGGGACCGAATCAAGCAAGTGTTCTGGAACATCGCCGAGAACGCCGTCCGCGCCATGCGGGACGGTGGAACTCTGAAGATCGGGATCGACCGCCATGGCGACGATTGGCAGGTGAGTTTCGCCGATACCGGAACCGGCATGACTCCACAGCAGACGGAGAAAATTTTCGAGCCATTTCAATCGAGCTTTGAAGGCGGCACGGGACTCGGCCTAGCGGTTGTCTACCAGATCGTGCAGGCGCACGAAGGCAAAGTGTGGGCGCGGTCAAAGCCCGGGCAGGGAACCACGTTTATTCTGAGGCTGCGGCGTCTCGACGCCGAAAGGTACACCGCGGGTGTACGTCCGGAAACCATTGTCACGCGTGCTTTGCCAGAGGCTTCGTCTGCGCAGTTTGCAGCCGTCGCGGCAGAAGGGAGGCCGCGTGGCTAACGTTCTGGTTTGTGACGATGAGCGTTCCATCTGCGAAATGCTTGACATCGCCCTGCGCCGCGAGGGCCATCGCGTCGAGACCGTGCAATCCGGTCAGGCGGCCAAGAACAAGATTGACGGCGCTCTCTACGATCTCATCATTACAGATATCAAGATGCCGAACATCGACGGCATCGAAGTGCTGCGCCATGCGCATCGGGTCTCGCCCGATTCACCGGTCATTCTCATTACCGCCGTTGACGATTACGAAGCCGCCGTGGAAGCAGTAAAAGCCGGGGGAGCGTCGGACTACATTCGCAAGAGCCCCGGCCTGGTGGATGAAATCAAGATCGCTATCAACCGCGTGCTCGAGAAGCTTGCCCTCAGCAAACAAAATTTTGCACTCCGGCGCGACGCCGCTTCCCACAATTCGCTCGACAACATCATCGGTTCCAGCGCTGCCATGGAAAAATTGAAGCTAACGCTTCGCACAGTCGCTTCCACTGCCAGCACGGTTCTGATTCACGGCGAAAGCGGCACTGGTAAAGAACTGGTGGCACGCGCCGTCCACATTTGTTCGCCACGCGCCACCGAGCCGTTCGTGTCGGTGAATTGCGGAGCTTTTCCTGAGACTCTGCTGGAGAGTGAACTCTTCGGCTACCTCAAGGGAGCGTTTACCGGAGCCAACCAGAACAAACGTGGACTGTTCGAAGTAGCCGGCGGCGGCACCATTTTTCTGGACGAAATCAGCGAAATGACGCTGGCCATGCAGGTGAAACTGCTGCGCGTGTTGCAGGAGCGCACCGTGCGCCCGGTCGGCGGCACCGCTGAAGTCTCAATTGATGTGCGGGTCATCGCAGCCACCAACCGCGACCTCGACAAAGCCGTCGCCGAAAACCTGTTCCGCGAAGATCTCTATTACCGTCTCAACGTGATTCCGATTCGCGTGCCGAATCTGCGCGAACGCCGCGAAGACATTCCTCTCCTGGCCAACCACTTCCTGAAGAAATATGCGGCCGCGGCCAACCGAAGTATCATGCGTGTTAACAAAGAATCGCTCGACGCACTCTGCGATTACGAATGGCCGGGCAATGTCCGCCAATTGGAGAACACGGTCGAGCGAGCTGTCGCCCTGGAGATGACCGACGAACTGCATGTGGAATTACCCGCAGAACGTCCGAAGGCTCGCGCAGCGGCAGCCGGTGCGGGAGTTGCGGGAGGAATGTCCGAAGTAGCGCCCGGAGCGGTGCTCCCGGTGGGCGTGGGCATGGAAGGCTACGTCGCCGGAATCGAGCGCACGCTGTTGCAGAGCGCTCTCGACAAATCGAACGGAGTGCAGACCAAAGCTGCCGACCTGCTCGGCATTTCCTACCGCTCGTTCCGGCATTTGATGAAGAAGTACGAGCTGTAGAAAGCTTCTAGCTGCTAGCTCCTAGCCTCTAGCGTAGTCCCACGAAACTTCAAGAACAGTAAAGATGGCATCACCCGCAGCTGGCCAGCGAGGAGCTAGAAGCTAGGAGTTGCCCTTCTTCAACTGCTGCTTCCACCCCAACACCCGCGCCTTCGCTCCCTCGGCTTCAGCCTCGGGAATCATCCCCTTCTTCTGATAAAGCACGGATAAGCTGGTGTGCGCGAGCACGTCATCGGGGTCTAATTCCGCAATCTGCTGCGCGACCCCGATGGCTTCGTCGTAGCGCTGCAAATCCTGTAGCGCGCGCGCCAGCCCGTGCATGCACTCAGTAAAGGAAGGATCGACTATCAGCGATTCCCGGTAGGCTGCGACTGCTTCTTCCAGCTTTCCATCTGCCATCAAATCGAGCGCGGCGTAGTAGCGGTCTTCGGCCTGCTGGCGGGTGTCTGCATCGGGCGTTTCTGCGTCGGACATGGAAGGAAACCCTGGCGGAGACAGGATTCTAACATGGGTTATGATCATGCCATGCCGCACAGGCTCCGCTTTCTATGGAACGCCACCAAAGGCCATCGTCTGGCTCCGTGGCGCAGTCCCTACCTCTTATGGCGAATTGAGACCTACTGTGGTGTCAAGATGACGCAGATTGGTTTTCTTGAATTCTGGGAATTTCTATGGCGGGAGCGCACCAGCCTTTGGCGCTTTCTCAAGTGGACGGCCGAAATGGAGCGTTACGCCCATCCCAAGCCAAAAAACTAGTGGCCAGTGATCAGTGGCGAGTGGTCAGTAAAATCGGTGGTTGATTTTCTTACTGGC
>Ga0070766_10000642_pt1 | contig 15841 bp, 11 predicted proteins | sample HubBroMetageWFT6_FD_69782 | JGI IMG/M metagenome (GOLD analysis project Ga0070766, IMG submission 69782) | Warmed and freeze-thawed soil microbial communities from the Hubbard Brook experimental Forest, New Hampshire - Hubbard Brook CCASE Soil... | ecosystem: Environmental > Terrestrial > Soil...
TGGCTTGCGCTTGTCAATTAGCTGTCTCTGGGCCTAGGATGCTGTCGCAAGGGAGACTTATACAGCAATGAATAAACACATACGCCTCTTAACGCTGGCAGCCGCTACGCTGGCGATTCTCTCCTCCGTGAGTTGCAGCAAGCTGCGCGCCCGCGATCAGCTCAACAAGGGCGTTACCGCTTACAAGAACGCCAAGTATGAAGAGGCGATCGACCATTTCCAGCAGAGCGTCGCATTGGATCCCAGTCTCATTAACGCCAAGATGTACCTGGCCACAGCCTTTGCCCAGCAATACATACCGGGCGCCGACACGCCGGATAATAATCAGATGGCGACTCAGGCGATTGAGCAATACCAGCACGTGCTCGAGATGAATCCCGCGCGCGATCAGAAAGTGAACGCCGCCAAGGGAATCGCGTACCTCTACTTGAACATGAAGAAATTCGACGACGCCAAAAAGTATTACCGCATGGCCGCCGATATCGATCCCAACGATCCCGAACCCTACTACTCCGTCGGCGTCATTGACTGGACAGCCTGCTACCAGCCCCGTATGGAAGAGCGCGCCAAACTTGGCCTGAAGCCGGACGAGAACCTGAATCCCAAGAACAAAGAAGAGAAAAAGGCCTGCGCCGAATTGAAGGAAAAGAATTGGCCCCTGATTCAGGAGGGCATCGAGAGCCTGAACAAGGCCATCCAACTCCGGCCCGACTACGACGACGCCATGGCCTACATGAATCTCATGTACCGCGAAAAGGCCGACGTGGAATGCGACGACCTCGCCGCCCGCCAGGAAGACCTCAAAACCGCCGACCACTGGGTTGATCAGACTCTGCTCACCAAGAAAATCAAGTCCGAAAAACAGCCCGGAGCGCAAGGCATCACGATGGACCAGCCGAAATAGGTCCGCCAGCTAAGAGTCCGGAAAAACTCGCGGTTCGTATCTGGGTATGCGTTCGGGCATACCGCAAGCGCTGCATTTCAATCACGCCTTCAGGCGCTGTGCCCGCGTGGCTCATCCCTGGCCGCAGGGCACATAATGATACTATTTTGAGTAATGACCGTTGCGTCCGCAGAAACCGCATCGTGTAACGTCATCGCTTCACGGTCCGACGACCGGTGGGCAGGCTGCGTATCTGTAATCGTTCCCGTCTACAACGAGGTCGCGCACGTCGATGAACTTCTCCAGGCCATCCAGTCCTCGCCGGTCAGGAAGGAAATCATCATCGTAGACGATGCTTCGACCGACGGCACCCGCGAGAAGCTCCAATCCATTTCTCTTACGGACGACCTCACCGTCATCTTCCACGAGAAAAATTGCGGCAAGGGCGCAGCCATCCGCACCGCGCTCGCATACGCGCGGGGCGAATATATTCTGATTCAAGACTCCGATCTCGAGTACGATCCACAGGATTACCAAGCCCTGCTGCGCCCGCTCGTCCAAGGCCGCGCCAACGTAGTCTACGGCGTGCGACCCGATCGCCCCGAGCGCGGCCTGCGATTTTTCCTCGGCGCAAAGCTTCTGACTCATCTCACTAACTTGCTCTACCGCGCCGGCATTCACGACGAAGCCACCTGCTACAAAGTCTTCCGCCGCTCTCTTCTTTCGCAAATCGACTTGCAATGCCGCCGCTTCGAGTTCTGCCCCGAAGTGACGGCCAAGCTCTGCCGCATGGGCGAGAAAATCGCTGAAGTCCCAGTCTCTTACACCCCGCGCTCCGCTGGCGAGGGCAAGAAGATTCGCCACTCCGACGGCTGGCTCGCCATCTGGACTCTCATCCGCTATCGCCTCGCCCGCCGCGCGCTCTGGGCGAGGTCTGGCCCCGTCACCGCCGCTCCGTTCGCCGTGAGCTTTTCCCGGGTTCCCCCAGAATAAAAAAGGTGCAGACTCCACTTCCTTAGGACAACAACGTGACCCGCTACACGGACTGCTGAACTGCTTTAGAATTAACGGTTCGCTAGTCTAGTAACCATGTTCAAGAAGATCCTCATAGCCAATCGCGGTGAGATCGCGGTCCGTGTCCTGCGCGCCTGCCACGAAATGGGGATTGCCGCCGCCGTCGTCTACTCCGACGTGGACCGCGCGTCGCTGCACGTCCGCAAAGCTGACGAGGCTTATCCTCTCGGTGCCGCCGCTGCCAGCGAATCCTACCTGAACATCCCTAAGATTCTCGATGTCGCCAGGCGTTCCGGCGCCGAGGCCATCCATCCCGGTTACGGATTCCTCTCCGAGAACGCAACCTTCGCCCAGGCCTGCGCCGATGCGGGAGTGAAGTTCATCGGCCCAACCGCTGCCGCCATGCAAGCCATGGGATCGAAGACTCGCGCCCGCCAGACCATGGAAAAAGCTGGCATTCCCTTCGTGCCCGGCACATCGCGCGGAGTCGACTCGCTCGATGAAGCCGAACAAGTGGCCGCGAGAATCGGCTATCCCGTAATGCTGAAAGCCGCTGCCGGAGGCGGCGGTAAAGGCATGCGGCTGGTGCACGCTTCCGGGGAGCTGAAGTCTTCTCTCGAAGCCGCCCGCAGCGAGGCCGAGCGCTCCTTCGGCGACAGCGAAGTCTATATCGAGAAGGCCATCGTCAACCCGCGGCACATCGAAGTGCAGGTGCTCGCCGACGAGCATGGCAACACAGTCTACCTCGGCGAACGCGAGTGTTCCCTCCAGCGCCGCCATCAGAAAGTTCTCGAAGAGGCCCCGTCACCCATCGTCGACGACGACATGCGCCGCCGCATGGGCGAAGTTGCGGTCCGCGTCGCAAAAGCCGCAGCTTACACCAATGCCGGCACAGTCGAATTCCTGGTCGATCGGAACAAGAGCTTTTATTTCCTGGAGATGAATACCCGATTGCAGGTTGAGCATCCCGTGACCGAACTCATCACCGGCCTCGATCTGGTCCATCTGCAGATTCGCATTGCCGCCGGAGAAAAACTGCCCTTCACGCAGGACGGCGTCCGCCTCCGCGGCCACGCCATCGAATGCCGCATATATGCTGAAGACCCCGACAACAATTATTTTCCCAGCCCTGGCAAGATCACGCTGTTGCTGGGGCCCTCAGGCCCAGGCGTCCGCATCGACAGCGGCATGTACGAGGGCTGGACCGTTCCCATTGACTACGATCCGCTGCTAGCTAAGCTCATCGGCTACGGCGCCGACCGGGAGCAAGCCATCGCGCACTTGACCCGAGCGCTGAACGAATATTTTGTGGGCGGAATCAAGACAAATATTCCCTTATTTCGCCGTATCCTGCGCGATCCAGATTTCCGAGCCGCCAGGCTCGATACCGGATTCCTCGACCGCCTGTTGAAGCGCAACGAGGCCAACCCGGCCGATTCAAGATCAGCAGAAGTGGCAGCAATCGCCGCAGCCATGTTCGCCGCGCTAGGCTCGGCGACCGCAGGTAGCAGCGCAGCCGACGAGTCGCGTGCAGCCAGCAACTCCGATTCAAACTGGAAGAGCGCGAGCCGCCGCGAAGCACAACGATGACGACGGATCATCCTTTCCGACTGGCCACTGATCACTGACCCCTGGCCACTGGTTCTTATGCTCTACGACGTAACCATCGACGGCAAGCGCTTCCGGCTAGACCTCAACCGGGCCAACGGACGCTGGTCGTGCCTCATCGACGGCCGGGAAATCGAGGTCGACGCCGTGCTCGCTCGCCCCGACGTGCTCTCCTTGCGCATCGGAAACCTGGCCTATGAAGTGAAGTCTGAGCGCGTGGCGAACGAGTTTCACGTGTGGGTCGGAAGCGCGCGCTTCGCCGCCGAAGTTCGCGATCCCCGCTCCTTGCGAGGCCGCGCTCGCTCCGGCGACGATCGCGCTCCCAGAAAGATTGTCGCTCCCATGCCCGGGAAAGTCGTGCGCCTGTTAGTTCGTGAGGGAGATCAGGTAGAAGCTGGGGCCGGCGTAGCCGTAGTGGAGGCGATGAAGATGCAAAACGAGATCAAATCGCCTAAGCGGGGAACCGTCCAGAGAATTCTGGTCGGCGAAAGCGCGGCCGTGAACGCCGGCGACGTCCTCGCGATTGTGGAGTAAACGCCTACTTCGTTAATCCGTTGGTATCTAGAATCTTCTTCGCGTAGTAATTCTCCACCTTGGCGGAGTCGCGCAGCACTTCGTAATATGCCGCCTTCAACAACTGCTCGCGCCGGTCGTGCAGCTGCGAACGAATCGCCTGCTGCACCCGCGGATCAGACAAGTCTCGTTGTCCCGCAGGCTCCTTCGACACCAGCTTCACGATGCGGAAGCCTGTGTGCTTGGTCACGGGATCGACCAGCGGAACGATTGCACTGTATTGTCCGGGCTTGAGCTTCATGACCGCGTCGCGGGTGCCCGGATCAATGTTGCGCAGGGAAGATTCGGGAACCGTCCCCAGGTCGCCGCCGTTGCCGGAAGTGTCGGGATCCTCCGAATAATTCATGGCCAGCGTGGCGAAGTCGTCGCCGCTGTCCAGCCGGTTCGAAATCATCTGGATCTTCTTGCGGGCATCGGCGTCGTTCTGCGCCTTGTTATTTTGATTGTGCACTTGCGCGTTCGGCGCAGGAGTCACAACGATCTGCGCCAGGTGGTACTGCGGCTCGATCAGATTGAATTCCGACTTGTGCGCCGTAAAGTAGTCGATGATGTCCTGGTCGGTTACGTTGATCTTCGAAGACACTTCCTTGTTCATCACCTTGTCCACGGTGATGGATCGCCGTACGTCCCGCTTGAAGTCTTCGAGGGTGATCTTTTTTTCTTTCAGCCGCTGATCGAATTCTTCCTGCGTGTAAGGTGACTTGATCTCGTTCAGCTTGCGGTCGACTTCCTCTTCCGTAGCCAGCAAGCCGAGCTTCTCCGCCCGCCGCATCACCATTTCGTCGTCGATCAACTGCCGCAGGATATTCAGGCGGAGGATGGTTGCTTGTTCCCCAACCGGCGCCTGCTGGGCGCTGGCTACTGAATTATCGTAGTATTTGTCCACGTCGGAACGAAAGATCTTGCGGCCATCCACCGTGGCCATTACGTCACCGCTCACCGGCGACTTACAGCCCAACAGCCCTGCCAGTGCAACAGCAGCAGCCAGCAGTGCAACTGGCCATGCTAATCCTGCGTTTCTTTTCAAGGTTTGTCTCCCGCTCTGAAGGACCGCAGCGCGTTGGAATGAACCACGGCTTCAATGACGCATCTCTCCCGCCTCACGGCTCTCACTTGGAAGCCGGTGACGCCACGGCGCCCGGGTGCTGCGGCACGGGTAGATTCGCATCTTTCAAGGCATTGTCCAGCGCGGCGCGCACCTGGCTGATCGGCACCGCGCCGTCAATCTTTTGCCCGTTGACGAACAGGGTGGGCGTGGCATCCACTCCAATGTCATCCCCGTCTTTCAAGGACGCTTTAACCGCCGTCTCATCCTGCGCCTTCACGCAGGATTGCAACTTCGCCGCGTCAAGATTGTGTTTCTGCCCTTGCAGTATCGTCAGCTTGTCCAGCGCTTCCAGACGCGCCCCCGGCGTCTTCTCGTTGTTCACTTCCTGCTGGTTGGTGTGGATGTAATCCGCAAAATCCCAATAAGCGTCGACGTTTTGCGCCGCCAGACAATTCGCGTCCACCGCGGCGTGCATCGCCCACGGATGCATCTCCATGGGGTAATCCTTGTAAATGAAGGTTACGCGATCGCCGTACTCTTTGAGGATCTCCGGAAACAATGTCTGGTGCATACGCGAGCAGAACGGACACTCGAAGTCGTCGAAACTCACCACCACAACCTTGGATGCCTTGGCTCCTCGCGTAGGCCGTCCGGCAACGTCGATCTTTTTCATCGTCTCGGAGAACGGATCCTTGGTCAGATCGAACTTGATGGTCCGCACCAGCGATGAACCGTCCTTGGAAACTACAAACGAAAGGTTCTGCTTTCTCTCACCCTCTTCGACGGTTACGATCACCGACTCGTAGTTGGGGAATTCAGGACTTGGCGACGGTGCGCCCACCAGCACGTGAACATCGGGAGGAATTTTGTAGTACGAACGGACCTGCCGTTCGATCTTCCTGGCTAAATCGGGCGAAGCGGACTGGGCCACACAGCCCAGGCAAACTATAAGCAGGAGAAGAAAAGAACGTCGAATTAGAGTCACCAAAAACCGCCTTAACATCACGCGTTGAAGGTTGATTATCTCACAGCGCCGGACGCCACGCAGGCATGTCCTCTCCGAAAACCGCCGAAGAATGGCGCGTTCGGTCAACAGTTTGATCTCTCGACAGTCGCTTCAGCCCGCGCGCCGAACCAGTTCCTCCGCCGGCAGCAAAGCATTCATCGATCCCGAACGAAAGCCTTCCAGATCGAGCGTCACAAACTTGAACCCGAGTCCTTTGAAAATTCTTGTGAACTCCGCGGCCATCGCGGCATCGAGCGCCCGCTCCAAGTCCTCGCGCGCAATTTCAATGCGAACAATTTCCCCGTGGTGCCGTACCCGGCATTGCCGGAAGCCCAGCTCGCGCAAGGCGTCTTCACCTTTTTCCACGGCCTCAAGCGCCTCTCGCGTAACCGGGCGTCCATATTCAATCCGCGACGACAGGCAAGCGGACGCCGGTTTATCCCAGATGCGCAGCCCGGCGCTGCGTGCCAGCGCGCGAATTTCACCTTTCGTAAGCCCAGCATCCAGCAGAGGAGCCGCAACATGGTGCGCACGCGCCGCTTTCTGTCCCGGACGAAAATCCCCCTGATCATCGAGATTGACTCCATACGCGATAGCATCGAAACTTTGCGCCACGCGCAATTCTTCCATCAGGTTGAACAGTTCGTCTTTGCAGAAGAAGCAGCGTTGTCCATCGTTGCGTACATACTCGGGGCGGCCGAACTCCGCGGTCGCAATCACCTCCAGCGGAATCGATTGCTCCCTTGCAAAAGCAATCGCATCGGCAAGCTGAGTCCGTGCCAGACTGGGAGAATCAGCGATAATCGCCAGCATCTTATCCCCCAGCGCCTGATGCGCGGCCCACGCCAGATACGCCGAATCCACGCCCCCAGAGTAAGCCACAAGAACGCGTCCCAACCTTAGCAGCTGGGCTCGCAGCAATTCGGACTTAACCTCAAGCTCTGTTCCCGCGAACGAGGACATAGACCTAACCATGTTAGCAGCTTCTACTGACCACTGATGACTGTCCACCGGCCGCTGCCTTCAATACAGCCGCTCCTGCGGCCGCATACTTCCCAATCCGCCGATATTGGCCAGCGTAAAGGTGAAGCGAAACAGGTTCTCCGTCTGCACATTCGCCACCGTGTAGCTGCGGTATTCCATGGTCACGCCACAGCAATCCCAGTTGTAAGTGGTCTGTGCAGTGACAAACTGCAGTCGTCTGGTGTCGGCATCAAAGCCGAGACTGCTGGCCGCACTGAAGCCGCGCTTGGTGGCGCGTCCGTAACCCAACGCGGCCCGAAACTGGTTGAAGCGCGCCGGCTCGGCCGCTCCTGACGACGAAACTATAGTTTGGCCGGGTATCTGCAAGATGGCATCGCCCCCGCCGATGGTCACCTGGCCAACGTGATAGTTGGCCAGCAGAGTACTAGCGTTGACGCGATTGCCTTGGAAGTCGTAATCGAAGTCCCACTCCGCGTCCGTGCGCGAACTGGTCTCAACCCGCAGTCTTGAGACGAGTGGCGATAGATGCCGCGCCTCCGTTAGAAACGCGATTCCGGTAAGATCGGCGGTGGTGGTGAATACATTACGCTGCCCGGCAATCAGCGCCCCTCCAAAAGTCGGATCCAGAAAATATTTCTGCGCCAGCTCCCAGCTCACGATCTCTCGCACTGCCGGCCCGGGCTCGCATGGAGCATTCGCCAGCGCCTTCGTATGCTGCCACGGGATCGTCGACTGCGGAGCGGCGCCGCCCACCGTGAGAGCCCTCATCGTCGGATCGCAGTTCTCCGGCTTCGCCGAAGTGCGCTTGGCATAAAGGCGCGTCACGAAGCCGTACTCGACCTCATGCGTATCCGTCAGGATGTCGCGGTCGTCGAACTTCAGGACATTGGCAAAATTGTTCACCCCGGTCACAAAGCGGTATTGCGCGAACGGCTCAATCACATGCTTCCATTTCCGCCCGAGGAACTCCTTGCCGAAAACGCGCTCGAGAGCCGGCGGCCGCACTTCCACAGCCGTCTCAAGAGCCTGCCGGTTGATGGGATCATTTACCGCCAGCCCGGGATTTTCTCCGCTCTCGCCAACCAGCCTTTCCGTGTAATAGGTTTCATGCAGCGTCACCTCGGGACGCAAAGACCATCCCCGTAACAACAGCGGCAACGAGACCCCCGGGCTCACATCGAATCTCCCAAGCAGATTCCCCGTGCGGAATGCCGGCGTACATGACTGAAACACACCAAAAGTCGAGCATTCCGCCGGCTCGCTGCGGGAGAGTCCCGTGCCCGATGCATCAAATGACCAGTAAAGCGGTGAGCCGCCCAACCGCTGATCCACGCCGGAAAAATCAAGACTCGGAGCGTGCGAAATCGTGATGACCTGCCCCGGCGTCGTGCTCAGAAAGTTCTGATAGCGCTCCAAGAATCCGTTGACGCTAACGCCGTCAGCAGACTTCGAGAGGAAAGCTTGCGACTTCACCTCCGAATACACCGCCTGGCTGAAAACCTCATTGAACGCCAGGCGAAAGAGAAAAGAACTCAGGTAGTCGATGTTAGCCACGCCGCGAAAGCCGTCCAGGTTCCCGCCTGCATTCAGACGCGCATTCTCTCCACCCTCCTTCATCGGAGGCGATCCAATGCCCCGGTCGATCACTCCGAAATAATTCAGGTCCAGGAACGAAGTCTCGCTCGGTCGAATCCGAAACTCTCCCCGTTGCGACCACCCCCGCAAAGAAAAGTACTCCGCGCCCAAAGTCGCGTCCATCATTCGGTTGATCGCCCAGTAGAAGGCGTCCCCGATGACGTACCCCTTGGTGGAAGAGTGAGCCACCGACGGCATCAAGAAACCAGACTGCCGCGATTCCTTATCCACAGGATGCGTCGCATATGGAAACCAGAAGATGGGAAGCCCATGCAGCAGAAATGTGCTGTGGTAGATCCTGGCATTGCCGCCAACATCTACGCTCACCTTGCGCGCGTCGAACTCCCACTTGGGATGCGGCAACTCGCAGGTGGTAATTGTGCCGTCATAGACCAGGTAGTGGTCGGGTCCAATCTTATCGACCACTCTGCCAGTAAAGGCAAAGGGAGCGGTCGAGGTCAAAATCTCTCGGCTACCCAGAAAACGCAGCCCGGTCGTTCCCGTCACATCGTAGAAATGTCCGGTTTCAAGATCCAGATTGTAAGTGGCGTGCGATGCGCGAATGTGGTCGTCATTCGGTCCGCCATCGAGGGTGAAGTGTCCGGTCGCGGTCGTCTCCTTCGTGTCGGAGTTATACGTGGCGTCGTCCGCCTTCAATACGTAGGTTTCGTAGTAGATTTCCACCGCGCCGTGCAATTTGTAAACTGGACCTTCTTCTTCTTGCTGTAGGGCACAAATGGTCTCGACTTCCTCTCCCTTGTCTTTCTGCGCCGCGGCCGCTCGCGCACACGGTGTCGCGGGAACCGTCGTTGATTTTTCCACCATCGCATTCCAGCCTGCTACAGCCGCTTCCACAGGTGGCAACTGGCTGGTAACTAATGGCGGGACGAGAAGAAGGTGACAAAGCCCCGCCGCCGTGATAAGGAATCTCTTGCGAAGAATCATCGGAACCAGATTGCTGGAATAAGATCGTCGAAATAGTGATCGTCGATAAAATCGACGGCCTAAAGATCGACGAGGTAAAGACCGTCGGAGCAGGTTCCTCCGCAGCGCACGACAAAAAGCGCTCGAGCCTTCACCGGCAGCAGCCGTGGTGAACTTAGCACGGCCGCACCGTGCGAGGCAAAAGCCGCTCAAGTCTTGGATTCCGGCGGCGTCTTCGCGGTTATCCGTGTAGCTTTGCATCAAGCTTTTTCGCAAGAACTTCGATTCATGCCTTGTCCGCTTTGTGGTGACATCTGCCGCTGTTCGTCCGACGCGCATCCTGCCGGTTCCTCGCGCTGGGTCAACGCCGATGACGCGCTCACCGCTGCCACGATGCCGCTAGCAGAGCCGGAAATGCCGGAAGCGAAGAGACCAAGTTCGCATCCCGCTTCCCAAGCCTCCAATCCAACCCACAGCCCTGAGTCTGATCCTGAGATGGAACCTGAGTCTGACGATTCTTCTGACTGGCGCCAGGAGGTCGCTTCGCGGCTGAGTCGTTACCACGCCCGGCGCAAACCGCGCCCGCCGCGCTATCCCTCGCTGCTGTTGCATTTCGATCGGGAAGAGTCCATCGCCCCCGTCAGCGATACCGTCGCGCATATGGCGTTTCCGCCGATCACCACCGTTTCGAACCAGGCTCTGGCTCTCGATACCTTCGCCGATCTCGACCTTACCCCTGAAGTTTCACCCGCCCGCAACTCGGTTGCGTCCTCCACCACTCCTACCGTCCCAACCACCGCAACCACAGCCCCAACTACAGCAAAAATCATCGAGTTCCCCCGCTCCTGGACGCCGCCACCCGCTCCGCTCGACGAACTGGCCGAGCCGGTGTTCGATCGTAATCTCCCCCGCATCCTCGACGTTCCGGACGTAATCCCGCCCCCGCCGGCTCTCGGCGGAATCACTATCGAGCCCGCCCAGCAGCCCGAAACCGAGAAACGTCCCGGCATCGATACCCCGCTGCAAAGCGCACCGCTCGCCCGGCGCGTCCTATCCGCCGGAATCGACGCCATCATCATCGGCGCCGCCTGCGCTCTCTTCGGCTTCATTTTTTGGAAGGTGACCACCATTCGTCCCCCGCGTCTGCAAATCCTCGGCCTGGGGACGGGGCTTTCGGCTCTATTCTGGTCCGTCTACCAATATCTGCTCGTAGTTCACGCCGGCACGACCCCCGGCTTGCGCCTGGCGCGGCTCCAATTGACTCGCTTCGACGGACGCCCTGCCACCCGCCGCCTCCGCCGCTGGCGCGTCCTCGCTTCATTCCTCTCCGCCGCTTCTCTCGGCATGGGTTACGCCTGGGTCTTTCTCGACGAAGATTCCCTCTGCTGGCACGACAGAATCACCCACACCTACCTCGCACCGAAGAGCTAAGTAGGAGAGCCGATTCGCCCACCGGGTCGCGGAAACCGACCCGCTACCCACGCTCCCCTATGCTATCTTCAAGAGGTTTATTTTAATAAGCAGTCGCTGCACTCCTTGAAGCATGGCCACGTCCGTCGGTAGTTCAAAACCCGCCATAAAAGTCTTCGTCGCCACCACGGTGATGTTGACCTTCATCTCCTTCTGGCGGGCTTCCGCCATCGTCCTTTCCGACCTCGCATCCTCCGCTTACTACGCTGGCGGCGATGCAGAGAACGTAATCGGCAGGAGCGCTCCCTGGTTCATTCTCGCGGTCATGTTGTTCAGCTATTGCGTGCGGGCGCTTTATATCGAATCCAGCAGCATGTTCGTCCGCGGCGGCGTCTACCGCGTCGTCAAGGAAGCCATGGGCGGCACCCTGGCCAAGTTTTCCGTCTCGGCCCTGCTCTTCGACTACGTGCTCACCGGCCCCATCAGCGCCGTCTCCGCCGGCCAATACCTGGCCGGCTTCATCAAAGACATGGGCCTCTACTTCCACCGGCCCCTCAATTTTTCCGACAATCGATTTGCCGCCGGCCTGGCCATCGTCGTGGCTCTTTATTTCTGGTGGAAGAACACGCAGGGCATGCACGAGTCCAGCCAGAAAGCTCTGCAGATCATGGTCATCACCACCGTAATGGTGGTGATTCTGATCATCTGGTGCACCATCACGGTGCTGCGTGCTCCCATCCAGTTGCCGCCCAGCCCTCTGCACCCGGGCGTGATTCCGTTGAACAAAGACTCGCTGGGCTGGCTCCCGACCTGGTTCGGCCACATCACCTGGATCATCCTCTTCGTCGGCTTCGGCCACTCCGTCCTTGCCATGAGCGGCGAAGAGACTCTGGCCCAGGTCAACCGCGAAATCGAACATCCCAAGCTGAAGAACCTGGAGAAGACCGGGCTCGTCATTTTCATCTACAGCCTGCTCTTCACGTCGCTGGTCTCGTTTTTCGCCGTGATGATCATTCCCGACAAGGTTCGCCCGGACTATTTCGCCAACCTTATCGGCGGCATTGCCATGTATCTGGTCGGACCGACGAGTCTGAAGCTGCTCTTTCACGGCTTCGTCGTGCTGGTGGGAGTGCTGATTCTGGCCGGTGCGCAGAATACTTCCATTGTGGGCGCCAACGGCGTTCTGAATCGAGTAGCCGAAGACGGCGTGCTCACCAGCTGGTTTCAAAAGCCGCACCACCGCTTCGGTACCAGCTACCGCATCATCAACCTGATCGTAGGCCTCCAGATCCTCACCATCGTCCTGAGCCGCGGCAACGTCTACATGCTGGCCGCGCTCTACGCCTTTGGCGTGATCTGGAGCTTCGCCATGAAGTCCCTCGCGGTGCTCGTGCTGCGCTTCACCGAGCCCGGTAACCGCGCCTGGAAAGTCCCCGGCAACCTCCACTTCGGCAAAACCGAAATCCCCGTAGGACTGATCGGCATTTCCGCGGTGTTGCTGCTCACCGCCGTCGTCAACTTGTTTACCAAGTACCAGGCCACCATCGCCGGAGTCATTTTCAGCGCCGCCTTTTTCACCATCTTTACCTTCTCCGAGCGCCATGTGACGAAAGAAAGGCACGGCAAGCCGGAACAGCTCGATCAATTCCGCGTCTACGGCAATCAGGAACTCGGCAGCGGAGCCATGGGCGTCCGCCCCGGAAATATTCTTGTTGCGGTGCGCGACCCCCGCAATCTTTACTACTTGCGCCAGGTGCTCGCCCATACCAATACTGCCAAGCAGGATGTAGTCGTAATGAGCGCTCGCCTCTACCATCGCGAGCCCAGCTTCGGTGGCAGCTCCGTCATGGAGGCAAGCCAGGTCTTCGATCACTACGAGCAGGAACTCTTCACCGCCGCCGTGGCCGTCGCAGAAAAAGAAGGCAAGCCCATTTCCCTTCTCGTGGTTCCTGCGACCGATGTATTCGAAGCCATCATGGTGACCGCGCAGCGCCTCGATTCCGCGCGCGTGATCTGCGGCCTCTCCAACAAGCTCACCGCTGACGAGCAGGCCAAGCTTACTGGCGACGCCTGGGAACGCATGCCCGAGCCCCGTCCCCGCCTGTGCCTGGAGGTCTGCGCCCCCGACGGCACGGTTCGCGAGTATGTCATTGGACCGCATACTCCGCGCCTGCGCCCGCAGGATGTCGAACTCATGCACAAGCTCTGGCTCAACATCACCAGCGATCCCAGGTTCGCCGGGGCCCACCACTATCACATCGTGGCCCTCGCCCTTGAAGAACTGCAGCGTGAACTGAGCACCGACCAGCGCACCCAACTCCTGCAAAAGCTGCTCGAGGAAATAAATCGCTCCAGCGACGCCGCCCTGCCAAATTAGGATGCTCGCGTGGAAGACGACCACGCGGTGATTGCTCATTTGGAAATTGCTCATGTGGGGACAGCCGCCCTCGACTGTCCACCCGACGCAGCCCGGTCACCGCTTCAGCAGCCCTTCCAGCGCCGCCCTCAACTCCCGGTACCGGAACGGATACCCGCTCGCAATCAGCTTCCCCGGTTCCACCTGCTGGCTGCCCAGCAGCAGTTCTTCGCCCATCTCTCCGAACATCAGCTTCGCCGCAAATGCCGGCATGGGAAAAATCGCCGGACGCGACAAAACGCCAGCGAGCGTCTGTGCGAACTCCGCGTTCCTCACTGGTTTCGGCGCAACCATGTTCACCGGCCCCTGCAGCAAATCGTTCTTCAAAATGTGGTGAATCGCTCCCACCATGTCCCGCACGTCGATCCAGCTCATCCACTGCCGCCCGTCTCCCGTTCGCCCGCCCAGCCCCACCTTGAACGGCAAAAGCATTGCTGCCAGCGCCCCTCCCTTCGGGCTGAGCACAATTCCCGTCCGCAAGTGCGCGGTGCGGATATCCGCCTGCACCGCGGGAGTCGTCGCTTCCTCCCACTCCTGGCAAACCTCCGCAAGAAATCCGCTCCCCGGCGCGCTCTCCTCTGACAACATTTCTTCTCCACGGTTCCCGTAATACCCAATCGCCGACCCGCAAACAAAAACCATCGGCTTCTCTTCCGCCCGCGCGAGCGCTTGCGCCAGGTTCAACGTCCCCGCCACCCGGCTCTCTCGAATCTTCCGCCTCTTGCCCGCCGTCCATCGTCCGAAAATGCTCTCGCCGGCAAGATGGATCACCGCGTCAAATCCCGACACCGCTTCAGGCGCAATCGCCTTCGCCGGATCCCACGCAATCTGCCCCTCTCCCGAAGCCGCGCCTCGCACCAGCCGTACCACGGACCACCCACTCGTTTTGAGCGACGGAAGCAGCGCCGCCCCAATCAACCCCGAGACCCCACTCACCAAAATTCTGGAATTCATGATTTACCGATTGCCACTCTACCAGTTCGTAAAGCTCCCACCAAACTTCGGACCAATTTGAAATCTTCAACGCGTATGAAATGCCAATTCCGACTCGTGTGGCGCGGAGACTCCTGTCCGCGTCTTTCCATTCCTACGATTGACTATGTCTCTGCAGCCTTATCCAGGACCAGCTTGTATTGTCATCCTGAGGCTCGCGTTCTTTTGCTGGCCGAAGAGCCCGCCCTGAGCTTGTCGAAGGGACCCAAGTAACCTGCCGACTCAACGCTCCCTGTAGGCTCGGTCTCCAGCCCGCAAGCTATAATCAAACATGGCGAGTCTCCGCCAACAGATTGCGACCACCGCTCTTACGCTCACCAAGTTCCGCGAGCTGATGAAGCGGCTTCAGGAAAGCCGCCCGCACGACGATCTTTCCATCGTCAAGAAAGCCTACGACTATTCCCTGAAGCATCACGAAGGCCAGACCCGCGCCTCCGGCGAGCCTTACCTCGTCCATCCTCTGGAAGTCGCGCTGGTTCTGGCGGAAATGAAGATGGACCCCGTCGCCATCGCCGCAGGCCTGCTCCACGATTCCGTCGAAGACACCTCCGTCACCATCGTCGACATCCGCAAGGAATTTGGCGAGCAGGTTGCCCACATCGTCGAAGGCGTCACCAAAATCAGCAAAATCGATTTCGCCACTCGCGAGGAGGCCCAGGCCGAGAACCTGCGCAAGATGATGCTCGCCATGGTCGATGACATCCGCGTCGTTCTCATCAAGCTCGCCGACCGCCTGCACAACATGCGCACCCTCGAGCACCTTCAGCCCGACCGCCAGCATAAAATCGCCGAAGAGACGCTCGAAATTTACGCTCCCATCGCCCATCGCCTGGGCATGGGCAAAATTCGCGGCGAACTCGAAGACCTCGGCTTCCGCTTCCTCGATCCCGCCGGCTACGAGCAGGTCGAAAAAGCCGTCAACGCGCGCCGCAAGCAGGGCGAAGCCTTTCTCGCCAAAATGCAAACCATCATCAGCGACAAGCTGAAGGAAGCCGGCATTCAGGCGAAAGTCGAGAGCCGAATCAAGCGCCTGTACAGCATCCACAAGAAACTGCAGCGCCAGCGCATCTCCGTCGACCAGGTTTATGACCTTTTCGCCATGCGCATTATCACCCGCTCCTTGCAGGATTGCTACGCCGTGCTTGGCATCATTCACAACATCTGGCGTCCGGTGCCGGGGCGTATCAAGGATTTCATTGCTATGCCGCGGCCGAATTTCTACCAGTCGCTGCATACCTCGGTCATCACTGAAGATGGAACGCCCTTTGAAATCCAGATTCGCACCGAAGAGATGCACAAAATGGCGGAGGAGGGCATCGCGGCCCATTGGAAATATAAAGACGGCCC
>Ga0070766_10000644_pt1 | contig 15792 bp, 8 predicted proteins | sample HubBroMetageWFT6_FD_69782 | JGI IMG/M metagenome (GOLD analysis project Ga0070766, IMG submission 69782) | Warmed and freeze-thawed soil microbial communities from the Hubbard Brook experimental Forest, New Hampshire - Hubbard Brook CCASE Soil... | ecosystem: Environmental > Terrestrial > Soil >...
CCGAATTTCCGCCGCGGAAGACGTCCAACGGGGCGGCTTGCGCATCACCCTTCGCTGAACATCAGCCCACAGCACCTGCCACCACGTTGAGCACCCGGGCTCTTTCTGCTAGCTTGGACAGTCCTCATCTATGGAGCCTTCATGTCTCGATTCCGACTGGCGATTCTCGCCTCGACCGTTGCGTTCCTCTTCCACTGGAGTTCCACCGTTTCCGCTCAAACGGTGTCGACGACGCAGCCTTCCCGGATGTTTGCTCCGTACGTTGACATGAGCAAGCTGACGAATACCCTGCCGCAAATTCAAGCCACGTCGGGAACCAAGACATTCACCCTGGCGTTCATCATCGCCGGCAACCCCTGCACAGGGGCGTGGGGAGGCACTCTTCCCGTTTCCACCGACATCGCGATCGCTGGCGGAATCGCCAAGCTCCGAGCGGCAGGCGGCGACGTTCTCATCGCTTTCGGCGGATACGACGGCACTGATCTCGGCCAGTCTTGTGCCGATGTCCCAAGCCTACAGGCGGCTTACCAGACCGTGATCGACAAGTACAAGGTGAAGATTCTCGACTTCGACGTCGAGCACACTGCCATCGAAGATCCCGTCTCAATCGATCGCCGCAGTCAAGCCCTCAAGGCACTCGCGGCTTCGAACCCTGGACTCCAGATCAACTACACCCTTCCCGCGACTCCGGCCGGACTCACGGACTTGTCCGTGAACGTAATCAAGAGCGCTGTGAAATTCGGGACGCCCGTCGCCGTCGTAAATCTCATGGCAATGGACTATGGCTCTCCCGTCCCACCCGGAGCGATGGGGCCGGATGCGGTAGCGGCCGCTTCCGCCGCGTTCTGTCAATTGAAGTCGTTGGGCTTGAACGCTCGCGTTGGAATTACTCCAATGATCGGCGTCAATGATTCGGCGGGCGAGACATTTACTCTGGACGACGCGCAGGTCGTCCTCAACTATGCGCAGGCCAATAGCGGCGTAGTTGCCCTGCTGGCTTTCTGGTCAGTGGGACGTGACAACGGTGGTTGTTCCGGAACTGTCTCACCCACTTGCAGTGGGATTAAGCAAAACGACTGGGAATTTACTCGCATTTTTCAGAAGTTTCAGTAGCCTAAAGACGTGATTGAACATCCTGCGCACCTGATTTGGCGCTTGTCATCCCATTGTCACCACGACTTCATTCACCGAGCCCACCTTTTGGGCCGGTATCGGCATTGAGGTTGGCTTCCCATTGAGCGTCACAGTACTCACGCCCTTCTGCACGCCGGCCGGATTTTCGACGGCGATGTTGTACGTCGCCCCACGCCACTGCCGTCTGACTTCAAAGTACTTCCAGTCGCCCGGTACGCACGGGTCAATGATCATGCCCTCGAACGTCAACCGCACTCCGAGAACCCAACGCGTCACGGCCGTGTAATTCCACCCGCCACTTCCCGTGAGCCACGGATGCCGGGCGCGTCCGAATGCGGTATGGTCCTTTCCCATCACAAACTGGCAATAGGAATAGGGTTCAGCCTCGCGCACCTCGATCATGTCGTTCTGGTTATATGGCAAGAGCGAGTTGTAGAACTTCATCGCACGATCGCCGCGACCGAGTTTGCACTCCGCAATCACCGCCCAAGGATTTGGATGGCTGAAAATCGCCGCGTTCTCTTTGATTCCTTTGTACACTCGACCCACGAAGCCAATGTCGTCGTTCGGCTTGGAAAACGCCGGCCACAGCAGGTGTATTCCGTACGGAGAGTACAGGTACTTGTCGACCGCATCCATGGCCAACTTCCCGCGGTCGACAGAAGCAGCCTCTGACACCACGGCCCAAGTGTTGCTCTCGATGAAAACCTTGCCTTCCTCGTTCTCTTTACTCCCAACCTTCAACCCTTTTGCAGTGATGCCCCGCAGGTACCACTCGCCATCCCAAAGTTCGCGCTCGCACGCCTCCCTGACCCCGTCCGCCATCGCCGAATGCTTCTCTACATCGCCTGTCCGACCCAGATATTGAGCCGCTTCAACGAACGCCCGCAGCGCCCAGTGGTGCATGAACGACACCATGGCGCTCTCGCCGCCCCCCAGGTTCAGACAATCGTTCCAGTCCGCCCGCAGTCCCTTGCAAATGCCCGTCGCGCCTACCTGTTGAGCTGAGAAATCCAGCGCGTGCTTGAGGTGTTCGTAGACGGTTGCCTTTCCCTCATCCGCAAATGGCACGATCTCGTCGAACAACGCGACGTCGCCCGTCTCTTTGACGTACTCACAGATCGTCACCACCTGCCAGAGTGCATCGTCGGAACACGTGTGTTCCAGTCCGTGAATCATCGTCTGTCTGTCGGGAGCGTGGGCAATAGTCGGAGACTTGAATGCCGGCGCCTTCTGTTTTTCGGGATCAAACCAGTCAGGATCAAACAAGTGCAGTCCATAACCCGCGCTCACCTGGCCATTTAGCAACTCGATGATCCTCTGCCGGCACTTGGTCGGATTCGTGTGCACCACGCTCATGACATCTTGTGAGGTGTCGCGATAGCCTAGCCCGGTTCGTCCCCCGACCTCGATAAATGACGCAAAGCGAGACCACACCACGCACGTCTCCGCCTGGTAGAGCGTCCAGATGTTGGTCATCGTGTCCAGACCCTCATTCGGAGTCTTGCACCGGAACACGTCAATCTTCTTTTGCCAGTACTCGCGCAACGCCTCAAACGCGGAATCTACTGCCGCGGCTTCGGAATACTTCGCCTTGATCTTTTTACCCGTGGCTCTCGGCCCCACGCCGAGCATGAAAACGATTCGCGTCTCCTCGCCCGGCGCCAACGTTAGCCGCTTGTGCAGCGCCCCGCAGTGATTTCCGCCCAGTTCCGAGGTGTTCTGGCACTCTCCCCGCTCCACTGCAATGGGATTCGTTTCCGTCCGGTAATTCCCCAGGAAGCGATCGCGAACGCAGTCATAGCCGTCCGGCTCAAAGCTGGCCGCCACGTAATGAAAGGTCCACGGTTCGTAGAAGAAGTCGTATTCGATGATGCCGTCCGCATAGCTCGCGCCCGCGGCATAAAGACTCATCTGCAGATTTTGGTTGTCGATCTCGATGTGATGAAACGAGAATTCGACGTACGAGAAAACGCTCAGTTTCCGCGGCTTAGTGCCCGTATTCTGCAGACGCACGTCCCACAACTCGACGTCATCGCCGATCGGGACGAACAACGTCTGCTCGGCCTTGATATCGCTGTACTCGCACGAGAATTTCGAATACGACAGTCCATGCCGGCATTCGTATTTCGCAGTCTTCAGATCTTTCCCCACCGGCTGCCACGAGATCGACCAATACTCCCCTGTCTCATCGTCTCGAATGTAGACGTAGTGGCCCGGACGATCCAGCGGCACACCGTTCTGCCGAAACCGCGTAATCCGATGATGCTCGGCGTTCTTATAGAACGAGTAGCCTCCCGCATTGTGGGATATCACCGTGCAGAGGTCTTCCACTCCCAGGTAGTTGGTCCACGAGACGGGCACATCCACCCGATCGATCACGTATTCCCGGTTCGCATTGTCAAAATACCCGTATCGCAATGCTCGCCTCCGCCTGCGTTCTCGAATTCACTGCCTCTACTTGCCGTTCTACGCCGTCACGAATTGCCGTAGCCACTGCAACAACTCTTTCGCTTTCTCCGGAGTATCAGCTTCCACCGTCAGCCGCAGCACCGGCTCGGTACCCGAAAATCGCAGCAACGCCCAGTTGTCGTTTTCGAGAAACAACTTCGTTCCGTCAATGTGCGAGATGCTCGTGACCTTATACGCTCCAATATGGCTGCTGGGCGCCTCTTTCAAGCGTTTGGGCACCGCGATTCGCATCTCGGGCGTCGCAGGCAGGCTCTCTTCCACGTAGTACAGGCGGCCCGTCAGACCATACACCCGCTCCAGCAGGTCCGACACCTTCTGCCCTGTCTTCGCGAGCATCTCCACGACCAGCGCACAAGCAAAGATGCCATCCTTGCCAAGAATGTGGCCGCGAATGGTGAGTCCACCTGACGACTCGCCTCCCAGCAGCGCGTTGTGTTCGAGCATTCCGGAAACAATGTGTTTGAACCCTACCGGAGTTTCATAACACTGTTCGCCCAGCTTCTTCGCCAGCCGATCGAGCAAGTGCGACGTTGACAGGTTCCTAACCACGCCGCCTCGCTCGCCCCGAATCTCGTGCAGATACCAGTACAAGAGCACCAAAACGTCGTTGATCGAAACGTACTCGCCGCGCTCGTCCATGATCGCCACACGGTCCGCATCGCCGTCCATGGCCAGCCCGAGATCGTAATTCCCCTCCTGCATCTCCGAGCTCAACAACCGCAGCGCCTCGGCATTTGGCGCAGGAGAGCGCCCCCCAAACAGAGGGTTGTGGCGCTCGTGGATAAACGTAACCCGGCAGCGCGCCTCGGTCAGAACGGTGCCCAACGTAAGCTGGCCCACTCCGTACATCGGATCGACGATCACTCTCAGTCCAGCCGCGCGAATCTTGTCGAGATCGATCAGCGCCTCCACGGCGTCTACATACTGGTTGGTGAAGTCGCCCTTCTCGACGATGCCGGCTTCCAGCGCCAGATCAAGTTCCAGCTTGATCACGTCGTTCTGGGTCAGCGAGTTCGCTTCACTCTCGATTTGCCGCGTCTCGTGGTCCAGCAATAAGGAACCGTCCCCGTGAAACACCTTCAATCCATTCCACTCCGGTGGATTGTGGCTCGCAGTGAACGCCAGGCCGTACGCCGAGTCTTTGATCGCCGTCGCATACGTGATCAGCGGGGTTGGAGCGTCCTCTATCAACAGGATTGCTGGGATGTCATTTCCGGCGAATACTTCCGCCGATGCCTCAGCCGCCTGCTTCGACAGGAAGCGGCGATCGTAACCGATGATCACTCCACGCTTTTCGATCGACTGCCGGGTAATTTCGTTGGCCAGTGCCTGCGAGAGCCGGCGCACGTTATGTAGAGTGAATCCCTCGCCAATCAGCGCCCGCCAGCCTCCGGTGCCAAATGTAATCACGTTTTGCTCTTCCTGCCGTCGCGGGCGATACAGGCGCTTCTGCAGGATGAATTCCGCCCGCTCAAAATCTGCATCAGAATTGACGCCCTGTACTTCATCCGGATCGTAAAGCTGATAGTTCTCCACCTCCAGTCCCGACCGGATCAACTGGTGAACGCAATCGGTGAGTCGATAGTCGCCATCCACCGGTGAAGGTGACAGCTTCTGCAGCGCCGCCGCAATCACCTTCGCGCTGACGACGTACGCTCCGACATTGACCTCCCGGATGGCCTGCACTTCGGGCGTCGCTTCGGTGTCCTCGATGATGTCAATGATCTGCCCGCCGACGTTGCGAATGATTCGCCCGTAGGGCATCGGCTTGTCGACTACCGCGGTCAGCAGCGTCAAGTGGGCCTGTTTCAGGTGGTGTCGATTGAGCAATCCCAAAATCGACGCCGGACGAAACAAGGGAGTGTCGCCATAAAGAATCAGCAGGTTGCCGCCAAAATTCGGCAGCGTTTTCGAGACTTGCAGGACGGCGTCTCCTGTGCCCCGTGGCTTCTCCTGCTCCACATAATGAAACTTCACGCCGAGGCGATCGCGCACTTCCTGCTGCCGGTATCCCACGACAACGTAAATGTCTTCTGGGCGTGCGACCTGCAACGCGTTCTGCAAAACATATTCCACGATGCTGTGGTCGCCCAGTTTCTTTAGCACCAGCGACTGGCCTTCGGCGGTAGTCGCATCTTTGCCCGCGGCCAGGATTACGGCCTTCAACGCCGTTTTATTGGCATTCAATGCATTCGACATTCGAACCGCACCTGTTCTTCCTGCTGCCATTCGCAAACCAGCACTACCCGCCGTCGCTTTGGGTCTTACACCTCGGCAGTCTCAAGACTGGTTGGCACCGTGCGACCGCCGCGAATCGGCACAAATCGTGAAAGGATCATCGCGGGTATGGCCGAGAGCAGCACCCATACAAAAAAGTGCTGATAGCCAATTTTCATCTGGATCCATCCGCTGATGGCTCCCGGCAGGATCAGCCCTAGATTCATGAGAGAGTTCGCGAACGCATAGTGCGCTGTCTGATATTTGCCGGGAGCAATCTCCTGCATCATCAGCAGCATTACGCCTACGAATCCGAAGCCATACCCGAACATCTCAAGCGACATAGCCAGCGTGATCAGCACCGAACTGCTAGGCAACTCCGTGCTGAGATAGAAATAGGTCAGCATTGGGAGGTTCATCACCAGGATCAGCGGCAGGAGCGCGCGCTTCAATCCCAGCCACGCGGCGAAATATCCGCCGAGAATGCTTCCCACGATGAACGCAGCTGTGCCAAACGTGCCGTAAATCGTTCCAAACTGTGTGGTACTGAGGCCCAGGCCTCCCTGTGCGCGTGCTGCCTTCAGGAAGAGCGGCCCAATCTTTACTACCTGTCCCTCGCCCGCACGATAGAGAAACACAAATAGGAGGAGGAAATAGATATTGGGCTTCTTGAAGAAGCTCACGACCACATCCCAGAACGTCGCCAGCATTTCGCGGAGGCTCTTCGAATGTCGCTCCTCGCCCCCCGTTGGCAGCACCCGCGAGTGAAACAAACTGAGCACCACCAGTGTGATTCCGACGGTAGCGAAGATGATCATCCACGCCCGCACCGCCGGCATCCGGTTCTCGAGATAGCCAGCGAGGATCAGCAGGCCACCCTGCGAAAAGAAGCGAGCGATGTTATAAAAACCACCTTGCCAACCCGCATACGCCGCTTGCTGCTTGGGAGTCAGGGCGCCTATATACAACCCGTCCGCAGCTATATCGTGGGTCGATGAGCAGAAAGCAACCAGCGCAAAGAAAGCGATGCTGTAACGAAAATAGTCCGGCAGCGGCAGGCAGAGCGCCAGCAACCCAAGGCTCACTCCACCGGCAAACTCCATCAGTACCACGAAAAACTTCTTCGTCTTGTACATCTCCAGGAATGGGCTCCACAGCGGCTTCAGCGACCACGGCAGGCCCAGCAGGCTAACTGTTGCCGTAATCGTCCGGTTGTCCACTCCCATGCGCGAATAAAAGATCAGGGCCATCATGCCAACGGCATAGAATGGAAGTCCTTCCGCGAAATACAGGGTAGGCACCCACACCGCTGGCGAGACACCGGTGCGTCGAGTTGTGCTCATCGCTTCCTTTCGTGCTTCCGCCGCAGGATCGCAACCTAGTGCCTGAAAACCTCAGCCCGACGGCCACTGCCAACATACAAGAGCAACCCGCGAGTCACAACCTTCAGTGCCTACTCGCAATCGATCATAAACGATCATATTCGAAAGACCATCGATTTGCCAATGGTTTGCCAGGCATCGTCGCTTCTCTCGGACCGCTTACTGCTATGCTCAAAAGGAACCCTACACAAAGGAATCCTGACGTAATTGCCACCCATTCTCAACGCTCAAGGTCTTTCGAAACGCTTCGGAGCTGACCCTCTTTTCGAGGGAATCTCGTTCGTCATCAACGAACGCGACCGGATCGGCTTGATTGGGCCCAACGGCTCAGGCAAGTCAACCCTACTGCGAATCCTCTCCGGCGAGATCTCCCCCGACAGTGGCGACGTTGCCTTGCGTAAGCGCACTCGTCTCAGCTACCTCCAGCAGGAATCTCAGTTCCCTTCTGGCCAGTCCGTTCGCGACGTCATTCATTCGGCACTGAAACAGGCCAAGATTCCCGAAGTAGAGTGGGAGGCGCGCACTGGAGAAACTCTCGGCCGCACCGGCTTCGAGGACTTCGCCCAGGACGCCGCCGCGTTGTCAGGAGGCTGGCGAAAGCGGTTGGCCATCGCTGAAGCGCTGGTGCAGCAGCCTGACATCCTGCTGCTCGACGAACCCACCAACCACCTCGACCTTGCTGGGATCGAATGGCTGGAAGAGTTATTGCAAGATGCGCCGTTCGCATCGGTCATCGTCAGCCACGATCGTTACTTCCTTGAGAACGTGGCCACCGAGATGGTCGAGTTGAGCCGCGTCTATCCCGACGGATTCCTGCGCGCCAGCGGGCACTACACCGATTTCCTGGAGAAGAAAGAGGAATTCCTTCACGCCCAGGGCAAGCGGCAAGAAGCGCTTGAGAACCTGGTCAAGAACGAGATCGCATGGCTTCGCCGCGGAGCCAAGGCCCGGACCCGCAAATCGAAGGCCCGCATTGGAAAAGCTCACCAGTTGATGGGAGAACTGGCCGACTTGAATACTCGCACGCGCTCCGCCAGCACCGGAATCGATTTCTCCGCCACCGAACGCCAGACTAAGCGGCTTATCGAACTCGAGAATGTCGGCTACACGATCGCCGACCGTTCTCTCTTTTCGAACCTCGACTTCGCCATTACCGCAGGCATGCGAGTTGGGCTCGTCGGCCCCAACGGAAGTGGCAAATCGACCCTGTTGCGGCTGCTGCAAGGCGAACTCACTCCCACCAGCGGAACCCTGCGCCGTGCCGACTCACTTCAGATCGTCTATTTCGATCAGAACCGGGAACTCGATCCGGGCGATACTCTCCGCCGCGCCCTTGCCCCCGACAGCGACTCCGTGGTGTATCAGGACCGGGTCATTCACGTTGCCTCATGGGCTGCGCGGTTCCTGTTCAGCGGCGAACAGCTCAATCAGCCGGTCGCGAATCTTTCGGGCGGCGAACGCGCTCGGGTACTGATCGCCAAGCTTATGCTTCAGCCGGCAGACGTCCTCCTGCTCGACGAGCCTACCAACGACCTCGATATTCCGACACTCGAGATCCTGGAAGAGAGCCTGCTGGAATATCGCGGCGCGCTCGTTCTGGTCACACACGATCGCTATATGCTGGATCGGGTATCGACCGTCGTGATTGGTCTCGACGGCTTGGGAGCGGCCGGGCGTTTCGCCGACTATTCGCAGTGGGAAGTGTGGCAAGCCGGGCAGATCGAGAATGCCAAACAGTCAAGCTCGAAGCCCACCGAATCAGAGAGCACCTCCACGCAACCGGCGCCCAGGAAGAAGCTGTCCTACCGGGAAGCTCGCGAATACGCCACCATCGAGCAGCGGGTTGCTGACGCAGAGGCAACATTGGCCGCCAAAAAAGCCGCTATCGAAGATCCGGCCATCGCGACTGATGCCTCGCGAATCGTCACCGCCCATGCCGAATACGAACACGCCCGACGCATCGTAGATGAGCTAATCTCTCGCTGGGCGGAATTGGAAAGTAAAATCGGCTGAGTTTCCGGCGGGGAATCTACTGCACCAGGTGCTCAAGTAACCGATGAATCCCGCCGAGGCTCTGCGGCCAAAGCAATACGGTGACAGCGACACCAGCGATGACGAGCGAGGCGTTACGGGCAAATGCCTTGAGCGGAGCGAGAGGCTTTTCCGCATACGCCGGCTCCCGCAGCAGACGGTCCACTCGCGTCTCAAGGTCGAGATCGTCATCCACCAGCGACGACAGCAAATAGGACGGGGTAGGATGTACGCCCATCTTCGCAACCTTGACCAGCGCCGCAGCGAGCGACAACGAGCGCTGGGGGTCGCCGTCCACCGCCTGGTCGTCAGCCGCCCACTCGGTAAACCTGGCCCAGCCACGCTCCAGGTTGGAAAGGCCCGACACCATAGGCAGGATGTCAGGGGCGAGCAGGAAGAGGAACTTCTTCAGGTTATCGCGCGAGACCCGATGCGCAGCCTCATGCCGGAACGCCGCTTCCTTTTGCTCCTCGCTCAGCGCGTTCATCACCGATTCCGACACCAGCAGCCAGGGATGTATCACGCCGGCCACAGCCAGAAGCGGAACTCCACCGTTCAGCACGAGCACAGGAGGCGCGCCCTGGCCGACTATCTTCTCAACTCCGTTACTCTGACAAGCTCGGATGTATTGTGCGGTCCGCGCAACCGATAGCAGTCCTCTCAGCAGCGCGACCATCCAGACAGCTCCGCCCAGCAAGGCTGCCAGAAGACACGCAAAGCCCACGCGCTCGCTGGCGATGTCCGGCTCCAGCCAAACGTAACTGGGCACGCAAAATCCAATCACCAGAAACAGCGTTGCCGCAGCCGGCGCCATCCGCAACCAGAACAATAGCCGCGCCGATACCCCCGGCTTCTTCGTCTCGGCGATCTTGACCGCCGCCGCAGCGACGCTCCGAATGACCAGCCAGCACAATGCATGCACCACGAAAAACGTGGCAAAGCAGAGGCACAGCAGCCGTAGGTAGTACGGTAGTGTCATTAGCGGTTCTTCTCGGCCAGTTCCTCGCGTTTGCGCTGGATCTTCTTCTCGAGCTCATCGAGCAGGATGGCGTCGTGAGTGCCTACAGCATCGACCAGGCAAGAGAGCAACAGGTGACGCGATTCCTCTGGACCCGCCAAAAATCCCGCCATCATCTCTGCAGCCCTGCGTCGGTCCCATTCTTCCCGCGACAGCAGGATGCGATACAAGAATGCCCGATCGGTCATTTCCCGATCCAGCAGGCCTTTCTTATACAAACGGTCAAGGGTCGTCATCACCGTTGTATAGGCCAGTTTCCGCTCCATCCGTTCCATCACGTCACGGGAATTGCTTGCCCCGAAATTCCACATAACCTCCATCACGTCTAGCTCCAGAGGCCCCAGGTGCATCCCCACCACCGACACGCGATCGGTGGCAGGGCGCTGCTTCACAACATCATCCATTAGCGCCACTCCAAGAAGGAAATACTTGGTCGTTGGATTCTATCGTCACGCCCGCTTGCAAGGCCAGACAAAAGTTACGTTCGCTCCCGTCCTGTTCTTATTGCGATATCTGTAATTCGATTGCGGCCTCGATCGCCGAAACCTCAATTGGGTGCAACCCCGCTTTCTCGACGGCGTGGTTAAACTCCACCAGTTGCCCCTGCTTCAGCTTCTTCCACTCCGCAGTTCGCCCCTTCGCCGCATCGTCAGAAAGCCGGTAAACCTCGATCGCCTGCGCAGGTGTCGTGCGGTCGCCCCCTTCCACCACCCGCAGGGCCGACTGCAGGCCGCTGACTGCACTCTCCAGGCCCATTGTCTCTGACGAGGCTTTACTTCCCTTCTCAATCGCTCCGATCGCCGACTCCAGGTTTTCAGCCTGTGCCAGCAACGCAGGTTTTCCCTGGAGCTGTTCCTTCAGCTTCGCGAGGCTGCTTTTTGCGGCGTTCAGCTCTGCCAAGGATTGCCGTCCGCGACGCACCTCTCCAAATATCTCCCGCGCCAGACTGAGTTGTTGCTCCAGCTCCGCCGTCGTTGCTTTCGACCGAGGATCCATCTGCACTTGCAGCGTCTGCTCAAACGTAGCTCCATCGACAGTCAGCTTCACTCGATATTGCCCCGGAGTCACGCGCGGCCCTCTCGGAGCGCCGAATCCCTCGTCTTCAAATTCTTCCCCGGTCCCGGAGCTGTTCCACCGCAGGTCCCAAACGAAGCGATGCATTCCCGCAACGTTCTCCAGTTTGACGGGCTTGGGGAACCAGCGCTCCGCTATCGCCATGGGAGGCATCTTCGCCGGTTTCTTGTCGCTGCTCGAATACCGCCGCACCAGCTTCCCTGTTGAATCCGAGATCTCCAGCTTTACCTCGGTTGCCTTTGCCGGAAGAACATAGTCAATCACTGCTCCATCCGGAGGGTTCTTTGCGGTTGGTTCCTCAGGTGGAAACGGGCTGCCCAGGAAGATGTCGTTGTCCACGCGAACGGCTGTCGCAGGCGCATACAGCCGAGGCTTGGTCGTTTCAACCTGCCCAACGATTTGCCGCAGCGGCGTGATGTTGTCGAGAATCCAGAACGCCCTGCCATGGGTTGCGATGACCAGGTCATCACCATGAATCGTCATGTCCCTTACCGACGAGACTGGAAGATTCAACTGCAGCGGCTGCCAGTCGTCTCCGTCGTCGAGCGACACGTAGATGCCGAGTTCCGTCCCCACGAATAGCAACCCCTGGCGCTTTGTGTCTTCGCGAATCGCGTTCAGAAACGAGGTTCCGCCAATGCCTGCTGTGATCGGCTGCCAGGTTTTTCCGTAGTCCCGCGTGCGATACAAATACGGAGCTTGATCGTCTAGCCGATGCCTGTCGACCGCCGCATACGCCACCGCCGGGTCAAAATGCGATGCCTCGATCATCGCGATCTTGCTCCAGTCGCTGACACCCTTCGGGGTCACATCGCTCCATGTCTTTCCGCCATCGGTCGTGAGATGAATCAATCCCGTGTCGCTTCCCGCCCAGATGACTTCCGCCTTCTTCGGCGACGGCGCGATCGAATACACCACTCCAAATCCGCGCACCTTTGCGTTCTGTACCGTCGCCGGCGTCTTCGCATCGTCTGCCGCCACGTTCGCGGCAGCGTCCGTCAGGTCAGGAGAGATCGTCTGCCAATGTAGCCCTGCGTCAGTCGTTTTCATTACGTACTGAGTACCCAGGAAGAGCGCCCCCTTCTCGACTGGGGACATCACCAGCATTGGCGTCCACGGATCGCGGTACTTGCGCCCATTGATCTCCGTTCCAAAGTTTTGCAGCGGCCAGGGACTAATCTCCTGGCTCAACGAAGTCCGCCGGTCGTAACGCACCACGCCGCCGTAGGCACCGGTCGCATACAGGATTTGCTCATCCTCGGGATCGACCACAATCCAACCGCTCTCGCCGCCGCCAATCAGGAACCAATCTGTCGCCGTGATCAATCCATGATCTGTCCGGCTCAACACACCCGCACTGCCGCTGTCCTGCTGCGCTCCAAAAACCGCGTAAGGAAAGTGGTTGTCGGTAGTCACGTGATAGAACTGCCCAATCGGCTGGTTGAACCATGACGACCACGTCTGTCCGCGATCCAAGCTCACACTCGTACCCTGGTCAGTTCCCAGCACCATGCGGGCCGAGTTCGTCGGATCGATCCACAACTGGTGATAGTCGTCGCCACCAGGCGCACCACGCACGATGCTGATCGTCTTTCCCGCGTCCTCAGAGCGGTATAGCGCAACGTTGGGCACATACACGACGTCTGGATTGTTGGGATCGATCGTCGGCTGGTTGAAGTACCAGGCGCGGCTGGTCAAGCGCGAATCTCCGTTCGCCAGCGTCCACGTATTCCCGCCATCATCCGAGCGATAGAGTCCCGACTTCTTGCCTGCGTCGATCAGCGCATAGACCCGTTGGCCGTTCGCTGAGACCGTAACCCCCACGCGCCCCCAATCGCCATCGGGCAAACCATTGCCCTTGAGTTGCGTCCAGTTTGCGCCAGCATCGGTCGTGCGATAAATCCCGCCATTTGGGCCTTCCACAGGCGCATAGGTGCTCCACGGAGGCCGATGTGCCTGCCACGTTCCCGCGAATAGCGTACTTGGACTCCCTGTCGCTATGGCTAGGTCGCTGACCCCAATTTCCGGCCCCTTATCGAGCGAGTGCGTCCAGGTCTTTCCGCCATCGACGGACTTGTACACACCACGCTCGGGATTCCGCCCGTAGGCGTGGCCCAGCGCTCCGACGTAAACCACATCCGCATTCTTCGGATCGACCACAATCCGGCTGATCTGCCGCGTGTCGCGCAGCCCCACATTCACCCACGTCTTGCCGCCATCGCTGGACTTGTAAATCCCGTCGCCCGACGACAGGGCGCTGCGAATGTCGGACTCGCCCGTGCCGGCGTAGATTACTTGCGAGTTCGACGGAGCCACCGCCAGCGCGCCAATCGAAGCGATCGGCTGCCCGTCGAACAGCGGTTCCCACGTCACCCCGGCATTCGGCGTCTTCCACACACCTCCGCCGACTGATCCAAAGAAATAGGTCGCACTGTCGCCCGGAATGCCCGAAACGGCAACCGCACGCCCGCCGCGAAACGGGCCAATCAATCGCCATTGCATTGCGCTGAAAAGTTCAGGCGGAACGCTTTGCGCCACTAGCGGCGCGCTTATAAAAAGGAAGAGCAGGAAAGCCAGCCCTAAAGAAGAGCGCTTCACTTTCGAGTCCGTCAAATCGAAGTTCCTCACACCTGCAATTTAGATTGAATTAGACTACACTTCGCCATACCGAACCACGAACTGGCTACACCGGCTGGCACAAATCTCCATCTCTGGATGCTCATGCGCATAAGACTGGCACTTCTCTCTGTCCTTTTGTTTGCCCTCCCCGTCATCAGCTTCGCCCAAACCCAGCAGGTCGACACCAAAACGCTTAGCGAGATGCGTTGGCGCAACGTCGGCCCCTTTCGCGGCGGACGCACTCGTGCGTTGGCGGGTGTCCCCAGCCAGCCGAACGTTTTTTACGTCGGCGCGGTCAACGGCGGCGTCTGGAAGACAACTGACTACGGTCGCACATGGCAGCCGATTTTCGACCAGCAGCCTACCGGCTCGATCGGCGCCATGGTTGTCTCGCCCTCCGATCCGCAGATCATTTACGTCGGCAGCGGTGAAGGGCTACATCGTCCTGACCTTTCTGTCGGTGACGGCATCTACAAATCCACCGATGGCGGCAAGACCTGGACCCACCTTGGCCTTCGCGATGGCCAACAGATTTCGCAGATGGCCATCGATCCACACGATCCCAGCCGGCTCTTCGTCGCAGTTGCCGGACATCCATACGGCCCCAATCCCGAGCGCGGGATTTATCGCTCCACTGACGGGGCGAAGACCTTCGAGAAGGTGCTCTCCAGGGACGAAAACGTCGGCGCTGCCGGAGTCACCATCGATCCCTCCGACCCTAATGTGGTCTATGCCACATTGTGGGAGGCGCGTGAGGGCCCCTGGGAAAACGCCGGATGGAACGGCACCAACGGCGGCATCTTCAAATCCACCGACGGCGGCCAGACCTGGAAGCAGCTCTCCGGCGGCCTGCCCGAAGGCATCGTCGAAGCCTACGTGAGCGTCGGCGTCAGCGATCCCAAGCGCCTCTTTGCTTCGGTAGCCACCAAAGAAACCGTGGACCTCTACGCCTCCTCCGATGCCGGTGCGACCTGGCACAACGCCACGACCGACCCGCGTCCCAAGGGCCGCATCGGCGGTGGCGACCTGCCCGTTCCGATGCTCGATCCCAAGAACCCCGACGTCGTCTATGTGACCTCCACCGTGACCTGGAAGTCCACGGATGGCGGCAAAACCTGGACCGGTTTCCGCGGCGCCCCAGGCGGCGACGACTACCAGAACATCTGGATCAGCCCCAACGACTCCAAAACCATTCTCATCACCAGTGACCAGGGCGCCATCGTCACCGTGAATGGCGGCGAGTCCTGGAGTTCGTGGTACAACCAGCCGACCGCGCAGATGTACCACGTCGCTGCCGATAACGCCTTTCCCTATCGCCTTTGCAGCGGGCAGCAGGAAAGTGGGTCGGCCTGCATCTCGAGCCGCGGCAACGACGGCGAGATCACGCTCCGCGAATGGCATCCGGTTGCGGCGGAAGAATACGGTTACGTCGCGCCCGATCCGCTCGATCCCGACATTGTCTACGGCGGCAAGCTCACCCGCTTCGATCGTCGTACTGCGCAGGCACAATACATCATGCCGCTGGCTCTGCGTACTCCGGACTTCCGCGTTGTTCGAACCGAACCCGTGATGTTCTCGCCCGTCGACCCGCACGTTCTGTACTTCGCGGCCAACACCCTCTGGACAACGAGCGATGGCGGCCGCAGTTGGAAGCAGATCAGTCCCGATCTCACCCGCAAGACTTGGGACGTACCCGCGAGCGTGGGCATCTTTGCGACTGAGCCCTCGGCAAAACCCACGCAGCGCGGGGTCATCTACGCTCTCGCGCCCTCGCCTCTCGACATCAAGCGTATCTGGGTCGGCACCGATGACGGCCTGATCTGGCTCACTACCGACGGCGGCGCA
>Ga0070766_10000645_pt1 | contig 15782 bp, 13 predicted proteins | sample HubBroMetageWFT6_FD_69782 | JGI IMG/M metagenome (GOLD analysis project Ga0070766, IMG submission 69782) | Warmed and freeze-thawed soil microbial communities from the Hubbard Brook experimental Forest, New Hampshire - Hubbard Brook CCASE Soil... | ecosystem: Environmental > Terrestrial > Soil...
GCTCGCGTTCGATCGCATCGACCAGGCTTTTGATCGCGGCGATCGTGGCGGCGTAGTCGCCAGTCGGCGTCGCGATTCGCCGACGCAGACGGACGTCGCCGGCATGGTCGAGCGCCGCGGCCTCTATCTTGGTGCCGCCCAGATCGACGCCGATACGAAACGTCGCGCTCATCGACCGTGCCCCGGGAATTCGTGCCGATTAGAGCGGATTTCCGCCGCTATCGCACGTTATCTCCAGTGTTCCAGGCGACGCCATCGCCGGGATGCTGCTGATTCCGCGAAGGGCATGGGGAATGCGCGATATTTAAACCGCAGAAAAATCTCTTTTTTGCGCGATCGGGGGTGACGGTTACCAATTGTTAAATTCCCTTGCCCTAGAACTGCAACGCGCGATTGCAGAAGGCCGGCCGAGCAGCGACTCCACGCGGCGCGCGCCGTGCTCGGCAAAATCAGGGCGAGGCGGACATGGCGCTGGAAGCGATAATGGAAAATGGCAAAATCGATGAGCCATTGCCGAAAAAGGTCCTGATCGTCGAGGACAACGAGCTCAATATGAAGCTCTTCAACGATTTGCTAGAAGCCCACGGGTATTTTACGCTGCAAACGAAAGACGGCATGGACGCATTGCGCATTGCCCGACAGCACCATCCCGATCTGATCCTGATGGACATTCAGCTGCCCGAGGTATCCGGCCTCGAAGTGATCAAATGGCTCAAGGAGGACGACAATCTGGCCGCGATCCCGGTGATCGCCGTAACCGCCTTCGCCATGAAGGGCGATGAAGAAAAGATTCGCAATGGCGGGTGCGAGGCGTATATCGCCAAGCCGATATCGGTGGCGAGCTTCATGCGCACCGTCGAGCGCTTTCTCTCCTAACGGGTTTTGCGGCATGACCGCCCGTATCCTTGTCGTCGACGATGTCGAGCTGAACGTAAGGCTCCTCGAAGCCAAGCTGTCGAACGAGTATTTCGAGGTGCTCGCGGCCGATAACGGCCCGAACGCCTTGGAGCTCGCCGAAAGCGAGATGCCGGACATCATTCTTCTGGACGTCATGATGCCGCGGATGGACGGGCTCGAGGTCTGCCGTCGGCTCAAGGCGAACCCGCGCACGACCGATATCCCGGTTGTGATGGTCACGGCGTTGTCCGATATCGCCGATCGGTTGCGCGGCCTGGAGGCGGGTGCAGACGATTTTCTGACAAAGCCGGTCAATGATATTGCCCTGTTCGCGCGCGTGCGTTCGCTCGTCCGCCTGAAACGCATGATGGAGGAGCTGCGGCTGCGCGAAGAGGTATGCGGTCGTTTCAGCAGCACCGGCGACGCGGAAGCCATCGAGGATACCAGCGGGGCCCGCATCGTGCTGCTGAAGGAGCCGGGGTCTGCTGCATCGCGTATCTGCGATACCCTGGCGCCCATCGCCGAATCGGTGGTGCACGTGACGAGCTGTACCGAGGCGCTGATGCTGGTCGATGACTCGGTCGAACTGGTCATCGCCAGCCTGTCGATGCCGGATGGCGACCCGCTGCGCCTCGTTTCGCAATGGCGCGCGACCGAGGCTACCCGCCAGGTGCCGATCCTGCTGATCGCCGGTGAGAGCGAGCTGCCGCGGCTCGCCAAAGGCCTCGATCTTGGTGCCACCGACTATCTGATCCAGCCGGTCGACCGCAACGAGCTGCTCGCCCGAACACGAACGCAGATCCGCCGCAAGCGCCTGCAGGACCGCCTGCGCGAAAATTACCGGCGCAGCCTGTCGCTGGCCCTGACCGATGAGCTCACCGGGCTCTACAATCGCCGCTATGTGATCGCCCATCTGAACGAGCTGCTGGCGCGCATGCCCGAGGGCGGCACCGCCACCGCGGTGATGATCTTCGACATCGACCATTTCAAGCAGGTCAATGACCGCTACGGCCACCCGGCGGGCGACGACGTGCTTCGCGAGCTTGCCGAGCGAACCTTGCGGCAGGTCCGCAGCGTCGATCTCGTGGCGCGCGTGGGCGGCGAGGAATTCGTCGTCGTCATGCCGGAAACCAATCTGGCCGGCGCCGCCGTCGTCGCCGATCGCCTCCGCCTCGCCGTCGCCGACCAGCCATTCCCGCTGCACTCCAGTGGCGAGAGCTTGCCGGTGACGATAAGCATTGGCGTCGCGATCACGGCAGACAACGCCGAGAGCCTGGAAGCGCTGTTGAAGCGCGCCGACGATGCGCTTTACGCCGCCAAGAATGGTGGGCGCAACCGGGTGGTGGCGGCACCACCATCCTTGCCCCGGATGCCGGTCGCCATCGCCTCCTGAAAGGGAAAACCCTTTCCACCCAAGGGCGGAGAGGGTCGTTAGCGGCGCCCCGATTGTCTAGCTGTGGCTCGCCTGATAGCGCGAATTGCGCAGCACGCGGCCGGGCAGGTTGCCGGTGTGCTGGCCTTCTTTCATCAGCATCTGGCCGTTGACGAACGTGGCGTAGATCCCGGCCGCCGGCTCCTTGAAGCGCCACCCGCCAGCCGGGAAGTCGTGCACAATGAATTCCGGCAACGGCTTCACCGTATCGGGATCGAAGATCGTGATGTCGGCGGCCATGCCGGGGCGCAACAGCCCGCGGTCGTAGAGCCCGAAGGTCGAGGCCGAGTCGAAGGTCAGCCGGCGCACCGCCTGTTCGAGGCTCATGATCTGCTTCTCGCGCACCCATTCGCCGAGGAAGCGCGTTGAGAACCCGTAGCCGCCGTGGAACTGCACATGCGCGCCGCCATCCGATAGCCCGATCAGGGCGTTCGGATAATTGAGGATCTGGCGCATCGCCTCCACATCGACGTTGTTCTCGGCCTGCATGAAAATCGTTTCGAGCTTCTCCTCGACGACGAGATCGAGGAAGGCGTCAATGATGCCCTTGTTCTGGGTCTTGGCGATCTCGTGCAGGGTCTTGCCAACCATCCACTTATTCTTGTCGAGTTTTGCTTCCTCGACCCAGATATAATTGTACCATTCGCGCGAAATGGTGCCGCCCGGGATCTCCACCTTCCACTCGATCATCTCTTCGTGAAGCTTCGCTCGCACCGATGGAGCGGCATAGGCGCGTAGCTTCTCCTCGTCCGAGGCGAGCAGGATCGGGTGCCAGGTCGGGGAGCCGCGGAACACTTGCGTGTTCCCCATATTGAAGGTCTGCGTCGTGGTGTTCGGCGAGCACAGCGGATAGGCGCGGATGCCCTGTGCCGCCGTCTCGTTGACGCGATCCATGTGCTTCTGCCACTCGCCCGGCCGGCGCACGCTCTGGCCGAGATTGTTATAGACGACCGGCCGGCCAGTCGCCTCCGACAGGCGCGCCATCAGCCCATCGCGCATTTCCGCTTCGCGGCCGCCGCCCGACTGGATGATGCCGGTGCCCATTTCGCGCAGTACATCGGCGAGCGCAAAAATCTCCTTCTCGTCCGCCCACAGGGCCGGTATGTGCACCCCCTGCGGGTCGTAATGGCCGCGGTTGCGGGACACCGACAGTCCCAGCGCGCCGCCCTCGATGCCCTCGCGAACGACGCCCTGCATCGCCTTCAGCTCGGCGTCGGTGGCGCCGCGCTTCTGGCACTCGTCGTCCATCACGTAATAGCGCACGGCGGTGTGGCCGATCAGGGTGCCGACATTGACGCCGAGATTGCGGTCGAGCCGGTCCATGTATTGGGGGAAGGATTCCCAATCGACCTCGACAGTGCCCAATACCTCCATCGGGATGGCTTCGACATAAGAGAGGAACTCAGCCATCCGCTTTTCCTTGCCGCGGCGCACCGGCGCCAGCGACAGGGAGCAATTGCCGATCACGACGGAGGTAGCGCCGTGGTCGCAAGAGAACGAGCAGAGCGGGTCCCAGGTGACCTGGGCGTCGTAGTGGCAGTGGTTGTCAATGAAACCGGGCGATACCGCTCGGCCCTCGGCGTCGACGGTCCGGTCGGCCGGCCCGGACAATTTGCCGAGCTCGACGATTTTGCCGTTCTTGACTGCGACATCGCCGTGGAAGGACGGCATTCCCGAGCCGTCGACGATGCGGCCGTTGCGGATCAAGAGATCGTATGCCATCGGTGTCCCTCCACGATTGCCTCGGTCAGCCTGTTGGCAGGCTGTTATTTATTGTCGCGTTTATAACATGAGCGTACCCGGCAGCGCCCGGATTCTCTCCGGCGGCGGCGCGGGGCGGATATGCGCCGACCGAATTCAGCGCAAGATGAGCGCGTCGCCGACAGCGATCTCGCCGCCCTCGATCACCTCTGCGTAGATGCCCATCAGATTGTGACCGAAGGTGCGCTGCAGCGCACCGACGATATCGAGGTCGCGCTTGGCGGTCGTCGGATTGACCTGGGTAGCGGCGCAGCGGGTGATCGCCGCGATCACCCTGAGCCGCGCATTGCCGATAGCGATCTCGGAGCCGAGCCAATCGAGCTCGTGCCAGGTCGGCGTTCCCTCAAAATAAACATTGGCGCGGAAACGCAGCGGATCGACCGGCTCGCCGATCGCGGCTTCCAGCGCGGCGATGCTTGCCAGGTTGATCAGCGAGACGTACTGGTCGGTCGAGGCGTTCGGCTTCGGGCGCGCATCGGCGAAGGCGTGGCCCGCCGCTTCGACGATCCGCAGCGGCCCCTCGACCGCGCCGGCGAGAAAATCGGTGAAGAACGCGCAGGTCTTGCGGCCGCCTTCGGCCTCGGTCAGCCGCTCCCGCAGCAGCTGGGTGCCGTCGCTTTCGATACTTAGAAGCCCGCTCTCGGGGTCGAAACGGGTGTGCAGCTGCGCCAGCTTCTCGTCACGCATCAGCATCGCGAAATGCGTCTTCGCCAGCCATTTCGGATGCTCCGGATCGAACTCGGTCGAGGGCAGTGCGATCGCAAAACGGCGGTCATGCGGCAGGCACTGGCCGGCCGAAAGAGCGACCCGATCAAGCGGCTCGGCGCTCAGCCCCTTAACCGGGTAACGGTACAGTCGCGCGATCCGGATCGTCATCGCTCTTGCTCCTTCGGGCGCCACAGCCCCCCGCACAAACCACCACCAACTCTCGCGCGATCGACCGGTGTACACGTCACGGGATTGATTTTCGTGCCGATACCCGGATACGTTGTAATGTCGATTGTCCTCCCAAGCCCGCGAGCACGGGAAGGACGCGCAGCTGGCAACATACTACGGCAAAGACACCATGCACCTTGAAGCCAAGCCCGGCGAGTCGGTCGCCACGCTCGTCGTCGATTTCGGCGTCGCGGGAAACGGCGCCGATTACCGCCGTACCGGCTGGGCCGATCCGGAACCCTGGCACACTTGGACGATCGGCACCGAAAGCCGTCTTGAACTGCCCCGTCCCGCGATGCCCGGAACCTATCGCCTGGTGCTCGATCTTGGGCCGTTCGTCTGGAAGCAGAAGCTGCCGGTGCAACGCTTGTCGATCCTGGTGAATGACTGCGAGGTCGGCACTTTCTTCGTTCGCGAGGTCACCAGGATAGAATGCCCTGTTCCCTGGAACGCGATCGGGCAGACGAGTCGGGTCGCGGTCACTTTCCGTCACCGCGATGCGGCAAGACCGCGCGACGTCAGCGGCGCCCCGGACGATCGCGAAATCGCCCTCGCATTCCGGCGGCTTAGCCTTTTTCGTCAGACCGATGTGTCTGCGACCGGCGAGCTGCCACTCGACCGGCTGATGCTGCAATTCGAAAGCCTCGGCGAGAATTGCGAATTCGGCCTGGCGCAGCGCCGCTGCGGCGCCGATCCGCTGGGCCTCCTGCGTTTCGCCAGCGCGCCAATTCCGGCGCTACTGTCGGGGCTGAAGGCGCGCTTCGAGGGGATCGGTGACTGGGATCAGCTCGAAGTTCGAATCTCCGAGAACCAGCTGGAATACCTCGTCTTCGATAAGCGCTTCGGTTTCCTTTATCACCCTTGGGTATTGATCGGCGAAGCGTCGGCCGAAAGCATCCATCAGCGCGAGGTGAAACAGCTGCCGCGGTTGCGGCGGAAGTTGGTCGATGACCTCATGGAGGCGCGCAAGATCTTCGTCTACCACAGTATGCAGCCGCTGCCGCAGCCCCTGGTCCGGCGGCTCCTGGCAGCAATGCGCGCCTACGGCCCGTCGACGCTGCTATGGGTCGAATTACAGGACAGGGGTCACCCGGCCGGTACGGTCGAGAGGATCGGCGCAGGCTTGCTCAAAGGTTATATCGATCGCTTCGCCCCGGGCGAAAACGCCCATGATTTGTCGCTCGAAGGCTGGGTTGCGCTGTGCCGGAGCGCATGGGCGCTCGCGCCGCAAAGCGTCAAATGAGGAAACGGATCCCGCGGGGATGTCGCCGCTCCGGGGGCCGGGCGGTGCCCTGCCCGGTACAGAAGTGAAGTCCCGGATCCAACGCGCTGTTCTTTCTTGCTTTCCAGCGGCGGTATCGGAAACAGGGTTGTCTTCGTTGGAAGACCCGGATAAGTTGTTTATAATCTTATCATGCTCGGAATGAGAGATCGACTGCGACCGCTGCGAGCGGGCGGTAAAAACGTATGAGAAAATCGGGATCCTTGGGCGACTCGCGGCCCGAGACTGAAGATAGGCCGGCCAGCCGACCGCATGCGGAAAGCGGCGATCGTTTCGAACATTTCAAGGCGAGGTGGCCGGAGCCCATGGCTAGAACGTCGCGGAAGAGAGAGGAATTGACGGCAGCCGCGCATGCCTTCGAGGTCCACGAGAGGCCGGGGACTTCGGCCGTTTCCGCAAGACCGGCGATGACCGCCACGGCGCCGGCGGCATCGGCATTGAGGCCGAAGGTGGTGAATGACGAGCTCGGTGAAGTGCCGCATCAGGTCTCCGCCGAGCGGGTTCTGAAAGGTCACATCGACTTGGCGAGATGGCCGCGCGTCAAGGGCTGGGTCTGGGACCCGGCGGTGCCCGGCCAGCGCATCCGGCTCGACCTTGTTGAAGGCAGGAACCGGCTGCTCACAACCGCCGCTAGCGTCAGTCGGCCGGATATCGCCATGGCGGGAATCGGCGATGGGCTGTATGGGTTCGAGATCGATTTGCATGACGGTCTACTGTCCGCCGGGCGCCATGTCCTGAGCGTGCGTTGCGCCGATACCGGCACGGAACTGCCGGGCTCGCCAATCATTCTCGATGTTCCGCCGAAGCCGGCGGACCCGACCGCAGCCTCCGTGTCGCGCAGAGCCTTGGATCAGCCGACGATCGAAGAACCGACACGCTCCGCCACATCCAGGACAGTGATGGCGCCGCCGCCGGTTACGGAGCCAGCCTCCGTGTCATTCGCTCTCGCCTCCGCAGACGCGGCCCCCCTTCGAGAGGCAGATAACCCCATACCGGAGATGGGCGAGCGATTGGCCGCTGACGGCCACCAGGAGAGCCCGGCTTTTCAGGGCTTCATCGATGGCATCGACGCTAAGTGGAGGCTGAGCGGATGGGCATACGACCCGGCCGCAAACGAGCCGCTTGTCGTCGAGCTGGTCGAGGGGGAAACGGTGCTGGCGACCGCGCGTGCAGCCGAGTTTCGCCCCGATCTGCTGGCTACCGGCGTCGGGCAAGGGACCTATGCATTTTACATTCGCATACCGGCGAGCCTGTTCGACGGCAAATTCCACAATTTGCGGGTTTACGGCGTCGGCTCGGCCCATCGCGAGCCGATCGGCAAACCGTTTGGGATCGTCCTGCCTCGCATCGGCCCGCGGCACGGTGCCGCGCAAGCCTCGGTTCCGGCTATAAGAATCTTCGAGCAAGTTTCCGGGATTAGCGCGCCAATGGCGGACCGGCCAAGCGCCGAGGTAATCGAAGAAACCTCTTCCGTGCTCCGGCAACTTGGGCTTCGTTTCGGCCACGCAGCGGCGTTGGGGCTGCTCTACGCCTATGTCCTTCGGCGGCCGATCGACAATGACGGGCTGGTGACGCGTCTGACGCGTATCCACTCCGACGTGTCAGAATACAAAAGCATCGTCCAGGAGGTGCTCTACTCCGACGAGGCGCAATCGATACACGGTCCGTCCAGGTATCTGAGCTTGCATCCGTTGGAGTTCCTCGGGGTGTGGCTCGACGGCAAGTTCGGCATCCTTGAGCTGCCCGCACAATGATTCACTGGCAATGATTTACTACAGCGTGCGCACCAGAAAAGCTCTGAAGGAACGGCTGTCGCGACTGCCGCTCGGACTGCCGCATTATTCCTACGGGATCGTGTGCAAGAAATTTCTGAACCTGTTTGAAGAGACGGGTATTCAGGTAGCCGAGCTGCCGATGCCGGAAATATACCCGTCGTACCGCGATCTGCGGCGCCCAACCGGCGACCAATCGAGGCCGATCCACCTGATGTTCAAGGCTTTCGACGAGTTTCGCCTGCTTAAGGGCGCCTACAATATCGCGCATGTGGCGTGGGAATACGGCAGCTTGCCGTCATTCGAGACGATGCCGCAATTGCATCCGAAACGGGCGTATCCACTGAATGACTACATCTACGCTTTGAAGCTGGTGGACGAGATTTGGGTCGGCTGCAGCTTCACGAAGGGTACGCTGACGCGTGCCGGACTTTCGAACGTCCATGTGATCCCCGCACCAATCGATATGCCGGAGGAGAGCGCGCGTTCGGCCGGGGAGGAAGAAAGCCCGTTTCACGATTCCTTTATGCACGGCCCGCTGCAGATCATCGACGCCACCCGGTCGTCGATCATGCGTGGCCAGGCGGAGGATCCGGCACCGACGCCGGGCGAGGGCCTATTCATGCGCATCGCGGATCGCAGGCGTCGCGGCGGCAAGGTGTTCCTGTCGATCTTCAACCCGCATGACCCCCGCAAGAATCCAGGGCCGATGCTGGCCGGCTTTCAGCGCTATTGCCAAAAACGGCGGCCGAGCGACCTTCTGATCCTCAAGATCCTGGTCGATGGCAAATACAACACCCTCGACGATGTGCTCAGGGTGATCCTGCCCCGGCGTTGCCGAGAGTCGCTTGGCTGGTTCGATCTGGTCGACTGCGAAAACATCGTCCTGGTCTGCGGCCTGATGTCCGAGCCCGAGATGGATAGGCTGTACGACGCGGCGGATTTTTATCTCTGCACCAGCAGCGCCGAGAGACAAAACTTGCCGCTCTTAGAGGCCATGGCGCGCGGCGTTGTGCCGATCGCGCCCGCCACGACCGCAATGGCAGATTACATCAGCGAAGACAATTCGGTGGTCGTCCCGGCCACCGAGGCGCCGGTCTACGACAGTGCGGCATCGGCCTATGGGTTGGCCGGCGCGCGGTGGCATGAGGTATCCGCGCAAGAGGTCGCGCTGGCGGTCGAGAGGGCCGCCTCGCTCGACCGCGGCACCTTTGCCAAACGAGCCGCAGCGGTGCGGATGGTCGCCGAACGCTATGCGCCCGCGGCGGTGGCGCGGCTGGTAAGCCAGCGGCTAGACGCGATCCAGAAGGAGCTTCGGCTCGGTGCGAAATCCCGAACCAACGCAACGGTGATGGCGGCCGCCCAATGAGCGACACGCGCTACTTTCTCGACGTGTCGCCGCTGCGCGATTACGCCTGGACCGGGATCCCGACGGTGACTGCCAGGATCGCCCGGTACCTGCTCAACACCCGGCCGGAGGCCACGGTCTTCTATTATGGGCCGGAAGTGGTGCTGCCGCAGTTTGTCGCGATGGCGATCGACAGCGCGCCGGGCGGTTATCTTCGCGCCTTTATCGAGGCCGGCACCGCGATCGCCGGCTCGCTCGACAATGCGCTCAGAGGCGATTTCACCTCGGTGGGCATCTTTCCCAACATCAAGCCGGTGCACCGGGTTTTCGATTTCGAATTGGTCGTCATGCACGATCTGAGCGCCATTCTGCTGCCGGAGATGCACACGCCGGAGGCGGCGATCGAGCACAGTGAGGCGCATGTGCGCGATGTCGCCACCTCCGATCTTGTTTGCTGCGTTTCCGAGGCGACGCGCCAGGATGTCCTCCAGTACCTGCGGGTCCCGCCGGAGCGCGTGTTCGTCTCGCATCTGGGTTGCGACGTCGCCGAGGAGACCGACGAATTCGCGTTGACGTCGCCCGTCTCGCCCTATGTCGTCGTGCTCGGCACGATCGAACCGCGCAAGAACCTCGGCCTGGTCGCCGATTTCATCCGCTGCCGCCCGCAGATCTGCGACGAGCTTGCATTCCTTTTCGTCGGGCGGCGCGGCTGGGGCGCCCAGTTCGAGGACCTGTTCGCCGACATCATGCGGCTGCCGCAATGCCGAGAGCGGGTGCTGTTCACCGACTACGTCACCGAGGGGGTCAAGCGGCGACTCCTGCGGCACGCGCGCTTTGCGATCTACCCGTCGTTGTTCGAGGGCTTCGGGCTCCCGGTCGTCGAGTGCATGGCACAGGGGTGTCCGATCATCACCTCGCGCAGCTCAAGCCTCGTCGAGCTCGCACTGGACGAGGATTTCTATTTCGACCCGCTGTCGCTCGCCGATTTCAGCCGCGCTTTCGGGCTGATGCACTCGATGACGATGCAGGAGGAGCGCCGCCGGCAGCTCTCGCACGACGTGACCCGGCGGGCCTCGGCCTTCTCCTGGGACGCGTTTGTCGAGCGCATCATCGAGAAGATAAGCGAACGGGTCGGCAGCTTATCTGCTACCAAAATATCGATGCCCGCGCAAAACCTCCGTCAAAGACGACGCGTCGTCGCCTAACCGGTTCCAAGAAGGTGAAGGCTCTCTCCAGCTGATCACCACTCTAGGATGAGGCTCCACGATCTTCTAAAATGAACCAGAATTATCCAATCGCCATCATGTCTTTCAACCGGCCTCACTATCTTGAGCCGGTTTTGAAAGCATTATCTGAACAAGTCGATTGTCGGATCTCAAAACGACCAATCTTCTTATTCCAAGATGGCGCGGTAAATCTAATTAGCAGAAAAACGCACGCGGATCAGAAAGATATAGATGTATGTGTAGATATATTCCGTCATTATTTACCGCACGGAATGGTTTTTAAGTCTGATGAAAATCTAGGTGTCGCGTTAAATTTTGAGCGCGCCGAAGATCACATCTTCAATGAACTGGGTGCCGATGCGGCGATATTTTTCGAAGACGATCTGCTTGTTTCTCCATTTTACGTTCATTCACTTGAGCAACTTCTAGAAATTGCAAGAGCGGATGATCGCATCGGATATGTGGCTGTCTATGGACATCACAAGACATCCCTACGATCACAGCGAGAAAACCCCAATAAATTCATCCTCCTGGAGCATAATTGGGGATTTGGTCTGACTAAACGCCAGTGGTTTCGTAATAATACTTATGTCGGTCCTTATCTGGATTTGGTGCGGCAGTATGATTATCGGTCACGAGACGCTAACCGCATCCATGAACTTTTCGCGACCTGGGGATTAGGATGTCCCGGTGACTCCCAAGATGTCGCCAAGACACTAGCCTGCTGTTTGACCGGTGCAGTAAAGTTAAATATCCAAGCGTGTCTTGGAAAATATATCGGTGCCGCGGGTCTTCATATGAAACAGGACTCATATGAGCGGCTTGGCTACGAGGCTACGGAGATTTTTGCAGGCCCGTAACTGATTTTGGAGAGCTGAGTTCGACGACCTACAACGAGATCTTTGACATACAAATGCGATGGGCTACCGAAAAGCCCTGCAAATGCAGCCGCCATCCAACAATCCAGAGCCGACCGAACAATACCGATATCGGGCAAACAACCGGCACAGAGCTGGATGCTGCTGCATTGGGCGGGGCAGTGAAGGCAGCTTTTATCATCCTTACCGGTGCGCCGCCTCCGCCGTCGTTCTTAGAGCGATTCAATACTGCAACGAGTCCCTTGGACATCAGGACGCTACTGTTACGAGACCCGCAGCTATCTGCCCAGCTACCAGAGCTCAGGCTCGCTTATCAAATTCGTATGGTGCGAGCGGCCCGCGCTTCCGGAATAATTCGTCTCATAATCGGCGCAGCGGGCACTTTTTTTTCTGGCTGGGTGCCTACCGACCAGGACTTGCTAGACCTGCTGAACCCGGATACTTGGCGAGCATGGCTTGAGGAAGCGTCCGTCTCGGCAATGGTGGCGGAGCACGTGTGGGAACACCTCGACCAGGAGAAGGGTCTCATCGCGGCGTGCACGTGCTATCGATTTCTAATTCCGGGTAAGCACATTCGGATCGCGGTTCCGGACGCGCTTAAACCTGATCCGGAATATCACGAGCTTTGCAAAGTAGGTGGCCGCGACGGGCAAAAGTTTTTTTACGATTACATGTCGCTGACATCTCTCTTTCAATCCGCCGGATTTGAAGTCCGTCCTTTGGAGTACTGGGATGAAAATGGAGAATTCCATCGGAGCGATTGGGACAGCGCGGACGGGCACATCGGCCGCTCGCTAAAATTTGATCCCCGAAACAAGCACAACAAATACGCTTATACGTCCTTGATTGTAGATGCAGTAAAACCTTTGCAATAGGGACAGAATCATTGGGCTCGGTCTTGTGCAGGTTATGATATCGCCTCGCTGGCGACAGCGGTTACACGAAGGGAGGGTGAATGGGACATGGTCGCGTAGAGCTCTAGCGATCGTCTTTTTTATGTGTTGTGCGATGTCGGGCGGCGATGCTCGCGGCACCGGTATCGCCCACCAGATCCTCGCCTTTTATTACGGCTGGTATGGGAATCCGGCGGTCAGCGGGCGCTGGGTGCATTGGAATGGGGTCGATCCGGCCACTGAGCATATCGCAAACTCGGCGCATTTCCCCGCTTACGGCGCCTATGACAGCCACGACCCCACGCTGCTCGACCACCAGGCCGCGGCCGCTCATGCCGCCGGCATCAGCGGCTTTGTCGCCAGTTGGTGGGGACGCGGCAGCTTCGAGGATCAAGGGATCGCGCCACTGCTCGCGGCGGCGGGGGAGCACGGGCTCGCGGTCTCGGCCTATTACGAGAAAATCGACGGCAGTGACAGCGCCGCCCGCATGAAATCGGCGGTCGCCGACCTCGATTACCTCCTGGCGCAATATGGCAAGGACAAGGCGTGGCTGCGCGCCGATGGCAGGCCGGTCGTCTTCGTCTACGGCCGTGCGCTCGGCGCGCTGTCACCGCCCGAATGGCAAGAGGTCATCACCGAAGTGCGGCGGGACAACCCGGGCGGCATCGCGCTGGTCGCCGACTCGCTCGATCCCAAATACGTCTCCATTTTCGACGGCGCCAGCACCTATAACATCACCGGCCAGACGCAGCACAAAACCCCGTCGCAAACCCGAGAGTGGGCGCATCTCACCTATCCGAAGGCGGTCGCGGCCGCGGGGCCCGGCAAAATCTCCAGCGTGACGGTGATCCCCGGCTATGACGACCGCACCGCCAACCGGCCGCCGCCGCGCCCGGTGACCGACCGCTGGGGCGGCGAGACCTACCGCGCGCTGTGGCAGGAGGCGATCGCGGCGGCGCCGGATTACGTGCTGATCACCTCGTGGAACGAGTGGCACGAGGGCAGCGAGATCGAGCCCTCGGTCGAATACGGTTCGCTGCTGCTCGACGAAACCGCTGCGATGTCGCGCGAATTCCTGAACAAGCCGCGGTAAACCTCCCGCGCCTGCGCTCGCATCGCGGCGGTTGCGACCAAATGGGCCGACGGGAGCTTACCGATAGCAGTGATGTTTTTTGTTGACATAGGTGCATATGCCCCTATTTTGGAGGATATGCACGTATCGAGCCAGACGATGGACGCCGACACCCTGCCGAGACCGGAGGATTGCAACTGCCTGGCGGTGCGCCAGGCGGCGCGCCACGTCACCCAATTCTATGACGAGTTCCTGGCGCCCGTCGGGCTGCGCACCACGCAGTTCTCGATCCTCGCCAAGCTGCGCTGGCGCGGGCCGATGACGATCAATGCGCTGGCCACGGCGATGGTGATGGATCGCACCACGCTTGGCCGAAACATCCGCCCGCTGCTGCGAGACGGGCTCGTCATGGTCGCGCGCGGACACGCCGACCGCCGCAGCAAGGAATTGCGGCTGACCGACGCCGGCGCCGAACGGCTCCGTGCTGCGGTCATCGGCTGGACCCGCGCCCAGGCGCGGTTCGAGGCGGTGTTCGGCGCCGAGCGCGCGGCCGGACTGCGCACCCTGCTGCATACCGTCTCCGTGAGCGACTTGAACGGGCACTAGCGCCTTAGGAGTGCAGGGGATGACCGAGACAGTCTTGGAACGCATCACGGTTCTGGAACGAACCGCCTCTCCCATCCCCGCGACGCGCGATATCAGACGTCGAATAAGGCGCTCCGCCCCGGTGGCTTTGGCCCTCCTCGTTGCGCTCGGCGCCGCCGAATATGCCCGCGACTGGTGGACGGTCGGACGGTTCATCGAAAGCACCGACGACGCCTATGCCGGCGGCAACGTCACCGCGGTGTCGCCGCACGTTGCGGGGTTCGTCGCTGAGATCCTGGTGGAAGACAACCAGCGAGTCCGAGCCGGGCAATTGCTGATCCGACTCGACGCGCGCGATTTCAAGGCCGCTCTCAATCATGCCCAGGCAGTCGCCGATCAGCGGAAAGCGACACTTGCCGGGCTCGAAGCCAAGTACGTCCTGCAGCAGCAGATGATCAGCCAGGCCGAGGCCGATCTCGCCGCCAAGGCTGCCCATGCCACATTCGCCGGTGAAGACGCCGTCCGCTATCGCAGCCTGGCGCTGACCAGCTACGGCTCGCGGCAGAACGCCGAACGGGCGTCGGCCGCCGACCGGGAAGCGCAATCGGCCACGAAATCGGCTGAAGCAGGGCTTGCCGCCGCCCGTCAACAGCTGACCGTGCTAAATGCGGACATCGCCGCCGCCCGGGCGGGCGTGGCGCAAGCCGAGGCCGATCTCGAAACCGCCCGCCTCAATTTCGGCTATACCGAGATCCGCTCGCCGATCGACGGCTATATCGGCAATCGAGCCGCGCAAGTCGGCGCCTATGTCGCCAATGGCGCATACCTGTTGAGCGTCATCCCGGCGCAAGGGCTCTGGGTCGACGCCAATTTCAAGGAAGATCAGCTGGCGCATATGCAGCCGGGCCAGCCGGCGACGGTGGTCGCCGATGTGCTGTCGGGTAAGACCTTTCGCGGCCATGTGCTGAGCCTCGCGCCGGGGACCGGTGCGATTTTCAGCGTGATCCCGCCGGAGAACGCCACCGGCAATTTCACCAAGATCGTTCAGCGCGTGCCGGTCCGCATCGCGCTCGATGACGGCGACGCGCGGCTCGGCGAGCTGCGCCCAGGTCTGTCGACAACGGTCAGCGTCGATACCCGCCCAAGCACGCCACAAAACACGCAAGGCGGGGAGTGACGGCGATGTCGGAGCCCGCGAGCTGGCTGCGCAGCCTGTTGCCATTCGTGGTGATGTGCTTTGGCGGGTTCATGGCCCTCCTCGACATCCAGATCGTCGCCTCGTCGCTGCAACAGATCGGCGGCGGGCTGTCGGCGGCACAGGACCAGATAGCCTGGGTGCAGACCGCCTATCTGATCGCCGAGATCGTCACGATCCCGCTGTCCGGCTGGTTGACCCGCGTGTTCTCGACCCGCTGGCTGTTCGCCGCGTCGGCCGCGGGGTTCACCGTCACCAGCCTGCTCTGCGGGCTCGCCTGGAATATCGAGAGCATGATCGTGTTCCGGGCATTGCAGGGACTGCTCGGCGCCTCGATGATCCCGACGATGTTCACCTCATCGTTTTATTTTTTTCAGGGACCGCGGCGCGTCTATTCGGCCGCGGTTATCGGCACGATCGCCTCGATCGCGCCAACCCTGGGACCGGTTATTGGCGGCTGGATCACCGACACGCTGAACTGGCATTGGCTGTTCTACGTCAATCT
>Ga0070766_10000649_pt1 | contig 15771 bp, 14 predicted proteins | sample HubBroMetageWFT6_FD_69782 | JGI IMG/M metagenome (GOLD analysis project Ga0070766, IMG submission 69782) | Warmed and freeze-thawed soil microbial communities from the Hubbard Brook experimental Forest, New Hampshire - Hubbard Brook CCASE Soil... | ecosystem: Environmental > Terrestrial > Soil...
GGGGAGTTCGTTCACGGCAAAAATCCCACGGTTGGCCCGCGGAAGCAGTCCGTAGTGGACAGTCAACTCGCTCCCGAGTTCGTGTCCACCCTTGGCGGCCTTGATCGGGTCGATGTCTCCGATGAGATCGGCGATGGTCACATCCGGAGTCGCGAGTTTTTCAACGTAGCGCTCGTCAGGAGTGAGGTAGGCGATGCGCGCACCATCCGGATCTTTGGCAAGTAACTGTTTGCAGCGGGGACACAGAGGGGCATACGGGTTGTCGTGAATCTCACATCCAGCAAGGTAGGGTACCTGCGGATCGAGCAGCGTGGTCAGCGCGCGCAAGATGCGGCTCTTGGCCTGTCCACGCAAGCCAAGAAGTATGAAATTATGGCGGGAAAGAATGGCGTTTACGACCTGCGGTACAACCGTATCGTCGTAGCCGACAATGCCCGGAAAAACAGGTTCATCGCGGCGTAACCGGATCATCAGATTGTCGCGCAGCTCGTCTTTGACGCGACGGGCGCGAACACGTTCTTCGGAAAATTGGGGATTGCGACGAAGCTCGCCAAAGGTTTGCGGAAGCTGGCTCAAGGCTGGGGTACCTCCCGGGTCACGATCGCCATCCCACATGGCTGATCGATTGTTCGTATTCTACGCCAGCGTGGAGTATGTCTCGACAGGGGCGGCAGTGCGCTTTCATAGCCGGCAAAAACATTGCCAACAAACTGCCTCAGTCTCCCGTAACGCGGCTGCGCCGAGCCTCCGGCGCGAGCGCATCGAACGCACTCTCCACGTCAGGGGTCCGCTTGTCTGGTTCGCTCGTTGGCAACACACTAGCGGCGACGGGGTCGATCGAGCGCACATGCAGGTCGCGCTGCGGGAAGGGAATCTCAATTCCGGCGTCATTCAGCTTTTGCATTGCGGCCAATGCAACTTCGCTCGTGATCTGCAGACCATTGTTTTCCTGCATCACCCAAAAGTGCAACTCGAAATCCAGGGAACTCTCTCCAAACCCTTTGAAGTAGACCATAGGCTCGGGTTGAGTGAGTACGAGTTCATGCTTCGCCGCGGCTTCGCGAAGAATCTTCAACACGATCTTGGGATCGGACCCGTAGGCCACCCCGACCGGCAACTCCCTGCGGCGTTGCGATTCGGACAGGGTCCAGTTGATCACCTTGCTGGAGATAAGGCTGGCGTTAGGAACGATGACTTCAGCACCTTGGAATGTCTGGATCGTGCTGGAGCGAACCCCGATGCGGGTGACCTTGCCGGTGTTGCCGTCGACTTCGATGATGTCATTGATGTGAATCGGCCGCTCAAATTGCAGGATCAGGCCGGAGACAAAATTGTTGATGATGTTTTGCAAGCCGAAGCCGAAGCCGACGCCGATCGCGCCAGTGAGCACGGTGAATTTATTCAGCTCTATTCCGCCGACGTTGATGGCCGAGAGCACCACCAGCAAAAGAATCACGTAGTAGAGGGTGGAGGAAATCAGCTCCGGCAGCCCGCGCGACAACTGGAAGCGCTTGAGGATTTCTTCCCGCAATCCGAAGCGGATTGCGTTCGCGATGAAGTAGCCGATCAGCAGGATCAGGAAGAAACCCAGAACGCCGCCCAGGGTAATGCCGGCGGCGCTCCCTGCGATGTGAAAATCGAGAACACGGTTGATGACGTCGCTCAACGATTCGCTCAGGCTAAGTAAGTCGAGCGTCGCCGTGAGCCAGATCAACACTCCAGCCCATGCCACCAGGCGGGGTATCCAGCGAGTGACTGCGTTGCGATGCAGCCGCACCACGGCAATACGCTCGGCAAAGGGAGAATTCATTGCGGCCAGGAACAGCACCTTGAAGACTTTCACCGCAGTGAATGCGCTGATGCCGATGAACGCGCTGTAGAGGCATGCGGCCGCCAGAAACTGTGACAGCCTTACATAACCAAATAGATCGGCGGCGAGTGCCACTCCCAATGTCCCCACCGCGAGCCATACGCCCAGCAGCACCAGCCTCCGTAGGATGCTTTCGCCTTGGGCGAGTCTGGCGCGCAGAGGTGGCAACGCATACACGAAGAAAGCGAACAACAGTGCATTAGCGATGAAGTGCAGCTCGCGCCGGTGAACTGCATTCGTCGGAATCCAGGTGATGGCAGCGTTGGCGGCGCTGAACCCAACCAGAATCCGCAGCATGGCCCGGAACCGGTGCTCTAGAAAAGGCGGCAACAACGTCAGGATGGGGATAAACGAAATGAGGATCACCAGCCCAATCAGTGAGATTGGAGCACTGGGGACCAGCGCGTAGCCAAACATCAGGGGAGGCAGCAATCCCAGCGCAAACCAGTGACTCAGGATGTGCTGCACCTCAGGGGCGAGGTCCAGTTCGAGGTTCCGCTCTCGCACCAGGACGTGCAGGCGGTAGGCCACAACCTGCGAGACAACCAGCAGGAAGATGACCGCGATCAGGGCGCCCGCGTTTTCGTAGAAGAACGCCTCGATCGCAATCTTGCGATTGTTGATCGTGCCGTAGTCGGGCGCAATTTCCCCGGCCTCACGCCGGTTGGCGATCCGCCATAGGGGAAGGCTATCGCGATTGAGCAAATGTCCAGTGAGCTGTTTGCGCGCCTGAGCCAGTCGATCGAGCGCATCGCCCGCCATGTCTACGCAGGCGCTCGCTTGAATCTGCATGGTCACAATCGTCTGCAGCTCGTCTTTGGCCTGCGCGCGCAGCTTGCGAATGTCGCTAAGGTTGTCGCTGATTAAGGCGATAACCGGATCGAGGTCTGGGACTCCCTGGTTTTCTCGCAGAGTCGCGGCCCAAATGGCTTCCTGCTCGTTAAGTTTCTGGATCGCCGCTTGCGCGTTGTTGGCCCACGTCAGTAGTTGGCTCTGCCACGCGTCGGTATAGCTCTGCATGCCCCGCCAGTAAGTTTCCTGCTCCCGGACTTCAAGCGAATTAGGAGTGGACGAGAGCATCGCGTCCACTTCCTTCTTCTTCGATTGCAACTCCGGTTGCAGTTCCGCGAGCGAAGTACGAATCGTGTTCAGTTGTTCGGGTGTGGGCAGTTGGCTGGAAAGGTCGCGCAGCATCTGGCCCAGCTCCTGCGAACGCGCTGCGACCTCAGGCAGAGGGATGCTGGTCGGCGAGGGTGCGGGCTCTGGAATGGCGGCGGGCAGCGGCTGATTCGCCGTGGGCACAACCGGCTTACCATGCAAGACCGCCGCGATCGGGTTCGAAGGCTTTGCTGGCGTCGCCTTGCCGGAGGCTTTTACGTCCGCCTTGGCGGTGGTGCTCGTCTGTGCGAAACCGGCCGGCGAGATCGCCAGAACGACTAAGAGCAGCCGGAGCGATCTCGAGGATAAGAAGCTGCTTCGTGGGGCAGCGGGTGTTGTGCCGGAATTCGCGAGACCAGCCTGGCTTAGCGATGAGAGCATGCTGCCGTAATTATCGCTTATCATCGCGCACTGCCAGTGCAAATCTTCGTGGGGAAGGAGGGCGCTGGAGCGCGCCGCTGAATGCGGATTTAGTTTCCCTGCTCCAATTCATCCATCATGGCTTCCATCTCTGAAAGAGCATGACGGTTGTTAGTGCGCCGCGCCGACTCCATGCCCTTCTGCAGCATGGCGCGGGCTTCGTCGGTACGTTCGGCGCGAGCCAGTGCCTGGGCCGCCATAAAGTATCCGTTAGTGTAGTCAGGATGGGCTTCAAGCAGTTTCGCAAACTCAGCGAGGGCAGTCTCCGTTTCGCCGGCGCCGGAGTACTCCAAACCCAGGGCATAGCGCGCAAACGCGTCATTCGGATTGTCTTTGAGAATTTCCTGCAACGTTGCCACGCGGGTTTCGTCGGCCATGAATCGCTTCTCCCGAATTGAAGATTCGAACGAATGGTACAGGAGCGCGCACGGCAATCTCAACGTTGAGGCCGAGAGAACGGCACCGAGGTGCAGGCTTGAGCGCGCGGCCATTACAATTACAGGACAGCGTTCCTTGTGACGGGCGGAAGGTTGCCGCCTGAATCTTGCGGTGGCCGAACCACGGCGACCGACCACGAAAATTGCGTCAACAAAGGAAAGACATGGAGCCAAACGAAGCAGTCCTGCAGCCGAGGCCGGTGAGCGAATCGAAGTCCGAGATGATCGAACTGGTGCTGCCCAACGACACCAACCCTCTGGGTGCGCTGCTGGGCGGTCGCCTGATGCACTGGATCGATCTGGCGGGCGCGCTGGCTGCGCATCGGCATTCGCATTCCTACGTCGTCACCGCCTCGATGGACCACATTGACTTCGTCGTGCCCGTGCACGTGGGCGACATGGTCTTGTTGCAGTCGTCCGTGAACCGCGTGTTCAAGACCTCGATGGAAGTCGGCGTGAGGGTCTCGGTCGAGAATTACATTTCTAACTCCCGCCAGAAGGTTGCTACTGCGTATCTCACGTTCGTCGCTGTGGACCGTCACGGCCGCCGCTTGCCGGTGAATCCGGTTATACCCGAAACGGAAGACGAGAAGCGAAGGTATGACGGCGCTTTGCGGCGCCGGGAAGCCTCTAAAGCGGAACGCGAACAACGCAAGGCCAGGGCATCATCCTAGCCGCGTGTTCCGCATGTTAAAGTTGCACAACTTGCCCGCACCTTTGGCGGGATGGGGTTCACTTTCGATCGATGGAGATCATGGATGCGCTACCTTCGCGCCACTGCTGTTTTCCTGACGCTTCTAGTTTTTGCCGTCGCCGTCGCCGCGCAACAGAAGGACACCGCTGAAGCCGCAAAGCCGGCCGATAAGACCGCTGAGAAGTCGGGCAAGCCTGCCGACGCAGAAAAGCCCGCCGCTCCGAAAGAAGAGCCGCCCATCGTCACTCACCACCAGATCACCGTTGGTGGACGCGTGCTGCACTACACGGCGACCACCGGCTACATGCCGATTCGCAACGACGAAGGCACCGAAATCGAGGCCAACATTTTTTTTGTCGCCTATACCCTCGACAACGCTCCCGCAAGACGTCCGCTGATGTTTTCATTTAATGGCGGTCCGGGATCGGCATCGATCTGGCTGCATCTCGGTGCAATCGGGCCGCGCCGCGTAAAGATGCTGCCCGACGGCGGCATGCCGCAGCCTCCCTTCGAACTGGTCGACAACCAGGACACGTGGCTCGACCAGACGGACCTCGTGTTTATCGATCCCGTCGGAACCGGCTACAGCCGCGCCACCAAGAAGGAACTCGCCAAGAAATTTTTCGGCGTGAAAGGCGACATCTCGTCGGTCGCGGAATTCATCCGTCTCTATCTCAGTCGCTATCAGCGCTGGAACGCCCCGCTCTTCATGGTCGGCGAAAGCTACGGCACCACGCGCGCCGCCGGTCTGAGCGGATACCTGGTTGACCGCGGCATCGCGCTCAGCGGAGTGATTCTAGTTTCGTCGGTGCTGAATTTCGAGACGCTGGAGTTCACCCGCGGCAACGACCTGCCTTACATCCTCTACCTGCCGAGCTTCACCTCGACCGCCTGGTACCACAAAAAGCTGCCTGCGGATTTGCAGCAGCGCGATCTAGCCAGCGTGCTCACCGACGCGCAACAGTTTGCTGCCGGCCCGTATGCCAGCGGGCTGGGGAAGGGCGACAACCTGACTCCAACGGAACGCCAGACGCTGGTTGATCAGGTCGCGCGATTCACTGGAATCGACCGCAACATCGTCGACGAAAACGACATGCGCCTGACGCAAGGGGTGTTCTGCCGCGAGCTGCTGCGCAGCCAGCGCCTGATGGTCGGCCGGCTCGACAGCCGTTTCACAGGCGACGATCTCTCACGCGTGCGCGGAGAAGGCATGTATTACGATCCCTCGCTGTCGGCAATTCGTCCGCCATTCACCGCCACCTTCAACAACTACGTTCATACCGATCTAGGCTACAAGACCGATCTCGAGTACTACGTGCTCGGCGGAGGCGTGACCGACTGGGACTGGGGATCAGCCGGCGAAGGTTTTCCCGATACCAGCGAGTCCCTGCGTCTCGCTTTCGTGAAGAATCCCTACATGAAGCTCTTCGTAGCTTCGGGATACTACGACCTCGCTACGCCGTACTTCGCGACCCAGTACACGCTGAGCCACATGAACCTCACTGCCCAGCAGCATGCCAAGGTCACTCTCGGCTACTACGACGCTGGACACATGATGTACATCAAGAGCGACTCGCTCTCGCGGCTCAAGCAGGAGGTTGGAGGGTTTATGTCCGGCGCTCTGCAGTAACGGCGGTGGGCAGAAATCGCCTAACAACGGGACCCGGTGGCCCGCGCGATGCAAAATCCAACTTGGGTGCCCCGTTCCAGCCCGGTTTTGGCTAGGGCGGGGCTTTTCCCTGCCCGGCGTCTACCAACAGCCAGCGTGCGCGCCACCATCCACGTGGAGCACTTCTCCAGTTACCCGATCAGCCTGCGCCAGGTAGAGCACCGCGCCGACAATGTCGTTTACCTCCACGATTTTCCCCATTTGCTGCCTTGCCTCAAGCGATTCCCTGGAACCGTCCTTGTGCAGTGATGTATCCACGACGCCGGGGGCTACGGCATTGAAGCGGATGCCTTCCTTTGCATACTCGATTGCGAGACTTCGGGTGACTGTATTCAGCCCTCCCTTCGTAATCATCGACACCGAAGCATTGATGCCGGCGATTGGCTGATCGGCAAGCGCCGCAGAAATGGTCACAACGTTTCCGGATTTCTGTTTCAGCATCTGTTTCACCGCGAGCTGCGTCATGTAAAGAAATCCCAGCAGGTTAATCGAGACCAAGGCGTTGAAGTCCTCGGTAGTAAAGTCCGTGAAGGGCTTGGTGCGGTAGATTCCGGCGTTATTCACCAGGACATCGATCATTCCGAAATGTTCGATCGCTGCTTCGACAGTTTTGTCAGCAGTCTCCTGCTTGCCGATATCGCCATCGACGAGCACTAGGCTGGGTGAGGCAGTCAACGATTCACTGGCATCAAGAGCAGTCGCAACGACGTTATACCCTTCCTTCAGGAAGCCCTCGACCAAACCCTCGCCAATACCGTGCGATGCTCCCGTGACGATTGCCGTTTTCTTGTCCGGCATACATTCCTCTTCCTAGTCCTGTTCACCGAGAGTCTGGGCGTATGTTTTGCCGTACGGATAGAAGAGTTCCTTGCGGCCTTGCTGCCACGCCGCTTTCATCTCAGGAGTTGTGATGTCCCAGTCGGGCCGGCATTTCTTGATAACGGTACGCAGGTCCTGGCGGAGGTCTTCCAGAGTGGGCCGGCCGAAGAACCAGTAGCCGTTGTAAATCTTATGAATGACCAGACCGGGCTCGAGGACAATCACGTGAGGGATCATGGGATTGTGGGCAGGATCCGTGTATTCGGCTATGTCCAGATCTTTTAGGACAGTGCGCCCCACGTCGGAGAGGAAAGGCCAGTGGGCGCCGACTCCGGTGCGATACTCATTCGTCTCAGTGATGTTGTCGGTGCTGATCGTAACCAGCCTGCAGTACGCAACCTCGAGCTCACGATGAAGTTCAACCAGCAATTCGGCCTGTCGGCGGTCCTTAGGGCAGAAACCTCCTCGGCTGAGGACGAGAACCATCGGATGTGGTCCTTGCAGTTCGGAGAGCTTCCGGCGTTTCGCGGTGTGGTCGGAAAGCTCGTAGTCGGGAAAGATGGCTCCTGGAACCATGTCAGCTCGCATGTGAACTCCTCGACAGTTGGATGCGCGTTGCCGGGTTATGTCTCAATGTTAGTGGCCTGCGTTCTCAATGGCGGCCTCAGCCAACGCGGCGTGCCAGGAATCTCAACGCGAAGAGCCGACAAAGACTCGGACCAATGCGGTGATCTCATCTGCAGCTGTGTCCAGTGCGAAATGACCGCCATCGACAATGTGGACTTCCGCGTGCGGAACGTCGCGGCGATAAGCTTCCGGCTCCGAGGAGTCAAACGAGAGCTCGTACTTACCCCAGATCACCAGCAGGCGTGGCTGCTTCTCGCGCATCCATGCCTGCCATTTCGGGTAGGCGTCCACATTGGTTCGATAGTCGTAAAACAAATCGGTCTGAATCTCGGCCTGGCCGGGTTGATTGAGAAAGTAGAACTCATCCGTCCACAAATCAGGATCGTACCGGTCCACGTTTGGATCGCTTCCAATATGGCGTGTACGTGTCGTATCAAGCGACAAGAGATTGGTGCGAAGTGCGCTTTCGTTCGCGGCGCGATCGGCCCAAAAGGCGCGCCGCGTTTTCCAATTCGCACCCAGGCCTGTGTTATGCGCCACGGCGTCCTGGACAATAAGAGCCTCGACCCTGTCCGGATGGGCCAAGACCATGCGGAACCCCACCGGGCCGCCGTAATCCTGCATGTAAAGCGGTTAGCGCGAGAGCCCGAGCGCCTCCGTGAAGTGATTCATGATCTCGGCAATGTGGTCGAACGTGTACGCGAATTTTTTCGGGTCCGGCCAGTCGCTGTGTCCGAAGCCCGGATAATCCGGCGCGACAAGGTGATAACGATCGGAAAGCCTGGCAACGAGCGGATTGAACATCCGCGACGAAGAGGGCAGTCCGTGGAGCAGGAGAATCGTAGGCGCGTCCTTCGGTCCCCCTTCCCGATAAAAAATGGAGAGCCCGTCAACCTGCGCCGTGCGATAAAAGGTCGGGTGTTCCACGAGACGATCCTTCCCTTGGGCCAGCAATTGAGTTGATGCGAGCGTCACAGAAACCACTAACGCCGCGAGGAAAAAGCGCAGGCATCGGGAACTCCGGCGTCGCGATCCAAAAAAAGTGATCGTCCTGCTCCCCCTTCGCGAACTGGCGCACCGATGCCCGCGGAGTCTATCAATTGCGTTAATCGCCAACCTCAGATCGTCAGAACGACGCGGAACTCCGCCTTGCCGCTCAGCATGCGCGCATAAGCCTCGGCCGCTTTCTCCAGCGGGTACGTCTCAATCATGGGACGCACGCCCGTCATTTCGGCGAAGCTGAGAGTGTCTTCTGAATCGGTGGGTATCCCCGATGCCCAACCTTGGACCATGTGACTTCCAAAGATGAGCTGTGCTGGTGTGACCTCAATCGCATCGGGTCCTGCGCCGACTACCATGAGCTTTCCGTTCGGGCCCAGACCGTCGATCAGTTCAGTCATCGATTTCGAACTTGGGGCAGTCGCCACGATCACCTTTGCGCCGCCCAGCTTCTGCAGTTCCTGCGCTGCATTCGTGGCTTGGCTGTCGATATACACGTGCGCTCCGAGTTTCTGGGCGAGCGTCGCATTCTCGGGCCCACGTCCGATGGCCGCGACCCTGTACCCAAACTTGTTCGCGAATTGAATACCAAGGTGACCCAGACCGCCAATGCCCTGTACCGCGACCAGTTCGCTGGGTAGCGCACCACTGTGCCGCAGTGCGTTGAACGTAGTAATTCCAGCGCAGAGCAGCGGGGCTGCCTCAGCATCGCTCAAACCTTCAGGCACCGACGCCAGCGCCTCGACGGGAGCCACCATGTATTGCTGGTATCCTCCGTCATAGCTGATGCCGGGAAATTGGATGTTCTTGCAATTGCCAAAGTCGCCGCGCCGGCATTCAGAACACGTGTTGTCGTGCCCGCCGTGCCAACCGACCCCAACCCGCTGGCCCTTCTTCCATTCGGATACACCTCTGCCCACTTCATCGATGAAACCCACTACTTCGTGACCGGGTACGCGGGGATACTGAATTCCCGGCAACAAGCCTTCTTTGGTGAGCACGTCACTGTGGCAAACGCCACAGGCTTGTACCTTGATCCGCACCTGCCCTGCTGCGGGAACGGGTATCTCCCGCTCGACGACTTGGAAATCCGCTCCCGGCTTCGGAACTTGCGCCACTTTCATGGTTGCTACTGCGGCTGTTGTCGTTGCCATGAATCCTCCTATGAAGTTTTTGGTTTTTAGGTGGGTAATCTTCTTCGCCGGCTTTCGGCGTTCTATCTGAATACCATTCCTAGATGCGCGTTGCCTTCCGGCAGATTTATCTTCTGAGAGAATCCGCGAAAATGTAATCTCTTGCCGGGACACGCGCGTGGCGGATGGCCCGGGCCAGCGCAAATTCCCACTTGCTTGACCCGTGTTGGCACGTTTTGGCCTCTCTGGCGATCTCTCGCGCCGGGAGTGCGACCGACCTGATATCGATTGGCAACTGTGGGCTTAACCATTCGCGACGTTCACCCGTCACACTGATACGTGACTAACTCGCTTGGTGTTTCCTGTTATTCAGTCGTACACTGGCTCCGGAAGAATGAGGGAGAGCTGTCTCCCAAGAGTCGACAGCCGGACAGTAACCGCATTCTCGAATATTAAAGCCAGGTGGTTTGACCCGTGATGGGCTGCGCTTCTTCTCGTTTTTCGATTCATCCCCACCCAATACCCTCCTTTTCGACCGCGGAAAATGCCCATAAGTCCTTTCCTGGCAAAACTTTGCCTGTAAGTCTAATGCGCTCAATAATTTGCGCGTATATGTGGTCCTATCTCGTTAAAAACAAAGACTTGGGCGATGGGGGAGGGGTACCCTAAACCATTTGAGCTTTCAGTCGTACCGCTCGAAGACGATCTGTTTGCGGTCCCAGCCCAACTCGTCCTTGAGCAGAGTCCGGTTCGCGTCCACCATCTGGTGCAACCCGCAGATGTAGGCCTGCATGTCGCGACGCGCGCCCACGATCTCGCGTACGTGGTCCTGCACGTATCCGCGAAGTCCCGGCCACTCCGGGCCACCGCGGCTGAGGGTAGGGAGGTAGTGGAAGTTGGGATGCGCCTGCTCGATGGCGAGAAACTCGTCGCGGTAGTACAGGCCGTCTTCGTGGCGTGTGCCGTACACCAGCCAATATTCGCGGCCTCGGTGGCGTTCGGCGTTGTCGAAAAGCCAATGCACCATGCCGCGAAAAGGCGCGATCCCGGTGCCCGTGGCGATGAACACCGAATCCTGATGCGGCTGCCGCAGAGTGAACATCCCATGCGGTCCGTGAAACTGGATCGTGGCGCCCTCGTCCAGATCGCAAAGCCAATTCGACAGGAAACCCTGTTCCACGCGGTTCAGGCACAAATCAAATTGCGCTCCCGTGCGCGGCGTGGACGCGAGAGAGTAGGCTCGCGTATGCGTCTTTCCGTCGGGCTTCGGCTGCTGGATCGATACGAACTGGCCGGGAGCGAAGTGAAACTCGTCGGCACCCTCAACCGCGAACTCGAGGTGCTTGGTCTGGTCCGAGAGAAACACGGAACGCAACAGCCGCGCAGTCGCGAGCTTCCGCGCGACAGGTTGGCGGACGGAAGGCTCGGGAGCCAAAACGCCCTCAGAATGATTGGGAAGGGTCACACTGATTGGATGCGCGATTTACTCAACGGTCACCGATTTCGCCAAATTGCGTGGTTGATCCACGTCGCATCCCCTGCGGACCGCAATGTGATACGCCAGCAATTGGAGCGGCACAACCTCCAGGATCGGCGCCAGCAACTCGGGAGCTCGCGCGACGTAGATCACGTGGTCAGCCGATTCCTTGATTTCCTCATCGCCTTCGGTGGCGACTGCGATGACGGTTCCCGAACGCGCCTTCACTTCCTTCAGGTTCGAGATCGTTTTCTCGTAACGCTGTATGGAACCAGGATCAGTGACATCGCGCGTCGCCATGATGACGACCGGCAAATCTTCATCGATCAGTGCATTGGGTCCGTGCTTCATCTCGCCCGCCGGATAACCTTCCGCATGGATGTAGGAAATCTCCTTCATCTTCAGCGCGCCTTCGAGGGCGATCGGATAGTGAATGCCGCGGCCGAGGTAAAGGAAATCATGCGCACGGTGATAGCGCTTGGCCAGTTCCTCGGTCGCATCGTCACCGCTAAGCAGAGCCTCGAGCTTGCCGGGGATCAAGGTCAACTCGGTCAGCAGCTTCTTGGCCTCGTCCGAACTGATGGTGCCCCTAACTTCGCCGAGGTACACCGCAAACAGGAACAGAGCCGTCAGTTGCGCGGTGAAAGCCTTGGTGGAAGCGACACCAATCTCAGGCCCAGCGTGCGTGTAGATAGTCCCGTTGGACTCACGCGCGATCATCGATCCAACCACGTTACAGATGCCCAGGGTCTTCGAACCCTTGGCGCGCGACTCGCGCATGGCCGCGATGGTATCGGCCGTTTCGCCCGACTGGGTAATGAGGATAGTGAGGTCTTCAGGGCCAGTCAGCGGATCGCGATAGCGGAATTCGCTGGCGTAGTCCACTTCAACCGTGACCTTTGCCAGGCGCTCGATCATGAACTTGGCGGCCAGGCCAGCATGCCAGCTGGTGCCGCAAGCGGCGATGTACACGCGCTGCAGTTTGCGGAAGTCTTCTGCGCTGATGTCCATCTCGTCGAGGAAGACTTTGCCGGTGTCGAGCGACACACGACCCAGCGTTGTGTCGCGAACGGCGCGGGGCTGCTCAAAGATCTCCTTGAGCATGAAGTGCTTGAAGCCGCCCTTTTCAGCCATGATCGGGTCCCACGTGATGTGCTGTACCTGGCGGGTAATGGGATGTCCGTCAAAGTCGGTCAACTGCACGCCGGCGGGAGTGATCACGGCCATGTCGCCATCACCCAGGAAGAACAGGTCGCGGGTGTGATACAGAATCGCGGGCACGTCGCTGGCAACGAAATATTCATCGTCACCCAGCCCAATCACTGCAGGCGGCCCGTTGCGACCGGCGACAATCTTGTTTGGCTCGTCCGACGAGATCACCGCGATCGCAAAGACGCCGGTGAGTTGCTTCACCGTCCGTCGAACCGCTTCCTCCAGGGGAATCTTTTGATCGGCGTCTGCCAGGCTCTTCTCGATGAGATGGGCAATGACTTCGGTGTCGGTTTCGGTGCGGAACTTATGGCCCTCTTCGATGAGCTTCTTCTTCAGGCTCATGTAGTTCTCGACGATGCCGTTGTGGACGACGACGATCTTGCCGGTACAGTCGCGATGGGGATGCGCGTTCTCTTCGGTGGGGCGCCCGTGAGTGGCCCAGCGTGTGTGGCCGATGCCGTAGGTTCCGTCGAGCGGCTTAAGCTGGATGACCTCTTCGAGATTGCGCAGCTTGCCTTCGGCGCGGCGCACCTGCAAACCCTCGCCGTTGCCCGCTACGGCAATGCCGGCCGAATCATAACCGCGATACTCCAACCGGCGCAGGCCGTCGATGATGACCGGAACGACGCGTTTTTTTCCAACGTATCCAACAATGCCGCACATCGCTTTATGCTCCAGGAAACTGGCTACGCCTGCATTCCGCGGTTGGCTAGCGCCAACCGTTCCCAACAGAACGCGCGGATAACTCTTAAATCTTATCTGATTTCGCGGCCGCAGCGAGAAAAGTCGGTCGCTTTCACAGGCAGAAACCGGCGCGGAAAGCTACTGCTGGTTAGATGCAGACGCCGGCTTCTAGGTCTCCAGCGTGAAGCGATAATCCTCGATCACAGGGTTCGTCAGCACTTCGCGGGCGATGCGCTCGACTTCAGCCTGAGCGTCTTCGCGGGCGATGCTGTCGTCCAGCGCGATCTCGAAATACTTGCCCTGGCGCAAGTCGTTGACGCCGCGATAGCCCATCTTTTTCAGGGCGCCGTGAATGGTTTTGCCTTGAGGATCGAGCACACTCTTTTTGAGCGAAACGTAAACGTAGGCTTTCATAGGAGAACCCTTATTATACTCATTCCGCCGCAGCCAACAGATCGTAGGACAGGCGGCTCACCGCTATGGCGTCTTGAAAGCGTCGTCAATCTCAACCTGGTATCCCTTGACCAGGCGATTCGTCTCGTTGGCCATGCCGACGACAGACATCAGTTCGTGAAACATCGCGGGAGTCATTCCACCCTTGCGGGCCGACGCAGTGTGGGACGCGATGCAGTAGTCGCAACCGTTGGTAACGCTCACGGCGACGTAGATCATTTCCTTCACCATGGGATCGAGCGCTCCCGGAGCCATGATCTGTTTGATGCTCTCCCATGTCCGCTTCAGCAGAACCGGGTCGTGAGCAATCGCCTTCCAGAAGTTATTGACCGAATCGACCTTGCGCGTCGACATTATGTCGTCGTACACGGCGCGAACTTCGGGACCGGCGTCCGCGCACTCGACCAATCCATAGGTTGCCATGTGCCTCTCCTCGCTAGGTGATCGGGACCTTTTGTTTGTAGGCTGCGACTTGCACCTTCCACGCGAGGTCTTTCTCCATCGTTGCTCGCAGCTCCGCTGCTGCGGCAGGTTCACCGTGGACGAGGTAGGTCTGCTTCGGTGCCGCCTGAAAGGTGTGGAGCCACTCCAGAAGTTCTGGTGTATCGGCGTGATCGCTGAACTGCTCCAACGACTCCACCTGTGCTCGAACTGGAACCATTTCTCCGAAGATCTTGACCTCGGTGTCGTGATTCTTGATGTCGTAGCCACGAGTGCCCTGAGCCTGAAACCCGATGAACAGAACAAGATTTCTGGGATCCGGCAGGCGCTGCATGAGGTGGTGCAAGACCCGTCCGCCCGTCGCCATGCCGCTGGAGGAAACGATGATGGCTGGATACTTCGACTGGTTGATCTTCTTGGAGTCGTCCTGGGTAAGGTCGAAGTAAGAATTAGCCCAATCCAACGGTGAACCGTACTTGTCGACGAGCGCCTTCGTCTCAGGGCTGAATTCATTTGTGTATTTCAGGAAAATCTGCACCGCCTTGATCGCCATTGGGCTGTCGGTGTGGACCGGCACTCGCGGAATCTGCTCGGTCTCCATCAATTCTTTGAGCATGAATAGCAATTTTTGAGTGCGCTCGACGGCGAAGGCTGGGATTACCACGCTGCCGCCGCGCTGTACCGTGGCACGGATTAGAGCGGCCAACTCGGGCCGCGGGTCGTCATGAGGATGCTCGCGATTGCCGTAGGTGCTCTCCATGACGAGGTAATCGCAAAGTTCGTTCTCGGTAGGGCCTGATCGCACTACGCGCCCCGGCGAAGTTTCGCTGTCGCGCACGCGTCCGATGTCTCCGGTGAAAAGCAGGCGGGAGGTCTTTCCTTGGGAGGTCAAGGTGACTTCGACCATCGACGAACCGAGGATGTGCGCCGCTCGCACGAACTGGAATGAGATCTCGTCAGACAGACGCTTCGGTTCACCGAAATCGACCGGCTTGAAAAGCGTGAGGCACTGTTGCGCCTCCTCCATGGTGTAAAGCGGCAAAGCGGGAACGTGCTTCGAGGTTTTGAACCGGTTGTGAAAAGCGGCGTCCTCTTCCTGGAGGTGTCCAGAGTCGGGAAGCAGAATGCCGCACAAATCGATGGTTGCAGGCGTCGCGTAAATCGGACCATGGAAGCCCTGCTTCACCAGGCGCGGTATCCAGCCGGAATGGTCGAGGTGGGCATGAGTGAGAATGACGGCGTCGATCTCATGTGCTGGAACCGGCAGGTCCTGCCAATTGCGTTCGCGCCATTCTTTCTGTCCCTGGAAGAGCCCGCAGTCCACCAGGACCTGAATGCCGCTTCTGCCGCTTTCGTCGCCGGTGTTGATCAAGTGCTTTGATCCGGTGACCACTCCGGCGGCGCCCAGAAACTGGATGTAGCTCAAGCCGACCTCTTTCGTGCGCTGGCGGCGCGATTGCGACCAATGACGTTTGTAGCTTTCGGCCCTGCCTGTTGGCAAGCGCTGGATTATTCAGGAGCCGGAGCCGCCGGAGCCTCGAAAGTGTTGTCGTCTGAATTGACTTCGGGAACGCTGCCATCGTTGACCACAACCTTGGTGGGTGCGGCGGGGACTTGTACTCTTTCCGACGCCTTTTGATGACCCATGACTAACACTCGCGCGATCTTTTCACCGTCC